>Ga0256406_1000312_pt1 | contig 92144 bp, 76 predicted proteins | sample RumenRJG_03DNA_FD_185986 | JGI IMG/M metagenome (GOLD analysis project Ga0256406, IMG submission 185986) | Bovine rumen microbial communities from Lethbridge, Alberta, Canada - RJG_03 | ecosystem: Host-associated > Mammals > Digestive system > Stomach > Rumen | place: Canada: Alberta | collected...
CGCCAAACACGAAGACGGATGGGCCCGCTGGCGATTTCGTGTTTGGCGATGCGATCATACCATCAGGCGTGCCTGGCGGCCAGGCCATTCGGGCCGCCTCTATCCGCACTCTGGTTGACTATTCAATTCCCCAATAAACAACAACATGGAATTGAAGGCTTCAACAGCGTCTACATCTGTCGAGTCTGCAGCACGCACGTTGCCTGCCTTCCAAATCCAGAGCAGCTTGCGAATCAGAGACACTCTTTGATCTTAAGATAAGGCCGTTCGGCTTCAATGGAAGCCGAACGGCCTTGCGCATTGACGAAGTTTCTCGGTCCAAACTCGACAAGACGGGCGAAACGATCGGCAACTGGTTACCCAGCAGTTTCAGACACGCATGTTCCTGCAAGGTAATCATGAATCGCTCGCTGCCCCCGAAAAGCCACCACCATGACAGCCGACAGCATCATACAGATTGTTCCTGCATAGCCAAGAATGCCATCGACATAGAATCCGCTAGCGAGCGTCAGCGTCTGACGCAGATAGGACCCCATGATAGTGGATGAGCTCTCGATCAGAAGCAGACCCGCAAGCTCGCGTATCAGCAGATCCAGCAACGTAATGTCGCTTCCATCACACTTGAAAACCTGAAGATGGCAGATATGCTTCCCAAAGGTTTGGCCAGGATATACTCGCAGCGGCACCCAGATATAGTAGAACAGGAAGACTGCAAATGAGAGCAAGGCACATAGATATGCCCAGCCTACAGAAAGTCCCATCGCACTGAAGACATACAGATCAGAGAACATGTCATGCGTTCCCGAAACGAGATTGAAGACAATCACTTCGGGCAATCCGATGAGGATGCCTGAAAGGACCCAATCGATAGAGTATGCACCGATACGCTTCCATGGAATCCCAACGCTGGTGTCAATAAGGCCCTGCTTCTTGCTTGCCTTGGCTCTCTTATTGGCAGACATGGTTATTCTCCTCAAGATAATGAAGAGCCTTCCCCATACGTTTCAGCCCCTCTTCGACTTTTGACCTTGGACAGCCAATACACATGCGGAGATAGCCCAAGCCATCTGCACCATACGTTTCGCCTGCCATGATTCCCACTCCCCCAATGTGCACAAGTGCATCCTGAAGCGCGGCTGAGCTGTAGCCAAGATCGCGCACATCAAGCCAGGCAAGATAGGTAGCTTCTGCATCAACCATCTGAATCTTGGGTTCATTCTCCTTGAGCCATTGCGCAATCAAGGCACGGTTGCCTTGAATGTAGGCACTCAGCTGGTCGGCGTAATCATCGCACTCTCCATAGCCGACCATGGTTGCATATAATCCGGGAAGCGTTGGAGAATTCAGGTAGTCAGTGTGACGTGTGATCTGGAGAAACTCGTTTCTGAGCTGAGCATCAGGAATAATGACATAAGAGCCGCCGAGAGCCGGAGTATTAAAGATCTTCGATGCCGATGAGGCAACAGCCACTTTGTCCCATCTGTCTCCAAGCGAAATCGCGGAACGGTTGCGCCGTTCGGTAAGCTGTATGTCGGCGTGTATCTCGTCCGCTACCAGATAGAGATTATTTGCGCTGCATATATCTGCGATGGACAGAAGCTCATCCTCAGTCCACATTCTGCCTGTCGGGTTATGCGGAGAGCAGAGAAGGAATGCACTGCAGCTCCTGGCTTTGTTTGAAAGATCGTCCACGTCAAGCTGATAGTGTGTCTGGCCATCTTCCCGAATCAGCGAGCTCGAGACCATGCGGCGTCCATTGCCCTCTATTGCGCCAGGGAATGAATCATACATAGGACTCAGAGTGAGCACGCCTTCACCGGACTCGGTTGTAAGCCGCACCAAGATTGAAATGCTATACATGACGCTCGGACTGTATACAATCCAATCTTCATCGACATGGGCTCCATAGCGTCTTTCATACCAAGAAGCAACTGCACCTTTGAAGTCATGGTGATTCCAACGTGTATAACCGTAGAGACCGCTTTGAGCAACTCGACAGACGGCATCCACTATCGGCTGAGGCGAGAGGAAATCGGTGTCTGATATCGAGAATGGCAGAATTCCCGGAACGCCAAACCGGTCTTGGATATAATCCCACTGCGTGCAGTAGGTTCCCCTGCGGTCGTGAACAGTATCGAAGTCATATTGCATGGCTACTCTCCAGAGATGACGATGGGATCTTTGGTCGTGTGATTGAGCGGGACGCCTTTGCCGTCATGCAGCCACACATCATCCTCTATGCGGATTCCTCCAAGCCCCGGGACGTATACTCCAGGCTCGCAGCTCATAACCATGCCTTCATGCAGCGTGTAGTGGCACCCTGGACGAAGAAGAGGCAGTTCCGTCTCATCGTCCACGCCGATGCCGTGTCCCAATCCATGGTTGAAGAATCCTCCATAGCCTGCAGCTTCGATGACGGAACGCGCCGTGGCATCAACATCTTCCGAGCTGACACCCTCTCCCATCTCATCAATCCCTGCCTGCTGGGCTGCACGTACGACCTTGTACAGATCAAGAATCGAATCGTTGGGAGTTCCGCAGAAGACGATACGGGTCATATCGCTTTGGTAGCCATCGACCTGAAGACCGAAATCAATCATGACATGCTCTCCCGCATGCAGGACATCTCCCCTGGGGCGGCCATGCGGATCTGCAGTATGACCACCGATTGCCGCAATCGTATCGAATGACATCTTCTCGGCACCATGGGCAATTCCTTCATACTGCAGGAGGGCCGAGATTTCGTAGTCGGTCATTCCTGCATGCATTTTTGTTACGACACCCGAAAAGATCGCGTCGGTAATATCCACAGCATGCTGAAGCTTGTCTATCTCCTCCGGCGTCTTGCAGATACGCAGTTCTGCTATCTCATCGCCCAGCACTGATACATGCGGCACCTCTTCCTTGAGCATCAGATACTGGCTGGCATGCGTTGCCGAATCTTCTATGCCGAGCGTCTGCCATCCCTTTTCGGCTGCCAGCCTGCCTACTGCGCTATAGATCGCTGTTCCGGTCTGCGTTGCAAGCAGGCTGACGGTCAGATCATGCTCGCATGCACGAGCTTCATTGATATAGCGTCCATCCACCAACAGCCAGCCATCATCACGGGACACGACCACCGAGCAGCCGCTCCCCGTCATGGTGCGCATCCAGCGTTTCATGGCTTTGCTGCGAATCAGGATGGCATCAAGCTTCTTGCAATCCAAGAGATTGCGAATCCGGTCGAGATGTTCTGCCATTTCGAGCTCCTATCCTCAACGCAGCTTTTCTTTGGCGTTCTGGAAGAGCCCCTGCACGCAGGAGATCTTCCAGAACGGGGTGCAGCTGGACGCTGCACCCCAAGAGCAGCTAGATGCCAAGATCGAGATCGTCGAGAATGGCCTGGTCTTCATCAGTAAGAAGAGATGAGCCCTTATTCTCGTTTTCTATCTCCTTCTCGATGAAGCGGCGCTCATACATCTTGAAGAAGGGGTAGTAGAGCGCAAGCGAGAGCACGAGCTGGATTGCATTCACGACCAGCGAACGCCAGTCAAGATTCGTGAGATAGCCCTCCAGGAAGACTCCCACATAGGGTGGTGTGAAGAACGAGGGAGTAAGCAGCCCAAGTTTCACGGCAAAGGCATCGACCGTAGAGATGATTCCGCCACCGATAACGTACGGGAGGAAGAAGATCGGGTTGAGAACAATCGGCAGTCCGAAGAGGATCGGCTCATTGATGCCGAAGAGCATCGGGATGAAGGCGACGCGGCCAATCTTCTTGATTGCATCGGACTTCGACAGGCAGCACCAGATTACAAGGCCACCCGTAATGCCCGTGCCCGTGAAATTGCCAAAGGCGGACATCGGTCCCGGTGTGAAGAAGTGCGTCATCGGAAGGCCTGCCTGATAGTTCGCGATATTCTCGGCCAGGAACTGGGTCGAGATGGGGCTCGTGATCGGGCTCAGGACAGACGGATGGATGCCGAAGAAGAAGAGCAGACAATGCAGCATCTTGAGGAACATGTAGGCAAAGGGGTTGTCCATCGAGCCGACCAGCGGCGCCAGGATTGCCGTAAAGATCAGCGGAGGAAGCACGCCCAGCACATTCGTGCAGAAAATCCTGATGACAAGGAAGAAGCCAATGATGATGACGGAAATAGGAATCATCTCAAATGAGCGAGATACAAAATCAGGTACGGCCTCCGGCATCTTGATCGTGAAGTTCTTCTTCTTGCACCAACGGAAGAGCTCAACTGCGATGAGCGTTCCGAACATGCAGGTAAAAAGTCCCTTGGGGCCCAGATAGGTCGTGAGGATGCCACCATCTTCGGTATAGTCCACCGAAAGGATCAGAAAGGCAATGATGCCCATCGATAGACATCCCGGTACATCGAGCTCATAGCTCTTTGCCATGTGGTACGCCATGATTGCCGAAGCATAGAGCGACATCAAGGCCATGCCGACCTTATAGGGAATATAGATCGTATCGAGATTCGCAAGAATCCATTGCGAGACAGCATTGTCCTCGCCAATCATGTTGGGGATGGCTTCCGGAATCAGGCAGAATGAGCCGATGATCAGAAGCGGCGTAAGTCCCACCATGGCTTTCTTGATGGCACTGAGATGGACCTCTTTGTCCATCCAATTGGCAATCGGATTGAGATACTTGCCGATGACCTTCTCAAACTTGGTCTCCTCCGGCTCGGTCAGCTTCTCAGACATCGTCTATCTCCCCTCTGCCTTGAGCTGGATCTTGCGCTGCTCGACGAGCACCTTCTTCAGGACCGTCGTGCCATCCATCTGTCCATAGGTCTGCGAATCGACAACGACGACGGGAATCTCGCGGCCATGGAGCGCATTCTTCACGCTTTCCAGCTTATGGGCGATCTGAGGGCCGAGGACGATAGCATCAGCATCCTTGATCTCGGAATCGAGGATATCGACCGGAATAGCATCGAAGTGGAAGTCCTCCTCTTTGAGCTTCGGACTACGTTTCACGGCATCCTTCATTGCGTTCATGAGCATGGTGGTGGAGAGACCGCCTGCACAGCACAACACGATATTCATGATGCTTCCTTTCGGTTTACCTTCCTGCTTCCCTGTACTCAGTTACTTCTCTTCTGCATGCTCCTTCCGGTCTCGCGCCTCGAACACATCGACGAGCTCTTCTATCAGATCGCGCGCCAGCTGGGCAGACATGTAGTGATCCTGGGCGTGCGCCTCGAGCAGCGAAATGGAATCCGCATCTTCGCCATCGGCACTCAGAGCAGCCGAAATCATGGCAGTCTGAGCATTATGTGCCGCGATATCGACCTTTTTGGCTTCCGCCAGAAGCTGATGTGCAGCCTCGTACTCTCCTGTCTTCACTTTCTGAAGAGCTTGAAATGCTTTGGCCTTGGAATCTCCCGAGGAGGAGATCATCATGAGTATCTGCTGTTCTGTTGGGGTCATAGATACCTCGCTTCTCGTGTGCTGCTCTGATGGTCTGAAATCAATCCTGCCAGGTCAGGAACTCCTCGACCTGCCTTCTGTCGAGCCTGTGCGCTAGAGCTACGGCAGCCCTTGCCACCCCTTCGATATCCCTGAGGTCGGCAATGGAACAGCTCGCGTGGCAATAGCGAAGCGGAATGCCGAGCACCAAGGCAAGGCGTCCGCCTCCTGTCAGATGCGCCGCTCCGGCGTCGGTGCCTCCACCGCCGAACATGTCGCGCTGGAAGGCAAGTCCCTCTGTTTCAAAGAGCCTGCGAGCAGCGCGCAGGAGCTTCCGGTTGGGAGACATCGTCTTGTCGTAGTGCTCGAGCATGAACCCTGCGCCAAGCTGGCGATGATTCTTGAAGCCTCGATCGAGTTCCGCATGGTTCGCCGTATCGATAGCCACTATAAGATCCGGTTCGACGAGCTCTGTCACTGTTCTGCCGCCCCGAGTCCCTACCTCTTCGCTTGACGTGAATGCGAAGTAGAGATCGTTCTTTCGCCCGGCATCCGAAGCCATCGTCCTGCATGCTTCGACAAGAGCTGTGCAGCCAGCTCTATCATCCAACGCCTTTCCGGCAACCCGTTCCGGCGCAAGCATGCGCGCATCGGTCGCAAAGGTCACCATGGCACCTTCTGCGACCCCCTGTGCCCGCGCCTCCTCTTCCGAATCGAAGCCAAGGTCGACGTAGAGCTCCTCTATCGTGCCCTGAGCCGTGCGGGTCGTATTCAGGATGCCGAAGAGTTTGCCTCCATCCTCCGATGTCACACGTACTGCCTGCATGTCACAGCTTTTTGGCAGCACATTGCCCACAGGCAAAAGGAACAGCATTCCCTCCGGAGAGATGGAACGCACGATGAAGCCAACCTCATCCATATGGGCACAGAAGAGGAGCTTTGGTGCATGCTCCGTCTTGACTGCAGGCGGTAGATGAAAGACCATGCTGCCAAGCCCATCGAAGAAGATTTCTCCGGCAAAGTTGCCGAGAGCTTCTTTGATGAGCGTACGCACTTCCCCCTCGTCTCCCGCTATCGCATCGGCCGAAGACAGCCTAAGCAGCAGTTCGCTATGCATTGAGCACTCCTTCCATCCCAGCAAGCCTGATTCTGAGCTCACGCGACGAGGCGCTCTGACAGGCCTGTTCCACAAGTTCGGGCCTAAGCATCAGCTGATAGAGACGCTTCGCGATTCTCTGATACAAAGGCATGCTCTTCTTGGTAAGACAGATCATGAAGACGATACGAACCCGACCAGGCTCTTCTCCGAGAAGACCCGCATCGGCAATAGCTACTGCGATTGCATCCCGCTTTCCATTGGTCTCGATAGGATGAGGTATGCAGACGCCGTGCAGATATTTCGTCGATGAGAAGGATTCACGCTCGAGTACAAGCTCCGTGAATCCGTCCTGGGCAAACCCTTGCTCCTCGAGTTCAGTTCCCATCCTGTAGAGCAGCTGCCGATAATCCGCAATGTCAGAGCCATCGATCCGCATGAAACAGCCAGGAACAATCAGGTCCCAGACAGTAGCCTCCACAGCTGAAGGATTCATGTCTCCCGTACGCACCGATTCGCGAATGCCTGAAAGGTCATGCTGATTCAGCATCCCATGGATATAGATGACCGGTATCTGCGTCTCAATCTGGAAGGGAACCATGCTGAACACGAGATCGGGGTCAAACTGCAGCACCTCTTCCTGTTGCTGATAGGAGAATGTTCTGACATCTGCCGTCGGAAAGACCGATTCGAACTGCAGGCGAACCAGATAGGAACCACCTCCGCCTGTCGAACAGACAACAGCTATGCGAGCATAGGAACGAAGTATCTGCTGCCGCACCCGTTCATCGTGGGCAGCAAGGTGACAGGCAACGAGCATGACCTCATCGGGGGTCGCAGCTCCCCCAAGATGCTCCTCCATGAGGGAGCAGAGACGTATCGCCATATTCATGCTCGCTGGGTGCGTAATTTCGAACTCCCGAGTAAGCGGGCTGCTGTAGGATACCTTGCGCGCAAGCCGCTCCACCATGAATGAAAGATGAGCCAGCAGCATCGTGCGCAGCACCCGGTCTGCAGCATAGCTTGTACCATGCGCGGCATCGTAGTCCCGGAAGAAGGCATCTAGATCGCTATCGAGTGCTTGGACATCGCCCGGCAGCGCAGCATTCATCCGAACTGCCCGGGAAAGCGCCCAGGCCATATCGGGACCGCTATTGCCATCCAGAGCGATACCAAAAGCATCGGAGAGACTCTCGACAAGGTCCGAGGCCAGCTCTTCAAACTTCGATGCATCCTTCCGTTCGCTCTGGTTCTCCAGCTCTTTCCCCGTGCGCCCATTTTTCGCGAGCAATAGCGTCGCTGCAGCAAACCCAGCCAACAACGAGAACTCCGGATAGTTGACCTCGAGTCCTGCCCCATTCAGCGCATCAAGTACCAATCTGGCTACCCGTTCTCCGTCTCCGAGGACGGCGTCGGCAGCATGCGCTGAAGAAGAGTCCTCCGAAGCGAGAAACTGTGCAAGGCAGGCCTTCATATGTCGGCTACTGCCCGATACGCGCAGACCTCGGGAACGCTCACGCTCGAGCATAAGCCCATATTTGCCGGCAAGCTCTTCCAAGCTGTCGAGTGCCGCAAAGACAGTGCCACGGCTCGTACCAGCCCGGTCTGCAAGCTCCTGGGCAGACATGAATCCATCAGAGGAGGAAGCGGCAAGAAGCATCTGGAGAAGATCGCCTGCAGAGATGTTTTCCGCTGCATTCTGCGCGTCAAGCTGACCAAGATAGCGCTCGAAGGCACCGTGGTCATTGATTTCGAGCACTATGCCCTGACCCCGCCGGGTAGCAAGCGAGTAGCCATGGGCAGGACCCGCCTGTCTGAGATGACGGAGATCCTCCTGGACCGAGCGCTTGGAAACCTTGAGACGCGCAGCTATATCTTCCTGCCGGAGCGGCAGAGCTGCTTCCTCGAGCATATGTAAGATATCGCACGCCCGCATGCAGCCCTCCTCCAGAAGGTCGACCCAATGCTTTTCAGTTCTCACCTTACGAGAGAATCAATCGGCAAAAAAGCACGTTTTGGGCGCATGAACGTGCAGAGTTCCAACTAAGTCTCCCTTTAGATGGATTGTGTCGGGCAGCCAGATAGCTGAACCGATGACCTGTCCATGCGCACAAACGATGTTTCTTGACACAAGCTTGAAAGAGCAAGACAGAATCTGGCGGAATTGGAGAGTACAATGCGAGTATCGCTGGGCATGAGCCAGCAGCCAAGCAACACATATGCAGAGAAAGGGTCATTGATGAAACCTCGACCTCACAGTCGATGACCCCTCGGTGCTTCTTGCGAGTTGTGCCGCGGGGTACCCCCGAACAACAATCCGAACCAAGGAGCACCTATGATCTATCTGTCCCAACTCCTGGGCAATCCGGTCTACGACGCAAAGGGCGAAAACATCGGCCGCGTGAACGATCTGGGCATTGCCACAGGTGAAGTCTTTCCGCGTGTCACCTCGCTCGCAATCGAAGGCCCCAGCCGCACCCCGTTCATGCTCTCGTGGCGCAAGTATGTCGACACGTATAACGAGAACGAAGTGCGCCTGAAGGTTGTCAAGACCGATATCCGCTTCAGCTACCTCCAGCCGGACGAGGTGCTGATTGCACGCGACCTCCTGAACAAGCAGATCGTCGATACGCGTGGCGTCCGTGTCGTGCGCGTAAACGACCTGAAGCTCTCTGACACGAACTCCTCGCAGCTGCGCCTTCTGGGCGCCGAGGTGGGAGCTCGCGGCCTTCTGCGCACGCTCTCCCCCAAGCTCGAGCATGCTGTGCTCAAGATCGCCAAGGCCATGGGCAAGACCATCCCCGAGAAGATCATTGCCTGGAACTACATGGACCTTCTGGACCGTGACCTTTCCGACGTGAAGCTCTCGGTCACGCACAAGACGCTCGACGATATGCATCCGGCAGACATCGCCGACATCATCGAACGCCTCGATCCGCGCCTTCGTGGCCAGGTCTTCGCCCAGCTCGATGCCGAGCAGAAGGCAGGCACCATCGCCGAGTTCGACGATGACACGATTGCCGCCGACATCATGTCCTCCATGAACGATACGGACGCATCGCAGATGCTGTCCGAGATGGACCCGGACGATGCAGCAGAGCTCGTAGGCGAGCTCGACTACGACAAGGCAGAGAAGCTCCTGCGCCTCATGGGCGTGAAGGAGCAGCGCGCAGTACGTCAGCTCCTGGGCTACAAGGAAGATACAGCCGGCCGTATCATGACGTCAGAGGTCGTGGACCTCTTCGAGAACGATACGGTGGCAGACGCCGTAGAGGTGCTCTCGAACCTCGATGAGGACTTCGAAACCATCCACTACATCTATATCAAGGACAAGGACGACAAGCTCACGGGTGCCGTGTCGCTCAATGCCCTGCTGCTGGCCAAGGATGAGGACCACCTCAAGGACATTGCCGATATCGAGGACCTGAAGACCGCCAATCCGGATGATGACCAGGAGGATGTCGCAGAGGACATCGCAAAGTACAACCTCCTCGCGATGCCGGTCGTGGACGACCAGGGACACCTGCTCGGCAACGTCACGGTCGACGATGCACTGGATGTCCTCAACGAAGAGCACGCCGAGGACCTGCAGATTGCAGGCGCCGGCCACAACGACACCGCAGCAGAAGGACGCACGGGAGACCTTGCCTGGCTCATGCGCAACGAGGCATGGTTCTTCGTCTGGATGCTCGGCGTTGCCATCCTTGCTGCCATCTTCCACACCCGCCTGCCCTGGCAGGATATCGCGCTTGTCTCCTTCTGCATGCCGGTTGCGGTCATTGCAGGAAACGACGCTGCTGCCTTCGTGACGAAGAGCTTCCTCGAGTACGACCCCGACGACGAGGATGCTCCCTCGATGCTTGGCATGGTGTTCAAGGGCGTCGGCCTCGGCCTCATCATCGCAATCTTTGTGGCCCTCATCGCGACCTCCATCATCGCGAACATCATGGATGCTCCGATGCAGTACACGATGAAGGGCGTGGCTGCAGCAGCAGCCGCGGCGTTTGTCTGCTTCGCGACGACGCCCATAGCCCTCAAGGTCCTGCGCACCCGCGACGAGCGCAACCTCGAGACCTCCGGCACGACCCTTGCAATCATCTACATGGCTGTCGCCATCGTCCTCTTCCTTGCAATCGCTCTCGCGAGCATGGGAATCTAGGGAGGCGTATGCATGACGGAAAAGAAGATCATGGCTGCCGTACCGGCAGCGCCTCAGGCTCCCGCACCCAGGGCACAGAAGCAGTCTGATGCCCCCAAGGCTTCTCAGAGCTCTTCCAGCTCCACGTCCCAGACGTCTTCAGCAGCTCCCAAGAAGAGACACGATGTCGCGAAGAAGGCAGGCATCCTTGCCATCCTCGGTTCCATGGGGCCAGGCATCCTGACGGCCTTTGCCGGCAACGATGCAGGCGGCATCGCCACCTACTCCACGACGGGCGCGTCCTATGGCTTTGGCATGCTCTGGACCGTGCCGCTCATGTGCCTTCTTCTGATCGTCGTCCAGGAGACATCTGCCCGCATGGGATGTGCAACCGGCAAGGGCTTTGCCTCCCTGATCCGCGAGCAGTTCGGCGTCCGCATCTCCGCCCTTGCCATGATTGCCCTCATCATCTCGAACTTCGCGGTCACGCTCTCCGAGTTTGCAGGCATCGCCTCGGGCATGCAGCTCTTCAATGTGCCCATCATCGCAAGCGTGCCGGTCTCTGCCCTCATCTGCTGGATGCTCACGATCGGCGGCTCCTACCGAAAGATCGAGAAGATCCTCCTTGCCCTTTCGGCCGTGTTCCTCACCTACATCGTCTCCGGCGTCTTGGCAAAGCCTGACTGGGGAGCAGCGCTCAGCGCCACAATCATTCCCCAGGTATCGAACGATCCTTCCTACATCTCGCTCCTCGTTGCAAACATCGGTACGACCATCTCGCCGTACATGATCTTCATGGTGTCAAGCAACGTCGTGGAGAAGAACCTCGATGCAACGGACATCACTGCCCAGCGTGCCGACAACATCTCCGGCGCCATTGCTGCAGAGATCGTGACCTGGTTCATCATCATGACGACAGGAACAGTGCTCTTCCCGGCAGGCATCTCCGTCGATACCGCAGCTGACGCAGCCAAGGCGCTCGAGCCGCTTGCAGGCGAGTATGCTTCAGGCCTCTTTGCCCTGGGTCTCGTCGGTGCGTCATTCCTTGCTGCCTGTGTGCTTCCAGGCATCACGGCAAGCGCCGTCTGCGAAGCCTTCGGCTGGGAGCGCGGAGCAGACCGCAGCTGGAAGGAAGCTCCTGCCTACTACGGCATCATCACGGTCATCACGATTGCCTCTGCTGCCATCTGCTGCATCCCGAATGTCGACCTTTTCGGCATCATGATGGTCTCCCAGGTCATCAACGGCGTGATCCTGCCAATCCTGCTTGTCTGCATGGTGCTCATCGCCTCTGACCGCTATGTGATGGGCAGGCATGCAAATGGCCGCATCTGGAACGCCCTGACCTGGTTCATCGTCATTGCCGTGACGATCCTCACAGTCATCATGTTCATCCTTCAGGCCATGGGCTACTGAGGACCTCCGCCTATCCCCTTGAAGCTTGCTACAACGGCAAAGAACGCCGGCAGCAGCACGAGCGCTGCTGCTGCGCTGCCATCAAGCGTGCCCTGCATTCCCTGAATGACAAGAGGGATGCCGAAGCAGAAGACAAGGACCGTAAGGATTGGCCAGAAGCCACGCACGATCCAGGTGCCGGGGCCGAAGATTGCCCGCAGGACGATGATGGGAAAGCCTGCCATAAGGACGATTGCGATGGAGCAGGCAATGGCACGCTCGGTCGTTCCCAGCTGCTCTGCTATCTGGAAGACCAGATCGATTGCGATGAAGATGGCGAGCACTGCTCCCAGAAGCTTCAGGATCTTCTGTTCCATGGCTGAATCCCCTTTCTCATTCATCCCGAATGGATATACCCAGCATGCCCAGCAAGCAGGGCATCTTCTTTTCAGCGGTCAGCTCTTCCTCTCAGATGGAGCGCCAGCTCCATCTCCTGAAGCCGTAGGTCCACCCCGCTGCGTGAAACAAAGCGTTTACACAATCTTGCTTGCATCCCAAGATGGCTGTGGCTTATAGTGTGCGCAGCAGACAAGACGTCCAGGCAATCTGGACATTGATTCGATTTGAGAGGAGCGCCAGAGATGATTCGCATCGCCTACACTGCAGACAACATGAATATGAACTGGTGGTGGCGCGATGTGAATACGATCGGTCAATCGTGAGTCTCTCGCGCCATTATACATACGCGAATCTTTGAGGGCTCCGGTATGACCGGGGCCCTCTTTTTGTCTGTCCAATCCCATCAAGCAAGCAATTCAGAAGTTCCATTCGAAAGGAAGATCCATCATGGCAGCAAACACCCAGCAGGCACGTACCATCACCACCGAGGACCACGGCAAGCTCGATGTCCGCGCACTTGTCCTTCTTGCAGTCCTTCTGGCGGCAGGCTTCATCTTGAACTTTACGGTCGGCAAGGCAATATCGTCTGTCTCTGGCGGCATGATCTCCCCTGAGTTCATCATCTCGGCCTTCTGCCTCACGATCCTCGTGATCCGCCCGAACGTCGGCCAGGCTCTCATCATCGGCCTCATCTCCGCAGCCGTCATCCAGATCACGACGACCGCACCCTTCGTCGACTTCGCAGCTGAAGGCGTTGCCGCCATGCTCATGTCCGTCATCGTTGCAGCTGGCATGAAGGGCTCCGCCAAGAAGATCACCCCTGCCATCGGCACCTTCGTCACGACCGTCGTCTCCGGCGTCATCTTCATGCTCATCCGTATCGCAATGGTCGGCGCTGCTGCCCAGCTCGCAGCTGCCATGCTCCCCGTCGTCTTCGCGACCGGCATCTTCAACGCAATCCTTGTCCAGGCCCTCTACTTCCCGATCTGCAAGGCACTCAAGGTCGAGGCATAAGGCATCTATCCATAGCAGCCATCAGAGCACATCGATCAGAGCACAGAGTTAGCAAGAGAAAGAAGCACATCATGGCAGACACGAACTCCCAGGCACGCACCGTCACCGCAGCAGCACACACCGGCACCGATGTCACGTCCCTCATCCTCCTGGCCGTCCTTCTGGCCGCAGGCTTCATCCTGAACCTCACGGTCGGAAACTCGCTTGCGATGGTCGGCATCAAGCCCCAGTTCATCATCGCTTCCTATGCCCTTGCCATCCTGCTCACGAAGGCCGACTTCAAGCAGGCTGCCATCTTCGGCCTCATCTCCGCAGCCGTCATCCAGTTCACGACCTCCATTCCGGGCCTCAACTTCGTGACCGAGCTCGTCGCTGCGCTGGCCATGGCTGCCCTCATCAAGCTCGACCTCAAGGTCGCCGGCAGGAATGTCACCCCGCTTGCCGCTGCCTTCGTGACGACACTTCTCTCCGGCGCCCTCTTCGCTGTTGCCGGCACCCTCATCATGGGCGCAGCGCTCGCCACGGTCGCCGTGAAGGTCCCGCTTGTCCTCGGCACGGCCGTCTTCAACGCAATCGTCGTCCAGGCACTCTATTTCCCCTTGAATAAGGTCCTGAACCGCTAGGATTCCATCAGCTACCATAGAGAGGGCCGCAGGAGCACCTGCGGCCCTCTTCTGTACCACGGCATGCTTCATGCATGCACTTATATATATGAAGCAGCAAGCAAGAAAGGGCAGCATGGCAGAAAGCACGAATACGCCCCAGCCCATCATCGAGCTCAAGGATGTCTCCTTCACCTACGCCTCGGCCGCATCCGACGGCACAGAGGCTCCGAAGCCGGCACTCTCCCATATCACGGCCACGATCGGCACCGGCGAGTTCGTCGGTATCATCGGGCCTTCGGGAGCAGGCAAGTCCACGCTCGCATCCGTGATGTCTGGCGCCATCCCTCACCACTTCAAGGGCACGCTCTTCGGCGCGACGCTCGTGGATGGGAAGGATACCTGCGACATCACGCTCACGGACATCTCCCAGATTGTAGGTTCGGTCCTCCAGGACATCGATACGCAGATGGTCGCCTCCGTCGTCGAGGACGAGATGCTCTTCGGCCTCGAGAACTTCGGCGTGCCCCATACAGAGATCGAAGGCAGGATCGAGGAGACGCTTGCAACTGTCGGCATCACCGATCTGCGTGACCGCGAGATCGCAACGCTCTCGGGCGGCCAGAAGCAGAAGGTCGCAATCGCTGCCATCCTGGCCCTATACCCCCGCGTCCTTGTGCTCGACGAGCCGACAGCCGCCCTCGACCCTGCCTCCTCGACCCTTGTCTTCGATACGCTCGAAGAAGTGCGCCGCCAGGGTGTCACGGTCGTCGTGATCGAGCAGAAGGTAGCCCTTCTCTCCAAGTACTGCGACCGCATCCTCGTGATGGATCAGGGCAAGCTCCTGCTCGACGGGACGCCCCGCGAGGTCTTTGCACATGCCGAGAAGCTCCGCTCCATCGGCGTCGACTCTCCCCGTGTCGCCCGCGTCTACAACAGCCTCGCAAAGGATGGCCTGCTTCCTCAAGGCAAGCCCTGCCTCACCGTGGAGGAGGCTGCTGCCATCGTGGAGCGCCTCATCCCTGAGGCTTCCAGAACTGCTCCGGCCGAGGGATCCTTCCGCCAGGGCTCGAAGCACGTCGTGGCAGCCAGGCCCCATGCAGAAGGGGCAGAGCCAGTTGTCAAGCTCCGCGACGTCTGCTTCCAGTATCCCAACGGCGGCGCTGCCGTGAAAGACCTCGAGATGAGCGTCTATCCTGGCGAGATGGTCGCCGTCGTCGGCCAGAACGGTGCCGGCAAGACGACGCTCACGAAGCTCCTGAACGGCCTTCTCAAGCCCTCCTCGGGCGAGGTCAGGATCTCCGGCCTCTCGACGAAGGAGGTTCCGACAAGCCGCATCGCAGCCCACTGCGCAACACTCTTCCAGAACCCCGACTACCAGCTCTGCAAGGATACGGTCTTGGACGAGGTGGCCTTTGGCCTCGAGCTCCAGGGGATTGATGAGGAGGAAGCAAAGAGGCGGGCACTCCGCGTGATCGAGCGCTTCGGCCTTCCCGAGAAGGAGTCTCCGTTCTCGCTCTCCCGTGGCCAGCGCCAGGTCGTCGCCCTTGCCTCCGTCGTCGTCATGGAGCCCGATGTCGTGCTCCTCGATGAGCCGACAAGCGGCCTTGACTACCGCGAGTGCATGACCGTCATGGACACCGTCTCCGAGATGGCCAATCGCGGCTGCGCTGTCATCATGGTCTGCCACGATATGGAGGTCGTCTCCGACTTCGCAGAGCGTCTGGTCGTTATGGCAAACGGGAGGATCTTGGACCGTGGCGCCGCGCTCGACATGTTCAGCGACACCTCCCTCATGAAGGAAGCCTTCATCGAGGCGCCGCAGATCGTCCAGCTCTCGCAGGTGCTCTCGCACACCATCAGTCCTGCATTTGCCGGCATAAGCCAGGTTTCCGGCATCGTCGACCTTACCGAGGAGATGGTCCAGCGTGGTTAATGTGATCGATTATGTACCGGGCAAGACGCTCCTCCACAGGCTCAATCCGGTGACGAAGCTTGCTATCGCTGCTGCCATCATCGTGGCAACCTTCCTCTCCGATTCCTACGTGATGCTTCTGGGCCTTCTGGTCCTGACATTCGCACTCGGCTTCTATGCCAAATCCCAGGGCAAGCTCTTCTCGCTCATGAAGCTCCTGGTTCCTATCGCAGTCGTGATGCTCCTCTTGCAGACCGCCTTCGTGAGGACGGGCGAACCGGTCTTCCTGTGGATGACAAGCACAGGCCTCATCACAGGCTCGAAGGCCTGCCTGCGCCTTCTGGGCGTCGCCCTTCCCCTTATCCTCATGCTCTCCGTCACGAAGCTCAACGACCTCGCGAATGCCTGCGTCGAGGTGCTCCATATCCCCTACCGCTATGCCTTCACGTTCACGACAGCACTCCGCTTCGTGCCGGTCTTCTCCCAGGAGATGAACTCCATCATGGAGGCACAGTGTGCCCGCGGCGTGGAATACGACACGAAGAACCCGATCCGCAAGCTCCAGCTCATGCTTCCGCTCTGCGTGCCCCTGCTTGTGACCTCGGTCGGAAAGACCGACGCCACAGCGCTCGCAGCCGAGCAGCGCGGCTTCTATCTGAGGACCCGCGAGAGCAGCTTCAAGCGCTACCCCATGGCAGCAGATGACAAGGGTGTCCTTGTGCTCTGCGTGCTTCTGATCGTCCTCGGCGTCCTCTTCTAGGAAGCTCTTCGCCCCCGCCATCGTCCATCCTCATTCGGTATTCAGAAAGTGCTATAAATAGAACAGCTGCTCAATTGTGTACTGCATAAATAGGGCCAGCATGCTGCGAAGTGTGCTGTTTGGTGGGGGCTTCATCTATGGGTTCACCTTCATTGCCGGCGATGATCACCGGCATGTCGGCTTTCATCCTCTATACCGCTTCAACGCTCACCCTGCGCCGGAGTGCCACGTTCCATGCCTATCATGTTGCCCTCTTCTGGATTGCCTTTGCGCTGATCTCTGCAAGCACCCTTCTCGGCCCGGTAGCGGAAGGCGCCGTCGATTCGCCCCTGCGTCTCTTCATTGCAGTCACCATGCCGCTGCTTCCTGCCGTCCACGCCACATGGGCGCTTGCTGTCTGGATGCACCCTTCGGAAGCCCGCTCGAATGACCTAAAATCGTTCGGCACGATTCCATGGGCGAGCTGGCTCATCCTGCATCTCACCGGGCTCTTCCTCGGATTCGCAAATTCCCGTTTGGGCGATATCCCTGCGCTTGCCCTGAGCACGATGGCAGTGCTCGCTATCCTGCTCTGCTTCAGAGACAGCGGACACTCGCACCAGAACGTCTGAGGCTCACAGGAGCGGCATCCCTTCAGCAAGCTTCACGAACATCCTGGCTGCGACAGGAAGTATCCGGTCGTTGAAGTCATAGGCCGGGTCATGAGGAGCGGGCCACGTCTCCCCGTTTCCGACATAGAAGAGTGCCCCACACGTAAGCTTCGTATACCAGCCGAAGTCCTCAGACGGCCGCCAGGGCTCAGGCAGCTTTTCCTGCACGAATCCAAGCTCACGGGCGCTGGCGCGCACCTTCTCCGCTGCACGCCAGTCATTCACGGTTGCCGGGAAGGGGTCGTGCTTCTCTCTAGACACAGAAAGCCCGAAGCGCTCTGCGAGCTCATGCGCTTCTTTCCCAAGCTCCTCTTCCATGCGTGCAAGGCCTTCATCTTCCCCAGCGCGCAGCGTGAACGAGACCTTTCCTCTTCCCGGAGATATCCCGAAGTCATGGCTTCCCAGAGTCATGCCCACCGTGGTCGCGAATTGGAGCTTCTCTTCCTTGCTCTTATCCAGCTTCTCGGCGGCAAGCTGCATGCGCGCAAGGACAGGTGCAGGATTCGTCCCAAGCTCAGGGGTCCCGGCATGGGCAGCCGCACCGATGAAGGCAAACGTGAGCCCACATGATGCTGGCTGCGTCATGCCCTCTCTCACCATCACGGCACCCTCCTCATGCCCGCTCAGGTTGTGGAAGGCGTAGACCTCGCGGACACCTTGGGATGCAAGCCATGCTGCGCAGGCATGTCCGCCTTCGCCCGTCTCCTCTGCTGGCTGGAAGACGAGATAGACAGGACGTCTGATGGTGGCATCATGCTCCATCAGGCAGGCGGCTGCCACAAGCGCTGCCATATGTCCGTCATGCCCGCATTTGTGTGCGACGCCCGGGACTGTGGAGCCGTAAGGCAGCGAGATCGTCTCATCTATAGGCAAAGCATCCATATCGGCACGGAAGGCGATAGGCGCCACGCCTTCTGCCCCTTCAGGGCAGAAGCGCACAGAAAGCCAGCTGCCGTAATCTTCTGCAGCAAGCGAGGTATGGGAGGAAAGAAAACCCTGGATCCGCCGCTTCGCCCCAACCTCTCTGCCCGAAAGCTCGGGATGGGCATGAAGGTCATGGCGGAAAGTGGCAATCTCATCCCAGAATGCATCATCCATGCGTATCCTCTCTTCCTGTACACCTTCGAGCCATTATGGAACGGCTCTGAGAGATATGGCAGCACTGTCGCTGTCCCGAAATGGAAGGCGCGTGGCCTATCATGGGATAGCCGCAAGTGCAGACTCAGAGCAGGGAGGCAGTCTATGGCAGAGATCAGGTGTGTCACAGCAGGAGAGGGCCGCTTTGCGCTCGAGGCAGTGGCTGTCCTCATGCCCCGCGGCATCACAGTCACGGCCTTCACCCCGGGATATGCCCATCTCGGCGCGACGGCACAGGCAATACCCAGGCCCGAGCATGACCGCACGGCTACCGTGAGCATCCTTGCCGTCCCCTGTCACAGAGACGAGATGCCTGCTCACGATATCGCGGCAGCCCTTGCCACGAAGTTCCGGGTGCCCGTTGCGGCAAGCTGCGGCTTCCATGTAGAGGCAGCGTCCGACGAGGATATCCAGAAGGTCCTTGCCACGACGAAAAAGCTCATCTCCTCGCTGGAAGAAGCGTGCGCCCCCTTCTTCGCAGATACTGCACAGTAGCGTCCGTCCGCCAGCGCGCAAGGCCATCTCCCGCCACTTTCAGGTGCACCTATCTTTGCCCCCGCTATCATGAAATGCAGAAATGACCGGATGGAGGCACGTGCAATGGACACAGACAGCAGGGATCTGCTCGATATGCTCACGCTCATGTATCTCGCCGCGACATCGAAGGCGGAGGGCAGAGGCAGCAAGACGAAGCAGGTAAGCACCGGGACACTTTCAAGAGAGGCGCTCGCAGACCTTGCCCGCAGCGGCTATATCCGCGTATCCAAGGACCCTGCAGGGCGCATAGAGCTCACGCCGGCAGGTGCTGCCACCGGCGAGTTCATGAAGGAACTCTTCAGTGCCTTCCAGGAGGACATCTTCACGACCGTAGCCGCAAGCTCGAAGAAGCAGGAGAAGAAGCGCCAGAATCCTGCCTTCAAGTTCCATATCGTGCTCGATCTCGGACACGACCTCACCTGCTGGCGCGACATCGTCGTGCCGCGGCACATCACATTCGGACAGTTCCATGAGATCATCCAGTCGGCCTTCCTCTGGGAAGACTCCCATCTCTTCGAATTCCGCCTCACGACGCACGGTAGAAAGATCGAGATTGTGAGCGATGCAGACGGTGCAGGAGCGGCCTTCGCGGCCATCGCCCATAATGGGCCAGTTGATGCGGAGTCAATGACCATCGACGAGGTGTTCCCCAGGACGAAGAATGCCGTCTATGAGTACGACTTCGGCGACTCCTGGTTGCATTCGATCCATCTCGCAGAGACGATCCGCTCCTATCCGGGCACCCTCCCCTGCTGCACGGCAGGAGAAGGAGCAGCGCCTCCGGAAGATGTGGGCGGCTCCTACGGTTTCAGGGAGTTCCTGTCAGCGCTCTCCGATGTCACGGATCCCGACCACGACGGTGCGGTGACCTGGGCTGGCACCGAGAACTACGGACCGTTCGACCTCGATGAGGTGAATGAGCGCATGCAGCACTGGTACAGGGCAAGCAGAGGTGATAGTGAAGAGGAAGAAGGCAGCCTCGAGACAGGAACTTCAGGAGGAGCTGACATCCTGACCTTCCCGCAGAAGTAGAGGCACGGGGTTTCAGTCTTATGCCAGGGCAGCCTGAATCGGCCATAATCGATTCAGGCTGCCCTTTCTGTCGACTATGGCCGATCACCCAAAAAGCGCTGCCGTATGGCAATGCCTGCTCGAGGGATGGCCTTAATGCATCGTCAGAAAGAGAAGGGACGGTAAAGCCTGCAGGCCTTTCCGTCCCTTCGCAGGATGTCCCCAGAATATGCTCTATGCCTTCTTGGCGGGCAGCAGCTTGTCGAGTCCTGCCCTGTTGAGCACGATGTGCACAATCGCACAGATGAGGAAGAGCACAGCTGAGCACATATGCACGATGCCTTGAGGCGTAGATGCCGCCTCGTCGAAGCTGAGACCTTCCGCCATGCGCATATGCATGAGCGCACCGCCGCTCAGAAGCGCCGCGATCAGAAAGACTGCCATCGCAAGGCCAAGGCAGCAGTCGAGCCTCGTCTCTCTGTTCATGGACTTCTTCGCCACGTTGCGTGTCGTTGCCACGACCTTCCTGTGTGCCTGCACGGCATGCACGACAACCGCTGCGACCAGCAGGAAGCCGAAGAGCGCATGCACATGGGGATCTGCATGGCCCGTCAGATAGGTCACGATGAGAAACACCGCCACGACGATATCGGTTGCAAGGCGTGCTTTCGTACTTGGCTTCTTCATATGCCGACACTCCTGTCTCAATAAGCGACGGGAAGATGTTAGCCTATTGATACTTATTGCAGAAGACCATATTCGGACGCATTTGAATCATCAATCCGTCTGATTGGAGAGTCCGACATCCTGCAGCCGTCCCTCTTTCTTCAGGCTATGCTTGTTATGGGAAGGGAGGATCTCATGGACTGGATCGAGCAGAGGCTCTTCGAACTCAGGGATACCGAGAGCCAGTACCGCACGTTCAATGCGCGCGTTGTCGCAACAGCGGACCCTGCCACGATGCTCGGCGTCCGTGTGCCGCGCCTGCGGCGCCTTGCGAAAGAGATTCTGCGCTCCCCTGACAGGGCAGCCTTCCTCGAAGAGCTTCCCCATGCGTACTACGAGGAATACCTCCTCCATGCCTTCGTGCTGAACGAGGAGAAGGATGCAGAGCGCACGATTGCAGAGCTCGGCCGTCTTCTGCCCTTCGTCGACAACTGGGCCGTCTGCGATGCGCTTGTCCCGAAAGCGTTCAGGAAGCTCGCACCAAAGCATCTCGAGGCGCTTTCCCGGAAGTGGATGCAAGCAGAGCATGAATACACGCGCCGCTTCGGCATCTCTCTCCTCATGCACTATCTGCTGCCCGATCGCTTCAGGCCCGAACATCTCCTCTGGGCAGAAGAAGCAGATGACGGAAGGTACTATATCGAGATGATGGTCGGCTGGTTTGTGGCAGAGGCCCTCGTCACCCAGGAGGCATCGGTCCTTCCCTTCCTCGAGGCAAGGGTGCTTCCCCAGAAGACAGAACGCATAGCGATACAGAAGGCGCTCGACAGCAGAAGGATCGCTCCCAAGATGAAGGAGCATCTGCGCCAGATTCGCGCCACGCTCTGATTTTCGATATGAAAATGCTCCGGTGTGCAAGGAGGCAAAAGCACCGGAGCATATAGGATTCCCAAGATGAAATGCAATCCTGAGAGCCCTTTGGGGGACTTGTTCAGGGCGCTTCCCGCGCCGACATCAGTTATACCCGATGACGCGTTATCCCTGTTCAAAGGGCACTTTTATGCATGTTTCTCCACACCTCGGACACGTTGTGCCCGCACTTCCATCACACATGTGGGCGGGATGTGTGGATGTTCAGTCTCTTAACAGCGACCGCCCTCAGAATGTATGCGTGAAGGCAAGGCGCTCCTCGCCGTTGCGCCTGATATGGACGATGCCGCAATAGACGAAGCCGCAGCTCCTGATCAGTCCCTGCATCGGGATGTTGTCCCTATGGGTGTCGACTCGAAGCGCTACACCCTCTTTCTTGGCATGCTCCAGGGCCCACCGCATCATGGCAGAGCCGATGCCGAGGCCCTGCTTCGCTGTCGCAAAGCGGTGCACGACATCGTATGTGCCATTGTCCTGCCACTCACCTTCATAGATCTTCGCATAGTCAGGCTCGGGACCGGGCAGGAAGGCGAAGGCGCCCTGCGGCACACCATCCTCGTCTGTCCAGACCATCAGATGACGTCCCTCGATATCGCGCGCTATCATCTCTTCGGTCGGAAAACCCACCTGCCACTGGTTCGGGTTTCCTGCCTTCACCATGAATCTTTGCGCTGCTGCATAGATTTCCATGCAGCGGGCAAGGTCCTCTTTCCTGGCTGGACGGATGCAACCCATCAGCTGCTCCCTCTACTTGGCCATATCGTCGGCAAAGGCCTTTGCTTCCTTCAAGCGCTCAGCAGACGGCTTGTTCTTCGCATAGAAGGTCCTCTCGGCAACGACGATGCCGCGTGCCTCGAGCTCCTTCCTCATAAGGTCGAAGGAGTGCTTCGAGAGCCAGGTCGTGGAGAAGAGGACGGCGCGTCCCACCATGTCGCCGTCAAGCGTCCTGATATAGGAGACAAGCTTCTTGTCGAGGCCATAGGCATAGAGGGCACCGCCGATGAAGAGGACATCGATGCGGCCTGAAAGCTTTGCCTCAGGAGCGTCGACAGAGACGGCCGGCACGCCGAGCTCCTCTGCGATAGCCTCTGCGAGAAAACGGGTATTGCCGGAACGGGAACAGTAGCGGACTGCGCACTTCATGAGATCCTCCTTGCATCGTGTTCTGACATATCTATTGTGCACAATATATTTAGACGGTCAACCGGCGGCATGAATTCGGACACGGCATATGCATCCATGGATGAAGCATGAATATGCTTCCTTCTGTGTACCAATTGCTGATTGCGGGAACAAGGAAGGCAACAACAGCGAACGAAAGGCGGATTCCATGTCTTCGAATCTCGAGCTCTACGTAAAGAACGGCTGCCCCTGGTGCCACAAGGTCCTCTCCTTCATGGAGGCAAACGATATCGAGCTGCCGCTCCACAACATCGATGAGTCCGAAGCTGACCGCGAGCACCTCATCGAGGTTGGCGGCAAGCGCCAGGTGCCATGCCTTCTCATCGACGGCAAGGCCCTCTATGAGTCTTCTGACATTATCGATTACCTCAAGGAGCATGTCGTGGAAGGCGAGGCTCAGGAAGCAGCGCCTGCTGAAGAGCCCGCTGCTGCTGGCGCGCACTGCACGCTCGATGGCCACTGCAGCTTCTGATCTTTTCCTGTGCCCTTCCTCGTATCGCCCGGATCTCGTCAGGAGGTCCGGGCGATTCTTTTTTGCCATCCCATCTGCCGGAAGACAGCGGCACCTCCGCAGCGCTCTCTCCGGAAGCTTAAGGGCTGACCTGCGGCAGCGGTCCTGCCCCATGTATGCTCCAGGAAAGATGCTGTCTGGATTCGGCAGGCAGAACAGAACACAGGACAGAGAGCACGCGCTGATATCCATCAGGCCTTTTCCATCCCCTGCCCTTCTTGCAGCCCCATCAGGCACTTCGGGCCTGCGCAGAGCGCTGGCATGGAAAGGGAGGGTCCGGAGGCCCTCCCAAAAGGTACAGTCTCTGAGGTTTTCCTAGACGCCGATGAGGGAGAGGATCTCCGTGAGGCCCTTCTTACCGAAGGCGACACGCTCGTCGCCTCCGTCATTGATAACAAGGCAGGGAACGCTCATCACGTCGTAGGCATCCTTGAGTGCCGGGAAGCGGTTCACGTCGTAGACCGCAGTCTCGACCTTGGGATTCTCTGCTGCGATGCGCTGCGTCGCGACGGCGACCTCAGGACACATCGTGCAGGACAGGCCGACAAGCACCTTCATCTTCACCGGACGCGAGATTGCCGCGATGGCTTCGCGGTCTGCGGCGGCTATCTGCTGGCCGGGACCGGAAGCATTGTAGAGGCCGAGCACGAACGAGGTGAACTCATGCCCTCCCGGCACGCCGTGGAAGCTCATGCCGCAGGGCACACCATCCCGAAGGACTGAGACATAGGGGAGCTCTGCCGGATCGTCGGAAGATGTATCGGCACGCGTGACCGAAAGCTTGTCGCTCTCTTGAGCAAGCGCCTCCATGTAGGCGGCAAGCTCGGATGCAATCTCTCCGTCGTCGAGATGGAGCTCGAGGACAAGAGGCTTCTCCATGCGCTCGAAGACCGCTGCCAGCTGCGAGCGCATCGCGTCGTCGATGGGACCATCAGAGGAGACCTTCTCCTCCTTCTTGGAGGCTGCCTTCTGGACCCTCGTTGCCGGCTGGACAGGATGGATGCCGGTCTTTTCCTGCGCTGCCTTGAGATAGCGCTCCATCTCCGTCGCCGTGGCAGCGCCCTCGCCGATTGCGGTAGCGACCTGGCGGAGCCTCTTCTGGCAGATGTCTCCTGCCGCGAAGAGCCCGTCTGCTTTCGTCATCTGGTGCTCATCCGTAATCACATAGCCCTGAGGATCGAGCTCGGCAAGGCCCTGCGCCAGCTCTGTTGCCGGCGCATAGCCAACAAAGACGAAGACGCCGACAGTCCCTCCATCCTCAGGCTTCACCTCATGAGTCTCGCCGGTCTTTTCGTCCTTCCATACGAGGCTCCTTACGACGGAGTCACCAGATACCGAGACGAGCTCGGCATTCGTATGTACGGTGATATCGGGATTCGCACGTGTCGCATCGGCTGTCGCCTTCGCGCAGGTGAAGTCATCCTCGCGCACGAGCACGGTCACGTGCGATGCATAGCGGGTAAGGAACACGGCCTCCTCTGCCGCCGCGAAGCCGCCGCCCACGACGAAGACCGGACGCCCGGAGAAGAACTCGCCGTCGCACGTCGCACAGTAGGCAACGCCGTGGCCGCGGAACTCTTCCTCGCCAGCAAAGCCGGCACGGCGCGGGCTTGCACCGGTTGCCAGAAGCACCGCGAGGCACGAGAGCTCTCCCCTGCTGGTCTTCACGTGCTTCACGTCGCCCGAGAGGTCGATCTTCTCCACCTCGGCGAGCAGCATCTCGGCACCGAAGGCCTCGGCCTGCTGGCGCATCGTATCGGTAAGCTCTGTGCCCGAGGCAGCAAGGACGCCTGGATAGTTCACGACTTCTGATGTGATCGTGATCTGGCCTCCGAAGTGCTCGCGCTCGACCACAAGGACGCGGTAGCGGGCACGTGCCAGATAGAGCGCCGCCGTGAGTCCAGCGGGGCCGCCGCCGACGATCACCGCATCATAGATCTTCTCTTCCTGTTCCATGGCAGACCTCCTTCGTATTCGTCTGCTGCCACCTCAGAGAGAAGGCCAGCTTCCGCTGGCCTTCCCGAAACGTTTCTGTCTTACAGCTGGCCCACAAGATCGAGGGACGGCTTCAGGGTCTCGGCACCCGGCTGCCACTTTGCAGGGCAGACCTGGTCGCCGTGCTCGCGGACGAACTTCGCGGCCTGGACAAGGCGCAGAAGCTCCTTCGCATTGCGGCCGATGCCGCCTGCGGTGACTTCGTAGACCTGGATCTTGCCATCCGGGTCGACGATGAAGGCGCCGCGCTCCGCAAGGCCATCGGACTCGATCAGGACCTCGAAGTCCTCTGCAAGGACATGTGCCGGGTCAGCGAGCATCGGATAGGCGACCTTCTGGATGCGCTCGGACTCGTCGTGCCATGCCTTGTGGACGAAGTGGGTATCGCAGGACACGGAGTAGACCTCGCAGCCCTCCGCCTTGAAGCCTTCATAGTTCTCCGCAAGCTCCTCGAGCTCGGTCGGGCAGACGAACGTGAAGTCTGCCGGATAGAAGAAGAACAGGGCCCACTTGCCGAGGACGTCTGCCTTGGTGACAGTCCTGAACTCGCCCGCCTGGTAGGCCTGGACGCTGAAATCGGAGATCTCCTTGTTGATGAGAGACATGTCCCATCCCCTTTCTTTTCTGCAGCTCTGCTGTGCTGCTCCTTAACTGAGAACGATTATTATTATCAATATCCATTCTCACTAGTCAAGAACAATTCTCAATATTTTTCGAGCTTCGTCTTGAAGGAGCAGGCCGTCTCTTCGGAGCAGCATATGTGCAGGTCATGATGCATATATATAAGAGCATGCGGAAAGAAAGAGGCACGCCTCCCCATCAGGGAAAGCGTGCCTCGAACAAGCATCTCTAACAATACAGGCTCTTTTTAAAGATCCTGCTTCACGAGAATCTCCTGCGGAATGAGCTCGCAGGAATCGACGACCGTCTTTGCATAGGCAGCCGCCTCGTCGGAAAGGACATTCAGAAGCGGGGTCATATCGTAGTCCTCGATATTCACCTGCTTCGTCGTCTCGTTGTCCTGGGCATCCGGGAAGCGCTCGGACGCCTTCTTCACCATGAGCTCGTAGGCAGGGGCGAACGGGGCAAACCCGTACTTGCCATTGAGCTCATGCTCAAGCTTGTTCATGATCGAGATGCCGGCGCGGTCGATATCGCCCCAGTAGAGCACCTCGATCGTGTCAGCACCCAAGGTATCGAGCAGAAGCGAGAGCCTGTTGTGCTCGATGATGGGCGTGCCGCCGCCGAGGACGACTGCATGGATGCGCTCGCCCAGGATCGTCGTCCTGCCGTCTTCGTACATGAGGTCATGCACATCGAGGTAGGGGTCGAGGTTCTCCGTCACGAGCACGCGCATGTGCTTCCGTCTCCTTGGCGCATGGTAGACGAGGTCAGACTTCGGAAGCGGACGGTGGCGGATGATGTCCTCCATGCCGAGGGCACGGAGCAGGCGGAAGCCGTCAGAGCCATACTCGAAGAACTTCTCGTCGCCTCCCATCTGGTAGGCGAGCTGGCGGCGGGTGATGTCTCCAGGGAGCATCCCGTCCTGGAGGATGGAGTTCATCGTCTCGATCTCATGCTCGAAGAGCACATAGGCCTTCGGATGCGAGAGCAGCCATCCGTTCATCCAGAACCTCTCATCGAGCTGGACGATCTTCTGCCTGATCTCTGCGTCGGTCTCGCCACCCCTGCGCACATAGGGAATCTTGCGCAGGTCGCGCGAGTGGGACGGCTTCGGCGGAAGCGGGCGCTTCACCGCAGGCGCCTCTTCCTCCTTCGGAGCAGATTCTTCCTCTGCCTCAACGGCTGCATCGCTGTCGATGCCCAGAGCCTCGTCAGCCTCTGCCTCTTCAGCAGCTACCTCCTCGGCTTCTGCCTCGCGCTCAGGCTCGAGCACGGATGCTGCCTCGACAGGTGCTTCTGCCTCCTGCAGAGACACCTCTTCCGGCGTCTCTTCGGAGGAATCCTCCTTTGCCTTCACGATGCGGTGGGTGCGGCGGCGCCTCTTGCGCGGTGCCTCGGCAGCCTCATCTGCAGGTTCTGCCTTGGCCTCCCCTGCCTCTTGAGGCTCTTCTGCAGCCTTTGCCTCAGGCTCTGCTGCAGCAGCTTCTGCCTTCCTGCGCGTGCGGCGGCGGGGCTTCTTCGGTGCCTCTTCCTGCTCCTGCACATTGTCTGCCTCGGAAGCATTGGATGGGCCTTCGGCCTCTTCAGCCTCAGGCACAGCCTTCTTCGTCCTGCGCCTGCGGGTCCTCTTCGGCTTCGGCTCCTCTTCAGGAGCCTCCTCCTGCGGTGCAGCTTCGGCCTCCGGCTCTGCCACGGCTACTGCAACGCTTTCAGATGCGACCGGTTCGCTTTCGGGAACAATGTCTTCTTCCCTGTCAGCCTCTGCCGCCTCTTCTTCGGCCTCTTCGGTCGCCTTGGCATAGGCAGCCTCGATCAGCTCGTCCTTGATGCCAAAGACATTGTCCTGTCCATACCAGACCAGGACTTCGGAGCAGATGCTGTCCTGCGTCTCGCTGTCGTCGAGCCCGACCTTCGAAAGAAGCTTCTCGAGGCCTTTCCTGTCCGTGCGGTAGTCCTTGAGACGCACGAGCGCGCTTGCAAAGCCAGAAGCCAGATTGCGCTTGGCAGGCGGGATCAGAGGAGACACCTCATCACGCACGAGCTCCATGAGGGCATGCTCGACATCAGTCAGTTTTCTTGCCATTTCTAACACCTCCTTTTCCATTGGCAACAGCTGCATTCTACCCTCTCGGCCCATCTGACAGATAGCCTCATAGCATAAGGCCCTGCTTTTCTCGCAGGAAAAGCAGGGCCAGAAGACTCTCTATGCTGCTGCCTAGGCGCCGAAGACGAGCTCTGCGCCGTCAATGCCGGTCGGCGCGATCGGCAGGAACTGCCCCACGAAGTCATCCATCGCGCGTCCGAGCGTTCCTGCGACCTCGACGAGAATCTCGTTGCGTCCCGGATGCACCGCCCCATCGAGGCTGAAGCTCCAGTCCGGCACGATGCGCACACCGAGTTCGCGTCCGTTTGCCTGCACACGCACGACGCCTGCGACATCGGCAAGCTCGAGCATGATTGGAGCTGCGGCTTCTGCCTCCGTGAGCTCGATGCCTGGCTCAGGAAACATAGCGCAAGCGAGGAGCGCTATCTGAGGAATGATGAAAGCGGGCTTGCCGAGAAGCTGCGCACCATCGGGACGGACGAGCAGGGACACCCCCGCATTCCGACCACGGCCGCCCTCAGCCGAGAGCGCCATTTCGGGTTCAAGAAGCACAGCCGCTTTCTGGACTATCCCGAGCATATCCATGACTGGGTGGAGTTCGAGTATATGTATGCAGGGTCGTGCGTGCAGCATCTCAATGGCATGCCGATCGAAGTGAAGGAAGGCCAGGCGCTGCTCATCGACCAGAACACCCGCCATAAGGTGCCCCGCCTCGGGGAGGGCCAGATCCTTCTGAACCTGTTCTTCGGTGCAGACACGATTCCGGCGCTGCTCGAGCAGCTGAGAAGCCCACACAGCATCGTGTACGACTTTCTGGCCAATTCCATGAGCCAGACCGCGTGCAAGGATTCCTTCATCCTGTTCGATGCTGCAGATTCCTGGAAGCTCCGCTCGCTCGTCGTGATGTTCGGCTGCGATTTCCTCGAACAGGAAAATGCCTCGGACGAACGCCTCACCCCGCTGTTCCAGCTCATCATGATGGAGCTCATAGCTCTGTGCCAGGATGGCAGATCGTCTGCCAGTCTCGAGAGCGCGCGCCAGATCTCGGTCCTGCCGGCACTCCAGGCAATCGAGGAGCACTACCCGGACATCACGCTCGACGAGATTGCCCGGCAGATGGGCGTAAGCCCTGCCTATCTCTCGCGGCTTCTCAAGCAGCAGTGCGGCAGCAGCTTCCAGCGGCTCCTCACCCGCCAGCGCATGAGCGAGGCCGCACGCCTGCTTGACCTCGGCACCACCTCGGTCACCGAGGTCGCCCGCCATGTCGGCTACAACAATGTGACCTTCTTCTACCGCAAGTTCCAGGAAGAGTTCGGATGCTCGCCCGGGACATGGCGGACACGGAAGCATGCGGTCTGAGCGGACGCAGCCGCGCTTCATGCATATGCAAAGACGCTGCCACCCACCGATGGTGTGGCAGCGTCTGCAGATTTCTGGATTGACCATATCGTACTAGTTAGCCATTTATTCGTTATCCCCGCCGGTGGACTTGGTGGCACTGAGGGCAGCTCCCCCATCCTTCGCGCCATGCCACACCCAGTCGGTGAATGCAGGATGGTCATATCCCTTGTCCACGGCGAACTGGAAGGCGTCCTGGCGGAACTTCTCCCACTCGGCAATCTGGTCTGCCCACTTCTCGGCATCCAGAATCCTCAGAGCATCTGCGGCCAGTGCCCAGCGGTCCATGTGGTTCAGGCGCAGCATATCGTACGGCGTCGTTGTGGAGCCGTGCTCCTCATAGCCATGCACATGGAACGCATCATGGTTCGGACGATGCCAGATCAGGCGATGGATCGTGTCGGGATAGGCATGGAAGGCAAAGAGCACCGGACGGTCTTCCGTGAAGAGCTCAGCGAACTCCTCATCGGAGAGCGCCTCGTCGTTCTCCTGCGCATTCTGGATCTTCAGGAGCTCGACGACATTCACGACACGGACCTTGACGCCGAGCGCACCGAGGAGCTCTGTTGCCGCAAGCGTCTCCTGCGTCGGGACGTCTCCGCAGCAGCCGAGGACGATGTCAGGCTCTTCCCCCGCCTTGGCAGTGGATGCCCACTTCCATTCGGCCGCACCCTTCTCGAGCTCCTTGCGAGCATCGGCAAGAGAGAGCCACGTGGCCTCGGGCTGCTTGCCGGCAAAGATGCCATTGATGCAGTTCGTGGACTGGTAGCAGCGCTCTGCCACCGCGAGCAGCATGTTCGCATCCGCCGGATAGTAGATGTTCACGACATGATCGTTGTTCCAGCACTTGTTGAGCAGCACATCCACGAAGCCCGGGTCCTGGTGCGAGAAGCCATTGTGGTCCTGGCGCCAGACATGGCTCGAAAGGAGCATGTTGAGGCCGGAGATGGGCTTTCTCCAGGGGATGTGGCGCACGGTTGCTTCAAGCCACTTGGCATGCTGGTTCACCATCGAGTCGACGATATGGACAAAGGACTCGTAGGAAGACCAGAGGCCGTGGCGTCCCGTCAGGAGGTAGCCCTCGAGCAGGCCTTCGCACTGGTGCTCGGAAAGCTGCTCGATAACATTGCCGACAGGAGCCATGTGCTCATCGTTTGCCGGGTCGTCGTTGAGGTCGCCGTTGAACCACTGCTTGTCGGTCACCTGGTAGCTCGGCTGCAGACGGTTCGATGCCGTCTCGTCGGGGCCGAAGATGCGGAAGCGGTCACGGTTATTGTTGATGAGCTCGGCCGTGTACTCGCCGAGGACGCGCGTCGACTCGGTCGCTCCTGCGCCATGTCCCAGCCCGTCCACATCGAAGGCATAGTCTTCTGCCTTCGGCAGCTCGAGCGGCTTTCTGATGCGGCCGCCATTGGCATTGGGGTTCGCGCCGATCCTGAGTTCGCCTTCCGGCATGAACTCGGTGACTTCGGGACGGATGGCGCCCTCCTCCGTGAAGAGGCCTGACGGCTCATAGGACTCGAGCCACCCCTTGAGCACCTGGAAGTGTGCCTCGGTATCGCGGGCAGATGCCAGAGGCACCTGATGCGCACGCCAGGAACCTTCGGTCTTCTTGCCGTCGATCGTCTTCGGGCAGGTCCAGCCCTTCGGGGTGCGGAAGATGATCATCGGGTAGGCAGGACGGGCAGCCTCGCCTGCAGCAGCCCGGGCCTTGATGTCGCAGATCTCGTCGAAGACCGCCTCGAGCAGGGCTGCAAAGCGCCTGTGGATCGAGGCATGATCCTCCTCATCGAAGCCGGCAACGAAGCTGTAGGGATGGTAGCCCATGCCCCGGAAGAACTCCTCGCGCTCGCCGTCAGAGATGCGGGCAAGAATCGTCGGGTTCGCGATCTTGTAGCCATTGAGATGCAGGATCGGAAGCACGATGCCATCTGTCAGAGGATCCATGAACTTGTTGGTCTGCCAGCTCGTGGCAAGAGGTCCGGTCTCCGACTCGCCGTCGCCGACGACCGCCACGGCAAGCATGCTCGGATTGTCGAGCACAGCGCCATAGGCATGGGAGAGCACATAGCCAAGCTCGCCGCCTTCGTGGATCGATCCCGGGGTCTCAGGAGCGTAGTGCGAAGGGATTCCTCCCGGATAGGAGAACTGGCGGAAGAACTTCTGGAGTCCTGCCTCGTCGTCCGTGATGTCCGGCCGGATCTCGCGGTAGGTGCCATCAAGCAGGCTCTGGGAGGTGCCTGCCGGGCCGCCATGTCCCGGCCCCATCAGGAAGAGCGTGTTCTGCTGATGGTCACGGATCAGGCGGTTCACATGGGCATAGAGGAAGTTCAGTCCCGGCGTCGTGCCCCAATGGCCGACAAGGCGATGCTTCACGTCCTCGCGCGTGAATCCGTCAGGACCCTCCTCGTTCTTGAAATCTGCCCTCATGAGCGGATTCGAGCGGAGATAGATCTGGCCGACGGACAGGTAGTTCGCGCAGCGCCAGTAGCGGTCAAGCCAGGCGACCTCCTCTTCCGGAACGGCACGGTCGAGCTTTTTCCAGGGCGTACCCAAGACAGGCTGAGCCATGAGCGATACTCCTCTTCCCTTTCTTGTCTGTCATGCATCCTTGATTGGAATATAGGTGATAAAACGTTTTATCATTCGATAAACATGCAATTTAGCAAAGATTTAGCTGAATCAGGGGCAAGGCTTCTCAGACGGCTCTGACCGAATCCTTGCACACGAGCCGTGGCGGCAGGAGGCAGGCCCTGGGGCCAGGCGGCACCGAGCCCTTGAGGCGCTGGAGCATGCAGGAGACGGCAGCATCCGAAAGCTCGCCCACATTCTGCTCTATCGAAGTCAGCGCAGGCTCGAAGAGCATATCTGCTGCCGAGTTGTCGTAGCTCACGATCGAGATGTCCTGCGGCACGCGAAAGCGGCGCTCGAGGAAGCGCTTGAGGAGCCCCAGCGCAATGTTGTCGCTCGTAGCAACGACAGCAGACGCTCCGGTCGCGATCACGGCATCCCCCACATGGTAGGCATCGGGAATGTAGTAGCGGCTCTGGAGCTCGAGTACCCCATCAGGCGCAATCCCGGCCTCGCAAAGCGCCTTCTCGTACCCCTGGACACGCTTCCTGCCGGTGCCCTCCTGCATGTTTGCGACAATCGCAATCCGCTCATGCCCCTGCTCCAGAAGATGCTGCGCTGCCAGATATCCCCCGAGCACATTGTCGAAGCTCACGGAATCGCCTGCGACGCCTTCGAGCACGCGGTCGACCATCAGATAGGGTACGGGAAGGGACGAGAGCATCTCTGCCAAGGCTGCATCGGGAGCAAGGCCTCCTGCTGCGACAAGAAAAATCCCGTCGACGCCACGGTTCACGAAAAGGCGCACGAGCGCCGCATCATTGGCAGGCACATCGTCCGAGTTCGCGATCAGGAGCGCATAGCCCTCTCTTCTCAGGCGCTGCTCGAGATTCTTGGCCAGGGAGCTGAAGAAGCGGCTCTCGATGTTGGGAATGATGAGGCCCAAGGTATCGGAGCGCTGGGAGACGAGGCTGCGTGCAATCTGGTTCGGCACATAGCGCTTCTTGCGGGCACAGTCGAGGATGGCCTGGCGCTTGGCATCCGAGACGCGCACCTCCCTGCCATTCAGCACGAGCGACACGGTGGAAGGCGAGACGCCTACTTCATGTGCGATGTCCTTGAGCGTCACCTTGCCCATTGTCTGCGCTCCCCTCGCGCTCCATCCTGCTTCTCCGCGGCATGCGTGCGGCAGAAAGCCGGAGAGCCGCCCCAAGGCGGCTCTCTTCATTATGCCAGGCATGCCGCCTTCCGACATAGCCATGCAGGGCAAGATGCTGCATCGGAAGCCTTGCCCCGCATCCTCTCTCAGAGCTCTGCGATGTAGAGTGCATCCTCGAGGCAGGAGCTCTGCTGTATCAGCGTCTCGTCCCGCTCTGCATCATATTCTGCAGCGAGCGGAAGGCTTTCATGCTCTGCCACGTCGAGCGCATGGAGATACGCCTGCGTGAGGTCTCCCTTGAGACGGAGGGTCGCATTGGTCGGCACATAGATGCACAGCGTCGTTCCATCCGCTGTCCTGGCAGCGAAAACATCGTCTCCGCGGCTTGCCAGCATCTCCTGCGCAGGCTCGAGCTCCAGAAGCCCCAGCCGCTCTGCGACCGTGCGGGCAAAGGAGAAATCCCAGGCTCCCGCAAAATGGATTCCCTGCTCATGCGGCAGGGCCTTGAGGAAGCCTTCGCCGAAGGCAAAGCCTCCCTCGAGCACGCCGGTCTCCCAGTTCCATACGCCGTGCGCGCCATAGGTCACGCCGGCAGAGGCTCCGCCCATAAGCGAGAGCCAGAGGGCCCGCCTGCAGTCCTCGCGGCGGAAGCGTCCATAGACCATATGCGAGTAGCCCATCTGCTCATAGCAGGGCTCCGAATTGATGATCGGCTTCCTCTTGGGCCTGGCCGCAAAGCTCCGTGCAAGATCGTAGGCACCTGCCTGCGCCGAGATGTTGTGTCCCGACTGATAGAGATAGATATCTGCACGCTCGGCCAGGCACTCCGGCAGCCCGTCGTAGCGGCCCTTGATGTGATAGCACTTGAGGGCATCCGGTGCATAGCGCTCCACCAGGTCGGTCACGAGCATATAGCGCTCGATCGGCTCCTCGTGGTCGAAATCGGTGTCGCCCGAGATGATATAGATGGGGTCGAACTCGTTGAAGCTCTGAAGGATCTGCTTCACGACCGGCTCGACCAGCCCGTCAGGGATGATGTTGTCAGGCATCATGTTCGAGGCCCAGGTATTGGGAACGTAGTTGCACCACTGGACGACGATGGCGGGCGTGAAGCCACGCTTCGTCGCCTCGGCAAGCTGCCAGCGCGCGTGCTCCCAATAGGAAGCGTCCGGCTTCGTGAAGTCGAAGGTCTTCCCGTGGTCCGGCGTCTGGTAGGGATAGCGGTCGAAAGCCGCCTGGGCACGGTCCCACTGGGCCAGCGCATTGATCTGGAGCACATTGAAGCCCTGTGCGGCACGCTGGTCGAGATAGGCTATCCACTCGTCGTCTGTCGGATTGGTGAAGGCAGTCCAGATCGTATCCGCAAGCCAGAAGAACGGCTTTCCGTCACGGACAAGATGCATTCCTTCGATTGATACCTTGCTCATTTGCTCTGCTCCATCCTCATCTTGTACAGGCCGTCTGCCCTATTGAGGACAAGCAGCCAGTCGTCCATCGTCGGCTTGTCTGGCAGGCGCATGCGCCCTCCGGATATCTGCCGGACTTCCTCTCCTGCATAGACGCCCCGCACAGGGTCGAACCACCGCAGCAGCCAGGAGCCATCCTTCAAGCCAGCAAGCTCGAGCGGCTTTCTCGTCGTTGCCGCATAGTATGCCACGGCATGCGTGCCGTCCGCGTTCTTTGCAGCCAGAGGTGCCTTCCTGCCCAGAAGCGCGCTTCCACCCTTCCCATAAGGCTCGAGCGTCCACCACTTCTGCTCTTCGAAGAAGCGACGCATGATGCCCATCTGATCGGCACCGGGGAAGTCTATGGCTTCTGTCCAGGTGACACCGTAACGGTTGAAGATCTCTGTCATCATGCGGGCCATAGGAGACTTCGACAGGTCCGCCTGGGACCAGATGTTGTCCCAGATGCCCTGAGCGCCATACGTATAGCCTGCTCCTCCGAGCTGCATGGTGATATAGGCCACACGGCGAAGCATCGAGGCATCGATGCGGCGGCTCCCGTTCTCCTCGAGCGAGGAGCATCCCTCGTAGAGCGCCTCCCCTTCCACGAAGGGCTTCTCGTGGTGCCGCTCCATGAAGTCGCGGTAGTCGGACTCAGCCACGACGAAGTCGCCGTGCCCTGCCTGGTTGAGCGTGAAGTCGTACCAGGCCTCTCCGTAGAAGCAGTCCGAGAATGGCCGCTCATTTACAGAGTGCACTGTGCAGGGCTGCCGGTAGGCATCATGCCTGCGCACGGTACGTGCTGCCTCGCTCCAGCAGGAGACAAGGAAGTCGTGCCGAGAAGGATCGTAGCCAGAAGCCTCGCCAGCAATGGTCCAGACAAGTGGCAATGCTCCATAGCGGGCAACGCAGTAGCGTGCAAGCGTCTTCTGCTCCGCCAGTGTCGTAGCAGCTCCGAAGGCATCAGGCTCTGCCTCCATGTTGCTTCCCCAGGCAAAGCCAAGCGCATTCACGAAGCCAAGGTCGGCGATATAGTGCATGCGGCGGTCGATCTCTTCTGCAAAGACCGCAGGATTGGGGATGGGATGCTCTGCATCCTCTCTCGTCAGCCAGAAGCGGCCGTGCTCATGGAAATCGCTCCTCAGGTTCGTCTGGTAGACCGTGAACCCCTGCTCTGCACGCTTGTCCGCCATGCCCCTGAACTGGCTTCTCATGCCGGCATGGTTCGATGCGTCCCAGCTCTCCCCCAGCGCGAACTCCCAGTGCGTATCCCCGAGCCAGAAGAACGGCATGCCATCTGCATGGACCAGGATATTCCTCGCAAGAGGCTGACCCTCATAGAGCTCGCCTGCCTTGGCACAGCGCAGAAAGCCATGCTGGTAGATGGGAAGATTCCCCGAATAGGGGGCAGCCACAATCGTGCCCGATTTCCCGTCAAGCCCGCTCTCGGGAGGAGCAGCGAGCTTCCAGGTCCAGGTTCCTGGCTTCGGTGCAGCAAAGCTCACGCAAAAGCGGCATCCGCCATCCCAGAACGCTTCCCGCTGGATATGCATGCCCTCAGGCCCTGTGAAGTCCGCGACGATGCAGCAGTCCCTGACGGGATTTCTGAACGGATGGGCCGACTCAAAGTGCAGCACGACCTCGCGCCAGGTCTCTGCTTCGCGGTGCAGATTCTCCGCTTCAGCCATAGCTTAAATACGCCTCCCTTCATGAAAGCGGGCAGCCAGGCACATTGACCCGACTGTCCGCTTCGTTCTGCTTCAGATCTGGTGCATGGAGCAGCTCTTACTCGACCGTCATCTGGCCGGGCTTCTCCTCGTCAAGAGCATCGAGCTCTTCCTTCGTGAAGCCAGTCATGTAGACGACGGCAGCAGCAACAACGCAGGAGATGGTGAGACCGATGACAGCAGCAACGGTATTGAAGGTGCCGCCCTGGAGATAGCCGAGGAAGACGAGGAAGTTCGTTGCCATGGCACCGACATAGAGGTGAACGCCGAGAATACCAGAGACGACTGCGCCCACAGCGCCGCCGATGAACATGCCAAGCATGGTGCGGCGGAAGCGCATAAGGATGCCGAAGAGTGCCGGCTCAGTCACGCCACCGAGGAGAGCGGAGATGACATAGCCAGCTGCCATGCCCTTCTCCTCCTTGTTGCGGATGCGCAGGAAGGCACCGATAGCGCAGCCCCAGACGGCGGTCATAGCGCAGTTCGTAGCAACGAAGAGGAACGGGTCGACGCCAGTCTGGAGAAGCGTGACCTGGGCAAGCAGGATGACAGGCATGTGCATGCCGGCGATAACGAAGAGCTGCCAGAAGGCGCCGAGGATGGCCATTACGATGAGGATGCCGAAGCCGCCAAGGTCAGCAAGGCCGAAGATGATAGCAGCGATGCCCTGGCCGATGAAGTTGCCGATAGGAGCAAGGATGATGAGCTCGATAGGAACGACGACAATCATCGTGAAGAACGGCGTGAAGAGCGTCGAGAGGACTTCAGGCACGTGCTTCTTCATGAACTTCTCGACGACAGCAAGCACCGGAATCGTGAGGATGATCGGAAGCACCGACTGGCTATAGTTTGCAGCTGCGATATCGAGGCCATAGACATTGATGGTCGTGCCAGCTGTTGCCGCCGTGATGATGCTCGGGGCAATCAGGATGCCGCCGGAAAGCAGGCCGAGCAGCGGATTGGCGCCAACCTTCTTTGCCGCGCAGTAGCCAAGATAGATCGGCAGGAAGTAGAAGCCAGCCTCATAGAGCGTCGTGTAGAAGAATGTGTAGATGCCGGAATCGGCAGCCCAGAGATTGAACATCTGGGGACCCATAACGACAGCAAGGGTGCGGAACAGGCCGGATGCCATGATCAGCGGAATCATCTGCACCATGGAGCCGGAGAGATAGTCGAGGATCTTGTTGCCGACAACCTTCGGCGTCAGCTTCTCCTTCGTAAGGTTCTCATCGAGGTTCTCGTCGATGGAGCCGCCGCCGGCAACTCCCATCGCGAGCACCGCGTCATAGACCTTCGGCACAGCCTGGCCGATGATGACCTGGAGCTGCTCGCCTGCCCAGTTGATGCCCAGGACACCCGTGAGGCCCTTGATTGCGTCGCTGTTGACCTTCGACTTGTCCTTGAAGGTCAGGCGCAGCCTTGTCATGCAGTGCGTCGCGGAAGCGACGTTATCCTTGCCTCCTACATTGGCAAGCACGCCCTCAGCAATCTTCTGATAATCGACTGCCATTGAATCCCCCTTCTTTTCCTCTGTGCAGGCCTCCTTGCCTGCACCCGGAATTACTTGCTGACATGAAGATTACAGAAGCGGGACTGTACCTTGACTCTTCAATGGATTTAGTAGCATGTTTACGAGAATTTAGGAATATTTAGCTCAATTACTTGCACAGATTTATGGATTGTGCTAGCAGCAATCTGCATTCATCTAGGCGTCTTCCTCGGCCTTCATGACCGATTCGCGCTGGACAATCTCCGGCAGGACCGATATGCGCACAACCTCGCCACCTGTCTCGCCTTTCACATGCTCGACAAGACGCCTGACAGCCAGACCGCCCATATTCGTCTTGGGCACCGCCATGGTCGTGAGCGGCGGATCTGCTATGGCAGCCGTCGAAACGTCGTCGAAGCCGATGACAGAGATGTCTTCGGGGACTCTGATGCCGTGATCCTTGAGCGCACGGATACAGCTCATCGCAATGAGGTCGTTGTCTGCAAAGTAGGCAGTCGGCAGATATGGATTCCCGTCAAGATAGCGGTTCATATCCTCATAGGCGCTCTCCATCGTGGAGCCGACCTCGATGATTGTGTGACGGGGATCTATATCGGAAGTATTGAAGTAGCGCATGGCCTGAATGTAGCCATCCTTGCGCTCGAGGAAGTTCCTGATCTCTGTACGGGAATGGAGATAGCCGATATCGGTATGCCCCATGTTCCTGAGGTAGCGCACAGCCGTCCAGGCACCACGGGAGTTGTCAATCACGACGGAGTCGAGATTCTTCGTCGGAAACCAGTTGTCCAGAAGGACGATGGGCACGCCCAGATGCTCGAACTGTGCCACATCGGTTGCCCGCATCTCCGTGGCCAGAAGCACGATGCCGGCACACTTGATGGAGCGCAGGCCGTCCATCTGTTCTGCCTTGTTCTCCTGCGAATAGAAGTAGGAGACGGAGAGCCGGTGGTATCCGAGCTTGTATGTCATGTCTGAGACGCCCTTGATGAGGGACTCGAAGAAGGGGGTATCTGAGACGACGCGGCCATGCTGCTTGTAGATGACAAGAAGAATCGTACTGGTCTTGCGGGGTGTGGACGGCACGTCATATTCGAAGCCGAGCTCCTCTGCCACCTTGCGCACACGGTCCCTTGTCTCTGCACCGACGCCGGGGCGATCCCGGAACACGAGCGAGACCGTTGCTGGAGAGACTCCTGCTGCCTTTGCAACATCGCGTGCCGTGACCTTTCCCGCCATAAGCTCTCCTCAACTTGTTTAGAGCTAAATATTTAGTAATTGCGCCTACTCGTTAAGTATAGCTGAGTTCATCCATATCCTCTATCTCAGGAAAGAAACCTGCCCTTCCAATCCGCTGAATGGCGGATGCGGAGACAGAGGAGAGGAGCCTCATGGACAAGATCGTTCTTGGCTATGCACCGACCCGCAGAAGCATCTTCAGCGCGCCCGATGCACGGAAGTACCGCAAGATCATCGCCGACAAGCTGCGTGAGTTCGGCGTGGAGTTTGTTGATATCGACGATATCAACGAGGAAGGCCTGCTCTACGATGAGGACGACCGTCTCAAGGTCCTGAAGAAGTTCCAGGATGCAGGCGTAGATGGCCTGTTCCTCCCCCACTGCAACTTCGGCACCGAGTTCATCTGCGCCCGCCTTGCCAAAGACCTCGGCAAGCCGGTCCTTCTGTGGGGCCCGCTCGACGAGCGCCCCGAGGCTGACGGCACCCGCCTGCGCGACACCCAGTGCGGACTCTTTGCGACCGGCAAGGTGCTGCGCCGCTTCCAGGTGCCCTTCACGTACATGACAAACTGCAGGGTGGACGATCCCGTCTTCGAACGGGGGCTGCGCGACTTCATTGCCGTCTGCAATGTCGTGAAAACCTTCCGCTCTGCCAGGATCCTCCAGATCGGACCGCGTCCCTACGAGTTCTATTCCACGATGTGCAACGAAGGAGAGCTCCTCGAGCGCTTCGGCATCGAGTGCGTGCCGGTGCCCCTGCCCGAGCTCACCCGCGGCGTGAAGACAGCGCTTGCAGAGGACAAGGGCGACGGGACCTCCGATGTGGAGAAGCAGCTTGCCTGGATCTCTGAGCACTTCGAGAAGAACTGCACGAACGAGCAGGTACGCACCGTTGCCGCCATGGCCGTGGCGATGCGCCGCATGCTCAGGAAGTACCACTGCACGGCCGGCTGCATCCAATGCTGGAACGAGCTCCAGCACGAGCTGGGCATCATGCCCTGTGCCGCGAACTCGATCCTGAACGAGGAGGGCACGCCCATCACCTGCGAGACCGATGTCCATGGCGCGATCACCTCCCTCATGGTCGAAGCCGCTGACATGGGACGCAAGCGCTCGTTCTTCGCCGACTGGACCATCCGCCACCCGGACGATCCCAACGGCGAGCTCCTGCAGCACTGCGGGCCGTGGCCCTGCTCCGTGGCACAGAGAAAGCCGGTCATCACGACGCCTCTTGCCTTCGACCACAATGGCGCCCTCACGGCAGAGGCAAAGCACGGCACGGTCACGCTTGCCCGCTTCGATGGGGACAACGGCCAGTACTCGATGCTGCTGGGAACGGCGGAGGGCATCGACGGACCGAAGGGCATGGGCACCTATCTCTGGGTCCGTGTACAGAACATCAAGCGCCTCGAGGCAAAGATCGTTGAGGGACCCTACATCCACCACTGTGCCGGCATCCACGACGACGTCGTGCCCGTGCTCTACGAGGCCTGCAAGTATCTGGGCATCACGCCGGATCTGTATGACCCGATCGAAGACGACATCAAGGCCTATCTGAGGGGAGAGTAAGGATGGAGATCCACGAGCTCGAAAGCCTGCGCTGGGACCTGCGCCAGGATTGCGTCGATATCATCATGGCAGGAGGCGGCGGACATATCGGAGGCGACATGTCCGTAATCGATGCCTTGATGGTCCTCTACGAGAACCATCTGAGGATCACGCCGGAGACGGTGGATGACCCCGACCGTGACCGCTTCGTCCTCTCCAAGGGACATGCCATGGAGGCCTACTACGCCGTGCTCTGCCACGAAGGCTTCCTCGACCTCGACGATGTGAAGGCACGCTTCTCGAAGTTCAAGAGCCCCTACATCGGACACCCGAACAACAAGCTTCCTGGCATCGAGATGAACTCCGGCTCCCTGGGACACGGCCTGCCCGTCGCTGTGGGCATGGCGCTTGCCGCGAAGATGGATGGCAGGAACTACCGCACCTATGTCTTCATGGGCGACGGCGAGCTTGCAGAAGGCTCTGTCTGGGAAGGTGCTATGTCGGGCGGCAACTTCGAGCTCGACAACCTCTGTGCCCTCGTGGACAGGAACCGTCTCCAGATCTCTGGCTCCACGGAAGATGTTATGAAGCAGGACTCCCAGGAGGATCGCTGGGCCGCCTTCGGCTGGAACGTCCTCTCGATTCCGGGCAATGACATCCGTGCGCTCGATGCTGCCTTCTCGCTTGCCGAAGAGACAAAGGGCAAGCCTACCGTCATCATTGCCAACACAACAAAGGGCTTCGGCTCCCCTGTCATGGAGAACAAGGCATCCTGGCACCATCACCTGCCGAATGCAGAAGAGTACGCCCAGATCACCGCAGATTTCGCAGCACACAAGGAGGAGTGCCATGCCTAACAAGATTGCGAACAAGCAGGCCATCTGCGATGTGCTGATGGAGGCTGCCGCCACTGACAAGGACGTCTGCGTCCTCTGTTCCGACTCGAGGGGCTCTGCCTCCTTGACGCCCTTCTTCGACAAGTATCCTGAGCAGGCCATCGAGGTCGGCATCGCCGAGCAGGACCTTGTCGGCATTGCTGCCGGTCTCGCCTCCTGCGGCAAGAAGCCGTTTGCAGCAAGCCCGGCAAGCTTCCTCACGACCAGGTCCTATGAGCAGGCAAAGGTCGACTGCGCCTACTCCGACACGAACGTGAAGCTCATTGGCATCTCCGGCGGCATCTCCTATGGTGCCTTGGGCATGTCCCACCACTCCGCCCAGGATATCGCAGCCATGTCCGCCATTCCGAACATGCGCGTCTATCTCCCGAGCGACCGCTTCCAGACCGCCAAGCTCATCCGTGCCCTTCTGAAGGACGAAAAGCCTGCCTATGTGCGTGTCGGCAGAAACGCCGTCGAGGATATCTACACCGAGGACTCCTGCCCCTTCGAGATGGACAAGGCAACCTGGCTAAAAGAGGGTACCGACATCGCAATCGTCGCCACAGGCGAGCTCGTGCGTCCAGCACTCGATGCTGCAGCGCTGCTTGAGGCCAAGGGCATCTCTGCCACCGTCCTTGACATGTACTGCGTGAAGCCGCTCGATGAAGAGGCTGTCGTGAAGGCTGCCCGCAACGCAAAGGCTGTCCTCACGGTCGAGGAGCACTCGCCGTATGGCGGACTCGGCGCCCGCGTCGCCCAGACGGTCGCTTCCAACTGCCCGCGACTCGTCGAGAACCTCTCGCTTCCTGATGCCCCGGTCGTCACCGGCACCTCGAAGGAGGTCTTCAGCTACTACGGCCTCGATGCAGAAGGCATCGCAGCATCTGCAGAGAAGCTTCTCGGAAAGGCAGCCAAGTAGCGATGGGAAAGCTCATCCTCGCAATAGACCAGTCCACACAGGGCACGAAGGCGCTCCTCTTCCAAGAGGATGGCTCCCTTCTGGCAAAGACCTCCCTCCCCCATACGCAGTATGTGAACGAGCAGGGATGGGTCGAGCATGATGCAGAAGAGATCTTGGGGAACGTCTGCTCCTGCGTCGAAGCGCTGATGCAGGAGTCCGGTGCCCGAGCGGAAGATATCGCCGCCTTCGGCATCTCGAACCAGCGCGAGACCTGCCTTGCCTGGAACAGGACCACCGGCAAGCCTCTGGGGCGTGCCATCGTCTGGCAGTGCGGCCGTGCTGCAGCACTCTGCGACGAGCTCAAGACGACACATCCTGGTGCAGAGGAGCTTGTCCAGGAGCGCTCAGGCCTCGCCCTTTCTCCCTACTTCTCTGCCGCCAAGATGTCCTGGATGCTCCAGAACGTGCCGGAAGTCCAAGAGGCTGCAAAGACAGGCGCGCTCTGCTTCGGCACAATCGACTCCTGGCTGGCCTACAGCCTCTGCGAAGGCCATCCCTTCGTGACAGAGCCATCAAATGCCTGCAGGACCCAGCTTCTGAACCTTGAGATGGCTGAGTGGGACGATGGGCTGCTTTCTCTCTTCGGCATCCCCCGCTCTTCCCTGCCTCAAGTCCTTGCGTCCGATGCCCTCTTCGGTGTCTCTGACTTCAATGGCGCGCTTGCGGCTCCTGTGCCTCTCCATGCAATGCTCGGTGACTCCCAGGCAGCCCTTGCTGCCCAGGACTGCCTCAAGCCGGGAGAAGTCAAGGCGACCTATGGCACCGGCTCTTCCGTCATGCTCATGGCAGGAGATGCTCCCATCCGGAGCACCCATGGCCTTGTCTCGAGCATTGCCTGGAACCTCGAAGGCAGGCTCTCCTACGCGCTCGAAGGAAACCTCAACTACACCGGTGCTGTCGTCTCCTGGCTGAAGGACCGGGTCCATCTGATCGGGAGCCCGAGCGAGCTTGAAAAGCTCATCTCCGAGGCCAATCCGAACGACAGGAGCTACTTCGTGCCTGCCTTCACCGGCCTCGGCGCTCCCTGGTGGGACAGTGCCGCCACGGGCATGCTCACCGGTGTCACAACACTCACCGGCAGGGCAGAGATCGCAAAGGCCTGCGCCGAGTGCATCCCCTACCAGATAGCAGATGTGCTCGATGCCTTGAGGGCCGATACCGGCCTTGCTCTCACAACCCTGAGAGCAGATGGCGGCGTCACGAAGAATGCCTACCTCATGCAGTTCCAGGCAGACATGGCAAAGGCATCGGTCGAGGTATCGAAGCTCGCCGAGCTCTCTGCCGCAGGAGCCGCCTTTGCAGCAGGCAGAGGAGCTGGCCTCTGGACAGAAAATGTGATCCACGAGCGCTATGGACATGAGACCTATACGCCCGAGATGGCAGAAGAGATGCGCCAGAGCAAGCGCTCAGGCTGGCAGGCTGCCCTTCGACAGGTCCGCTGCCACAGCTGACATATCTGGGTAGAACAAGCAACGGAAAGACATTGCAGGGCAGCAGATGCTGGCTCTGCTGCACGAGAAAGGGGATATGCATGGCTGGATACAAGACGTTCACTTCGGCCGCCGACATGGGGCCCTATGTCTCGAAGCTCATCCTCGAGCTCCCCGAGAAGGTGCGTACGGAATTCGTAGACAAGGCTGGCTTCAGCGTCTATGTGGAGCGCAAGGACGCCGAGACCGGAGAGGTCGTTCTCGCCAAGGAGCATCATACAGACAAGCGCGCCTACCCCTCGAAGGGCTATGTCCCCGTGCTTTCTGCCTATGCCTCTGACGGCGAAGGCAACCCTCAGGAGCAAAGCTCCTATATCGCGCTCGAGCTGCCCGAGGTCCGCCTCACAAAGAGAATCGATGGAGCGCTCACCCGTGGCTACATACGTATGCTGGACTTCCGTATCACGCAGACGAAAGCCATACCGTCTGAGACTCCGGGCGAGGCTCCGCTCACAGGCCTGGTCTTCGACATCGACACCGGGGACATCTGCCCTGACCTCAATGGCTGGGATCTCACGGGCTCTGGCATCTTCGACGATATCGATATGAACTACGGCTTCTTCACGCCTGGCTTGGACGCCGTCAATGCCGCACGCGCAGCACGTCCTTTCAGCCCGCTGCCGCCGATTGCGTCCGTGCCGCTCCTTGTCTGGCTCCACGGTGCAGGAGAGGGACAGGAGCCCTACCGTACCGTCATGGGCAACCGTGTGACGCTTCTCTCCTCCCCTGAGATCCAGGAGGAGCTCGGCGGAGCTGCCTATATCCTGGCTCCTTCAAGCCCGACCTATTGGATGGACTCCGGCAATGGTCAGATTGCCGACGACAACAAGTCGATCTATACGAAGGCCCTGAAGACCTTGATCGATGAGTTCATCGAGGCGCACCCCGACATCGACCGCAAGCGCATCTATGTGGGAGGTCTCTCCAACGGTGGATTCATGACGGTAAGGCTGGTAGCAGACTATCCGGGATTCTTTGCAGCAGGCGTGCCTGTCTGTGCACCGTGGGTCGCATCGCTTGCCACAGACGACGAGATGAAGGCCATTGCCCAGACGCCCCTCTGGTTCGTGCAGTCTGCAGACGACCCGATCGTGACAGCACAGGATCATGCTCTTGCAGACTACAAGAAGCTCAAGGAGATCGGCGCCGAGGACGTGCATATCACCTGCTTCGACCACATCCAGGACGAGACCGGCAGATACCACGACAAGAATGGAGAGCCGCAGCGCTATATCGGCCACTTCGTCTGGATTCCTGCCTACCATGACTTCGTGAAGACGGAACTCGACGGTACGAACGTGCTTGTAGACGGTACCCCTGTCACCCTCTGGCAATGGGTTGGCCTCCATCATCTGGTATAGGCCGCAGACAGCATGCTCCTGCAGACAAGCGTCCCGGCTCGCAATGAGCCGGGACGCTCTTTCTTTCCCATGGAAGATGGATTCATTCCATGTGCTTGGGAGAGGCCTTCGCCTTCCGCTTCTGGCGGATGCGGTGGACAATCACATCGAGGAGGACGAGCAGGAGGACGACAGCCACGATGAGGACTGCCCATTCGCGCATGCCCCAGTGGCGGTTCGCGAGGTCACCCTGCGCCTCCGCCTCTTCGGGGACATACTCCGTCCTCTCGCAGTGCACGAGGAGCCTGTGGTCGTTCACGCCGTAGGGCGTGCAGGTGACAAGGGTGAGGAGGTCCTTGCCCTGCTGGATGCCCAAGGAGTCCATCTCATCGGGCCATACGACTTCGGAGGAGTCCACCTTGTAGGCAAGCACCTCCCCCATCGTATGGAGGAGCACGATGTCTCCCGGCACGAGGTCGCGGATATCGTCGAACATGGAGAGGTTCTTCATGCCGGAATGGGCGGTGAGGACGCAGTGCGTGGAGGTACCTCCCACAGGAAGGGACGACCCTTCCAGATGCCCCACGCCTGCCATCAGGGCAGAGTCCGACGTGCCATGGTAGATGGGCATGCTGACATCGATGGAGGGTATCTCGATCCAGCTCATCATGGGGTCGCGGTCGAAGGTGAGCTGCTCCGCATAGGGAAGGATGGAGTCGGAGGATATCTCGGGGGTCTGGCCTGCCAATACCTCGTTGTATGCACGGGCCTCAGAGAGGTAGTAGTCCTTCTGCTCCTGGTCCATAGCATCGACCGTGCTCGAGACCGTAGAGATCTGGTTCAAGACGCCCGATGCCTCTATCCTGTCGAGCACCCAGGGCCAGACCATGAGGGCGACGCCGAAGAGGATAACGAGGACGGTGATCAGGCGGTCGGCCCAGCGGGGCAGGCGCTTCTTCTTTGGCTTCTTCTTGCTACTGCCACTATGGGCGATCTCCTCGTCCTTTTTACTCTTCATCGTCTCCTCCTCCCCGAGACCTCTGACGTTCAAACATACATATCCTGCAGCAAGAGGAAGGGACCCTGCACGAAACAGAGCCCCTTCCCTTCCGCGCTATCTCGGATGCAAATCTGTATCTACAGCTTACTCTGCATCGTTCTCGCGACGGTTGCGCACGACACGGGAGACGCCGAAGGCGAGCACGAGGCCGCCTGCGACCCACGTCAGCGTCACGCCAGCCTGGCCGGTGAGAGGAAGGCCCACGGACTTCTTATCGCCGACCGTGATATTGACAGTCTTCTTGTCGGTCACGCCGGAGTTGTCCGTAATCTGGAGGACATTGTCGCCCTTCGTGCTGCTCGGGTCGATGAGGCCGGCCTTCACGTGATCGGCATCGGTCGTCGAAAGATTGCTGTCAAGTTCAGTGATTGTCTGGCTCTGCTCATCGATTGTCGGCGAGATAGTGAACGAGAACTTCGGGACTGCAGTGTAGCCAGAAGGAGCAGAGATCTCTTCCACCTCGTAGGTGCCGGCATCGAGGCCCGTTACGTCAATCTTGCCTTCAGCGTTCGTGATGAGATGAGCATCATCAGCATTGCTCGTGAGGGTACCATCTCTCTTGACATACATGTCCTTGGAAGCCGTATCAGCCGAGCCATCAGTCGCCGTGACCTGGATCGTGAATACAGCGCCCTGGAGTGCCTGCTCGGTGCCCTGGTCGACCTTCACAAGATTGAGGCCATAGGTGAAGTCCGTGACATGGCGGTCAATGGTCCTGCCGGTACCCTCACCGTTCGGATTGTTTGAGTACTCGAGATAGACGGTGTTCGGGTTGCCCGCGTTACCAATCACGGCGCTGGAATTAATCTTTGCTGTGTAGGAAACAACGAAGACGGAGTCCTTTGTTGCTCCAGTGATGGACTTGAGGCCCTTCGGAGCAGTCGTGCTATTCACATTCACCGTCAGGACATGCGCACCGTTCGTACCATCAGTGACACCAGAAATGAAGTAGTTGGTCACATCAACCTTCGAGTCCGAGCTGTGAAGCACATCAGCCTTTGCCACTCCCGAATTGGCATACATGTAGACCTTGACACTGTTCGAATCAATCGTGAGTCCCTGTGAGACCGTATCCGTGAACTTGTAGGAGTAGCTGTCATACGTCGCGAAGTCCTGAGCGACGGTGCCGTAGAGGTTGTATCTGACATCCTGGCCGATGTGGGAGTCAGCGGCATCGTGCTCAGTGTTGTCTGCATCGGAGACGATCTTTTTCTCGACCGTCGGTATACTCGCCTTCTCGGTCACGGTGTAGGCGGAGCCGCCGACGACAGCGAAGATAGGCAGAGTGTAGGACTCGCTGGCCTTAGTGCTGGAGCCCGGATCCACAGTGGTACCGTCCGTTACGAAGAGCCAGTAGCCGTTGTTGAGAGCGGAGCTTGCTTTGCCGCCCTCGACGGTCGTCTGGTAGGTCTTGCCCATGACAGCCTTAGCGATAGCCTCTGCAACAGGATTGGATGCGTCGATATTTGTCGTGCTCGTCACATTAGCTGTGATCCAGTCGGCGGCATCCTGTGCGGTCGTGCCGGCATAGCTCGTGTCCTGTGCCCTGATGACGCCCTCGACGGCAGCCTTAACGTCGTCGTTGGCCCAAGAGATATTAGAAACCGACTTCGTGCCATCAGTGTTATCCGTGACCGTGGCCTTGAAGATCTCGTAGCCCTTGAAGCTGGTCTCGTTGCCTTGGACATTCCTGATGGTGATGGTGTTGTCTCCCTCTGCTGCGAATGCCATGGTCGCAGGCCCGAGCGCTCCGCCCAGGCTCATTGCGATCGTGAGGCCGGCCGCGACGGCTGCACGTGCGATGCTGTGCTTCTTCATGATGCTTTCCTTCCTCCTGACGGATCGCTCCGTCCCCTTCTGTATGGCCACGAGGCGCCTTTGGCCCCTGGTTCCCCTGATGAAAACCTGCTATTTGTGCCGGACTCTCCCTGCAGCCTGTCCGATGGGGCTGCCATCTGCATGTCTGCAGGGATATTCGGCTGTATCAGTGCTGTAGTGCTTTTCTAGTTCCGGCTGTCCTTGGTACGCTTCCGCATCTGCCAGGCAATGGCTGCAAGCGCGATGCCTGCCATGCCCAAGAGCGCTGCCAATCCCGTGCCGGAGATGTCGCCCATGTCGGGGTTCCCCTCCTTGGGAGGCGTCGTTCCGGGCGGAGTCTCTCCGGGAGGCGTCGGCGTGTCGAGGATGCTCGCCTGAAGGAGGCTCGTCGTGGAATCGATTGCGTCGGCTCGGAGAGGGTCCTCTGCCTGGATGGAGAGCTCGGGATGTGCCGAAGCCACCTGCTTGACGTCGAGGCCCGAGACAGTGAGGACGATCTTCCTCGTGCCCTCGAAGCGCTCGTAGCCTTCGGGAGCCTGGATCTCGGAGACGAGGTAGGTCCCGGAGTCGATGCCGGAGAGGGTCACATGGCCCTGGCCGTCGGTCGTGACGGTTGAGCCGTTCGTGGTCCAGGAGCCGCCCTGTGCGAGATGCCTTCCGGAAGGATCCGTGACATCGAGCACCGCGCCGGAGAGGACCTGGTCCCCGTCCTTGGAGCGCTTCGTCAGCTGGAGGTCCCACGTATAGGCGGTCGCCTTGCTGTCAGGCGTCTTGGAGCGCTCGCTGCCCGAGAGCGGGGACTTCGGATACTCGAGGTACACCGTGTTGGGGTTGCCCTCGGCGGCACCATGATTGCACTGCTGGTTCAGCGGTGCGCTGTAGATGACGCAGACCTGGGCGCCCTGGCTGCCGAGCACGTCGGAGCCGAGCGCTGCGACGAGGTCGGGAGACTCGATCTCGAAGGCCTGGCCCTTCACAGTGACGGTGCACTGGCCGGTGATGTCCGCCCATGATGTGGCGCCATCGAAGCTGGAGCCTGTGCCTGCAACGAGGTAGACCTTGGCAGAGGAGGAGACCCTGCTGGGGTCCAGTCCCTCCGACATCCTGTCCTCGAACCAGACCCTGTAGGAGTCGTAGCCTTCTAGGCCTGCGGGGACCGTCGCCTCGAGCCTCCAGAAGACGTCGTCCCCTACCGTGGCATCTGCTGCCTTCTGCCACTTCCCGGTGCTGTTCTCCTGGACATGTTTCTCGACCGTAGGAACGGAAGACTTCGGCTCGACGGTCTTGGAAGCAGAGCCGACAAGCACGAAGATGGGTGCAGTTCCTGCCTCGGAGGTGCCGATGGCGGAGTCGTCCGCGACGACGAGCCAGTATCCTTCAGAGAGCTCGGCAGCCTTGCCTGCTGTGAGATCAGTTGCAGTGGCTCCGCTGGCGATGAGGGCCTTGGCGAGCCTGTAGTCGGCCTCGTTGCCATCGCTCAGGCTCTGCCGCATCCAGTCGGCTGCATCCTGCGCCGTGGCGAAGGTCCTGCCTGCCACAGACTCCGCAGCTGACTTGGCTGCATCGGATGCCCAGGAGATGTTGGAAGCGACATCCGCCTTCTGGTCAACGCTCCATGTGACATCTGCACCGAAGACCTGGTAGGCCTTGTAGGCCTTTGCGTTCGTCCCGGAGATGGCCACCTCTCCTGCAAGTGCATTCGCAGGAGCAAGCACGAGCGCCATGAGGACGCAGGCGACGAGGACGATGATGCGGGAAGAACGTCTATTCAATGCACGGATCATCTCTCGTCACCTCCCTTGCGGGATTCATGGCGGCTCTTGATGAGCCTCCAGAGGCCGTATGCAAGGGCTGCGCCACCGGCGATGTAGACCAAGGCGATTCCTGCCTGTCCGGCATTCGGGAGCGTCTGAGCATAGGTATTGTTAAACTTTGCCTCATCCTTTGATTGGTTCCCATCAGCGCCAACGTAGGTATAGCGTGGATAACCCTCGACTACGGTAAGGTGGCCATTCGAGTCATCCTTGAGTTTGACTACAACCTGGATGTAGCCGCCATCGTACGTGTAGCCTGACTCATGACCTTCGACTTCGCGAATGTAGTAGATGTAGGTCTTGGTACCACCCTTGCCGCCGGTAAGATCAGAAACGCCCAGATTGTAGTTGATAGTGTCAAAGATGACTGTGGCATTAGAGCTGCCAGACTCGGTGGTGTACTTGGTATCTAGCCGCTTGCTGCTATCCCACGTACCATTCTTATAGCCGTCCTCGCTGTAGAGCTCGAACTGGAAGTTCTTCATCTCGCCACCCTCGACATGCTTTGTCACCTCAGGTGTGAACGAGCCAGATGTGGAGTATGGCTGCAGTGTGTTCGTGAATGCAGGGCTGCTGTTGACATCCTTCGTGAGCGTGAAGTCAACGATGGGATCGCTCGTCGTTGTACTGGTGATCGTCGTTGTACTGGGCCAATAGCTCGTACCGTCTTTGCCATCAACAATAGGCGTCACCTTCAGTTTGGAGATGGTGTAGTGCTTGAACGTGATGCCCAACAGCGTGGTGCTCTGACTTTTATCCTCGGTCACGTCGGCCGTAATCTTGTAGATTGTCTTATCGTACGACTGAGTCTTCGTGTCGTTCGAGTTGGGAAGCTCAGCCACGTAATAAGTGTATGTACCAGACTGTGAATACTCGCTGCTAACGTCAAATTCTATGTTGCCGTCAGCATCACTCGTCGTACGCGCAGACTCAGTGCAGTCTGCATCGTTCAGTGTGCCATCCTCATTCCAAGAAGGAGCAGCACTATTTTTAGATTTGGGGCTCAGCAATACGAAGGTATACCTTTCCTCGCTCAGCTGATCAGACGCATCCTTGCCATCCTGCACAAGTGCCTTTCTGGCATTGAGCTTGAGACCAGGATAGATATCGATGTTCTCGACTTCACCTATGGTGAGGCCACCGTTCGTCATGATGCCGCCACCATGGTTGTAAGCATAGTTTCCGCTGAAGATGAGCGTCGCTGCGGACACACCTGCAGCCTTAGCGGAGTCCGTCGGATGTGCCGTCATGCCGACAAGGTACTTGGCCTCGATGCCAGAGTTGGCATCGACCTTTTTAACTTCCTTTCCGTCGACGCTGCCAGACCATCCTGCTGCGCCGCCGCCCAGCATGCGGCCTGTCACGGCCGTGACGTAGCTGTCAGAACTCTTCTCACGCACGAGGAAGTAATCAGCATGGTCGTGGGAAGTGAACGCAGTATCATTACTCGCTACGTCGTAATCATCGCGCTTGCCATATTCATTCGGAGTCGAGAAGTGCGGACTGTCGCCGTCCACATCATCGTTATTTCCATAGATCGCAGCACCGCTCGTATGCGTGACGACCGTCTCGCCCGTCGGGCATGCAGCAACGCCAGCACCGTAGCCGCCTGATTTATTGCCAGTAACGAGAGCGTTCTCCACAGAGAGGTTGCCACCTTCCTGGACGAAGACGCCGCCTCCGCCCCAGTCATCATGGCTGTTGCAATAGTTGTTCGTGATATAGGCTTTGCCGGAATCAACGGAGAAGGTGGCTGTCGTACCCCCCGAAATGCGGATACCGCCACCTTCGGAATTCTGTGCCACATTGGAGGCAATCGTGCCGCCCGTGAGCGTGAAATTCTTGCCGAGACCCTTGTCGTACTTGTCGTACCTGCCGGCATAGATGCCACCGCCAGCCTCTTTGGAGTAGTTCCCAGTGATGTAGCCACCGGAAATAGCAAGCGAAGCCTGCGAGCTGTCTTTCATGATTGCGATGCCGCCGCCACCAATGAGGCCGTCATGACGACGCACGTAGGAAGCGTTGACACGATTGTTCGTGATATAGCCGCCGCTCACATTCACGGTTGCACCGACTGCGTAGATACCTCCGCCATAGCCATCGCTCGCCTCGGGTTTATAGTCGTAGGTTCCCTCGACAACCGTATTGCCTGAGATCACGGCCTTGTCGTCCGTCATGTTAACCGTCGTGCCCTGCGCAGCATAGACGCCGGCACCGGCCTTTGCCTCGTTCGCCGTAATGACGCCGCCGGACATATTGAGCGTAGCGCTTCCTGCCAGGCAAACACCGCCGCCCCAGTTCGAGGTACGCTTGCCACCTGCGATGTAGCCGCCGCTCAGATTGAACGTGCCGCCTTCGGCATAGATGATGTGGCAGTCAGTACCATGGCTTGCGCTGTAAGGCATGCAGATCGTGCCACCCTGGATGTTCAGAGTGCCGCTCTCCATGCAGATGACGGAATCTGCTCCGTTCGGCGCTTCAGCTGTGATGACACCACGAGGCGTCACCGTATGCTGGTAGCGTGTCTCAGTCGTGCCGATGCCATCAACTGTGGATTCGGTCACATAGTACGTGATATTCGTGGGAGCCGAACCGTCATACGTGATGCCGCCGACGTTTTCGGTACCCGCCTCAGCTTCACTCCAGGTATCCGTTGCTGGCTTTGAATCAATGATGGTAAGGGTGCCGCCCTCGACATCGAAGAGTTGGGTAGTCCCCTTGTAGTAGACAGACCAGCCATTCAGATCGACCGTGGTATCGCCAGCAATTCTGACTGTGGAAGTCTGATAGACATCGCCAGAAAGCTGGTAGGTGCCGCCTTTCGTTGCGACCCTCAGGCCTTCCTCGCCAGATACCTCGGTAGCGCTTTTCGTATTCTTCAGAGCAGGTGCTGCCTTTGCAGCAGACTCCTCCGCTACAGAAGACGATTCCTCAGATGTGGAAGCATCGTCAGATCCTGCTTCTGAAGCACCCCCCCCCCGACACATTTTCAGAGGTTGCGGCGCTGTTCTGCGCGGTATCAGAAGAGCTGGTCTTGCTATCAGCGCTGGTCTCAGATGCAGGGCCCGAGGCAGCAGCGCTGCTGTCATTGGGAGATGCATCAGCTGCAGCTGCAGCAGATGAATCAGTGTCCGCAGCCTTGGAAGACACAGAGCTTTCGTCCTGCGTGGTGGCAGCGACGACTTCCTCTGCACCGGTCCCGTCATCAGTCGTTGCGGATGTGACGGAAGGCATAGCGAGCATCCATGCAAGGAGCACGGAGAGCGTGAAGGCAAGTGCCCTCTTTCCTGTCATGTAGGCCTTTGCCCTGCCATGGGGCGCCTTCTGCTGTATGCGGTTCTTGTCCGCCACGACGCGTCCACCCCTTCCGACTTCGAGAAAAAAATTCCCTTGACCAGGGCTTATGAGGCTCTGCTCATGGGCATGCAGTCATCAGCGGCGGGCCCAGCCCACTGCCCCAGAACTGCTCTATAACGATGCTTGGCCGAATGGCGGGACAGAGATCTTCCGCCAATTCAGCTTTATTCCTGATAGCTGATTATCTTTTCTGATAGCGCTTCCGGAACCGTTTCCAACTATATGGGTTGGTTCCAGTAGTTTCAATACTTACTGAAACTTCAGCCGTGAGCGGTACATTTTTGTCAGTAAGTGGCATGTTTCCCGCAATATCCTTGAAAGATTTTCGTAAACAGTTTCATTAACAGCGCATCTAGCAGCGCTCTTTGTCTCAGTGCGTACCACACGCCGTGCCATTGTGGCTCATGGTGGAAACGAGACCTGGGCCATATGCAGGAATGTGTACTCTACAAGCAGCATTTACCCAACGCTACAAGAGAGGTGTCCCTATGGATCTGAATCTCAAAGACAAGGTCGTGCTCCTTACCGGTTCCACCGGAGGCATCGGTTCTGCCATCGCTCGCGCCTTTGCAAAAGAGGGCGCAAAGCTCGCCCTCTCCTCCACCCGCCAGGAGAAGCTTGACCGCCTCATCCCGACGCTCGGCGTGGATGCAGACCATGCCAAGGGCTTCGTCGTCGATGCCACGAAGGAAGAAGAGGTCAAGGCTTTCGTCGAAGGCGCGAAGGAAGCCTTCGGCACGATCGATATCGTCGTAGCCAATGCAGGCTACGAAGGAAAGGTCTGCCCGATTGCCGAGCAGTCGACAGACGAGTTCACGAAGGTCTATACCCTGAACGTCTACTCTCCCATGTGGCTCATGAAGTATGCCGCCCCTGTGCTGCAGGAGAAGAAGCATGGTTCTATCGTCGTCCTCGCCTCTGCCGGCTCCTATACGCCGACCGCCACGATGCAGGCCTATGTGAGCTCCAAGTATGCTGTTGCAGGCCTCACGAAGTGCGTTGCCCAGGAGCTCATGCCCCAAGGCATCCATGTGAACTATATCTGCCCGGGTCCTGTGGATACGGACATGATGCGCCGCATCGAGAAGGATACCTTCGGCGATACGAAGACGCATGAGGAGGCAGAGGCCATCTTTGCCTCTACAGCCCTCGACAAGCGCTATGCCAAGCCTGAAGAAGTAGCCAATGCCGTGCTGGTCATGGCATCAGACGTCACGGCACACACGACCGGCATGGGCTTCAATCTCGATGCCATCGTCCCCAGCCATTAGGTATCGGTCAGCATTGCCCGCATCGCAAGAGCAATGCAGCAGCAGAGAGCCTGGCCCATGTGGAGCCAGGCTCTCTATCTATATATGAAGGCATATTCAGCAGAAAGGAAGTGTCCGTCAAGCCAGCCACCCGTGCGTGCTGTCAAAGCCTTGCCGGATATGGTGAGGTTTTGACACTATGGCAAGAGCCCGCAAGTCGCATCCATTGCAGGCCAGCACTCCGCCATCTGCATTCCGATAAGCATCTCGCCAGTCCGAAGCCTCTTTCTGCAAGCCTTCGGCTTGCCTCTGCCCCCTGACGAGGAAATACAGCAACAGGATTGGGAAGAGGAGCACGATCGGCGTGCTATAGGCAATGCCCTTGAGAAGCTTCAGCATGGCAGCCTCTCTCCGGATCTTGGCAGCAGCTTTCTCTGCCATGCTCATGCCATCTCCCGCTCCCGACTGGAATAAAGGCATCCCCAAGCGCTGAGCAGCACAGCGCCATCAGCCAGCAGATGCACCTACAATGGATTCATCCGATACGAGGAGCATGCTTTGGACTATGGGACGAACATCGAGAGCTATCTCGGGTGGCGCGGGGATATTCCCTTCTCCGTCTCCCCGTTCTCGGAGATCGATGCAATCGTCCTCTGCAAGCTTGCCTACTATGACCTTGTGGCTCTGGATGAAGCGAAGACAGAGGCAGGCCTGAGCCTTGCCGAATGCACAGAGGAAGCATCTGGCCTCATTGCCCCCAAAGGCCTCAGCAGCGAAGGAAGAGGATTCTTCGAGAAGGCTGCTGCAACGAAGCGCTTTGGCGACGTGCGTGTCTGCCGCTATGTGGATACAGAGCCTTCGCTGGAAAGGACCCAGTTCTCTGCTGAAGAGTTCCATCTGCCTGACGGCAGGATCTTTGTCGCCTTCAGGGGAACGGACTCGACCATCCTTGGCTGGAAGGAAGACTTCGAGCTCTCCTTCAAGGAGACAGAAGCGCAGAGGCGGGCCCGGAGCTATCTTGCCGAGACACTCAGACATGCAGAGGAATCAGGCACGCATCTTCTGGTCGGCGGACACTCGAAAGGTGCCAATCTCGCACAGTATGCAACAGCCGAGCTCGCCGGCAAGGAGCTCTCCCAGATCGATGCCATCTATCTCCTCGATGGCCCTGGCATAGCTCCCGAGCTTGCGTCGGGCAAGCCCTCCCGCGCCTGGATAGCCAAGACCATCCGCATCATCCCGTCCTTCAGCGTCTTCGGCAGGCTCTTCGAGCCTGCACTGGCACCTTTCGTCGTGCATAGCTCAGGCGGGGGCGTCTTCCAGCATGAGCTCCTCTCCTGGCAGCTCAGGGAAGGAAAGCTCGACCTTGCAGCAAAGCCCGATCCTGAGAGCGACTACTGTGCAGAGGTCTTCCATGAGTGGATGGGCAATGTCTCGCTGAAGGAGCGGCAGGAGTTCACGGATGATGTCTTCAATGCAATCGGCAGAGCCGGCTCCAAGACTTCCGATATCGCAGCCTCTCTGAACGAGAGCCTGCCGCTCATCCTGGAAGGGATTGCAGGCTCGCGACCCGGAGCCAGGAAGACCGCAGCAAAGGTGCCGCTCCGCATGTTTGCGGGCGCTGTCTCGGACTCTCTCAAGGAGCATGTCCCTATCCAGTGGTTCCTGGTTGATGGCCTAGCACACTGCATCGAGCTCTTGACAGGAGGCATCCTCCTCATCGCCCTGCACCAGATAGCGATTCCCATGGCGCTGTCTCTTGCGCTCTTTGCTGTCGTGGTCGTGCTTGCAGCAGAGCTCGTCTTCCGCCTCAAGGCAGAGGGCGCAGACCTCCGGAAGGAACAGCTGCGCATCGGAGCACTCATTGCCGCTTCCCTCATCTTTGTCCTCACCATCGTGAAGCCAGAAGCCCTCTACATCTATGCAAGCCTCTTCTTCGGCATCATCCTTGGCCTTGGCTCCTGGTCCTATGCAAAGAAGGCAAGAAGCGGCAAGGAGAGAGGCACCTCCCCCATCTTCAATGGCTTCTGCGCCATCGCTCTGGCCCTCTCTGCTGCTTTCGTGCTTGTGGCACCCTATTCGACGTTTGCAGCCTATGCAACCTCTCTCGGCTACCTGCTGCTCATCTGTGCCATAGCCACTTTCCTCGACTGGCGCCATGAGGCAAGCGCAGCATCAGGCCTCTAGGACGCCGCAGAAGCGAGGCTGTCTGCATGCTCCAGCAGATAGATCCCGAGAAAGGGATGCGCCAGCGCCACGCAGCCCGGGGAGGTCTCTTCCAGGAGCTGGCGTTCCTTGAGCCCATCTGCAGCAGAGACAGCCGCAGATTCGTCCTCAGGAATCACACGCAGATCTTCTGCCTTCGCACGCGAAAGAAAGCCCATGCCAGCGCCATCTGCACATGCAAGCATGCTCTCGCGTGTCCCTGCAAGGACGAGCGCTATGTCATGTCTCTTCCCGATCTCGTACTGCATACATTCAGCCAGAAGCGCAAGCTCGTCTTTCTTTGCTTTCCGCGCGTCATCCACCAGAAGCACGAGACCCTGCCCCCGCCGTTCAGATCGGCAGCAGTGCGCTCGAGCAGATGGCAGAGGCGGAGGCCATCCGGCAGGCATCCATCATCTGAGCCCTCAGACAATGCAGCAAGTCCATCTGCAGCATCCCTCAGAAGGCCTGTGCCGGAAATACTTATTGCCTGCCATCCTTCATCTTCTGCAATCCGTGTCAGATCCCCCAGAAGCGTGGTCCTGCCAGAGCCAAGAGGTCCGGCCAGACGCATGAGACAGCCCGGGGCTCCTGGCCCTTCGCAGATTCCATCGAGGAAGTCGTCTCTTACGGACGCCCTCTCTGTGGAAGGCGGTAAGACGAGCATCCGTCGCCTCTTCTGGAACAGGACCTGTCTTCACCATGGCGCACCCCTCCTTTGGCAGCCGCTGCCCCGAGTCTGCAGAATTCTCCCGTCATAGGCGGAAGAGCCCGGCAGCCCAGAGTCTTCAGGGCATGGAAAGAGTCAAGCAGGACCAGCCGGGAAAGCCCGCCGGCATCACGCCGATGCCTGCACCATTCTCGGCCAGATGGACCAGAAAAAACGGCATATGCAGGTCAGTTCACTCACGGAAAGGCTCTGCAAGACCCCAGACGGGATCTGCTCTCTCCCACATCCCGATCTGCAGGCGCCAGGCCTTCATGTGCGCAATCTCGCCCAAAGCATCCTTTCCGCCTGCAGTGTCTGTCGCCCGATATCGCCAGATAGCATGGCCTCAGGCAAGCCCGTCCTCGGCATGGTGCAGATTCCCTGTCTGCGCCTGCTGCCTCGCTTCATTGAAACGAAGGATATGCTGCGCATATATACGGACCGGCACTGCCACCCAATGCTGCGTTTCGATATTTGCGCATGCCCATCCCCTGTCATGATAAGCTGTTCCGAGTAAGCCTTTGCGACGTCTTTTCCCAGGAGATGCCATGCTCACCTACACCATGGATATCGAGAAGAGGAGCACCTGGTTCAGGTCCACGCCGAGCGAGACAGGCCGCTCCCTCCCTTTCTTCTGCACGGAGGCAGGCACGTTCTACGCACGCGAGCGCTTTGTGACGGAACGCTCCCACAAGGATGCCTATCTTGTCTTCTATACACTCGGAGGTGCAGGCATCATCGAACAGGGAGGCCAGTCTGTGACGCTTGGCCAGAACCAGGCCCTCCTTATGGACTGCAGGGCACCCCAGCGCTATGTCACCGATCCTGTACGCCACCACTGGTACCATCTCTGGGCCCATGTGAACGGTGCCGGTGCCGATGCCATCTCCCAGGCCATGGGGCTCCCGAAGCTCCAGCCGGTAAGCCTGCCCCTTGCAGACGTGAAGCCCATCTTCGAGACGATCTTCGAGAACATGAAGAAGGAAGGATATATAGAGTCCTTGACTACATCGCTTGCCGTGGACAAGCTCCTGACCTCCATTGCGCTTGCTCCTGACTCGAGAGGATCCTTCGTCGAGTTCGATGCCGTATCGGTGGCGCGCCGCTACATGGAAGAGCACTACGCAGAGGACCTCCATGTGGACGATGTAGCCCGGGAGGCTGCCATCTCCACCTCACAGCTGATCCGCCTCTTCAAGCGCCAGCTCGGAACGACCCCTCATAGCTACCTTCTGCGCTACCGCATCACGCAGGCAAAGGAGCTCCTCGCAGAGACGACGCTTCCCGTTGCCACGATTGCCAGGCAGGTAGGCTTTGCGAGCGAATCGAACTTCAGCTACCGCTTCGGCGAGATGTGCGGACAGAGCCCGAGCGCCTACCGCGCAGGCGCTCCCCGCCTCTACCGTGAAGTGCAGCCGGGGTAGAGCAGCCGTATGTACTGGGCTGGCATCTGTACGATGCCAGCCCCTTCATGCAATCCAAGCCAACCAGTTCAGTTTTCCTGTCATGCCCGGTCCGGGAGCAGCGCTATGCCTTCTTCTGGGCAGCAGCTGCCTTGAGCGCCGCTTCTGCTCGCGTCTTTGCATAGCGGGCACGCTCGAGCGCATCCTTCTGCGTCGCGACCGACTCCTTCGCGCGCCTCTTCTCTTCGATGGCAGATGCTTGGGCGGCCTTGGCCTCGCCCTCGATCCACTGGGCATCGGAGAGGGCATGGGCTGCCCTGTCCGCTTCGTCTTGCGCAGCGCGGGCACGGGCCTCTGCCTCCGCAAGCGCCTGTGCCGCTGCATCGCGCGCGCTCCAGAGCGCATTGGCGCTCTCCTGGAGCGCGTGTGCACGGTCTGCGCGCGCAGCGACATTGGCCTTTTCGGCGTCAAGCCGCTTCGAGGTGGCATCCGCATTTTCGGAGGCATTGTCGAGCCAGGCCTGCGCTCCGGCAAGGTCCTGCCTTCTTGCCTCGAAGACATCTTCTGCCTCGGAAGCTGCTATCTCTGCACGGGAGAGGATGCCGCATCTCTTCCGTTCCTCGAGACCATCCCTGGAAAGAAGGCAGGGCACCATCTGGCGTGCCATCTCCTGCCACCACATCCAGCTGTGCGTGACATCCTCGCCCCAGTACTCGAATGTGGCGTCGATGCCCTGGTCTGCAAAGATCGCCTCGAGGGCATGCTGCGTCTTGACTCCGTCCTCGGATACATTCTGGCCTGACACGAAGGCAAGATGGCGGGGAGCCAAAGACTTCTTCTGGGCCGCCGTCAGATGCTGTGCGATATCGACCGGCGAGAGCTGCTCCCATACATCGTCGAAGCTCTCCCCGACGATGTTTCTTGCATCATAGGTGCCCGACATCGCAAGGAGGCCGCCGAAGAGCTCGGGGTGCTGGAGCATTGCGATGGCGGCATTGAGGGCACCGATGCCGGCGCCGGCAAGGATGGGAAGGCCCTGGTTCTTCGTGCGCACAAACGGCACGAACTCCTGGCAGAGGAACTTGATGTAGGAAAGCGCCGCCTTCTTGCGGTAGCGTGCAGCGCCTTCTGCGAAGTACCAGCCGGAAGGGTCTGCCGAGTCGACGCAGAAGAGCTGTATCGTCCCGTCGTCGATGCGGTCGGAGAGCGTCTCGACCATGCCATGGTCGTTCCAGCTCGAGCAGGAGCCATTGCCTTCCGGAAGCACGATGAGGGGCGCTCCGCCCGCTCCATAGACCTCGACATCGAAATCCCTGTCCATCGCGTCGCTGTGGACGGTAAAGTCCTCTTCCATGGCAGGCCTCCTCGGAAGCGAATGCGCCGAAGCACGTCTCGTATCTCGTATACCCTTTCAGCATTTGTACCACAACGCCTCTCGGCAGACGCGGCAACGTAACAAGCCTGCGGCAACTCATGCCGAAAGGTCCCTCCTGCCATAGACTGTCAATGAACCGACTTCTCGAAACCTGGGAGCTTCCATGTCCGAACGAGACTTCCTCATACGCTCTGCCACCCCAGACGACGCAGCAGCGCTTGCCGCCATCTACCGTCCCTACGTGGAGGGAACAGCGATAACGTTCGAATATGAGGCTCCCTCAGCCGAGGAGTTCAGTTCCCGCATTGCCCATACGCTCGAGCGCTACCCCTATCTCGTGGCAGCAGACAAGGCTGACCCATTCCATCTTCTGGGCTATGCCTATGCCAGCGTCTACCACGGACGCGCTGCCTATTCCTGGTCCGTGGAGACCTCGATCTATGTCGCGAAGTCAGAGCGCACGAAAGGCATCGGCAGGGCGCTCCACGCAGAGCTCGAAGATGAGCTCAAAGAGATGGGCATCCAGAACATGTACGCCTGCATCACGGCGCTTCCTGAAGACCGGTCAGATGACCCCTATCTCACCGATGCAAGCATACGCTTCCATGAGAAGCTGGGATATGCGCTCTGTGCCCGCTTCGCAAGATGCGGCTACAAGTTCGGCCAGTGGTACGACGTGGTGTGGATGGAGCGCATGATCGGCACGCACCCGACACCGGCGCCTGCACTTCCCTGGATGTCGTAGGCACGAGACGGGCGCTTGACGGGACTGCATATGAGTCTTTGCCGGCTGCACAGATCTTGAGAAAAATCTAATCAGCCGGGGCAAGGACGTCGGAGTGCCAAAAGAAGCGCCGCACCCTTTCCTGAGCACGGCGCTTCTGGACTTCCCTGGAGCCTCTGCTTACTGGTGGTAGTAGCTCAGGAAGTCGGCAAGCTTGTTCATGGCCTCGCGCAAGGTCTCGATGCGCGGCAGATAGACGATGCGGAAATATCCCGGCGTTTCCCAGTTGAAGCCCTTGCCGTGGACGATCAGCACCTTCTTCTGGCGCAGCAGGTCGAGCGCGAACTTCTCATCGTCGGTGATATGGAACTTCTTCGGATCGAGCTTCGGGAAGATGTAGAAGGCAGCATCCGGCTTCACGGCCTCGACGCCGTCGATGCTCTTGAGGGCGTCGTAGACGAAGTTCCTCTGCTCATAGACACGGCCGCCCGGCACGATGTAGTCGTTCACGGACTGGTGCCCGCCGAGGGCGGTCTGGACGATGGACTGAGCCGGCACATTGGAGCACAGGCGCATGTTCGAAAGCATGTTGATGCCCATCATGAAGTCGCGTGCGCAGTCCTTGTTGCCCGACATCGTCATCCATCCAATACGATACCCGGCAATCATGTGGGACTTCGAGAGGCCGGAGTAGGTGATGCAGAACAGGTCCGGCGCCAGGCTTGCGATGGAGACATGCTTCTTGCCGTCCATGACAAGACGGTCATAGATCTCGTCGGAGAGGATCATGAGCTGATGCTCGCGTGCGACCTCGACGATCTCTTCCAGGACCTCCTTCGGATAGAGGACGCCGGTGGGGTTGTTCGGGTTGATGATGACAATGGCCTTCGTGCGCGGCGTGGCCTTCTTCCTGATGTCCTCGATGTCAGGATACCAATGGGCCTTCTCGTCGCAGAGGTAGTGCACGACATGGCCGCCTGCAAGCGTGGCGCATGCCGTCCAGAGCGGATAGTCCGGGCTCGGGATCAAGATCTCGTCCCCGTCATCGAGCAGCGCCTGCATCGTGAGGTTGATGAGCTCGGAGACGCCGTTGCCGGTATAGATATCGTTCATCTCGACATTCGGCAGGCCTTTGAGCTGGTCATACTGCATGATGGCCTTGCGGGCGCTGAAGAGGCCGCGGCTGGCAGAATATCCCTCGCATTCCGTGAGCTGGCGGCTCATATCGTAGACGACCTCGTCCGGCGTGCGGAAGCCGAAGGGAGCAGGGTTGCCGATGTTGAGCTTCAGGACATGGGTGCCCGCCTCCTCCATGCGGTTGGCTTCGTCGACCACGGGGCCACGCACGTCGTAGAGGACATTGTCGAGCTTGTGGGACTTCGTGAATTCGCGCATCGGACGTCCTTCCGGAATTGTCGTGCTCTTCTGGTCTGTGCTGGGTTCAGGTGCCTTCTGTGCTGCTGCAGGATCGGAGGCTTCCGTTCCTCCAAGCCATGCAGACGGCACATCAAGTGCTTGGGCAAGGAAATCGAGCATCTCGGGACGCGGGTAGGTCTTTCCGCCCACGTACTGGCTGAGCTTGCTCTTGCCGAGCTTCACGCCGGCATCCTCTGCCATATGGATGAGGTCGACCTGCTTGAGGTGGCGCTCCTGCATCGCATCTTCCAGACGCCGGGCAAAGGCCTGGGGCTCCGCTGCAGTCCTGCTTTCCATGCGCGCTCCTTCCCTGCATGCGCAACAAGTTCAATTTTATGAGAAGTTCAATTCATCTGCTGCCGTATGTTCAATGCAAGTGGCAGCATAGCACAGCCTGTATGCACCAATCGTTGAACTTTCCAGGAAGTAGGTTCAATTCACAGCAGCTGCCTGCAGACGGTCCCTCTTGAGGCCCTTTCCCTGCTTCCGGAAAGCGGGTGGAAACAGAACGCCGGCTGCCTGCACGGGACCCACCCCTGCTCTGGACACCCATCCCTTCCGTATGCGGTATCTGCGGTGAGTGTTATCAGCAGGCAAACAGGTGGGCTCTCCTCCCCTGGCCGAGACGTAGAATTGAGCTGTACGTGCCACCACACCCCCGGGAAGGTAGGACCATGGTCCAGCGCATCTACGTGGAGAAGAAGGACGGCTACAACGGAGAGGCAAAAGACCTTTCCCATGAGCTGAGGCACATGCTCGGCATTGCCGGCCTCGAAAAGCTCCGCATCATCAACCGCTACGACGTCGAAGGCATCACGGACGCACTCTTCCACGAGTGCATCCCGACCGTCTTCAGCGAGCCGCAGGTGGACGACACCAGCCTCGAGGAGATGCCTCCAGTCGCAGAAGGCTCCTATGTCTTCGCCGTCGAGTCGCTCCCCGGCCAGTTCGACCAGCGTGCAGACTCTGCAAGCGAGTGCGTGCAGCTCATCTCGAAGGGCGAGCGCCCCCTTGTCCGCTCTGCCAAGGTCTATGTGCTTGAAGGCAAGCTCTCGGATGACGATATCGCCCAGATCAAGAGCTATGTGATCAACCCGGTCGAGGCCCGCGAGGCATCGCTCGAGAAGAAGGCGACGCTCAAGACCGAGTATCCGAAGCCGAAGATGGTGGAGAAGCTCGAAGGCTTCCTCGACCTCGACGAGCATGGCCTTCAGGCCTTCATCGACGAGCGTGGCCTTGCCATGGACCTCGCCGACATCAAGTTCTGCCAGCGCTACTTTGCAAGCGAAGGCCGCGTGCCGACCATCACCGAGATCAAGATGATCGACACCTACTGGTCCGACCACTGCCGCCACACGACATTCGGCACGAACCTCGACGATATGGAGATCGACGACGAGGTCGTGAAGCAGGCCTTCCAGCGCTACCTTGACGCCCGCCACGAGCTTGGCCGCGACAAGAAGCCGCTCTGCCTCATGGACATGGGCACGATCGGTGCCAAGTATCTGAAGCACAAGGGAATACTTACGACCCTCGATGAGTCCGAAGAGATCAACGCCTGCACCGTCAAGTGCACGGTCGATGTGGACGGCAAGCCCGAGGACTGGCTCTTCCTCTTCAAGAACGAGACACACAACCACCCGACCGAGATCGAGCCGTTCGGCGGTGCAGCCACCTGCATCGGCGGCGCCATCAGAGACCCGCTCTCTGGGCGTTCCTATGTCTATCAGGCCATGCGCGTGACCGGCGCAGGCGACCCGACGCAGCCGGTATCCGAGACGCTCGAGGGCAAGCTTCCGCAGCGCAAGATCTGCCGCACGGCTGCAGCAGGATACTCCTCCTACGGCAACCAGATCGGCCTTGCAACCGGCCAGGTCTCCGAGCTCTACCATCCAGGCTATGTGGCAAAGCGCATGGAGATCGGCGCTGTCGTCGGTGCCACGCCCGCTGACCATGTCCGCCGCGAGTGCCCGGCTCCGGGAGACAAGATCGTGCTTCTCGGCGGCCGCACGGGACGAGACGGCATCGGCGGTGCCACCGGCTCCTCCAAGGCTCACAATGTGGAATCGCTTGCCCAGGATGGTGCCGAGGTCCAGAAGGGCAATGCTCCTGTCGAGCGCAAGCTCCAGCGCCTCTTCCGCAGGAAGGACGCCTGCCGCCTCATCAAGCGCTGCAACGACTTCGGCGCAGGCGGCGTCTCTGTCGCTATCGGCGAGCTTGCAGATGGGCTCTTCATCGACCTCAACCGCGTCCCGAAGAAGTATGAGGGCTTGGACGGGACCGAGCTTGCCATCTCCGAGTCCCAGGAGCGCATGGCTGTTGCCCTGGCGCCTGAGGATGTCGAAGAGTTCCTGAAGATCGCCCACAAAGAGAACCTCGAGGCCACGGTCGTTGCCCGCGTGACCGAAGAGAAGCGCCTGCGCATGGTCTGGGACGGCGAGACCATCGTCGATGTCTCCCGCGAGTTCCTGAGCTCGAACGGCGCCCCGAAGCACCAGAAGGTGCATGTGGAGGCCCAGAAGCCCTACTCCCATGACTGGGAGGGCACGACCTTCGGCCAGAAGATGGACTCCCTTGTCCGCGACCTCAATGTCGCTTCTAACAAGGGCCTTTCCGAGCGCTTCGACTCCACGATCGGCGCCTCGACCGTGCTCATGCCATTCGGCGGCAAGACCCAGCTCACGCCTGCCGAGGCCATGGTCGCAAAGCTCCCCGTCATGGGCGAGACGACGACCTGCTCGGGCATGGCATGGGGCTTCAACCCCTACCTCATGAGCGCAGACCAGTTCCGCGGCGCCTACCTCTCCGTCGTCGAGTCTGTCGCAAAGATGGTGGCCACGGGCTTTGCCCACAAGGACCTCTACCTGACGTTCCAGGAATACTTCGAGAAGCTCCGCGACGTGCCTGAGCGCTGGGGCAAGCCGACAGCAGCCCTTCTCGGCTCGCTCATGGCGCAGATGGATCTGGGCCTTGCCTCGATCGGCGGCAAGGACTCGATGTCTGGCTCCTTCGAGGACCTCGACGTGCCGCCTACCCTTGTCTCCTTCGCGACAGGCTTGGGCACGATCGACACAATCGTCTCTCCCGAGTTCAAGCACGCAGGCTCTCGCGTCATCGCTGTCGTCCCTGCCTACCACGAGGATGGCCTTGTGCCCGAGGCAGACTCCTTCCTTGCTGCCTCCTCCTTCGTGGAGAAGCTCATTGCCGACAAGGGCGCCGTCGCTGTCTCGACGCCGGGCTATGGCTGCGTGGCCGAAGCCCTCTTCAAGATGTGCCTGGGCAACCAGATCGGCGTCGATGTTGCTGATACCTATACGGTCGAGAGCCTCTTCACGCCTGCCTATGGCTCCTATATCGTCGAGCTTGCAGACGGCTGCATCGTGCCAAAGGCACCCGAGAATGTCTCTGTCGCTCCCTTGGGCGAGACGGCCGCTGACTACCATATCCGTGCCTGCGGCGAGACCCTGGCCGGCGCCACGCTCCAGGAGGCCTGGGAGCACGGCATCGAGGATGTCTATCCGTACCGCGGCGTCGCTGAAGGGCCAGCTCTCGAGAAGCTTGCCTGGAAGGCAGAGGAGCACGACTACGAGCCCGTGCACTTCGCAGCCCCTGCAGGCGGTGTCGATTTCGGCAAGCCCCGTGTCATCATCCCGGTCTTCCCAGGCACGAACTGCGAGTATGACTCCGAGCGTGCCTGGAGGCGTGCAGGTGCCGCTCCGCGCTCCCTGGTCCTCAACAACCTCTCGCCCGAGGCGGTTGCAGAGTCTGTCGAGGCCATGGCAAAGGCAATCAACGAATCCCAGATCGTGATGCTGCCGGGCGGCTTCTCCGGCGGCGACGAGCCTGATGGCTCCGCAAAGTTCATCAATGCCTTCTTCAGGAACCCGCAGATCACGGAGGCGGTGCGCGACCTCCTGCAGAAGCGCGATGGCCTCATGCTCGGCATCTGCAACGGCTTCCAGGCCCTCATCAAGCTCGGTCTCGTTCCCTACGGCGATATCGTCGACACGACCGCTGCAAGCCCGACCCTGACGTTCAACACGATCGGACGCCACCAGTCCCGCATCGTCACGACGAGCGTTGCCTCGAACCTCTCCCCCTGGCTCTCCAAGTGCGAGGTCGGAGACCTGCACCGCATCGCGATCAGCCACGGCGAGGGTCGCTTCGTCGCCTCTGACGAAGTCCTCAAGGACCTCATCGCAAAGGGCCAGGTCGCCACGCAGTATGTGGACGACGAAGGCACGCCTTCGATGGACCTTGCCTTCAACCCGAATGGCTCCCTCATGGCAGTCGAGGGCATCACGAGCCCCGATGGCCGCGTCCTCGGCAAGATGGGCCACTCAGAGCGCGTGAGCAAGGGCTGCTACCAGAACATCCCGGGCAACCGCTTCCAGCCGCTGCTCGAGGGCGGCGTCGCCTACTTCGCATAACAGCAGAAGGCAGCCATAAGCACTTCAAAGGCGCAGGTTCCTCCAGGGGCCTGCGCCTTTTGCCATCCTTATGGCGCCCGAGCGCTCCCAATCCGTATACTGGTAGCTACATGCGCCCCTCCCCCAAGGACGCAACAGGTACGCAGACGCTGGGCCTCAAGCCCAGAAAGGATTTGATCATGAGCACGCCCATGCAGATAACCCTCATCCTGGTTATCGTCCTCATCCTCATCGACTTCATCATGCGCCGCGTCGCCTCCGACCGCATCACGCGCTACTTCGCGCAGGGCTCCTACGACGAGCTCCTGAAGTACATGGATTCGTTCATTGCGAAGATGTACCTGCACCCCTTCAACCGCGACTTCGTGCGCATGAATGCCTATATCGCAAAGGGCGACGACGAGCATGCCCTCGAGGTCTGCGACCGTCTGCTCAATGCCCGCCTCAACAAGAAGCAGCGCGCTGCCGCCGAGGACAAGGCATTCACGCTCTATCTCGATGCCGGCAAGTACAAGGATGCCAAGAAGATGCTGAAGCTCATCGAGGCACGCGACGAGAATGAGGCCTACGAGAAGTCCTGCCGCCAGATGTATGAGATCATCGCGAACAGGAGCTCTGTCTACCTCGACGATATGCTCGAGGAGCTCAAAGACGCCAAGGGCGAGCGCAAGGCCCAGCTCCTCTCCCTCATAGCACTTCAGTATGGCAACCGCGGCCAGCAGACGAAGGCGAAGATCTATACCGGCATGCTCGAGGACATGGCAAAGGAGGGCCTCAAGGCCATGGCCGAGAAGAAGGCAGAGCAGGACGGCACGAAGGCTGCAGAAAAGTAACAATTGATGCATCTACAGCAGAGAAGGGACGTACATGCGTCCCTTCTCTGCCATACTGGGAACCAACCAGAACTGACGATAAGGGGCAGCATGGACATCACTCCGAATGAGGTCGCAGAGACCCTGGCGATGGTATCAGAGCAGAACCTCGACCTGCGCACGATCACGATGGGAATATCTCTTCTCGGATGCGCCGACGAGGATATGGACCGCATGTGCGGCAAGATCTACGACAGGATCGTGACGCAGGCAGAACACCTCGTCGAGACGGCCGAGGACCTCGAGCGCGAATACGGCATCCCCATCGCGAACAAGCGCGTCTCTGTCACGCCGATTGCTATGGTCGCAGCAGGATGCGCCGATGAGGACTTCTCCCCGATTGCGCGCACGATGGACAGGGCTGCTGAGACTCTGGGCATCGACTTCATGGGCGGCTTCTCTGCCCTCGTGCAGAAGGGCATGGGAAGCGCCGACCAGCGCCTCATCAACTCCATCCCTGATGCCCTCTCCACGACCGAGCGTGTCTGCTCGTCCCTGAACGTTGCCTCGACCCGTGCCGGCATCAACATGGATGCAGTCCTGCGTGCCGCAGAGACGATACGTGCCTGCGCCCAGGCAACGACCGATATCGACTGCTACGGTGCAGCCAAGTTCGTCTGCTTCGCGAACATGGTCGAAGACTCCCCGTTCATGGCAGGAGCCGTGCACGGCGTCGGCGAGGCAGATGCCGTGATCAATGTCGGCGTCTCTGGCCCTGGCGTCATGGCAGCAGCGCTTTCGCAGCTCCCCAATGATGCAGACCTCATGACCGTCGCAGAGAAGATCAAGCAGACCGCCTTCAAGATCACCCGTGCCGGCGAGCTCATGAGCCGCGAGGCATCACGTAGGCTCGGCGTCGAGAAGGGCATCGTCGACCTCTCGCTGGCACCTACCCCGGCAGCCGGCGACTCCGTCGCAAAGATCTTGGAGATTATCGGTGTCGGCACCTGTGGCGGCCCTGGCACGACCTGCGCCCTCGCGCTTCTCAATGACTGCGTCAAGAAGGGCGGGGTCATGGCATCAAGCTCGGTAGGCGGCCTCTCTGGCGCCTTCATTCCGGTCTCCGAGGATGCCGGCATGATTGAGGCGGCCGAGAAGGGCGCCCTTTCGATCGAGAAGCTCGAAGCCATGACAAGCGTATGCTCGGTCGGCCTCGACATGATTGCCATTCCGGGCGATACCTCCATCGAGACCATGGCCGGCATCATCGCAGACGAGATGGCCATCGGCGTCATCAACACGAAGACGACGGCCGTACGCCTCATCCCTGCCATCGGAAAGGAAGAAGGCGACATGCTCGAGTTCGGCGGCCTCTTCGGCTCTGCCCCGGTCATGCCCGTCAACAAGTATGCCGGCAAGGTCTTTGCCCACCGTGGCGGCCGCTTCCCGGCACCGCTCAACTCCCTCAAGAACTGAGCCCAGCTCCCCAGAGAGCATGCAGTCCGGCCACCCTGCAGGGTGGCCGGACTTTTCTTTGCCTGCTGGCCTTCATATGCAATGCATGGAATCGCCTCTTGTCCTGCACAGCAGCTGCTGCAAGCTTTCATGCACGCAGCAGAAAGTCCCCGGGCTCAAGGCCCGGGGACCAAGCTATGCCGGCACGCTACAGGGCAAACGGATATTCCCTGAGCGTTTCATAGGACGCGTCGTCCATGACCTCGATCGTGCCTTCGACGTTTGTCAGCGAATCGACTCCTTCCACATCGTCTCCGCTAAACCACATGAAGCCCTCGACGTACTTCCCGCTCTGGACAGTCTCATACAGCTCAGGATCTGCCATCTTTCCGTTGACAGAGAATGTGTCGTACTTGGCCGAGACCCGTATGGCCTTGTCGGACTTGTTCGTGATCTTCAAGGTATAGCCAGGATCGTCTGCCCAGTCGACCTTCTTGTCGATGACCTCAATCGTGCATATCTCATCGTCTGCGATGGTCTGACCGATGGGAACTGCTGTCTCGTCGCTTTCTTCGACAGCAGCTGTTCCAGGATCTGCAGCGTTTGCGCTGGGCTCGGGCACGCCCTTCCCGAACATCATCTTGGTGCCATTATCCTCGAGGGTCAGCACCTCATTCGCAAGGGTCGCAACAACTGTCTGTCCCTCGATCGTGATGGCTGCCTCGGAAGGGCTCTTTGCCTCCCAGGTCCCCGACGTCTCTTCGCCGAAGACGCTGAGCGCGCAGCTCTTGTCCTCCTTGAAGCTCAGCGTGACCGTCACGCCCATCTGCTCCATGAGCGCGATGTCCTCGGAGCTGGTGGATTCGCCGTTTTCCTCCATGCCCACGAGCTTCCAGTCGCCGATGAAGCTCTTGGCCGCATCGGCGCCTCCTCCTGCACCGCCCGATGCACATCCTGCCAGCACGAGGCAGAGTGCAATCATCGACATGAACAGGGCCACCCATCTCTTCTTCCCGATCTCCATTCTCGTCACTCCCCTTCTCCTTACTTCGGCCGGCGTGCTGCACCAGCTGCTTCCTGCATCGCGCAAAGCGCTACGCCCCCATGGCGCCGCCGCAGTATTCGCAGCGCCCATTGGCATCCGGTATGGTCGTCGCGCCGCAGAACGGGCAGGTACGTGCGGTCTTGGGTGCGGCAGCAGCTGCAGCCTTTCCCCGCTCGGTCTCGCGCAGCTCTGTCAGTGCCGCACGGATATCCTGCGCCTGCCGCTCTGCCTCGCGGAACTCCACCGAACTGCGCTCCTCGATGCGGCTGTCGTTCACCCTGAAAGCAATCGTGTCATAGTACGGGACATTCACGTGTATGGTCACATATACGTCGTAGTCGACGTCGTAGCGCGGGGGCTCATAGCTGTGCTCCGCGCCCTCCTTGTCCTTCCATCTGATTTCAGAGCGTGTCTCCCTGGTCTCGGTATCGCAGCCCGTGACCTGCGAAAAGTCCAGCACGTCCGGATTCGCGTCACGCCAGCGCGAAGAGGTCGTCACCAGAAAACGGCCCGCATCCTCGTCCAGAAGCACCTTGGTATCCAGACCCAGTGTCCTGGTGACATGGAAGGCGGCGACACGCTCCTTGTTGGCTTCGCGCCACTCAAGCTGCTCGCGTATCTCCTCGACCGTCGAGCGCCTCCTGTCGCTGAAATAGGGCGAGAGCTTCCTGGCACACTCCTTGCAGAGGTTGCCGTCCTCGAGCTTGCGGTTGCCGAGAAGCCCTATCTCGCCGCCGCAGATGCTGCAGGTCTTCTTCTCGAACATCTTGCCGAACAGTCCCATAGCCGTCTCTCCTTTCCGCCCGTGTGGCCTTCTGCCCCGCTGCTTTGCTGTCACTCATGATTCTGCTTGAAGGACGCTTCACAGAGAAGCACCCCGCGGCCCATCCGAAGCCGCAGGGTGCGCCATGAGGTCCAAACGTACAAGGTCTTTGGAGGAGCTCCGTCGCACTGATATGTAGATCTTCCAGTCAAGAGGCATAATGGTCCCATCCCCTGATTCCGCTCCGAGGATGGGGCCATTCTCTATATCGTCCTCCGGAAGCCCTGCGCCTTCGTGGCGTGTCTGATTCGACGCACGACTGCGAGTCTGATATCCGCGCGTTGGGCAGCGCATTCCGATGCTTCCGGCTTGGGAGCTCCGCGTGTCCAGGATCGCGCGTGGCCCAAAGGCTGCGCATAGCGCTTTCGCGGATTGCCCCACGCGCCATCGAGCCAGGCGCGGGCTTCCGGGAAGGACCCATCATGGCGCTCTGATGGGCGAATGCGCTTCCGCCTATTGGACGACGTCGTTGGTGGTGAGTCCAGCGTTTGCCGCGAGCTGCTGGTAGTCCTTGGGAGACGTGGCGTTTTCCGCGGCTCCGAGGGCGGTGTTGCTTGCCTGCGCCTGTGGCACCTGGGCATTGGCATCGTTGGGATCCATGCCGGCGTCCACGCGCTGCATCATGGCGCGCCACTCATTGTACATGGTGCCGACGTAGGAGACGCCATCCTGACTGAGCGAGTAGCTGGGCACGATGGCGGAATACACCTTGAGGCGGATGCCAGAGCCTTTGACCGCGGTGGCCCACGACACGAGGTCCGTGACGGAGAGGTCCGTGCTTACGGAGCCAGCGAGGGACTCGACCACGCCGGGGAGCTCCGTCACCGGGCTTTCGAGCGTCTTGCGCGCGATGGCCTCGACCACCTGGCGCTGGGCCTGTGCGCGACCAAAGTCACCGCCGGACTCGTTGTAGCGGTCTCGCACATAGCTGAAGGCCTCCGCGCCACTGACGTTCTGGTCGCCCTTGGTGAAGTGATAGCCGTCGCGAGAGGTGAACGCCTCCGGGACATTGACCGTAATGCCACCGAGGCGGTCGATCACGCCAGACAGGTCGTCGAACGACATCGCCATGTAGTGCGTAATGGGTACGCCAGCGAACTTGGAGACCGCCTCGACGGTCGCAGCGGGTCCGTTGTTGTACTCTGCATTAATCTTTTCCGTCGAGCCGTCGGCGGCGCGCACCATAGTATCGCGCGGGATGGAGATGAGGGCGACCGTGTTGTGCGCGAGGTCCACGCGCGCGAGCATCGTGACATCCGAGCGCGAGCCCGCGACACCAGCACGGTTGTCCGACCCGATGATGACCATGTAGAAAGGAGCGTTCTTCTTGTCAGATGCCGGCTTCTTGAGCGCATTGGAGAGCTTCTGGCCCTCGCTTCCGCCCACGGACATGGACGAGTTGAGGTGACCCACCCATGCCGCCGCCGCGATGCCCGCGACTGCGACGATTGCCGCGACGACTAGAAGGATGCGAGCCACGATGGGCAGGCGACGCTTGTGGTGCTCGCGATGTGTGAGGTTGCGGACCTCCTCCTGGCTGGGATGGTGTGCAGTGGGCGGATCCACCGGGAGCGGAGAGGCCGTGGCGCGGGACAGACCTTCGCTCCGTGTGGGTACGCCCTTCTCGAAGCCGTCGGCGGGAGTTGCTGTCGGAGTGTCTTGCGGCTGCCTTGCGTGGCGCGCGTGCCTTGGACGGCCGGATGTGCCCTCCGTACCGATGCCGTACTCAGTCAATGTTGCGCTTCCCTTCGGGAGGACCCGCTATGAGCTTGAATATTGCAGGCACCAAGAGCTTAGGCGGCTTTCGCCGCAGAAGTTGGAAAACCCGCCTGCATGGACGCTGAACGCTGGCCTAACGTCCACAACGCTTCAGTCTATTGCTTGCAGATACGTCACGTCAACGCAAGCTGGCATTCCATGAATCGTTCGCATGCGGAAGGAGGGTGCAACCTGGCGCGTTCAGACACCGTCGGAGTCGTCCGCAGGTCCTTGATGCCTAGTTGCCGACGGTGATGCCGCTCATCTCCGACGTGGCTTTGAGGGTCCAGCTGCCAGAGTTGTCGCTGCTCTGTACTGTACATGTGGTCCTCCGTGCAACCTTTTCTCGGTCCAGGATTCCCACCGCAGTCCCTATCGGTAGATCCGGGGTTAACTTTAACATGAGCCTCGCATACACCCTCACGGCCGTATGGCGCTGCTTGCGCCAGTTCCTGCAGTCGTCGCCGGGCCAGGAGCCGGTCGTCTCCCCGTGCGGCGCGGGCAGCTCGCTCTCCGGCTCCTTCCTCTTCGGCGGCTCGGGCGACAGGTCCTCCATCCTCGCGCACTTCCTGGCCGTCGGCTCCGAGACGCCGGCTGCCCTCGCAATCGAGGCTGTCGGTTCCCCGCTTCTCGCCCTTCTGCGCATGTCCCCTGTCCTGTCCACGCCGATCATTTCCTTTCTGGCCTCCATATGCCGATAGCCGAAGCAGCGACATGCTGGACCAGCTTTGGGATGGTCGGCGTGCCCATGCTCAGGCCCGAAAGTTTTTCGTGCTCAGACCCGAAAGTGCCCGACGCTCAAATCCGCAACTCAGAGGTTATCAAACACACCCGCATGGGACGCCTGCCTTGCCGGGCTTCCTCTTCAGGTAGAAGCCCGTGGGGCCGGACTCGCAGGCGCATCCTGCGGGCTGGGGCATGCCCTTGGCCCATTCGGCGACCTTGCCCGCGTCATACGGGAAGGCCTTCTGGACTATCTCCCCGGTCTCCGGGATGAAGGCCGTGGCGGCGATGGAACGCGCGCGTACGTCGAGCCCGATGCCGGTACGACAGAGCATGGCTGGAACCTCCTGCGAAATGTGGCAAGCCGGTCGGACAGCCGAAGCCTGATCCACGATGCCCCACAGAGGGCCCTTGTTTCTTGAATGAGGTTCCAGCTGCCTTTCTCCATATCGTCTAGAGCCCGCTCCGCTCGTCTCGAGCGCCCATGCCCGGAACGATGAGACCATGGGCGACCGCATGCACTGCCAGACGCAGGATATTGTCGTAGCCGGTCTTGGTAAGGATCTCGGAGATATGCCGCTTGACCGTCCCTTCGCTGAGATAGAGCTCCTGGGCTATCTCCTTTCTGGTCTTCGACTCGCAGACCAGACGCAGGATATCTACCTCGATCTTGGACAGCTCCACACCGTCGGGGATGATGCGCTGCCGGGCGAGAGGAAACGTCGAGTATCCCTCCATGGTCGAGCGGATGATAGCAAGGAGTTCGCCTGTCCCAACGTTCTTGTAGACAAAGCTGTCCACACCGGCCTCGCGGGCACGCTCGACAAAGGTGATTTCGGGAAGCCCGGTCATCGCCACCACTTTCACGCCCGGCAGCTCGCCCTTGATCAGGCGTGCCGCCACGATGCCGCTCGAGTCGTTCTCGGTGCAGATATCGAGAAGCGCGCAGGCAGCCCCGGTCCTCTTCGTCACAGCAAGCGCATCGGCAGCATCTGAGAGAGAGGCAACGACTTCCATATCGTCCTGCGCATTGATGGTGCAGGCCAGCGAATCCCGAAGCATTGCCTGGTCCTCGACGAGCACGATCGAGATCATGGCTCCCCCCTTCCATCCGGAGCAGCCCCGGGAGGCACATCCGGCAGCTTCCCGCCATCCCCTTGCGGAGGCAGCACTGCCCTGACCGTGAAGGGATGGGTGGAGCATATCTCAAAGGTGGCACCCACCTCCGCTGCCGCCCGCCGCATGCCCGGAATGCCCGTGCCTTCCACCACCTCTGCAGGAGAGGCGCCGTCATTGGTGACGGTAAGCGATGCGCCTTCCGCTCCGCCTGCCCCTTCCAGCTGTACCGCGACACAGGTTGCCTGGGCATGTTTGGCCGCGTTGGTCACTGCCTCGAGGACGATTTCGGTAAAGGCAGCAGCCACCGCCTTGTCGGCGGGCAGCTCGCCTGTCACCTGCACCTCGACACCTATGAGCGCAAAGGCGCGCGCGATGGATGCCAGTCCCGAATTCTCGGCCGGACGGCCTGAATCGGTCAAGTCGTCTGCGATATTCGACAGAAGCCCTGCGATCTCTTCAAGCGTCTCGGGGTCGTCGCGTCCGTCTTCGAGATATCGATGGAGGATCGACAGACGCGAGCCTACCGTATCGTGGACACGGATCTTCATCCGCATCACAGCCTCTTCTTCGGCAACCCTTCTCACCTGTGCCATCGAGGCACCCAGCTCCTCGTTGGCGGCTTCGAGCAGCCTGTTGACGCTGGCAAGGCGCCTGCCCAGGGCAGCCTCCTCGCTCACATCGAGCGCCATGATCTGCTGGCAGCATCTTCCGCGCAGCACCGCCTCATCACGCACGAAAAGGCATGTGGAAGACGGCGTGGTCTCGACAAGCAGGCAATCGGGCGCCGTCTCGCTGGCAAAGGCTTCAAGACGCTCCCAGAGCCCTGTGGCATCGGCAAGGTCTGTCCTGAAGCCGAGCGCAGTGAGGCTTCCGCGCATGGCATCATTCATGAAGAGAACCTCGCACTGCGCATTAATCCACATCACGCCCTCCGGCAAGGCATCAAGGGCATCGATGATTGAGAGGCGCGAGACCGACGTCCTGGCTTCATGCAGATCGAAGGCAAGCGCAGCTACGACGCGCGCAGCAAAATACGAGACATCGACGACCAGGAGCACAGCCATATGCTGCCCCAGCAGGGCAATGCCCGCCGGCGTGCTGCAGAGGAGCAGCGCCGCCTCTGCCAGCGCACCCCATCGCCGCAGCCGCAGGGCATACAGGATGGCGGCGACAGCAGCTGCAGCATGCACCCAGAGGAGCGGCTCGATCGGCAGAAGCACCGGATGCAGCCAGAGGAGGATGTGCCCCCTGTTCTCGATGGCAGAGTTCGATACTGCGCAGGCCAATACCAGGTGCATGACGAGCATCACCTCATAGAGGACATGAGGCCAGCGCGGATCGGAGCTGCGCCTCATGGCACAGAAGCACGCATGGACCGTCTGTCCCGCGGCAAGAAGGTAGGACAGCGCGCAGAGGGCAATCAGCGTCGAGGCGCGCATCGAGAAGATGTTGCTCATCCGCCTTCTCCCTCCGTCCTAGGCACCCGAAGGCGCAGGGCAGCATTGAGCGAGACCGAAGATGTCTCGAGCGAGAGGCCCCCGCCCTGGGCATCGAGGCTATTTCTGAGGCCCCTGGCAGCCATCTCGAGACATCCTGCCGGCACCTGGGCTGCTTCGAGCGCCACGCGCATCACGACGTCTGCCCCCTCCTCAGACACAAAGATCATAAGGATGGGGTCGGCTGCGAACAGGGCAGCTGATGCCACATCGTAGAGGCAGTCGTAGAGCACGCTCACCGTCCCTGCAGGCAGAACGCTCTCCACAGCCACGCAAGCAGCGCAGTCCACGCCGATGGAGCGCAGGTCGGAGGCCGTCTCGTTGAAGACGAGCTGGAGCCGGTCGCGGTCGAAGGCAGGGCTGCTCTTCTCGGAGAGAACCAGCGCGCCCTTGCGCTTGCAGTAGGCAACCAGCAGCTTGACCTCGGTGAGAATCTCCCAGCGCGCTGCACGCTCGGCTGGGTCTGTGCCTTTCGGCAGCTGGGAAAGCAGCTCCTGTATGCGGCTTACCTTGTTCGAGATGGATGCCTCGATGCTTGACAGAAGGCGCTGCTCGCTCTCGAGACGCCACAGCTCGTGGCGCACGCCGCTTTCATGCCGCAGGACCTGGTTGCTTCTCCGGAGACGCTCCTGCCGTTCCCTGAGCATCTGATGCTGCCGATCCAGGAAGCTCACATCCTCTGAAAGAAGCGCCGCTCCCCCGCTCACGCTATATGCCTTGAAAAGCATATGCGGAATGGCCGATGTCCTGAGACGGGTCACCTGCGCCTCAGCGCGCGGCTGCGCAGCCTCCAGGACAAGCCCGAGCACTTCCTGGGGCAGAGGTCCTGCAGCATCTGTCATATATGCAGCAGTGCCATCGCGCTCCAGGATCTTGAGGTCGAGCGGCAGACGCTGGAAGGCCTCTCTATACCAGGCATATGATGGCAGCAGGCCGAAATCGAGCGCCAGCTCCAGGAGCACAACCACAATCAGGCAGTAGTTGAGCGAGAAGTTTGTCTTGAACGCAAGCTCGTAGCGGAGCGCATACTGCAGCGCGTAGACCGCAAAGGGCGCGGCCGCCATGAAGAGAAGGCCGATGATGCCATGGAGCTGGCGGCGCGACGAGAACAGCAGAAAGCCGAAGAAGGCCAAATATTCTGCCGCATAGACAGAAACCGCAAGCCAGTACCCCCACCCATAGCTATAGGCGCTCTGCCAGTCCGGCTTCGAGATGTCAAAGCGGAAGACCTGAAGATGCCAGGTATTGGTGAGCACGAGGACGACGAGCGCGATGCTGATTGCACCAAGCGCGCGGCTGAGCACGGTGGCCCATGGACGGGAATCGAGCGCTGCCGCCCGGATGGCACAGAGAAGGCAGAGCGCAGGGATTGCTGTCATCGGCACATAGTAGAGGTACCAGAGAAAGGCTATGAGATGGCTGTCCTGGTTCGGATAGCGGTACTTGATGAGCACATCGAGCATCCAGAGGCCCACAAGAGCGGCAATGGCCTTGAGATGATGGCGAATCTGCGCATCGGAGCAGCGGATATGCACCGAAAAGCCCCATGCGGCAGCCGCAGGGGCGCAAAGGATCATGAACCCCGAGGTGGAAGAAGGCACCACGGCATAGGTGCCCGGCGCCGCAAAGGGAAACACCGGCAGCACAAGAGGCGTCCCAGCTGCAGGAGGGGTGGCGCTGCCGAATGCCTCGAGGGCAAGCAGGGCAAGGCAGAGCACAGCGCCGCCGGCACAGCATGAGGCAAGGACCCTGCACCCAAACGTATCTGCATGCTGGCCCATATATGAGCAGCTCCTTTCGGCAGCGCTCCAAGGACTCTTTTCGTTCCATTCTATCAGAGACATGGGCGGCAGAATTGGTCTGGCGGCCAAGCTTCGCCGAGCGTTATGAGACACCCGGCAATTCCCCTGTCAGCGCAGGTATGCCACGCTCTGAGCGAGGAAACGCGCCATGCGCGCACGAGAGAAGGGATTGCCATGGGACTTCTGAAGGCTGGCATGGGTGCCGTCGGCGGCGTTCTTGCCGATTCCTGGCGGGACTACTTCTATTGCGACTCGCTCGATGCAAACACCCTCGTCGCCAAGGGCCGCAAACGCATATCGACGCAGGGACGCTCGTCCAATACCCACGGCGAGGACAACATCATTTCGAACGGCTCCGTGATCGCGGTGAATGAAGGGCAGTACATGATCATCGTGGAGCAGGGTGCCGTCGTCGAAGCCTCTGGCGAGCCGGGCGAGTTCGTCTTCGACAGCTCGACAGAGCCGAGCCTTCTGTTCGGCGGAGGCCAGACAGTGCGCGAAAGGATCCTGGCGTCGTTCGAGCGTGCAGGCACGCGCTTCTCCTTTGGCGGCGACACCGGCAAGGACCAGCGCGTCTACTTCTTCAATGCAAAGGAGATTGTGGGCAACAAATATGGGACGGCGGCGCCGGTGCCGTTCCGTGTGGTCGACAGCAATATCGGACTCGATATTGATATTGCCGTTCGCTGCAATGGCGAATATTCCTACCGGATCGTCGATCCGCTCATGTTCTACAAGAATGTCTGCGGCAATGTCGAGGAGCCCTTTACAAGAAGCCGCATCGATTCGCAGCTGAAAAGCGAGCTTCTCACGGCGCTGCAGCCCGCCTTTGCCCGTATCTCCGAGATGGGAATACGCTACTCGGCAGTGCCGGCACACACGGCAGAGCTTGCGCAGGCTCTCAACGAAGAGCTCTCCCAGTCATGGAGCCAGACGCGCGGCATCGAGATAGCCGCCTTCGGCGTGAACTCCATCGTCGCTTCCCCCGAAGACGAGGCGATGATCAAGGAGCTGCAGAGGGCTGCCGTCATGCGCGACCCCACGATGGCCGCAGCGAACCTAGCTGCCTCGCAGGCAGATGCGATGCGTATGGCCGCTTCCAATACGGCTGGTGCGGCGGTAGGCTTCATGGGCATGGGGATGGCAAACGCGATGGGTGGCAACACGAACATGCAGGGGCTGTATGGCATGGGCACAGGCGGAGGCCAGCCTGCACCTGCAGCCACAGGGCATCCTGCCACCTCTCCGGCGCCAGACACCTGGACCTGCTCCTGCGGGACCACGAACACCGGGCGCTTCTGCGGAAACTGCGGCAAACCCCGTCCGCAGACACAGGATGGCCCCTGGACCTGCTCCTGCGGGGCCACGAACACCGGGCGCTTCTGCGGAAACTGCGGCAAACCCCGTCCCTAGCCGCCGATGCCGCTCCCCGAAAAAGTGGCTGCCTCTGGTGCAGAAGAGCCGGGAGGATCGCTCCTCCCGGCTCTTGGGCTGCCAGATCTGAATGATGTGCCTAGGCGAGCACGACACCGCCGAGCCAGCCCCAGCGTGCCGGGACGACGCCCGAGAACGTGGAGATCCAGGAATCGACGCTCGTGCTCCTGATATAGCCGATGTTGTCCATCACGGTGCCATTGCCGACATAGATGCCGACATGGCCGTAGATCCTGCCTGCCGCATCGAGGTTGTGCGAGGAGACAGCGATGATCATGCCCGGCTGGAGATCGCCCCTGTTCGAGCTGCCGCACCAGGAGGCATACATGTCACAGGCATTGCCGCCAAAGTAGCCGACGCCGGCATTCTGGAACACGTTCGTGACCCAGGCCGCGCAGTAGCCATAGCCCGGTGACGGCGTGCTGCTGCAGGCAGAAAGCACCGACGAGAGCGAGCCGTTGCCGCCGCCCGTGCTGATGGCACCCGCGCCGGAAGCGGCATAGGAGCCCGAGTAAGAGCCTGACGACGCTGCTGCAGCAGCTGCTGCAGCTGCTGCCTGGCGCTGGCGCTCGGCCTCTGCTGCCGCCTCTGCCTGCTGGCGTGCCTGCTCGGCGTTGTTGTAGGCAACGAGGTCGGCATCCTTCTGGGCAAGGAGCTGCTGGACCGCAGAGCCTGCATTCGCAAGAAGGTCGGCAACCTCCTGCTGCTTCTGGGCCATCTGGTTCATCTGCTCGGTCTGCTGCTGGTTGAGCTGATCAAGCTGCGATTTCTGGTCCTCGAGCGCAGCCTTCTGCGCATCGAGCTCATCCTTCGCGGCCTTGACCTCCTGGATCATCGCATTGTCTGCTGCCGTGATCTTGTCGAGGTAGTAGACGTTCTGGAACAGGTCCTCGAACGAATCGGAATTCAGGACGATCGAGATCAGGTTGTCGTTTCCTGCCTTGTACGACGATGCCATGCGTGCACCAAGCACCTGGCGCTTCTGGTCGAGATCGGCCTGCTTCTCGTCGATGTCCTCCTGCGTCGCATCGATCTGCTTCTGGACATCCTCGATCTGGGAGAGGGTGTCTGCCTGCTGCTTTGCAAGGTCCTCATAGTCGTTCTGGATCTGCGTAAGCTGGGCTGAGATCGAATCGTATTCAGACTGGGCAGCATCGAGCTGGGACTGCGTCTCTGCAAGCTGGTTCGCTGCATCATTGGCGGCAGCCGTTGCATCGGCCACATCGTCTGCGAAAGCGCGAAGCGGGCTGCCAAGCACGGCAAGGGCGCCAGCAGCGCTCAGCATCATCTTCAATGCGCTGCGGCGTGAGAGGGAGGGCGTGCGCCTCGTCTCGTCGGTATTCTGATCTATAGGTGTCACGTTCACTCCTTACGGGGCATGCTACGTTTTGCAATAACTGCAAGTGAGTATAGATAGCGCATTCAACACTATACGCCTAACAGAAGGGCTCATCGACACTCCACAGAAACAGCCGCTCCCTTAAGAAGCCTTGAACAGCCTTTATGGAGCTTGCCTGTCCCTGAGACCGCACTGAGCCGCGCCTGAATGAAATCATGCATCTGTTCGCAGCTGTCTGCCTCTGGTTCGATAGTGTCCTCTGGTCTTGTGGTCCGCATATCGTAATACCAATACTGCGCTCCTGAAATCGCCCTGTCACGGCCCCGCAACAGACGCCCCGTACCGTCTTCAGTGTGCATGCTTCAGGGAAGGAGCTTTCATATGAACAATGCGGATACAGCCTTCGTGCTGCTCTGTGCCGCGCTGGTGCTCTTCATGACACCAGGGCTCGCCTTCTTCTATGGCGGGCTGGGGCGCAGGAAGAATGTCGTGAACAACATCCTGGCATCGCTCTTCACGATCGGCCTCGAGATCGTCCTGTGGATCTGCGTCGGCTTCTCGCTCTCGTTCGGGTCCGACCATGCAGGCATCATCGGCGGCTTCGACTACCTCATGATGCAGGGCGTCGCTGCCGATGCGGCGGGCCCCTATGCAGCGACGATTCCATTCCTTGCCTATGCGCTCTTCCAGATGATGTTCTCTGTCATCACCCCTGCCCTCATCACGGGCTCGGTTGCAGGGCGCATGCGCTTCAAGGCGTTCTTCGTCTTCATCCTTCTGTGGTCGTTTGTCGTCTACTACCCCATCGCCCACATGGTCTGGGGACAGGGCGGCCTTCTTGCCTCAATCGGCTCAGTCGACTTTGCCGGCGGCAATGTCGTCCATATCAGCTCCGGCATCTCGGCGCTCGTGCTCTGCCTCGCGCTCGGCAAGAGGAGCGGCTATTCGGATGTGAACTACCGCGTCCACAACATCCCGCTTGTCGCGATCGGCGCGACGATCCTCCTCTTTGGCTGGTTCGGCTTCAATGCAGGATCTGCCCTCGCTGCTGACGGCCTCGCGGTCCATGCCTTTGCGACGACGGCTCTCTCGGCCGCTGCAGCGGAGCTCGGCTGGATGCTCATGGATGTGCTCTTCGACCGCAAGCCGACGCTTGTCGGTGCCTGCACCGGCCTCGTGATCGGCCTTGTGGCGATCACGCCAGGCTGCGGCTTCGTGCCTCTTGCTGCAGCGCTTCCCATCGGCTTCATCGGTGCTGTCATCTGCTACTTCACCTGCTCCCGCATGAAGGCGCATTTCGGCTACGACGATGCACTCGATGCCTTCGGATGCCATGGCATCGGAGGCATCTGGGGAGGCATTGCAACAGGCCTCTTTGCAAGCAAGGCCGTGAACCCAGCGCTTCAGTGGAACGGCCTCTTCTTCGGCGAGACGGGCCTCATCTCTGCCCAGATCATTGCCATACTGGTGACGATAGCGCTTGCTATCGTGGGCTCGCTCATCTGCATTGCCCTCACGAAGGCAATCTGCGGAACGCTCAGAGTCACGGAACGCGAGGAGCACATCGGCCTCGACCTCACGCAGCACGGCGAGCGTGCCTATCCGTCCTTCACCGGTCTCGACGATTAGCCAGGAGGCAGCAATATGATCAAGGTAGAAGCAATCGTGCGCGAAGAGCGCCTCGAGGACGTGAAGGAAGCCCTGCGTGCCATAGATGTTCGTGGCATCACGGTCTCCCAGGTCATGGGCTGCGGCACCCAGCTCGGCTACACCCACATGGTCCGTGGCAGCAAGGTCGCTATGAACATGCTGCCGAAGGCGAAGTTCGAGATCGTCGTCTCGAACGAGGACTGGGCAGAAAAGACCGTCAATGCGATCGTGAAGGCGGCACACACCGGCGAGCCAGGCGACGGCAAGGTCTTCTGGTATGACATTGACCATGCAATACGCATCAGGACTGGCGAGCGCGATACCGAGGCCATCACCCCGAGCCCCAACGCCGAGTTCGAAGCCCTCTGAGACAGAGCCTCTCCAGCAGAAGAGCGGACAGAAGACAGCTTCTGCCCGCTCTTTTCTTGTCTTTGCGCTGCCTGTTCTAGAGGAAGCGCACCTCAGGCTCGAGGAAGACGCCGAACTGCCTCAGGACCTCGTCCTGCACATGCCCGATGACCGCATGGACATCCTTCGAGGTCGCATGCCCCAGGTTCACGACGAAGCCAGCGTGCTTCGTGGAGACGGCCGCATCGCCGACACGGTAGCCCTTGAGGCCGGCATCGGTGATGAGCTTGCCGGCAAAGAAGCCTTCGGGGCGCTTGAATGTCGAGCCGGCGCTGCCATACTCGAGCGGCTGCTTCTCTTCGCGCCTGCGCGTGAGATCGTCCATCTTCGCCTGGATCTCTGCCTTGTCACCCTGCTTGAGCGCATAGGTGACCTCGAGCACGATGAGGCCTTCCGTGCGCACACGGCTCTTGCGGTAGCCGAAGTCGAGCTCGGCATTCCGGTAGGTGCGCACCTCGCCGTCTGCATCGATCGCGACAAGCGACTCGAGCACATCGGCTGTCACCCCGTCATAGGCTCCTGCATTCATGAAGGCAGCACCTCCGACAGAGCCCGGGATGCCGCAGGCGAACTCGAGGCCCGAAAGGCCTGCTGCCTGCGCAGCGGCGCAGACATCCTTCAGGGTCGCTCCGGCACCTGCGACGAGCTTCGTCCCCTCGACATGAATTTCGCAGAAGCGCTCGAGCGAGACGATGGCGCCACGGTACCCCGCATCGTCGACGAGGAGATCGGAGCCTTTGCCCAGAATGAAGTACGGCATGCCAGCCGTCTTCAGTACCTCAAGCGTCTTCTTCACCTCATCGGCGTTTCCTGGCAGCACGAAGAGATCGGCAGGACCGCCGATCTTGAAGGTCGTATGCTCGCTCATCGGCTCGTCCGTGAGGATATTGCCCTTTCCCACCACAGACTCGAGCTCTTCTGCCAGCTTCTGTGCATCGCTGTTCTGTCCCATATGGTCTCCCTTCCGCTCCGGCGGAAGCCTGATGCGTCACCTGTTTATCATTCCCGAGTATAACGGACCGCCTCCCAGCAGCAGATAGTCTTGCTATGAAGCACGCATTCGGCATATGCACCAGGCTGGCGCATGTGCCTGGGTGAAAAACCTTCGGGTTTTAAGGGGCGTGTCCCGCATGGGCGGGATGCGCTCCAGCTTTTTCCGCCACATCCTGCCTTTCATGCAACGGTCTCTGCAATGCCTGTCTCTTCCTGCGCTTTCACCCGCCAATGAGCGCCCCATACAGCCTAGAATGTCTCTTTGCGCAGACTACCGGCAGGAAGGCAAGATAGAGCATGGCAAGCATGACACTGAGGCAGAGATGGCTTCCGATTCTTCTGAGCGGCATCTTCGTCGTCGCAATGGCAGCCGTCTCCGACATCGCCTCCTGCTCGGAAATCCTCTTCCCGGAGATCACTGCTATCGTCTGCGGCGCCTGGATCCAGCCTCACCAGGCCTGGAACATCGACCGTCCCCGCATGCTCCTCCTCATGGGCACAGCCGCCATCTTCGGAGTGCTCCTGAACCTCTTCGTGCCAGGACCGATATGGGTGCGTGCCGTCCTCGGCTATGCCTTCTGTGCCCTCATGATGAACATCGTGGCGGCAGACATGACACCGATGCTCTCGGCTGCAATCCTGCCCGTGCTTCTCGGCACGAGGGAGTGGGTCTATCCTGTCGCCGTGGTCGTGCTCGTCTCGCTGGTCTGCCTGGGCCAGATAGCGCTCGAGCACGCAGGGCTCAGGGAGCCTCTTGACTACCATCCCTTCCGGCTTCCGAAGAACCAGGCATTCACGAGCTGGATGAAGCGCCTCGCTGTCTTTGCCGCAATCTCCGCCCCTGCCTATTTCCTGAACCAGCCATTCTTCGCCGTGCCGCCCCTGCTCGTTGCCTACACGGAGCTCACACGTCCTGACTTCACGCTGCGCCTGCGCCCCTGGAGGGGCTGGTGCGCCCTTGCGGGCGCTGCCATGACAGGCTCGCTTGCCCGTGCTGCCGTCGAGGCAGGAGCGCTTCCGCTCGAGCTTGCCCTCGCCCTTGCCTTCGTGGGCCTCATCCTCATCTGGAACGGCCTCAGGTGCTGGCTTCCTCCTGCAGGAGCAGGGCTGCTTCTTGCTTTCCTCGTCCCCTACCATGGACCTCTCATGTATGGCCTCGAGGCTGCGGCAGGCGCTGCCGTCTGGGTCGCTGTGGCTGTCTGGGGATTCGATGGCATCCGTCCCTCCCGCGAGACGCACGAGGAGCGCGTCATCGAGGAGCATGCATAAGGGCAGGCAGAGATTGCACATCAGGCCCTCCTGGCACGCCAGACTGCCAGGAGGGCCTTTCTGTAACGATTGCATGACGGGAATGGCTCTCAGCGAAGATATGTTTCCCTTTTCTTCCTTGGAGTGCTACTGTTCGAGTGTCAGTTTCAGGGCGGGGTGCAATTCCCCACTGGTGGTGACGGAGCATGCGTGCTCCCAAGTCCGCGCGCCGCGAAGAAAAGAGCGGCTGATCTGGTGAGAATCCAGGACCAACGGTTACAGTCCGGATGGAAGAAACGGAGGGCCATTATGGCCACAGCCACTTCTCACCATGACACGCATTCGACGACAGCCCAGGGAGGCTGGAGCACGAAGAGGATTGCCGTCACAGCACTCTTCTGCGCGCTTGCTGCTGTCTGCACGCTCTTCATCGAGATTCCTCTCCTGCCGGGTGTGCCCTGGCTCCAGTACGATCCTTCCGGCATCGTCGCGCTCGTCGCCGGCTTCGCCTTCGGCCCTGCCGTCGGCGCCACGGTCTCCATCATCTCCTACCTGCCGCATATCGCGACGGCCTCCGGCTTCTGGGGCATGGTCATGGCAATGCTTGCAACCTTCTCGCTCGTGATGCCCGCCAGCCTCATCTACCAGAAGCACACGACGATGAAGGGCGCCATCGCAGGAATGGTCGTAGGTGCCGTCGTCTCTGTCCTCTGCTGCATCGTCGGCAACCTGATCGTCACGCCGATCTATGCAGGCATGACGACAGAGCAGGTGGCAGCGCTCATCGTTCCTGCCCTTCTTCCCTTCAATGCTGCAAAGGTCCTCATCAACTGCGTCGTGTGCGGCCTCATCTACAAGCCCGTCACGAAGGCGCTCGCAGATAGCGAGTAGCGATGCAGGAAAGCCGCACTTCCGAAATTCGCCTCGACGGCGTCACGCTCAGATTCGAGCATGGCATACAGGCACTCGATGATCTCTCGCTCGATGTTCCCTTAGGCCAGCATCTCTGCATCCTCGGCGCGAACGGTTCGGGCAAGTCGACCCTTGCTGCCGTCATCTCCGGCCTTCTTGCGCCCGATGAGGGCACGGTCGAGATTGCAGGCAAGCGTGTCTTCGAGGACGGAACGGCCGATTTCGAAGCCTACCGCGAAGCCAGGCGGAAGTGTGGCCTTGTCTTCCAGAATCCCGGCGACCAGATCGTGACGACGGTCGTCGAGGACGATGTCGCCTTCGGTCCCGAGAACCTGGGACTTGCACCTGATGAGATCGGCCGGCGCGTGAAGCGCTCGCTCCACAAGGTCGCGCTCGAAGACTATGCAAGGCGCGACCCTACCCGCATGTCCGGAGGACAGCAGCAGCGTGTCGCGATTGCCGCCACCCTTGCTATGGACCCCGAGCTCTTCGTCTTCGACGAGCCAGGAGCGCTTCTCGATGTCCGCGGCCGACGCGCCATCATGAAGGTCATCTCTGCCCTCAGGGATGCCGGCAGGACCGTGATCCATATCACCCATTTCATGGAAGAGGCCCTCGCAGCAGACCGCGTCATCGTCCTTTCCCGGGGGCAGATCGCGCTCGACGGCACACCTGCCGAGGTCTTCTCCCACGAGGATGAGATAGCGGCGCTGGGCCTCGAAGAGCCTTTTGCCGGAAGGCTCAGCCGCCGTCTGCGCGCGGGCGGATCCGATATCGTCTGGACCCCGTCCGAGACGGAGCTCCTGGACGAGCTGGTGGCGCGCATCCCGGCATCTTCGGCAGGCATCTGTCCCCTGCCACAGAAGCGCGCAGACATCCCCGCAAATGGTGCACCCGCACTTTCCGTCTCCCATGTGACCTTTCGCTACACGGACTCTTCCGCGCAGACGGCGCCCGCCCTCAAGGACGTGAGCCTTGCTGTCTCGGCAGGCGAGTCCTGTGCGATCGTCGGCCAGACCGGATCGGGCAAGTCGACCCTGGCCCGCCTCATCTGTGCCCTCGGCGTGCCGGATGAAGGAGAGATCTCCGTCCTCGGCATCTCGACGGCAAAAAGGCGCGGCCGCCGCCTTCTCCATGGAAAGATCGGCTACGTGATGCAGCATCCCGAGCGCCAGCTCTTTGCCCAGACGGTCGCAGAGGATGTCGCCTATGGACCGAAGAACCTGGGACTCTCCGATACGGAAGTCTCCCGCCGCGTCGAACATGCCCTTGCCCTCGTCGGCCTCGAAGAGAAGAGGGATGTCTCCCCGTTCGAGCTTTCCGGCGGCCAGAAAAGGAAGTGCGCCCTTGCCGGCGTCATCGCAATGGGACCTGAGATCCTCGTGCTCGACGAGCCAACAGCCGGCCTCGACCCCTCAGGCAGGCATGAGCTCACACATATCCTCGATGCCGTGCATGCAGAAGGTACTGCAACCATCGAGATCACGCACTCGATGGACGATGCCGCACGTGCCGACCATATCTTTGTGCTCGACGAGTCGAAGCTCCTCGTGTCCGGCACGCCCGAAGATATCTTCTGCGGACAGAATGCCCAGCTCCTGCACGAGCGGGGACTCGGCCTTCCTTCTGCCCTGACGTTCGCGCTCGCACTCGAAGAGCGCCTCGGCCGAGGCGGCTGCATAGCCTCCTCGGCAGGAAACCCGCTCACGATCGATGCCCTTGCTGAGGCCATCCTTTCAATGCTCTCGGAAGGAGGGGAATAGCATGACAATGAGGATAGGCATTGGCCAGTACTATCCGCACCCCTCCTTCCTCCACAGGCTCGACCCCCGCGTGAAGGCAGGCTGCGCCCTTGCGGTCATGCTTGTCATCTTCTTCATCCAGACGCCGCTCCAGCTCCTCTATGTCTATGTGCTTGCAGGCGCCCTCATCGCTGCAAGCAGGATCCCTGCAAAGAAGATTGCCGAGTCCATAAAGCCGCTTGTCCTCATCCTTGTCTTCCTCGGCATCTTCAACCTGTTCTTCGTGCGTACAGGCACGCCTGTCTTCACGCTCGGACCCATCGAGATCACCTCGGCCGGCTTCTGGGACGCCGTGCTCTACCCCCTGCGCTTCACGATCGCGATCCTTGCAGGAGCGCTTCTGCTCATGACGACAACACCGACGGAGCTTACCGATGCCTTCGACGGCGTGCTTGCGCCCCTGAGCCGCTTTGGCCTTCCGGGGCATGAGCTTGCGATGGTCTTTTCCCTCATGCTCCGCTTCATCCCGACGATTGCTGATGAGGCCTCTGCCATCATCGATGCGCAGCGTGCTCGTGGCGGCGGCTGGGACTCGGGCTCCATCTCCCGGCGCATCCACGGCATCGGCCCTGTTGTCATAGCCCTCCTTGCAAGCTCTCTTCGCCACGCCCACAACGTGGGGCGCGCGCTCGATGCCCGCTGCTATGAGGGAGGAGCGGGCCGCACGCAGTGGCACCCGCTCCATATGGAGCAGAAGGATTGGACAGCGCTTGCCATCTGTGCTGCGGCCCTTTTAGGCCTCTTCCTGGTAGGCCTCATCTAGCCCAATCACCTGCTCTTCTTGTGCAGTTGCCCCTGCAGGCCCCCCGCGCCTTTAGAATGTATGGGTTCAAGAATCTAGTTCCGATGCCTCTGCATCGGCATACCCAAAGGCAAAGCATGAGCAATGTGTCTGACGAGATCTCGAAGCGCCGCACCTTCGCGATCATTTCCCACCCGGATGCGGGCAAGACGACCCTGACCGAGAAGCTCCTCCTCTATACCGGCTCCATCCAGACTGCCGGTTCCGTCAAGGGCAAGTCAAGCTCGAAGCATGCCGTATCCGACTGGATGGACATCGAGAAGGAGCGCGGCATCTCCGTCACGTCCTCCGTCCTCCAGTTCACGTATGAGGGCCACTGCATCAACATCCTCGATACCCCGGGCCACCAGGACTTCTCTGAGGATACCTACCGTACCCTCATGGCTGCCGATGCTGCCGTCATGGTCATCGACGGCGCCAAGGGCGTCGAGGCGCAGACGATCAAGCTCTTCAAGGTCTGCACCCTCCGCCATATCCCGATCTTCACGTTCGTGAACAAGCTCGACCACGACACCCGCGACCCCTTCGACCTCATGGAGGAGATCGAGGATGTGCTTGGGATAGGGACCTATCCGATGACATGGCCGATCGGATCGGGCAGGAACTTCAAGGGCGTCTTCGACCGCAATTCCCGCCATGTCATTGCCTTCGAGGGCGACGGCCGCGCCAATGCAACGAAGAAGGTCGGAGAGATCGAGGCAGAGCTCGGCGACCCGGCGCTCGACAATCTCATCGGCAAAGAGAACCACAAGAACCTGATCGATGATATCGAGCTCCTCGACGGAGCCGACAACGAGTTCGACCTCGATGCCGTGCGCCACGGCAAGCTCACGCCGGTCTTCTTCGGCAGCGCCCTCACGAACTTCGGCGTCGAGCCGTTCCTCAAGGACTTCCTGCGCCTTGCCCCTGCCCCTCTTGCCTACAAGGACACAATCTCCGGCGAGACCATCGATCCTGCCACGAATCCGTTCAGCGGATTCATCTTCAAGATCCAGGCAAACATGGACCCGAGGCACCGCGACCGCATTGCCTTCGTGCGCATCTGCTCCGGCAAGTTCGAGCGCGGCATGGATGCCTATCATGTGCAGGGCGACCGCCATATCAAGCTCGCGACCGGCACCGCAATGATGGCAGACGACCGCGCAACCGTAGATGAGGCCTATGCAGGCGATATTGTCGGCCTCTTCGATCCGGGCATCTTCTCTATCGGAGACACGGTCTGCGCCGGCAAGACGCCTGTCAAGTATCCGCCGATCCCGACATTCGCTCCTGAGCACTTCGCCCGCATCACGCAGGTCGATACGCTCAAGCGCAAGCAATTCGTGAAGGGCATGGAGGAGCTTGCCCAGGAAGGCGCCATCCAGATCTTCCGCGAGATCGGCTCCGGCATGGAGTCCGTGATCGTCGGTGCCGTCGGCGTCCTCCAGTTCGATGTCCTGGAGCAGCGCCTCCAGAGCGAATACCATGTCGCCGTGCGCAGGACCCCTCTTCCCTACTCGATCATCCGCTGGATCCAGAACTCTCCTGACGAGCTCGACCTCAAGACCCTGAATCTCACGCGTGACACCTGCCGCGTCGAAGACATGCGAGGCGGCAGGCTCCTGCTCTTCACGAGCCAGTGGAACCTGAACTGGGCCGAAGAGAACAACAAGACCCTGAAGCTCTCCGAGTTTGGCAATATCGCCTTCGAATAGGCAATAGATACAAAGAATGTCTGAGGAACCAGATGGCAGAAGCTTTCTGGTTCCTCTCTTATTGAAAGGCGATGTCCGCCGCTTGCTGGTGCATCTTCTTCTCTCGAGCCCAACTCCACTATGCTTGATGGAAGCAATTCCGCCTTGAAAGGAAACCTATGCGCTATACGGAATTCGGACCAGACAAAACGAAGGTCTCCTCTGTCATGCTTGGCCTCATGCGTGTGGACAAGATGGATGCAAAGGCTCTCTCCCATCTCCTCCACACCGCCCTCGAACTTGGAATCAATGCAATCGACACCGCAGACATCTATGCAGGAGGCGACTCAGAGCGCCTTCTGGGAGTGGTCTTTGCAAAGGAGCCAGGCCTTCGCGACAAGCTGTTCCTGCAGACGAAGGTCGGCATCCATAGGGACAACGGCCTTACCTACTACGACTTCTCGAAGCAGTATCTCCTGGATGCCACGCATGCCTCTCTGAAGCGCCTGGGAGTCAATCAGGTGGACGCTCTTCTTCTCCATCGTCCCGATATCCTGATGGATGCTAACGAGGTCTCAGAAGCCCTCTCAGAGCTTCACGAGGAAGGGCTCGTGAAGGACTTCGGCGTCTCGAACGAGAACCCGGCCACCATGAAGCGCCTGCAGGCTGCCTGCCCCTTCCCGCTTGCTGCCAACCAGGTACAGCTCTCTATCGCTTTTGCCCCTGCTTTCGAGACCGTCCTCAATGCGAACATGGAGTGCAATGATGCCACCATGCGTGACGGCGGCATCTTCGAATACGCCCCCGCCCACGACCAGGTCATCCAGACCTGGTCGAGCCTCCAGTATGGCTACTTCGAAGGTACGTTCCTGGACAATCCGAAGTTCCCAGAGCTCAATAAGGTCCTGAGGCGCATTGCCGAGGAGCACGGCGTGACGCCTGCTGCCATAGCCATTGCCTGGAACCTCCGCTATCCCGGCAAGATGCAGGCCATCGTCGGCACGACAAATGAGCAGCATCTTCTAGACCTGGCGAAGGGTGCCGATATCGAGCTCACACGCAGGGAATGGTATGAGCTCTACATGGCAGCAGGAAGGCAGCTTCCCTGATAGATGCATCTCCTGTGCATATGAAATGAGGGCCGCATCTGCGTCCCTCATTTCATGCCTGTCTTCTATTCAGCAGCTTCGTCGCGCCAGCCCTTGCATACATCGACCCAGCCTTCGGCCTGCGAACACTCCTCAAGCTCGGGAAGCGTGATCTCCACTGCAGAGTTTGCACTGCCAGCAGCAGGGAATACCGTATCAAAGCGCTTGAGCGAGCAGTCGAGATAGGTCTCGACACCGTCCTTCACCGCGAAGGGGCAGACGCCGCCCATAGGGTGGCCGACGATATCTGTGAGCTCATCGGCAGGAACGAACTTCGGCTTCGTGCCGAACTCCTTCTTGAAGGCAGAGCTCCAGAGCTTCGCGTCTCCTGCACAGACGACAAGCACCGCCTTCTCCCCCACCATGCATGCCATGGTCTTTGCAATCAGGGCCGGCTTGCATCCCAGATCTTCAGCTGCCTCCTCTACGGTAGCTGATGATGCAGCGAACTCGATGATGTGGTCCGCTATGCCATACGGCTTGAGATAGTTCCTGACTGCTTCGACAGACATATGCTGCTCCTCCTAGAAGTTTGCCGGAACACAGCATAGCCGTATAGAGTTGCATGGCTGTTACCAGTACAGAAGGCAGACAGCAGAAGGGCCCCCGCATGATGCAGGGGCCCTTCCTCTGTGGCTGCGCCGGAAAGCCTCTTCTCTCAACAGCAGAGGGAGGGGAGCGCGGATGCGCTCCCCTCCCTCTCCGGCACGAATGCCCTCTGCTGGCCAGCGGCGTCCTGCTCTCCCACGGACTCTCTCCGCAGTACCATCGGCGCTCGGGGGCTTAACTTCTGGGTTCGGAATG
>Ga0256406_1000314_pt1 | contig 91844 bp, 64 predicted proteins | sample RumenRJG_03DNA_FD_185986 | JGI IMG/M metagenome (GOLD analysis project Ga0256406, IMG submission 185986) | Bovine rumen microbial communities from Lethbridge, Alberta, Canada - RJG_03 | ecosystem: Host-associated > Mammals > Digestive system > Stomach > Rumen | place: Canada: Alberta | collected...
GGTGCCATAAAACAATAAGTACACCTTTTTCGGCAGGTTTACCTGATAGGTCAGCTGGGCGTAGGGCATCAGACCCCTCGATGGCCTGACCGACGAGTCCCTTTTCTCGTATGTGCCCGGCGTAAGCATATAGACGGTTCTGTTAAACTCATCCTGCTTATAATTATTTGTACGCGAAAGACCACCGACGATGTTCAGATAGTTCTTATCGTCCTGATAAATTCCTTGCAGTGCCACGTACTGGTTGTTGGCCTTATTCTTATAGTGGTCCGTGGATGTCAATTTCGTGAAATTGAGCTGTTGGGTTTCCACATCCTCCTGACCGTCCAGGTGATATTTATTATTATCGGCATAGTTTGCGCCGACATATGAATATAAATCCCAATTCTTTTTATGATACTTCACGTTGACATCCAGGCCCTCTGCTGGTGTTAAAAATGACATACTGCCTGTAGCATTGATATAGCCTCCTTCGTCAACCACCTTGACGATATAATCAACTACCGCATCGTAGTTGGCGAATTTTCCCGTAGCTTTAGGATAATAGTCGATACGGATAATATCTCTGGCCCGTAACGATTTGATTTCCAGCGGTGTGGCTTCATGGCCGTTAATACACTGGGCGACGTTCCTATCGTCCTGCGTCCTTATGCTTTTGGTTCTTCTGTCAATCTTCAGTTCCGGAATCATAAGGTTGTAGAGCAGACCGAAGGCATTGTAAGCCGTCTTCTTCTGTCTTACGGACGGCAGGTAGGATGATTTCTCCTTGTCATGAAAGACAAGATTTCCTTTAACTTCTACGCCCTCCAGTTCCATTGTGTCCTCGTCAAGGACAATACTGCCTAAGTTGATGTCTTTCACCGGATGCAGTGCCACCGTCTTAGTCTTAAAGCCAATATATGAGAATGCCGCGCTGCAATGGCCTTCGTCTGATTTCTTGACATGAAAGGAGAAGAGTCCATTATTTTTACTCTGTAATTCGTTTCCGTTTGTCGCATGATTCCCTTTGACCGAAATATTTACGTATGGCAGACTGGCGCCCGATCTGTCGACCACCTGTCCGCGTATTGTGACTATAGAGTCGTTCGACTGTCCGTAGCATACGATAGACGTAATAAGCAACAATAAGCAGAGTAGTTTCCTCATATATTTTCCTTTATTCTGTTTTTATAATTTACATATAATAACTTTTTCAGCACATTATTATTGTCCAAAGCAAGGTTAGAACACAAGTTAACATTCCCAGAATTGATCTTGTTTTTTAATCTGTTATGGGGACAACCTCCGCTGCATACCGGTAAAAGACTGCATTCGAGACATTTAGAATCATTCCAGAAGGTCCCTTGTATCATGTAGCCCAAAAAGAATTTCGGGTTTATCGTGCTGCCCTGCCCAACATTTCCGATCTCTCGATCTTCAAACCCTATATCATTCCAACATTTGTAGATTTCTCCGTGGGGCCCTATCACGAAGGCGTTAAGCATAGAAGCTGTGCAGCCCTTAGCTGATACTTCAGGCTTATCCATTAGCATCCCATGATCTATTAATTTTATATAAAATTCTGATAGTTCCTTATTATCCAATAAATTGAATTGAAAACCGCAATCATTATCTCCCTGGAGTATTCCTGGGTAAACTAATATATTCTTATTATTAACAAATTTATCATTAATGTAATGATAGACTCGTTCGAAATCATCTATATTATGTTTGCCAATATTTACACGGATTGAGACTTTCGTATTTGGAAATGATGTGCAGAATTCTGACAGATTGCTGATAATCTCATCAAACGTGCCATTTCCGTTATGATGAAATCTTATAGAATCATGAAGTTTCTTAACCCCGTCTAAAGTGACTTGAATGCTGTCCAAAGGAAATTTATGAAAAACATTCATATTCTCTTTATTCAGTAGGGTGCCATTTGTCACTATAGTATGTTCGACAAGGTTGATATCATTTTCAGCAAGTTGATTTAAAAAATAATTAATTATCTTCGATGCCAAAAGAGGTTCACCGCCATACCAACCAAGATGCAGATTTTTTGATGGACAAGTTCTTTTAATGAATGAAATAACCTTATCACAAGTCTGTGTTGACATTTTTCCCGGTCTCTTGTGTGTCTCATAGCAATAGGGACAAGAAAGATTGCAACTTATTGTAGGTGCCAAGGTTATATATATACTATCTTTTGAGTACGAAGATATGACATTCTCGAATATTAATTTAGAACTGAACAGGTCATCTGCCCCAGCAGAAGTCAATATGCCTTCTGCCTGCAATGTTGCAACAGTTTCCTCATCATCAAATATTTCGCTTGATGTGCCTGCTGCGAATGATAACAAATCGTTATACAAATCCTCATTAACCTGTAAAAAGGCATCACTTTTACTATTATACAATAGATAATACCCATTATACTCAAATGGTATTGTATATCTTGATAGAATTAAATTGCTCACAATTTTTTATTTATTGTTAGAGAAAGCCGTACTAAATTTGTGAATAATTATAGTACGACTTTCAATTAAGTGAATACTAAAAGAGGACAACTAATGATGTCGAATCTCTTTTCTCTGGAGGAAGATGAGGGTCTAATGGGTCAATCGGTTTGGTGGGTGTGTCAGGAGGTGGCATTACACTTTTTTGATTACACCAGCAGAAAGTTTTGCAGATGCACCAACCTGAACCTCCGAGAACCTTAGACAGGTCCATGTCGTCCAGCATCTCGGCTTTTTTAATCGTTTCGATTCTGTACTTTTCTTTCATCTGTTAATAATTTTTGGTTATAGTTCAGTTACGGGTATCGATACCGTTTTGTATTATCTTAATTGCCATAATTAGTTATCTGTAGCGATACTTATCAATTGCTTCCTATGTTGTAAGTAATCGCCTAATTTAACATTTGCCCTTTGGCTCTTGTCAGATTATTAAATCTCCACTATATGTGGCATTGTCTAATACTATGCAGAGCCTGTACGTGCCTTGTGGTATGTCGCCTATATTCATGGTGACGGTACCACTTCCTGAGATTGTGGCGATTGCATAGTTCACGATAGTATTGTTAGCGTCGTAAACGTACAATTGAACGGTTCCAGTGTAACGTGAGACATCAACTGTAACTACTCCGTCGTCATAGTCAGCAGTTAATTGTGTAATAGAAGGCATTCTTGCTCCACCATGACTAATCGTTTCATGCCCTTTAACGTCAATTCCCGTAGATTGGCATGGAATAGGTGTTAATATCAATGTGAGCAACATTAATGATACTGTAAACAGTTTTTTCATAATCTTGTCTATAATTGTTTTCGGTTGCAAAGTTAGGAACTTTAGAGATGCCTTGCAAAAAAACGAGGTCTATTTCTTTATTTTTGCCATAATTGTAACATGTTGTATATTAGGTTCTTATCTTTTTATCACCAAATGCCAGGTCTATTTCTGCAATGTTAGAGACTTTAAAAGGCTTCAATGAACGTACGCAAAGACACCTTTTCACCGCTAATTCCTACTTTAGCTTTATAGACAAACAACTTTTGCTTGATCGATTTTTCGCTAATCCCATATATCAAAGCCAATGCCTTTGTGGGCATTTTAAGGCGGAGAAGCATCATAAGTCTAATGTCATCATCGCTTAGGTCGGGGAATGTGCTATGTAGTCTGGATACGAAGTTGCCCTCGACACCATCAACAAACAGTCTTATCTCTTCCCAATCCTCTTCTGTTAGCGGCACAGTGTCGGTCTTGTTGCCCCTCAGTTCTTGAATCTTTTGAGCAGTATCTATCCTTCTGAGGATAAAGCTGCGCATCGTGGAAAGCTGAATTTCCTTATGCCGTATTTCTTCCTCATGCATTTTTTTCTCCATTGTACGCTTTTCTTGCTCACGTTGAATCTTCCTTTCTGCTCTCAGTTTATACTGTCGATAAGCATATAAAATAAAAGCTATAACGGCGATTGCTGAAAAAACAATCAAAGCAACGAGCCATGTAAGCAGATTAGCCCTTCCCTCGCTGATGCCTTTTTCGTATTGAGCAGCAACCAAGGATTTATAGTACTTTTCCTTATCGATCAGCTCATCTCCATACATTTCTTCTATATAGTGATATGCTGAGTCAGCAAATGAAACTGCGTTAGCATAGTTGTGCTCCTTTATCGCTGCCAAATGTCGAATGTAATAAGAGGTATAAAGCGACTCGGTACTTTTAGTTTTACAATTAAGCAAAAGCTTATTACATTCTTCTAAAGAATCTACATTCATGTATGCCCATGCTAAATTCAAAAGCTTGTGCCAATCGTTATTATTGCTAAGGTCATATGCTTTTTTTGCATACCATAATGCTTCTGTATAGTTTTTACATTTCCTATTTATAGAAGCAAGATCTTGATAAACATCAGAAAGAACCAAACTGTCTCTTAATAAAGTTGCCTGTTTAAAGGCTTCTTTACATTCTCGATCCGCCAATTCAAGACTGTCATCAAAAAGGAGGGCCTCACAAACATTTAATTTATAATAAATTTTATTTGTAATAGTGGCATTTGACAGTGAACCGTAAATTCGCTCTGCTCTTTTTGCTAGGGAAACTGACCTTCGAGAATCCAAATTGCTTAATACTTTCGACAATTTCTCAAGAGCTAGACATAGCGTGTACTTGTCACCCTGTTTTTCAGATGCATTAGCAGCGTTCTGCAAGCAGTCCTCCGCCAGTTCCGTGCTGTCGTTGAGCATGTAGTATTTGCCCATGTAGTACTCGCACTTGGCATAGAGCGAGTCCTGCTCTCTATTATTATAATAGGTGTAGGCAGTCCTTAACAGTGAGTCGTTGTCAACATCCAAGCCACTTTTGTCCTGTGCGATTGTGTAGACAAGGGCATATCGCGCCATTTCGGCTTTTCCAAGTTTTGCTTGGTCAACTCCATTAAGTACAGACAAGGCACTATCCGGTGCTGTTGCCGTTAGTTGGTATGCTATGTCAATAGCTTTGTTGTGCGTTTCCTTGCAGCCTGTAACGAGAAATGCCGTTAGCACAGATAAGATTATAATAATTTTGTTGTTCATTGCATTGTAAATTTTGGCAAAGTTACGCATTAATTGCCAATGCAGCAAATATAGAAGGTCTATTTCTTTAGTTTGTTCATTATTGCTATCCCGTTGATAATCAATTATATATAGATTATACTTATTTTTTATGAGTCTATTCCGTCAGTTTGCAGGTAAAAAATTGCGCAAAAGATAGCTTTAGTTTGTGAATTCTTAAGGTCCACCCCATCGGCTTGTCATTATAGGGACATTAGTTGATACATGGAGAACCCGGCAGAATGCATAATCAGAGTCCTGCTCCCCTTTCTATACCTCATTCTATACTCCTCTCTGCCCCTCTGAAATTTGGAATCGGGAAAAATATTTTATAACTTTGCAACGAAATAACAAATCCCATGAAACATATCCGTTGCAACGCAAAAAGTGCCTCTTCTTAACCGAAAAGGCACTTGCTATGGAATCCTAATAAGCCTCCAAGAGGTTGAGAGCTTATTACTCTGCTCGTGAAAGCGGTATCGCTGTGGCTCATGTTTTAGTAGCTCCGACATTGATAGGATAATCAATGGACGAGGAGAGGAAAGGCTATTCCGGCTAAATTGCAGACGGCATGAGCGATGACGCAATATCTTATATCGTGGTACTTGATGTAGATATAACATAATGGTACCGCGAAGATAAGGGTGTCGACTCTAAAAAACGGGTCTCCGAGATGCATACAGAAGAACAGTACCGAACTTAATATAATGATGGCAACAGGTTTGAAACTTCCCCTCTCCATCATGCTGACGAGCCATTTCCTGAAGAGCATTTCTTCGGTGAATGGGACTAACAATCCTGTTGAGAGGATGGAAATGAGCAACGAGGAGATACTTACGGTATTGGGATGTGGATATGCAGCGTCGCTCAGCTGACAAATAAGATAAATGGATAGTTGCCAAAGCAGGCCTAAGAGAATGGAAATGAGAATCGTTTTCGTCTGAATCCCAGACTGTCTGAATGTCCACAAATCGAGTTTCTCTATCCTGTTCTCTACGGCTAAAGCTACTAACAGGAATGCGGAGCAGGCTAAAGCCATGAGGTCGGGTGCCGATTTGGCAAGGAATGTATTACTGTTGCCATTGAAAAGAAGGACTAAGAATGGTGCTGATACCAAGAGTGAGCCCGCAAGGCATATCGCTAAGAAAGCTGCGATTCTGCCGACACATTTCGGTTTGCTGTAAGTCATATTATTAAAAAGGTATGAGAATCTTTTTACCCTCCCGGAATATGGTGTGATAGCATCCATAATCGCAGGAGGGTATTATTGCACTTCGTTTGGCTGCCGGGTTATAATTTGTTTCCGGCTTTTGGGAACACCACTATGGGCTTGTAGTTCTTTGCTTCCTCAAAGTCCATGATGGCGTAGGCTATGATGATGACCGTATCGCCCACCTGGACCTTTCTGGCCGCGGCTCCGTTGAGGCAGATACATCCCGAACCGCGTTCACCTTTTATAATATATGTCTCGAGGCGCTCGCCGTTATTGTTGTCGACGATCTGCACTTTCTCGCCGGCGATGAGCCCTGCGGCGTCCATGAGATCCTCGTCGATGGTTATGCTGCCCATGTAGTTGAGGTTCGCCTCGGTCACTGTCACACAGTGGAGCTTCGATTTCAGTACTTCTATTTGCATATCATGCCTTATATTTAATATGGTCAATGAGTCTTATAGGAGTCTTGCCGCAGTAAACGGTGATGCACCCTACGACATAGTCGCTGTCGTCCCAGCTCTTCACGTCGAGGAGGGTGTTGCCGTCGACAATCTCGAAATATTCCACTTCCAGTCCGTCTACGGCATTGATGTCGGCGACCACCTTGTCGTGAGTCTCCTCTACGGTGTGGCTCTTGGCGTATTCCACGCTCTCCTTCAGTACGCGGTATATGTTTGGAGCTATGGCACGCTCCTCCTTTGTCAGCAGGCTGTTGCGCGAGCTCATAGCCAGTCCGTCGTCCTCACGGACGATAGGGCACTCAACAATCTTGAGAGTCTTGCCCATGCCGATATAGTCGACGAGGCGCTTCACTACAGCTATCTGTTGCCAGTCCTTCTCCCCGAAGTAGGCTCTGTTCGGCCGTACGATGTAGAACAGCCGGCTGACAACCTGGCACACGCCGTTGAAGTGGCCCGGCCGCTTAGCTCCCTCCATCACCGTCGACTGAGGAGGAAACTCGAACTGACGGGTGTCAGGTTCCGGATACATCTCCTGCACCGACGGAGCAAACACATACTGTGCCCCGCAGCCCTCAACGAGCTTGCAGTCGGCCTTGAGGTTGCGCGGATAGCGCTCCAGGTCGCCCTTGTCGTTGAACTGGGTTGGATTCAAGAATACTGATACTACTGTTACGTCGTTTTCCTTTACACTGCGGCGGATGAGCGAGGCGTGACCCTCATGCAGGGCACCCATCGTAGGAACCAAACCGACTGACTTGCCTTCTTTGCGAACAAGAAAGAGTTCGTTCTGAAGATCAACAATCTTTTCGAATACTTTCATTGCCAATTTGTAATTTCCGGTGCAAAGTAACAATATTTTTATGAGAAAGACAAATAATATGGGAAATTTTTCGTAACTTTGCACGTTGAATAATAAGTTAAAGACTATTGGCCGCGTCTTTGTTAGATAATTTTGGCCATAATGAAGAAGTATTTATACGGATACAGAAATGGGAAAGAAAGTATTGTTTATCAATCAGGAAATTAAACCATACGTACCAGAGTCGGAGATGTCGACCTTTGGCTATGATCTGCCAACAGCCATGCAGGGTGCGGGATATGAAATCAGGTCGTTCATGCCAAAATGGGGAAACATCAACGAAAGACGCGGTCAGCTCCATGAGGTTATCCGTCTTTCAGGTATCAACGTTATCATCGACGATACCGACCATCCGCTGATTATCAAGGTTGCTTCTATCCAGCAGACTCGCATTCAGGTGTATTTCATTGATAATGAGGACTATTTCCAGAAGCGTAAGATGACGCAGGACGAGATGGGCAACGACTACCCCGACAATGGAGAGCGTGCCATCTTCTTTGCCCGCGGTGTGCTCGAGACGGTGAAGAAACTGCGCTGGGCTCCCGATATTATCCACTGTCAGGGCTGGATGAGTGCTGTCGTGCCGTTCTACGTCCGCACAGCCTATAAGGACGAGCCGCAGTTTGCAAACTCGCGTATCGTCACCTCAATGTTCAGCGACCAGCCCCGTGGCGACTTTGGCAGTAAGTTCAAGAAATGCCTGGAGTTCCGCGATGCCAACGCCTCAATGCTTGAGAAATACGGTGATAAATTCGACTTCTATGAACTCGGCAAGCTCGCCATCGACTATTCCGACGGTATTGTGAAGACCGGTCCAAACGTCAAGCAGCAGCTCATCGACTACGCCAACGCCGAGAACAAGCCGGTGCTCGTTCATCCCGACACCGACAACTACGCTCCGGCTTACAAGGACTTCTATGAGATGCTTTTAAACTCAGACAAATAGTACATAATGAAATCAAAGCAGCTAATACTCTTCGTTGCGGCTCTGGCACTGCTGTTCACCGCCTGCGACGATACTACCGATAATATAGGTTCGTCACTGACACCCTCGAGCGACAGGATAAACGTTGTGGCCGACACGTTCAGTGTCACCTCGCGCACCATCCTTGCCGACTCCATCATGGCCCGGAATACCACCGGTTACCTCGGCCGTATCAAGGATCCTGAGACCGGCGATGTCGTCAAGGCTGGATTTATGACGCAGTTCCACACCTTAGAGGGGTACAAGCTGCCCGACGAGAGTCAGATTGTCAGTCGCGACGCCAATGGGAATGTCATTGCCGACTCGTGCGAACTGGAACTCACTTTCGACAATTATTATGGCGATTCGCTCGCGCAGATGAAGATGCGGGCCTATCTCATGGACTCACCGATGGAGGAAGGCGTCAACTACTCTACCAACTACGACCCTCTGAAGGCCGGGAAGATTAGTGCCAACGGACTCCGCCAGGACCGCACCTACACCTTAGCTGATATGACGGTGAGCGATTCGGCGCGGTCGGTGAAGAACTATGTCAAGAATATCAGGATAAAGCTCAATAAGCCTTTCACCAAGGATGGGGTGACATACAATAACTATGGCACATATATTATGCGCACCTTCTATGCCCATCCCGAGTTGTTCAGCTCCAACTATAAGTTCATCCACAACGTCATTCCCGGCTTCTACTTCGAGAATACCGGCGGATTAGGGAGCATGGCATATATCAATACGCCTCTCATATTCTACTATTTCCGCTACAATGTCACCACCGACTCTACGATAGTGGCAAGCTCCTCGTTCGCCGGAACGGAGGAAGTGCTCCAGACTACGACTTTCTCGACCGACCGCGACAGGCTGAAAGAGTTGGCAGCCGACAACTCCTGCACTTACCTCAAGACCCCGGAGGGACTCTATACGGAGGTTTCGCTTCCTGTAGCCGAGATTATGAGTGGTCACGAAAATGACACCGTGAACACTGCGCGGCTCAACATCCCACGCATTGTCAACCAGAATCCGTCGGCTTACTCGCTGAGTCTGCCGTCGACAGTGCTGATGATACCCGCCGACAGCCTCTACAGCTTCTTCGCAAATCATCAGTTGCCCGATTACAAGACGTCATACATAGCTACATATTCGACGAAAACGAACAGCTATCTCTTCGGAAATATCTCCGGAATGGTCAACGCCATGTACCGTAACCGTATGGCCGGAAACACATCGGAGAAGTGGAATAAGGTCGTTCTCGTTCCGGTAACCCTCGAGACCACAAAGACTTCGAGCAATACCACGACGTTAGTGAATCTCTCGAGCGATATGTCGCTGTCGTCAACACGGCTGCTCGGTGGCACCGACAACCCTGATGCTCTGAAGATTACAGTTGTATACAGCAGCTTTAAACATTAGAATAGGTAATAATGGGCGGCACGATGAGCCGCTACCGCTTATGGCAGACAACTATCTTGAGCGCCAACGCGCTGATTATGAACTACGCAAGCAGGCATGGCTGAAGAAAAAACGCCATGCCCCGCATGCCTCTCGACACCCCTCAATACGTAAACCTGATGACGAGGCATTGTGATTTTGCCTCTCATTTCGGTACTTTGGCACACCATTTGCTAATACTTTGAAACCACGGCGCAATGCGCTTTAATTAGTAACAATGATTTATTAGGAGGATTATTTATGATTAATCAGTTTTCACCTAAGGTCTCTGAAGTACTCTCTTTCAGCAAAGAGGAAGCTGAAAGGCTGTCAAGTCCGTATGTCGGACCGGAGCATCTTCTCTTAGGTATACTACGGGAGAAAAGCGGCCCGGTAATGGACCTTTTCGCCCGACTTCACCTTAATCTTGATAATATCAAGCACGAGTTGGAGGAGCGGGTACGCGAGGCTAACAAGGGTCGCATGCTTGTCACCACTGATATGGTGCTCAACGACCAGGCCAACAACATCCTTCGCTTGGCCGTTCTTGAGGCCCGTCTGCAGCGTTCGCAGACGGTCGACGTGCCACATCTGTTCCTTGCCATCCTTCACGACAATATCGACAATGGGGCAAAAGTAGTGCTCGAGGACAACGATGTCACTTACGAGTTGGCTTCGGCAGCCCTGCAGAAGAAGGCCAACAATCCCGTTGATGGTCTGGAAATGCCCGATGAGGAGGAAGACGACGACCCGCTGATGTCGTCGCAGTCGTCGCAGGGTCAGCAGAGCCGTCAGGACGGCACTACGACAACGGCGCGCCGTCAGAGCGGCGGGAAGTCGAAGACACCAATACTCGATAATTTCAGCACCGACCTCACGCAGGCCGCGGCCGAGAATAAGCTCGACCCGGTTGTCGGACGGCATAACGAGATTCAGCGCGTCTGTGAGATTCTCGGTCGCCGGAAGAAGAACAACCCTATATTAATAGGTGAGCCGGGAGTGGGAAAGAGTGCCATCGTTGAAGGCCTCGCACAGCTTATCGTCAAGCACAGCACCAGTCCGGCTCTGTTCAACAAGCGTGTCGTCAGTCTCGACATGACCGGTATCGTGGCTGGAACGAAATATCGCGGTCAGTTTGAGGAGCGCATCCGCGGTCTGATTCAGGAGTTGGAGAAGAATCCCGACATCATTATCTTCATCGATGAGATACACACCATCATTGGTGCCGGAAGCACACCGGGCTCCATGGATGCCGCAAACATCCTGAAACCGGCCCTCGCCCGTGGCACCATACAGTGCATCGGAGCCACCACCCTCGATGAATACCGCAACTCGATAGAGAAGGACGGAGCCCTGGAGCGCCGTTTCCAGAAGGTCCTTGTGGAGCCTACGACAGCCGACGAGACCCTTCAGATACTTCAGAATATCAAGGGACGCTACGAGGATCACCACCACGTGACCTATACCGATGAGGCTCTTGAGGCCTGCGTGAAGCTCACCGACCGCTACATCACCGACCGCTTCTTCCCCGACAAGGCCATCGATGCCCTCGACGAGGTAGGTTCCCGTGTTCATCTTCAGCACGATGAGGTGCCCCAGGAGGTCGTCGATGCCGAGAAAGAACTTGAGAATGTCAAGGCAAAGAAGGTAGCTGCGGTGTCGCATCAGAACTTTGAGCTTGCCGCAAGCTACCGTGACCGTCAGGTTGAACTCGAGAATCAGCTTGCTTCCATGCAGCTGAAGTGGGAGCGTGGCGAGAGTTCCGAACGCACGGCCATTACCGCCGACAACGTCGCCGACGTCGTCTCGATGATGACCGGCGTACCCGTTCAGCGCATGCAGGAGTCGGAAGGTGTCCGTCTGCGCGACATGGCGGTGAACCTCAAGAAGGATGTTGTGGCTCAGGACGGTGCCATCGACAAGATGGTTAAGGCCATCCAGCGCAACCGTGTCGGCCTGCGCGACCCCAACCATCCCATTGGCGCGTTCATGTTCCTTGGTCCTACCGGTGTCGGAAAGACCTATTTGGCCAAGAAATTGGCCGAGTATATGTTCGGTTCTGCCGATGCTCTCATCCGCATAGACATGAGCGAGTACACCGAGAGCTTCAACACCTCACGGCTCATCGGAGCACCTCCAGGATACGTAGGCTACGAGGAGGGCGGTCAGCTCACCGAGCAGGTGCGCCGTCATCCTTACTCCATCGTTCTCCTCGACGAGATTGAGAAGGCACATGGCAACGTTTTCAACCTGCTCCTGCAGGTTCTCGACGAGGGCCGCCTTACCGATGGCAACGGCCGTCTGGTCGACTTCCGCAACACGGTGATAATAATGACCTCGAATGCGGGAACGCGTCAGCTCAAGGAGTTCGGCCGTGGTGTAGGTTTCACCGCCGGCAACGCCAATGGCATCTCGACCTCGATGAAGGACAAGGAGTATGCGCGCAGCATCATCCAGAAGAGTCTTAGCCGCCAGTTTGCACCGGAGTTCCTCAACCGCCTCGACGAGATTATCACCTTCGACCAGCTCGACCTTGAGGCTATCAAGAAGATTGTGAATATCGAGCTCAGCGGACTCTACAAGCGTATCGGCGACCTTGGCTATAAGCTTGAGGTTTCGGACGCAGCCAAGGAGTTCGTCGCCACTAAGGGCTACGATGTCCAGTTTGGTGCCCGCCCGCTGAAACGGGCCATTCAGACGTACATCGAGGATGGCGTCTGCGAGCGGATTCTCTCCGGTGAGATTACCGCCGGCGACACGATAAAGGTGGATAAACAGCCCGACTCTGACAATCTGTCATTCGCTTAGGGCCCATTTCCAGATATGACAAAGGCACGACAGTATGGCAATAACAGCCATTGCTGCCGTGCCTTTGTCGTTTTTATTTTCTGTTTCAGGAGGGGAATGACGGTGCTTTCAATCGACTTGGGATATAGAAACACAAAAAGCGGGAACCTTCACGGTTGCCGCTTTTATATTCAATAGGTATTAGTCCGATTTTTAAGGTAAAAAGATTGCTTTCAGGATAACTAATGCAAAGATACATAAAAATTTGTTCTTGACAAACTTTTTGTAGGCTTTTTTATCAAATTTTTGATGATGCCGCAAAATTGAATCGGGAAAGTAACTCAGTGATTCATGTTCGAAATGTGTAATTTTATGTGAATTTATTGCTATCGGGTCGTCCTCATGTCTCTTCAGTCTCTCTTGCGCAATCCGACTGAGTATGCGGCCTCAACTGAATATATCGTTGATTTACAACGTATATAGCATTATTAATGCTGAATTCAGTCGTCCTATCAGATTCCTTGCGACAGCCCGGCAAGGCAGTAATAATATTTCAAATGGACAATTTTATTGTCTGTTTCTCATCCCCATCGACCTCAAACGACTTTTCGCCACACCACCATTTAAAATTCAGAAAAACCTTTACACGAATATAATACCTATCAAATGACAATGCAAAAGGGACCGTTTCGCAAGCTGAAACGGTCCCTTTTGCGTCCTAAAACAGACCGTTTTGGAACGCGAAACGGCCTGTATTGCAGAGCCGTTGAGTATCAGATAGTTACAGAGTTGGGCAATATTGGACTATACTGTGAAAAGAATTAACAATCTGAAGCCTACTTCGACAGCAACAATACAATCATCTTCAGAGCGATATCGTAGAAGACTATCTTTGCGTTGGCGTTCTGTCCTATGTCGCGGTAGGCCCGCTGGAGGAGGTCGTTGATGCCTATGACATTGGCCTCGTTGATGAAGCGGGCGAAGTTGCGGGAGAATCCCGCCTCCTGCTGAGTCTGATAGTTGAGCTCCGGATTGTGGAAGTTGTATATGAAGTTCTCCCTTATCTGCCTTTGGAAGTAGGCTATCATCCGGCGTTGTTTGTCGCGTCCGAGAGCACTGCATGCCTCTGCCCACCGTTTCAGGTCCTTCACCTTGCGCATGTAACAGAGCCGCATGAGCGTCTCGAAGAGATCGAGAAACTGGCGCTCCTCGTTGCCGGCGTCGATTGTCTGTAGTGCTTCGTTCCAGCTGCCGTGCGCTATGCGGCTTATACGATGGGCATCGTCGTCCGATAGTCCGCGCTGCTCGATGAGAGCCTTGCATATATCCTCGTCGGCAATGCGCTTGACATCGAAACGCTGGGTGCGGCTGCGGATAGTCTCAAGGAGCTTCTCCGGCTCCTCGCTGACCATGAGGAACACCGTTCCCTGGGGCGGTTCCTCGAGGAGTTTCAGAATCTTGTTGGCGCACTCGAGGTTCATCAGTTCCGGCAGCCAGATTATCGACACCTTGTATCGTCCCTGACTCGACTTTATCGACAGCTTGTGGATGAGAGCCTCACTCTCACCAGCGGTGATGATGGCGCGCTTCTTGTCGTCGCCAATCTCGGCAATCCATTGTGCCGCAGTGATATACGGCGACTTCATTATCAAGTTGTGCCACTCGTGGGCGAAGTCGTCGCTGACGGGCTTATAGTCGCTCGACATCGACGGCAGCTTTATCGTCGGATAGGTGAAGTGCAGGTCGGGATGCTCGTAGTTGTCGAGCATCGCCTTGGCGTTGGCATAGTTGGGGTTGTCCTTGGGGTTGAGCAGGTAGCTTGCAAAGGCTATGGCGAGGGCTAACTTTCCTGCTCCACGCGGTCCGGTGAAGAGCATGGCGTGGGGCACGCGGTTCTCCTCGACGAGTTTCCGGAGGCGCTCCTTGGCCTCCTGTTGTCCTATAACGTTATCGAAAGTCATTCGTTTAATAGTCGGCTTACAATCTCGCGCACGCTGTCGACGGCTGAGACTGTATAGAAATGAACATTGTTGACACCATGGCTGTACAGGTCGCGCACCTGTCTGACGGCCCATTCAACACCTAACGCTTTCGCTTCCTCATCGGTGGTGCAGTGGCGGGCCAGTCCGGCGAGCTCCTCGGGAATGTCGCAATGGAATGTCTTTGGTACGACGGTGAGCTGCGACAGCTTTGCAAAAGGCTTTATACCAGGGATTATGGGTATGGTGACCCCCATTTCGCGGGCTTTGCTTATGAAGTCGAAATACTTCGTATTGTCGTAGAAAAGCTGGGTGACGGCATACTCGGCTCCGAGGTCCTGCTTCATCTTCAGGTACTTGATGTCCTGCTCCATGTTCGGAGCCTCGTCGTGCTTTTCGGGATAAGCCGCGACACCATAGTGGAACGGCGTGCCCGGGTGCTTGATGGGTGTGCCGTCGACGAAGAATCCCTCGTTGAACTTGTTGACCTGACGGATGAGTTCTGTGGTGTGGGCGTAGCCGCCGGGCGTAGGCGTGAACTGTCGGTCCTCGCGCGCCTTGTCGCCACGGAGGAGCATGATATTCTCGATGCCGAGTATCTGCAGGTCGATGAGCTCATACTCGATGCGGTCGGCGGTGGCCCCGGAACAGATGACGTGGGGACAGACGGGAATGCCATAATGCTGCTGGATGGCTGCTGCCACGGCTATGGTGCCCGGGCGGCGCCTGACGTTCTGCCTCTCTAAGAGCCCGTCCTCACGTTCGTGGTAGACGAACTCGCTGTGGTGGGTGGTGATATTGATGAAGAGCGGAGAGAAGTCCTTCAACTTATCTATGGAGCGGAACAGCGCGCCGGTGCCGTTGCCCTTCAGCGGTGGCAGCACCTCAAAGGAGAAATGGCGGCCGGTGTTGTCCTGCAGTATCTGCTTTATGTTCATATAAACCTTGGTTGATTATGGCACAAAAGTACAAAAAACTTATGAAAAAATATTGCTTTATCCATAAAATATGGCAATAAACTGATTATTCTGACGTTATATAGTGTTAGAAATACGAAATCAAAGAAATATTCAACTAAAAACTAAACATAATAATGGACAAAATCAATCACAGTGAGAACGGCAGCCGCGGCTATCTTGCGAGCATCGTCATGGTTGCCGTTCTCGGCGGTCTGCTCTTCGGTTACGACACCGCCGTCATCTCGGGTGCTGAGAAAGGCCTTCAGGCTTTCTTCCTCGGAGCTCCCGACTTCAAGTATTCCGATTTCATGCACGGCTTCACGTCGTCGTCGGCTCTCATCGGCTGCATCATCGGATCAGCCCTGTCGGGATTTTTCGCCGGCAGGCTTGGCCGTAAGAAGTCGCTGATTTTTGCCGGTGTTTGCTTCTTTATCTCGGCATGGGGCAGCATGGAACCTGAGACGTTCGGCCTTCTTCCCTACGGCAAACCGTCGTGGAACCTGCTCATCGTCTTCAATCTCTATCGTGTTCTCGGTGGAATAGGTGTGGGCATGGCATCGGCGCTCTGCCCAATGTACATCGGTGAGATATCGCCAAGCAATATCCGCGGTATGCTGGTGTCGTTCAATCAGTTTGCCATCATCTTCGGCCAGCTCGTCGTTTACTTTGTCAATTTCATGATTCTCGGCGACCATACCAATCCTATCATCGAGTCGGTGGGACAGGGATTCTCACAGGTCATGCCCGGCAGCGACCCTTGGAGCATCAGCACGGGGTGGAGATACATGTTCGGGTCGGAGTGTGTGCCGGCAGGACTCTTCACGCTGCTCATCTGCTTTGTGCCTGAGTCGCCGCGCTATCTCGTCATGACGGGCCGCGATACGAAGGCCATGTCGGTGCTCTCGCGCATCAACGGATTCTCTAAGGCTCAGGAGATTATCGCCGATATCAAGGCCACGCTGACCACAAAGACCGAGAAACTCTTCACCTACGGATTCATGTGTGTCTTCGTCGGCATCATGCTCTCCGTCTTCCAGCAGGCTGTCGGCATCAACGCCGTGCTCTACTATGCTCCGCGAATCTTTGCCGATATGGGCATGGGCAACCCGATGATGCAGACCGTTATAATGGGAGTCATCAATATTACATTCACCCTCGTGGCCGTGTTCACCGTCGAGAAGATTGGCCGTAAGCCACTGCTGATCAGCGGTTCCATAGGTATGGGTATCGGTGCCTTCGTCGTTGCCCTCACCTTCGGCAACAGCTCGCTGAACATTGTGACGATGGTGGCACTGATGGTCTACTCGGCAAGCTTCATGTTCTCGTGGGGACCAATCTGCTGGGTGTATATGGCTGAACTCTTCCCCAATACTATCCGCGGCACCGCCACGGCCATTGCTGTTGCCTTCCAGTGGATTTTCAACTTCATCGTTTCGTCGTCGTTCGTTCCGATGTTCAACATGCACCTTACTAAGGGCGACGACTTCGGCCATTGGTTCACCTATGGGCTCTATGGCATTATCTGCTTTGTGGCCGCTGTCTTTGTCGGTAAGCTGGTGCCGGAGACTAAGGGTAAGACTCTCGAGGATATGACGGCACTGTGGAAAGAGCGCATGAAGAAGTGAAAAAATGAGAGAAATGGTAAAATATTGGGCAAAAGATGCCAATACGAATTGAATAATAATTCATAATTTTGCACCCTACAGGAATCGGGACTACGGGCACTCAAGTTCAGAACGTAGATAGGTATACTCTTTTGTGAGGTAAGTAGAGATTGTTTTGGATAGCTTTGAATTGTTCGTCGGGAGGTAAATCCTCCATGACAGCATTTGCAACTGAATTGTCGGGTCGTGTTCCGGTTCCTCCCAAAAACAGACGGGCGGCTCCAGTGAGGAGTCGCCCGTTGTGTTGCTGTTTACGGTTTGTAAGTCTGCGGTGTCGGCGCGTCGGTTTCCGGCGGCAGCCTGTAGCACTTTTAATCCATATACTTCATCTTCACTACAATCACCCTGAAGTGCTGGTCCTTCTTCTTAGTCAGCACTTTAGCCACATGCCAGTCGCCGGGGAAGAAGATGTTGAAGTGTGGGGCTTTCGTTGCGAATACCCATGCTTTCGAGGCGTCGTAATCGTAGTGGATGACATCCTTCTTCTCGTCGTAAGCGCAGTTGGGCCTGGTGGAGGCGTCGTGGTCGAGGAGCGCAAAGCCCTCTGTGCCGCTGACGACAAACTGGAAGTCGACTTTCTTGCGGTGACTCTCTGATCCGCGTTCGGCGAGCGGACGGTTGACATCGTCCTGAACGGAGGCTGTCAGCGACGTGCCGGGAATAGGGTGCTTGCCCTTTGGAAGCGCTTGGAGGTCAGTGGTTTGCAGCCAGCGGAAGAGAGCGTTCCACTGGGTGCTGTCTTTGGCATACTGGTTGCGGAACTCCGCCATGTTGACAACGCCCGGACTGCCCTTCGTGAAGCCTTTCGACCAAGGGGCGTTGTGGCGGGCCCATTTAGTGGCTGCTTTCACTTCTGAACGTGGGTAGACGGCAGTGAACTGCTGTGCTGTTGCCGTCAGAGGGAGCAGCAGGAAGAACAGACTGAGAATTTTCTTGTTCATCGATTCAATTAGTTTATAGTTTTAGTAGTTATTATTGTTCGCCGAGGAATGTCTTTTTGTCTTTCGACTTTCTGGAATTATCTTTTTAAAGAGCTCAGCATCAACGACTTTTGTGGGTCATATACCATTGGTGGGTGAAGAAATGGTACACGATCATAGTCGCGATGGCCAGGATGAGCCCCACGGTATCAATGGTCTTGTAGTCGGAAAGCCACACTCCGAGGCACAGTCCGATGGCTATTCCCAATTCCCACGAGAGGAAGAAGGAGCTCTGTGCCGTTCCCCGCTGGCAGTGATGAGCAAGCTTGATGAAGAACAGCAGGATGCGACTGCCGACGAGTCCTGTGCCCATGCCTATGAGACAGGGCGCGAGATGCTCCACCACGGGCAGTCCGCTGCGTGTCAGATAGAGCAGAAGAGCCGCTATGATGAGCAGCGATCCGCTTATAAACTCGCTCTGGAGGTCGGCGTTGACGAAGACAAATTTCTCGGCAATAAGCGCGAGGAGGAGTCCGAGGGCGAGCTGCGAGAAGAATATCGGGTTGTGGATAGCTAACGCGGCCGACATTCCAAGGATGATAGTGACGGGCAGAAGGGTGATGGTGAGGACGAAGCCCTGCGACATGATGAATCGGTCGAGACAGAATACGCGGTTGTCCTCGTCAGGGGTTTTGAACGGAATTTTCGCCAGGCCGATGAGTATCAATACGGCAACGTAGGCATACATACTGAGTTCAGCGGCTATAGTGCCGGTAGGGAAGATGATGGCCGCCAACGGGCCGGCGGCGATGGCGAAACGGCGGAACCATGCCGACACGTAGTTGGCCTCGGTGCGCTGGGCCGATTCGGTGATGTCGATGATCAGCGTGCTGGAGAGTATCATCTGGGCCAGTCCGAAGAAAGCCCCGAACCAGAACATTCCGACAAGTCCGGTGACGTAGAGTGCATATCCCTTCATGCCGGCAGTGACGAAATGGAGCAGCAGGCTGATGAGCGCCATGCCGGCAACGGCTGTCTGGCACACCCGTTTCCGGCGGTAGCGCTGGACGAGATAATGGCAGTAAGGGCCTAAGAGGAATATTCCGAGACCGTAGACTCCCAATATCGTTCCTTGGGCAAGAGAAGAGAGGCCAATACCTGTTGATGTGACGAGCAGGCGCTCAAGTGTTGCCAGCTGCATGTAGACAATCGTCGACAGCAGAAAATTGGCAAAGACGAGGAACCAGAAGTCGCGATGCCACAAGCGGATATGTATTGGTGTGTTCTGTGTGTCCATAACGAATGAGTATTTTATTGAGAATTAGTAGCTCTCGCTTTCGTTGGGGAAGTCGACAGTCTTCACGGCCTTGCAGTAGGCACTGACAGCATCCTTGAAGCCCTTGCCGAGTTCGGCAAAGTGGCGTTGGAATTTCGGTTTGAAGCCTTCCGTCATTCCGAAAGCATCGGTATAGACGAGCACCTGACCGTCAGTGTATGGTCCGGCACCTATTCCAATCGTGATGCCGTGTATGCTCTCGGTGACCGTTTTGGCCAATTGTGCAGGTACTTTTTCCAGTGTGATTCCGAAACATCCGGCCTCGTCGAGGGCCTTGGCGTCGGCAAGGAGCTTCTCGGCCTCGGCTTCTTCCTTGGCGCGCAGCCCATAGCCGCCCAACTTATGTATGCTCTGCGGGGTCAGTCCGAGGTGGCCTTCGACGGGAATACCGGCCGCGATAATGGCTTTGACGGTATCGAGAATTTCAATACCACCCTCGAGTTTCAGGGCGTCGGCACCTGTCTCCTTCATTATTTTGACTGCGTTGCGCACACCTTCCTCACGGCTCACCTGATAGGAACCGAACGGCATGTCGCAAACGACGAACGCATGATTGCAGGCACGGGCCACGCCGCGGGTCATGAAAATCATCTCGTCGACGGTGATCGGGAGCGTGTCGGCATTGCCGGCAACAACATTTGAGCCCGAATCGCCCACGTGAATGGAGTCGATTCCGGCCTCGTCGAAGAGTTTGGCGGTAGTGTAGTCGTAGGCCGTGAGCTGGGCAATCTTCTCGCCGTTGGCCTTCATCTGCAATAGGGTGTTTACTGTAATCTTCTTTTTATCAGTACTTAAATAAGCCATTTTATGTTGTTTTTTCGGGTGCAAAGGTACACATTTATTTACACATTGAGTAAAGTTCGTGCACAAAAGCGTTTCAGCCCTTCTTCAGGAGCGGTTTGTAGTCGGCAATGACGCGATCGCAGTAGGGTGCGATAGCGTCGGCACTGTTCGTCGTGGCGAGCCCTATGACATAGGCTCCGCTGGCGCGTCCGGCTTTCAGACCGTTGAAACTGTCCTCAAAGACGGTACATTCGGTGGCGGCAAACCCAAAGCGGGCGGCGGCAGTGAGGTAGCAGTCGGGCGACGGCTTGCTCTCGCGGAAGTCCTCGCTGGTGAGGATTGCGTCGAAATAATCCTTCACTTCAGGACGCTGCCGGTACAGAGCGTTCATCTTGTCGCGATTGGAACTCGTCACGATGGCAGTCTTCACGCCCGCAGCCCGCAGCTGAAGAACATAGTCGACGAAACTCGGGACGTAGTTGAACTGCATGTGAGTCTCGAAGTCGTTGAGCCTCTGCGTGATAGACTCCTGAGCATCTGGACGGTCGGCGAAATACTTTTCGTAGATTTCAACGAGCGTCGAACCCTTGATTTTCTCCGCTAATCCGTCGTTGCCCGGGTAGTACTCACGGAATATTCCGCCCCAGAAGATAGTGTACTGAGGCTCAGTATCGAAGACGACCCCATCGAGGTCGAATAAAGCAGCTTTCATCTTTTTACCTTAATTTATTACTATTTGCGCTGCAAAGTTACGAATTTTCTTCGTAACTTTGCGCTCAGAGTTGTTTTATTAACAGTAGGCCCACGGGCCAAGAATAAGAAATACATGGAAGAAATACTGAAATATTTTCCTCTGCTTACTGCTGAGCAACGCCGTCAGATAGCCATGCTCGATGCCCTCTACCGCGACTGGAACTCGAAGATTAACGTCATCTCGCGCAAGGATATCGACAATCTGTACACCCATCACGTGCTGCACTCACTGGCAATAGCAAAGTTCATCAGCTTCAAACCCGGCACACGGGTGCTCGACTTTGGCACTGGCGGTGGATTCCCGGGCATTCCCCTCGCCATCATGTTCCCCGAGGTGTCGTTCCGTCTCATCGATGGTACGGGCAAGAAAATTCGTGTTGCCACGGAGGTTGCCACGGCTTTGGGACTGAAGAACGTTGAGGCTGTCCATCTGCGCGGTGAGGAGGAGAAGGGCAAGTACGACTTCATAGTTTCGAGAGCCGTCATGCCTCTGCCCGATCTCATGAAGATTGTCAGGAAAAACATTGGCGCGAAGAGCGCCAACGCCATAGAAAACGGGGTTATTGTGCTCAAGGGTGGTGACCTAAAAGACGAGATTAAGCCTTTCAGCCATATCGCCGAAACAGAGGAGATAAGCCAGTGGTTCAGTGAGGACTGGTTCAACGAGAAATACATTATATATATACCGAGATGCTGAAAATACAGAGATTCGTTTGCAATATGATTCGTGAGAACTGCTATGTGGTCAGCGATTCCACCGGCGAGTGTGTCGTCATCGACTGTGGTGCATACTATGAGGAGGAGCGTCGGGCCGTCGTCGACTATATCCGCAGTAACCATCTCTCGCCCAAGCACTTGCTTGCAACCCACGGTCATGTCGATCATAACTTCGGCAATAATACCATCGCCGACGAGTTCGGGCTGAAAGTGGAATGCGGCAGTGGCGACGAGGGGTTCATGAACGACCTCAAAGGTCAGGCCGAAAAAATGTTCAATGTTGTCGTCGACTACGATTTTCCGCCGATAGGCCATTTCTTTAATAATGAGGAAGTTATCACCTTCGGCGAACATAAGTTTGCCACGATAGCCACACCAGGTCATTCGCCCGGCGGCACTACATTCTACTGTGCTGAGGAGAAGGTAGCTTTCACCGGCGACACCCTTTTCCGCAACAGTATCGGTCGTACCGATTTCGACGGCGGCTCGATGTTCATGATGATAAACAGCCTGCGGGAACTGGCTCAGCTTCCCGACGATACGACAGTGCTCCCCGGTCATGGCGATGCCACTACTATCGGAGCAGAATTGGCTAACAATCCATACATGGACCGCTGATGCTTGCGGACACAAAGGAAATAGGGTAATGGCCTGTAACAGAATGGATTGTAGGGCCTCGAAAGTGAGTAGTGGTCTGTAACAGAATGGATTACAAGAATAACGAGAAAATAATATTGGGCATCGATCCGGGCACCAATGTGATGGGCTACGGCGTGCTGAAGGTGAACGGCAACAAGGCTGAGTTGGTTGTCATGGGGGTCATCGACATGCGCAAGGAACGTGATGTCTACCTCCGGTTGGGGAAGATTTTCGACCGCGTGACGGGCATTATCGACGAGTATCTCCCCGACGAAATGGCCATTGAGGCACCGTTCTTCGGCAAGAATGTCCAGTCGATGCTCAAGCTCGGAAGGGCTCAGGGCGTGGCCATCGCGGCGGCCATACACCACGGCGTGCCCATTCACGAATATGCGCCGCTAAAGATAAAGATGGCCATCACGGGCAACGGACAGGCTTCGAAGGAGCAGGTGGCGGCAATGTTGCAACGGTTGCTGCACCTTCGCGACGACCAACGGCCTCACTTCCTCGACTCCACCGATGCCCTCGCGGCTGCATACTGCCATTTCCTGCAGTCGGGACAGCCCGTGGCCACGGGCAGACACTACGGCAGCTGGAAGGATTTCGCTCTGAAAAATAAGGATAAGGTTCACTCGTAGCCGCCACCTCAACACATGGATTGTGGACTGCGGCCGTGGCATAGTGGTAAAAATAACAATAACGCTATATGGACAACACAACGGTAAACAACGGGACAACGACACAAAAACCGCTGCAAGAGTCTGATAATGAGACTGAAAGCAAAAGGTTCATAATAAGAATTCGCGATGGCGTATGCCGTATGCCGAAATGGCGCATGGCAGAGCCTGTCAACTTTGAGAGTCTCGACGGCGAGCACATAGCCATCGTGGGACCCAACGGCGGCGGCAAGTCGATGCTCGCGGATATTATCGTCGGCAGGCATCCGCTGCTCATGCGCGACCCCGAATATGACTTTTCGCCAAGCACGAAGACCATGGTTAGCGAGAATATACGGTACATAACGTTCCGCGATACCTATGGCGGCGACAACGACAAGACATACTATCTGCAGCAGAGGTGGAATCAGATGGAAATCGACGGCACCACGCCGACAGCTGGCGACAAGCTCGAAGAGGCTTTCAAACTTGCCGGCGACGACACTCCCGAGCGCAGAAAACTGCAACAGCACATCTATAATCTCTTCGGAATGCAGAAGTTGCTCGACAAATATGTCATTCTCCTCTCCAGCGGCGAACTGCGGAAGGTGAAGGTAGCTACGGCACTCTTCAGCGACCCGAGGGTGCTGATAATGGACAATCCGTTCATCGGTCTCGACGCCGGAACGCGTGATCAGCTCAAGACCCTGCTCACCACGCTGGCCCACGAGCGCAGTCTGCAAATAATTCTCATACTCTCGAAGACCGACGATATTCCCGATTTCATCACTCATGTGGTGGAAGTAAAGGATATGAGGGTCGGAAAGAAGATGACATTGCAGGAATACCGCGACACACGGACCCCCGTTCCACCGCATGTTCTCGACGATGCCAAGGCTCGGGCTATAGTCGCAATGCCTTATGCCACAGGCGAATACAATGTTGACGAGGTGGTGCAGCTGAATCATGTGAGCATCGTCTACGGCAAACGCACCATCTTGAAGGCCCTCGACTGGACGGTGCACAACGGTGAGCACTGGGCCCTGAGCGGTCAGAACGGTGCCGGAAAATCGACGCTCCTGAGCCTCGTCTGTGCCGACAATCCACAATCCTACGCCTGCGATATAACCCTCTTCGGACTGAAACGCGGGTCGGGGGAGAGCATCTGGGACATAAAAAAGCACATAGGCTACGTCTCGCCGGAGATGCACAGGGCCTACAACCGCAATATGCCGGCAATAAACGTGGTGGCAAGCGGACTGAAAGATTCCGTCGGACTATACGTCAAACCCACCGGCGACGACATCGACAGGTGTAAGTTCTGGATGGATGTGTTCGGACTTGAGGGCAAAGAGACTCGCTCCTTCCTCGAACTCTCGAGCGGTGAGCAGCGCCTGACACTGTTGGCGAGGGCTTTCGTGAAGGACCCTGAGCTGATAGTCCTCGATGAACCGCTCCATGGTCTCGACAATTTCAACCGCCGGCTCGTCAAGGATGTTATTGATACGTTCTGCCGGCGGCGCAACAAGACCCTCATAATGGTGTCGCACTACCGGGAGGAATATCCATCGTGCATCGACCACGAGATTCGTCTCGTACGCCACGATTAAACCGAAAAGGAATGAATTCTACTGCCGTCGGAGGCTTATTTGCTCCGTCCGGCACAATATTTACATAGCTAACAACAGATTTACAGATGAAACATACAATCGTCATCCTGCTCATGCTCGCCATTGCTGCCACCGGAATGGCCCAGGAAACGCAGCCGAGAGTGTTCCAGCAGATTTACAACAGTGCCATGAAAACGGCCAACGACCCCGGCGTTCCCATGCCCGAGAGAAAGGCGGCGAGCTTCCGTGCCGATGCTGTCAACTACCTCAGCAACCGCACTCTGTCGGAGATTGCCGATACGACGAAAGCCCTTAAGCCTGAGGAGATTGCTGCTCTCAACAGTCAACTCGATTCTATGGCTTACTTCATGTACGACTACGTCAATATTTTCAATAAGGAGTATTCGAGGGCAAAGGGCCAGAAGGATAAAGCACGCGTGCTGAGGCTCTTCCGTGAGGTGAGCATCAACAACCCACTCTATAACGACCCCGACCGCCAGCTCGTCTTAGCCTACTACAACCGTGAGGACTTCCTCACCCAGTTCTCCCTCGACACCAACTGGGTCAAGGCCGTCGGCGAGGTGAAGAAGCGGCTTAGAGAAATGTAATGTCAGGCCCGCGGGCCTCGTTATGATAATAGTCAGTCCCCTTTGTGACACCGGACACTTCGTTGTGCGGTGGCGCCAAGGGGATTTTTTGTGCAAAGGAGGGGTGGGGAAGATATAAGGCGGGTGAGGGATGGTGGCGCTCAGAAAACTGGCTGGAAATTGATCTGAAGGTGCGAAATATATTTACAGCGTTTCAATATGTATCGTTCGGGCTTGCGAAACGGCCTGTTTCAGCGTCTGAAACGGTCCGTTTCGCAGTCTAAAACGGCCTGTTTCGCAACGCAAAATGGCATGATTTGTAAGTTATTGATAATCAGATGGTAACAAAGGCGATATCAGAATACGTTCGGACTGAAATACTTTTACATTTGGATTCTGATTTTATTGCACGATTTCGCTGTTGTTTCAATAAGGAATAATGGGATGATTAAGGGATAAATTTGGTGACGGGTGGTAATCGGATGGCATCATGGTATAAGGACATTGGAATTATACCTGCCGTTATTACGGTTCCAGCGGAGGGGGATGAGGGTGTGCAATGACGGGGGAAGATGAGGCTGGTGATGTGTTGGAAAGCGGGTTGGAGGGTGATATGTAGCGCGGTTAATTGTCGGTAATTTGGTTTTTTCTCGTCGTAGATTTGAGATTCTGCCGAATTTTTTGTATTTTTGCACGTTATTACGATAAAGCTTTATGGACTACAATAATATGAATTATAAACTCTGGCACGGATGCGACCGTGGGTTGTGCAGCTGCGCTTGTGGCCGTCAGGACCATCAGCTCAACACTTACGACTGGCTTGCTGACGTGCCGGGCAACGCGGAAAGCACTGACCTTGTGGAGGTTCAGTTCAAGAATACGCGCAAAGGATACTATCATAACGTCAATCATTTGCCTCTGGCGAAAGGTGATTATGTGGCTGTGGAGGCCAATCCCGGTCATGACATCGGTGTGGTGACGCTCACGGGACGGCTTGTCTTGTTGCAGATTAGGAAGGCCAATCTCAAGAGTGCTGACGACATCAAGCGCATATACCGTAAGGCCAAGCCTGTGGACATGGACAAATACCGTGAGGCTAAGGCCCGTGAGCACGCCACGATGATTGAGAGCCGGAAGATAGCCAAGGGACTCGGCCTCGACATGAAGATTGGTGATGTGGAATTCCAGGGCGACGGCAACAAGGCAATATTCTACTATATCGCTGACGAGCGTGTCGACTTCCGGCAGCTCATCAAGGATCTTGCCGCTGCTTTCCACGTGAGGATAGAGATGAAGCAGATAGGTGCGCGGCAGGAGGCCGGACGCATCGGCGGAACGGGACCTTGCGGCCGCGAGTTGTGCTGCGCCACATGGATGAAGAATTTCTCTACCGTTTCGACGACATCGGCGCGCATCCAGGACCTCTCGCTGAACCCGACAAAATTAGCAGGCATGTGCGCTAAGCTTAAATGCTGTCTGAACTACGAGGTCGACGAATATATCGAGGCACGCAAAGAACTGCCGAGCAAGGAGATCGTTCTTGAGACGCAAGACGGTGAGTATCACCTCTTTAAGGTTGATATCCTCAGTGGCCTGTGTACATATTCTACCGATAAGAAGCTCGCCGCCAACCTCGAGATGATCAGCGCGGCCCGTGCCCGTGAGATTATCGAGATGAACAAGCGTGGCGAAAAGCCGTTGTCGCTGCAAAGCGACGGCAATGTGAAAAAGCCGGAGAAGCCTGTTGACATTCTTGCCAACGACGATATCGCCCGTTTCGACAAGACGAAGAAGCGGAAGAAAAAGAAGCAGCGCAAGACGGCCGAGAAAGGTAAGAACGCAAAACCGGCTGACAACGGCGGAAAGCCCAACGGCAAACAGAATGGTAAGGCGGCCGGAAGAGGTCGTCAGGCCGACAAGGCTGATACGAAAAAGAACGCCCCCAAACCGGCGGCTAAGACGGGGAACGGCCCTGAAGAATGATGAGAAGGAAAGCGATTTTTTCTTTCATGGCACTGATGCTCGCGGGTTTCATGCTCGTCGGCTGTAACATCGGGTACGTCTATGACCGTTACCGGTCGGTCGACGTAAAGGGATGGAACCGCGCCGATACCCTCGACTTCAACGTCGGACGGTTGCCGGCAGGTGAGTATGACCTTTGTGTGGGGTTCCGGGCCACGTCCGATTATCCTTACAAAGAGCTCGGTTTCGATGTCGACTGCACTGTTTACACTAAGCATAAGACGGCTGCCGGCAAGGACAGTCTGTCGTTCCGTGAGATTCACAAGAGGGAGAAATGTCCCGTCTACGACGATGCCGGGCGCATGGTAGGGCGTAGCGGTGTCAGCTGCGACGACTTCAGCTATCGTTTTGGATGCCTGAAGGTGGGCGAGAACGATTCCGTCGTAGTGTCGGTGACGCACGGTATGAACCAGGAGGTTATGCCGGGGCTGATGCAGGTGGGCCTGCAACTGATGAACAGACAATAAACGAGAAGTGCCGCAGTAGGGATAATCCTAACTGCGGCACGGTCTTATATATAAATAGGTGGGGACGCTATTTCTTCAGTGCGATATTGTAGTTGTAGAACTCCGTCTTGCCAGTGATGTCCTCAACGACCTTGATAAATGGCGGAAAGTTGACGGTTTCGGTGTCTTCGACGCCTTTTGTCTCCAATATCATCAGCCCCGGCTGGGGCGACAGAAACTCGTCAAGCTCGAAATATTGTCCTTTCCAGATGAAGCTGCGGCGGTGCTTGTGAACCGTCTGGCGGTAGGGGTCGGCCTGCTGGAGCAGTGAGTCGTAGACGTTTTCCGTTATTTGCCGCTCTATCTCTATCTGCTCGTTGTTGGTGTTGCGCTTGCGTGTTGTGAGCACATATACGTTCTGCCCTTTCCAGCAACGCTGGCGCAGGCGCGCCTCCACGCCGGGGTCGGCCACGAGATAGGTCTGGACAATGTCGCTGTCGATGGGGTTGCGGATTTCGCCGACGACCTCGACAATGTATTTTTTCTCGTGTTCGATGGGCTGGGGGAGTCCTAAGACATTCGAAATTTCCTTTATTACGCGCTTGAGTTTATTGTCGAAGTTCTCGTGGTTGTTGATTACCCGCAGATGTGGGTGACCGGTCCAGGCGTCGATGACGCGCTTGTCGAGGATGCGGGCCTGCTCTATGCCCTCGTAGCGTTTGGGCGTGTTCGTAGTGGTATAGTACTTCTCGGCTCCGTCGGCGGCGGAAACGAGGTGGAGGACAGCGTCGTAGCGGTGCTCGCGGAGCTCGTCGGTCGATGTGCCGACGGAGCGTGTGATCTGCTCCCAAGTGGCCGGATCCATGTAGGCCGAGATGTCCATGGCCCCGCGGTCACAGATGATTACTGCCGGCTCGTCGCATTGCTGGGCCATCTTCATGAACTTGTCCTCAAGGGCAAGCTGTATCTCGAGAGTGGCTTTCTCGCCCTCGTAGAAGAGATTCTTGTTCGGCGTGAGATAGTCCATGCCCGCCTGGATGAAGAGGGTGGGGACCTCCGGAATGGTGAACACCTTGTAACCGCGGCTCGTAAAGTGCTCAATGATCTTCACGAGCGCCGTTGTCTTACCGGCACAGGGACCACCGGTGAGGACGATTTTCTTTATAGTCTTTTCTGCCATCGTGTAGCTTTATTATCTTTTCTGTAGTCATGAACTGACAAAAGGACCGGTGAGCAGCCAGAGAAACATGCCGATGACCGTAAACAATAGGGTCCGGACGTGATTCTGACGGAATGAATTATTGTTCAAGATGTCGGTCCAGTGACAATTATTCGGTACAAAGTTAATAAAAAGTCGGTATATACAAGAAATTAATAATTAAATTTTGTATCTTTGCAAGCGAAAGTTGTGAAACTAAATGAGTTATGAAATTAATTCCACATTACATCTTACTTGTCTCGGCTCTCTTCTTGGCTACATTCGATATGGCCGCACAGACGGCATTCTCGACCGTTGAACAACAACAAATCAGTGTGAAGACACCGGGTCTTTTCGATAAATCGGAAAAATTCGAGATTAACTTCAAGGCATTGCCTTCGACGGCCTACTCCTTTCCTTTGCCTGTCGGAAAGGCAAAACTGATGGCCAACCAGGCCCTTGAAATTTCCACGCAACCCGGTGATATCGTCCTGTCGATGTTCCCGGGCACCGTCCGCATGTCGCGGCGTCTGGCACAGTATGGTAATGTAGTGGTCGTTCGCCACGACAACGGCCTCGAGACGGTATACGCTCACAACGATCAGAACCTCGTGAAAGTGGGACAGCGAGTAGCCGCAGGGCAGAAAGTGGCCATCGTCGGGCGCGACGGCGGAAGGACGTATTGCCTTTTTGCATTGCTTGTCGACGGCAGATGGATAAATCCTACGACTATCATCGATATTGCAAGTCATAGGTTGCGGCCACAGACGGTAGAGTTCAGAAAGGAGAAAAACTATGTTAATGTGGCGGTGGTCGACAGTAAGAAGAAAATCAGGTCGCTCGACCCTGACGATGCTGTGACTGGTCTGTTAGCCGACAACAAGACCTTTCAGCTTGATTTAAAGGGTATTGAGAGTGAGCATTGGTCGTATCCACTCGCCGGAGCCCATGTTATCAGTCCTTACGGCGGTCGGGGGAAACGGCCACATTCGGGCGTCGACATCAAGACTCGGCCCAACGATAAGGTCTTGGCGGCTTTCGACGGGGTCGTCACTCAGTCGGGGCCATACTTCGGTTACGGCAATTACATTGTCATAAAGCATGCCTATGGATTCTCGACATGCTACAGTCATCAGTCGCGAAACTTCGTCAGAGTGGGGCAGAAAGTCAAGGCCGGACAGGTTATTGGCCTTACGGGCCGCACGGGAAGGGCGACGACGGAACATCTGCACTTTGAGGTGAGGTTCAACGGGCGGACTCTTAATCCGAATATCATATTCGATCACGTCAACCATAAACTCAAGGCAAGCGTCCTGACAATAGGCAAGAACGGACTCGTGAGATAGACCCGAAAATAGCAGAAAAGTGTCTCTGCGACAGTCGGATTCAAGCTCCCATGTTGTAACACAATAGAGGATGCTCGTCTGTCGGGAACGTTGATTCAAGTTAAAAAGAAATTAGATTTTAGAAATTTCGAGGTTTTATCTTGTAAAATCAGATAAAACTTTGTATTTTTGCAGTCTTAAAGGTAAAAGGACAACTTACATATATAACAAATGGCTTGTACAAAGAAAATCAAGACTGCGCTCATATCTGTCTATCATAAGGATGGACTGGAGGATATCCTCGCACGTCTGAGCAAGGAAGGTGTTAAACTCCTTAGCACTGGGGGTACACAGAAGTTTATCGAATCGCTGGGCTACGACTGCGAAAAGGTTGAGGACGTGACCACATACCCGAGTATCCTCGGTGGCCGCGTGAAGACTCTCCATCCTAAAATATTCGGTGGCATTCTTGCACGCCGTGACAATGCTGACGACCAGAAGCAGATGGAGCAGTATGATATCCCGGCTATCGACCTTGTCATAGTCGACCTTTACCCCTTCGAGCAGACTGTTGCCAGCGGGGCTTCAGAACAAGAGATAATCGAGAAGATAGATATAGGCGGAATATCACTTATCCGCGCCGGAGCGAAGAACTTCAAGGATGTGGTCATTATCCCGAGTAAGGCTGAATATCCTGTGCTGTTGGAACTGTTGAAGAAGAACGGTGCTCAGACCGATATCGAGGACCGTAAACTCTTCGCAGAGCGCGCTTTCGGTGTCAGCAGCCATTACGATACTGCCATCCACGAATGGTTCGCAAAGTAGTCTTAACTCCATAGCATTCATATATAAACTATAACGACATATGTCTTTTTTTTCATTCATCCAGGAAATTGCAATGGACCTGGGAACAGCCAACACAATCATTATCAGTGATGACCAGATTGTTGTTGACGAGCCTTCGGTAGTGGCGCTCGACCGCCGTACCGACAAGATGATAGCAGTGGGCGCCGAGGCAAAGATGATGTACGAGAAGACCCACGAGAATATCCGTACCATCCGTCCGCTGCGCGATGGTGTCATCGCCGATTTCACAGCTTGTGAGCAGATGATGCGTGGACTCATCAAGATGGTTCACACCGGACGTCATTTCTTCTCGCCCTCGCTGCGAATGGTGATTGGCGTACCTTCGGGAAGTACGGAGGTGGAACTGCGTGCCGTCCGCGACTCTGCTGAGCACGCCGACGGACGTGACGTTTATCTTATCTTTGAGCCGATGGCCGCTGCTTTGGGCATAGGCATCGACGTGGAGGCACCGGAAGGAAACATGATTGTCGACATAGGTGGTGGCTCTACCGAGATTGCTGTCATCTCATTGGGTGGTATCGTAAGCAACAACTCTATACGTGTGGCCGGTGACGACCTCACTGCTGACATTCAGGAGTATATGAGCCGTCAGCATAATGTAAAGGTTTCGGAGCGTATGGCCGAGCGAATCAAGCTCCATGTGGGTTCTGCTCTCACCGACCTTGGCAACGAAGCTCCTGACGACTACATCGTCCACGGCCCTAACCGCATCACTGCACTGCCAATGGAAGTGCCGGTATGCTATCAGGAGATTGCCCATTGTCTCGACAAGACGGTTGCAAAGATTGAGAACGCTGTGCTTTCAGCACTCGAGAATACACCTCCTGAGCTTTATGCCGACATCGTCAAGAACGGCATTTACCTCACTGGTGGCGGTGCTTTGCTGCGTGGTCTCGACAAGCGCTTGTCCGACAAGATCAATATCCCGTTCCATATTGCTGAGGATCCGCTCCACAGCGTGGCAAAGGGTGCGGGCATAGCTCTGAAGAATATCGACAAGTTCTCATTCTTGATGAGATAAAATCGAAGAGGGAAGAGAACTAAATGCGCAACTTAGCAGAGTTTTTAGCACGATTCAAGCATTGGTTTGTCTTCGTCCTGTTAGAGATATTGAGCTTTGTCCTGCTCTTCAAGTACAATAACTATCAGGGCAGCGTGTGGTTCTCGTCAGCCAACGACGTTGCCGGATGGGTTTTTGAGATGAAGTCGGACGTAGGCGCTTTCTTCAGTTTGACGAAGATAAACAAAGAGCTGACGCAGCGCAACCTCTATCTTGAGCATCAGGTCAGCCAGCTGCAAGCACGCGTCTACGACAAGACGGTGGGCAAGGACTTTATTCATAAAGGCCAGCTTGCCATGCTTGAGGGGTTCCGGCTAATCCCAGCCAAGGTCGTCGACAACTCCGTGAACAAGCCTCAGAATTTCGTCACTATAGACAAAGGGTCTGCTGACGGGATACGGCAGGACATGGGAGTGGCCTGCGGCAATGGTGTCGTGGGTATCGTCTATCTCGTGTCGAAGCACTATTCGGTTGTCATACCGGTGCTGAACACTGAGTCGAACATCAGCTGTGCTATTGACGGCACAGGCTATTTCGGCTATCTGCACTGGAAGGGCGGCCCGTCGGATATTGCCTATCTCGACGACGTTCCGAGGCATGCCCACTTCCGCCTTCATGGGAAAATCGTGACGAGCGGATACTCATCGGTGTTCCCTCCGGGCGTGATGGTAGGCGAGATTCTCCATGTGTTCAACTCTGACGACGGGCTCAGCTATCGGCTGATGATAAAGCTGTCGACTGATTTTGGTAATCTGCGTGACGTTTGCGTCATCGATGACTCTTCAGTCAAGGAGCGGCTCAACTTGCTCAAGACAGCTCAGGACTCGATAAAGGAAAAGGTTGACGGTTCGGGAAACTAAAGGGAAGGCTTAGCACTTCCCTTATTAAATGATAAGGATTATCTGTTAATGAACGTAGATACACTAAAGAAAATTCTATGGCTTCTTGTGCTCACTCTCGTACAGGTTCTTGTGCTTAATCACGTGCATCTGTTCGGGGTGGCGACACCGTTGCTGTACATCTACTTCATAATCATCTTCCAGCGCAACTACCCTCGTTGGGCGTTGCTGCTGTGGGGATTTGCTCTCGGCTTGCTGATAGACATATTCTCTAATACGCCGGGAGTTACGTGCGGTTCGCTGACAGTTATGGCTTTCATTCAGCCATATCTGTTACGTCCGTTCATCTCTCGCGACTCCGCCGAGGATATGCAACCTGGGATAAAAACACTTCATGCAGTTCCTTTCTGCTATTATTCATTCCTGTGTGTGCTTATCTTCTGCGTGGTGTTCTATACGCTGGAGATGTTCAGTTTTTTCAACATCGTGTACTGGCTTGAATGTGTTGGTGGCAGTACGCTGTTGACTTATCTTCTCATCTTGGTTATAGAGAATGTAAGGAGGTCGGCATGAAAGATTTCCATCTCGAAAAACGGCGCCTTGTTCTTAGCGGTATAGCTGTCGGCATCATTGTCATTTATCTTGTTAGGCTCTTCACCTTGCAGATTATGAGCGACGACTATAGGAAGAGCGCCGACTCAAATGCTTTTCTGAAGAAGATTGAATTTCCGTCGCGTGGTAACATTACTGACCGCAACGGCAAGCTGTTGGTGTATAACCAGCCGGCTTACGACATTATGGTTGTGATGAACGAGGCTGAGAACAGGATAGACACGACTGATTTCTGCCGTGCTCTGAACATCACGAAACAGTATTTCGTCCAACGCATGAACGACATCAAGGACCGGAACAAGAATCCCGGTTACAGTCGTTTTACGCAGCAACTGTTTCTCCGGCAGATAAGCGATACCCAGTTCAGTGCCTTTCAGGAGAAGATGTTCCGTTTTCCCGGATTCTATATCCAGCGACGTAGTGTGCGGCAGTATAATATGCCTATTGCAGCGCATGTGCTCGGCGACCTTGCCGAGGTGTCGCAAAGCGATATAGAGGATGACAACTATTATCAGCCCGGCGACTATATAGGAAAGCAGGGAATAGAGAAGGCCTACGAGAAAGATCTGCGTGGTGTCAAAGGCGTACAGATAATGCTTCGTGATGCCCACGGACGTATCAAAGGCCACTACCAGAACGGTGAATACGACCAGAAGCCTGTCCCGGGTAAGGATTTGAAGCTCGGCCTCGACGCAAAGCTCCAGGCCTTGGGCGAGAAACTGATGGAAGGCAAGCTCGGTGCCATCGTCGCAATTGAGCCAAAGACTGGCGAAGTGCTGTGTATGGTTTCGTCGCCGACCTATGACCCCCGCTCGATGATTGGCCGCATGCGTGGAAAGAACCAGCACATGATGGCCATCGACCCGGCTAAACCGTTGCTGAACAGGGCCATAATGGGACAATACCCGCCCGGCTCAACGTTCAAGACGGGTCAGGCCGTGACCTATCTCACCGAGCACACCACCGATCCTATCCACTCGCTCTATCCGTGTCATGGCGGATTCTACTTCAAAGGTCTGCACGTAGGATGCCATTTCCATCCGTCGCCGCTTAGCGTTGTCCCTGCTTTGGGAACCTCGTGTAACGGTTTCTTCTGCTGGGGACTGTACTATATGCTTACAAATCCTAAGTACGGGAATGTGGAAAAGGCGCTCGATGTGTGGCGCGACTACATGGTGAGCATGGGCTTCGGCTATAAGCTTGGCATCGACATACCAGGCGAGAAACGCGGAATGATACCGAATTCCGCTTTCTACGACAATGCTTTCGGCAAGTGGAACGCACTCTCAGTCATTAGTATTTCAATCGGACAGGGCGAGGTCAACCTTACACCTCTCCAGATAGCCAATCTCGGAGCGACGATAGCTAACCGCGGTTACTATATTACGCCTCACGTCGTCAGTACCGTCGGCGGCAAACCGCTGCCTGCAAAGTTTCACCAGCGGCACTACACCAAGGGCTCGCGTGCCGCTTACCAGTGGGTCATCGAGGGTATGAAAGCATCTGTTGCCGGCGGAACGAGCCACGGTGCCGTCCATCCCGGCTATCAGCTTGCCGGAAAGACGGGAACAGCGCAGAACCGCGGCCGCGACCATTCGGTATTCATGGGTTTCGCCCCTGTCGATACTCCGAAGATTGCCATCTGCGTCTATGTTGAGAACGGTGGCTTCGGAGCTGTCTACGGTGTCCCTATCGGATCACTGATGATAGAGCAGTACGTCAACGGAAAGCTCACTCGCAACGACTCCATCATGGCCGTTACCATGCAGCACCGCCATATCGACTACGGTTTCGACCGTCCTATGACCCATGCCGACTCCCTTCGTGTTGATTCTATCAAGCGTGTGATGGCTGTGAAGGACTCAATACGCAAGGCCGAGGAGGATAAATTGGCTAAGGAACGGGCCGCTGCCGACGAGCAGAAAGCAAAAGAAGAACAAAAGAAAAAGGAAGAAAAACAGGGCAAACCGCTCAACGATCCGGCTGTCATCGAGGATAATGAACCGAAGGTAGAGACGGAGCGTGAGCATAAGCCCAAACGGGATTCTGAAAAAGATCGAGAATAAAGATGTCGCCAAGTACACGAAAAGATGACCAGCAGGGAATCCTCCAGTCGCTCGACTGGTGGACGATAGGCATTTATATTGCCCTGTTGGTATTAGGATGGATGAGTGTTTGCGGTGCCAGCTATACCTATGGCGACACCGAGATATTCAGTTTGTCGACGCGCTCCGGCATGCAGATAATATGGATTGGTACGTCGATTGTGTTGGGATTCATTATTCTGATGATGGATGACCGTTTCTTCGACACCTTCTCTTATGTCATTTACGGGGCTCTCCTGCTGCTGTTGTTCCTCACTATATTCAATCCCCACGAGATCAAAGGCTCGCGGTCGTGGCTGGTCTTAGGTCCTTTGCGCCTTCAGCCGGCCGAGTTCGCGAAGTTTGCTACTGCGTTGGCCGAGGCCAAACTGATGTCGACTTACGGCTTTGACATCCATCGCTGGAAGGATTTTGGTTCTGCCGCACTCATCGTTCTCCTGCCGATGATATGTATCGTAGGTCAGCGCGAAACCGGTTCAGCCCTTGTCTACCTTTCTTTCGCATTGATGTTCTACCGTGAGGGAATGCCGGGAAGTATTCTGTTTACGGCTGTTGCCATGGTCATATACTTCGTTGTGGGTATCAAGTACGAGAATGTCATGCTGTGGGACACCCCCACCTCCGTTGGAAAATTTGTCGTCCTGCTGCTCGTTCAGATATTCACCGCGGGAATGATATGGTCGTATGTGAAGGACAAGCGCATGACGCGGATTATCCTTACCTATTCGTTCGGAATAACCCTTGGATTCCTTCTCTTCTCCGAGTTTGTCATTCCGTTCGATATTGTTTGGGTACAGCTGATAATGTGTGCCGGTCTTATCGGTTTCCTCATATACCAGGGACTGAGCACGCGGTTCATAAACTACCTCTACATTGGTCTGTTTGCCGTCGGGAGCATCATGTTCTTCTATTCCGCCGACTTCGTTCTTAACGACGTCTTGGAGCCCCACCAGCGCGTGCGTATCAACGTCCTGCTCGGTCTCGACGACGATCCTGCCGGTGCGGGGTATAACGTTCACCAGAGCGAGATAGCCATTGGCTCCGGCGGTCTGCGCGGAAAGGGCTTCCTCAATGGCACTCAGACAAAGTTGAAATTCGTCCCTGAGCAGGACACCGACTTCATTTTCTGCACCGTCGGTGAGGAGGAAGGATTCCTCGGCTCGGCGGCAGTATTGCTGCTCTTCCTTGCCCTGATACTGCGATTGATGTATATGTCGGAACGACAACCTTTCAAGTTCGGACGAGTGTACGGCTATTGTGTGGCGGGAGTCTTCCTGTTCCACGTATTCATAAATGTGGGAATGGTATTGGGCTTGACGCCGGTCATCGGAATCCCTCTGCCGTTCTTTAGTTATGGAGGCTCGTCGCTGTGGGGCTTTACGATTCTCCTCTTCATCTTCCTCCGTATCGATGCGGGTAGGAACTTGATAAGACAATGATGCCGAAACTCCAGTTACGGTACTGCCTCCGGATGACATCAGGATATGATTATCGCCTGAAAATATTGATGTAACGGTTGGAATATGTCATTGAGGCCGTGAAACAAGATGAATGTAACAGTGCGTTCACCTTGTCTCACGGCCTTTTCTTTTTTCCACGGTATCTGTTTGTGAATTTTGAATTATCTTTACACCATTTCAAAACCTATCGTTTTGGCTTGCGAAACGGCCTGTTTCAGCGTCTAAAACGGTCCGTTTCGCAGTCTAAAACGGCCTGTTTCGCAACGCAAAATGGCATGTTTTGTAAGTTGTTGAATATCAGATAGTAGCAAAGGTGCTATCGAAATGTATGCAGTTTGAAATACTTTTACATTCAAATATGCATTTCTTCTTCTTACTTCGTAGTCGATTCACCCATGCTGCGACGATATTCTTTGAGTGCAGTTCTGTGCTAATCTCCGATTTGAAGTGTCGGTATCGAAAGGAAAATAGCGGGGTTTCAGGTTGCCGAAGGAACCATTCGACTTTGGTGTTCGGGCAATTGCAAGATATGATTCCAGCCTGAAAATGCTGATTCAACAGCAGAAATATACTATTAAGGCCGTGAAACAAGGTGGATATAAAAGTGCATTCGCCTTGTTCCACGGCCCTTTTGTTTCTGAAATTACCGTCCGATTATCTACCGATAAAGCTGCCGCGCAATTGCCGTGGCGCACCTTTCCAATAGAAAAGCGCACCCCTCGGCAGTACTGTTGTGCCACGTTTGTGCCTCATTTTAAGCACAAAAAGCCATATAAGCAAGCGCGCTTGCCACGGCCGACGGTATTATTCGCTTGTCCTTCTCGGTGCTATTACCATCTGATAACCCTTCCGGGCTTAATCTTCTTGCCGCTTGCCTGACGCTTGGGCTTGCCGAGAACGACGCATCCTACTCCTTCGTAATCCTCCAATCCTAACTCTTTGAGAATCTTCTGGCCTTCGGGAAGCAGGAGCATCTCCTTGCAGCGGTTTATCCAGCAGGAACCAAGACCGAGTGCATAGGCGGCGTTCTGCATGGCTCCGATGACGAGCGAACCGTCTTTCATCGGGTTCAGACTCATCGAATCGGCATTGTAGTCGGCCACCTTGGGAGTGAGAATGAGGCACACCGTCGGCGCTCCGTAGAACGGATCACTGTCGGTATTCATTATCGTCGCGTTCAGTTTCGATAACAGTTTAATCTTCTCCGGCTCCTGAACGATCACAATCTTCGTCGATTGCTGGTTCATGCCTGTTGGCGCTGCAAGCCCGCAGTCGACTACAGTCGTCAGGTCGGCATCAGAAATCTGCTCATCGGTGAACTGGCGGCAGCTCCTTCTGTGGAGCAACATGTCAATGGCGTCCATAGCTTACTTCTTTAACTCGGTCTCAATCTCGTCGAAGCGCTTGCGCAGGATGTTGATTTCGTTTATTATCGTGTCGGCCGAAATCTCGGTGAGGTCGCCATTCTCGAAACGCAGATTGCGGAGTTTCTCAAGTGATGTGTGCAGAGACTCTCTAAGTGACTCTAATTGGAGCAATGTGTTTTTATCCATAATTATATTCTGTAAATAGTTGAGTGCGTTATGTTTATTAGTTTTTTACTCTCTTCTTTCCCGTTTTTGCCATGCTGATAGCAATCGCAACGGATGACAACAGCAGCGTGGCACTAATCCGGAAGTATGATGCAAAGATAATTATTTTTTTTATGTAAGCGAAGAGAATAATATTTTATTAACATAAAAGCCGCGCTGAACAATCAGTACGGCTTTCATTTCCTTCATTCTGAACGGTTTTAGTCGTTCTCGCTTTTCATTGTGATGATGTTTCCATTCTCGTCATATTCCAGTGGCATCACCTTCAGACTCCTCAGCCATGTGACCCCCTCCGACGGCACGCAGTCGTGATGGAAGAGATACCACCGGCCGTTATACTCGACGATGGAGTGGTGGGTGGTCCAGCCTACGACCGGTTCGAGGATAACACCCTTATATACAAACGGGCCGTAAGGATTGTCGCCGACGGCATAGCAGAGCAGATGCGTATCGCCGGTGGAATAGCTGAAGTAGTATTTCCCGTTGTATTTGTGCATCCAGCTGGCCTCGAAGAAGCGGTAGGGACTGTCGGCGGGAAGAATGTTGCCGTCCTCGTCGACTATAATCACGGCCTTTGGCTCCTCGTCGAACTGCAGGCAGTCGTCGGTGAGCCTTGCCACTCTGCTCGGCAGCGGGTTCTCTTTTCCGCTTGGCAGGTACTCGTTTTTCAGGGCCTTATTGTCCTTGTACCATTGCAGCTGCCCGCCCCAGATGCCGCCGAAGTAGACATACACCTTTCCGTCGTCGTCCTTGAATACCGCCGGGTCGATGGAGTAGGAACCGCGGATGGGGTCGGGCTGTGGACGGAAAGGGCCCTCGGGACGGTCGGCAACGGCCACACCGAGGTGGAAAACATCATTCTTGTCCTTGCATGAGAAGATGAGATAGTACTTCCCGTCCTTCTCCACAACATCGTTGTCCCACATCTGCCTTCCGGCCCATGGTATCTCCTTGAGGTCGAGAATAACCCCGTGGTCGGTGACGGTGCCGGTCATCGGGTCGCCGTCGATGGACAGAACGTGATAGTCTTTCATCTCGAAATGACCGCCGTCGTCGTCGAACGCCGCGCCGGAATCCCAGTCGTGAGAGGGGTAGACATACACTTTTCCGTTGAAAACGTGTGCCGACGGGTCGGCCATATAATCCTTATCGAATAAATATCTTGCCTTCATAGCTGTGATTTTTGTATCGTTTTTGATGTCAATATTATTTTTCTTCATCTGCGAAGAGCTTGATAATGTCCTTCACTACGGGTTTCGGCTGGAACTTGCGGTCGAAGAGCAGTCCGTAGTTTGTGCGTCCTTTTATCGGCCAGTCGTTCAGCCAGCTGTCGCCGTCGCCGACACCCCATGTGCAGACACGCTCGATATTGTGGCGGTATTTGTAGTATAATTTGAAGAAATCGAGGTACCGCCGGGTGAACGTCGTGGCGGCCTCCTTTGTCAGTTTCTTAGGATATGGGTTCATTTTCGGGTCGTTGGCATACTTCTGATTGATGTCAGCACCTCCGAACGACTTAGGATTCGGCAGCATGTTCAGGTCGAGTTCCGATATGTTTATCTTCACTCCGGCGGCGATGAGGGCCTTCATGGAGTTCTCATAGTCAGTGAGATTGGGATAGTCGACACCATTGTGACTCTGCATGCCGACGGCGTCGATGCGGCATCCGGCCTCCTTCAGCTCCTTCACGAGCCTGACGACGGCCTGAACTTTCCTCGGCTGACTCATCGAATAGTCGTTGTAGTAGAGCTCAGCGCCGGGATCGGCCTCATGAGCAAACTGGAATGCGAGCTTGATATAGTCGGGTCCGATGGCCCGGTACCACGGTGACTGTCTCCATGTGCCGTCGTCGAGGATGCATTCGTTGGCTACGTCCCATCCTAAGACTCTTCCCTTGTATCGCCCAACGACGGTGTGGATGTAGTCGCGCATACGTTTTATCATCTCCTCACGGTTCGGCAGCTCGCCATATTTGTTCTTAAACATCCACGGGGCTGTCTGACTGTGCCATACAAGGACGTGGCCTGTGACCTTCAGCCCGTTGTCCTCAGCGAATTTCACGAGCTTGTCGGCGTCATCCCAGTTGAACTTTCCCTCTTCCGGTTCGATATTCTCGGGTTTCATGCAGTTCTCGGCCACGATGCAGTTGAAGTTCTCTTTCACCACCTCCACGGCCTTAGGCTCCTGTCCGTCAATCTGACTGGTGTTCATGGCACATCCCACGAGGAAGTATTTTCCTAACTCCGATTTCAATGTCGGCTTCTGTGCTGTTGCCGGTATTGACAACAGCACGAAGCCTATAATAACTAATAATGATAACTTTTTCATCGTTTATTTTTTCTTGTTTCTTTGTTCTATCTCCTTATTTATGTTGTCGATAACCTCGTCGGTCAGTTCATATTTCGATATGATGAACATTGCCAGGATAAGCAGCAGAGCCGGAATGACGCAAACGAGCCACAATATTCCCTGCTGTGCTAATGGCGACTGCTCCACGGCGTTGTCCTTATCGAAGTGGACAAAGCTCAGAACAAGACCCGGAACTACGCCTCCGAGTGCCATTCCGGCCTTGTAGAAGATGCCTGTGAGGGCATTAACGATACCCGAAATACGGCGGTTTGTGGTGTATTCGGCGTAGGAGATAACCTCCGGAACGAGAGCCCACATATATCCTGTAGCCACGATGACACCCGTCGACTTGATGAATTGTGCAGCGTAGACGAGCCAGAGCTGCGACCTAAGAGCGGGCACTATGGAGACGATATAGAGTATAGCCATACCCACGATAGCCACGGTCAGGAATACGTAGAACATCTGTTGCTTGCCTATTTTACGCTTTATCGCTGGCACGAGCGGCATGAAAATGAATGCCGGTACCGAGCCGAGACCCATGAAAATGGCCATGTCGTTTGTCGAGCCGTGGACGTTGTAAATCATGTAATAGCTTCCTGCCGAGTTGCCTACGGCCATCATCGCAAAGGCAGTGATAAAGAAGAACGCTAAGATTCTGAGCGGTTTGTTCCTTACGAACTCCTCCCAGAGGTCGCTGACCTTCACATTTGCCGTCTGACTCTTGTCCATCACGACGCGCTCCTCAGTCTGAGAGAAACAGAACAACAGCAGGGCCAGTCCCACCACAGCGTATATTGCCATCGTTATAAACCATGCGTTGGCATCCTCCTTGGTATTCATTTTCCCGTCGGGCGATAGTGCTGCCACGAGGATTGGAATTCCTAATGAAACCGCTAAACCACCGCAGTTGGCCATGAACATGCGCACTGAGGTGAGCACGGTAATCTCGTTGGTGTCGCGGGTCAGACTGGAGTTCAGTGCTCCGTAGGGCACATTGACGAGCGTGTAGCACATCGACATGCCCACGTACGTCAGATAAGCGTAGAGCAGCGACCCCGAAAAGCCGTTCCAGAAACACAGAATGGCAAATCCCGACAGTGGAATGCCGCCGAGGATGAGGTACGACCGGTACTTTCCCCACCTCGGTTCGTGCTTGTCGACGAATGTTCCCACGATGGGGTCCCAGAGCACGTCGACGAGGCGGACGATGAGGAACATGAATGCAGCTGCCTTCGGGTCGATGCCGAAGACATTGGTGTAGAAAAGGAGCAGGTACATCGCTATGGTTTGATAAATCAGATTCTGAGCCAGATCGCCAGCCCCGAAACCTATGCGCTGTAGCCAGTTGAGATGGTAGAAACCATGTTGTTCGTTAGTTTGAGCCATTGTTCAAGTATAGTTAAGTCATTCTTTATTTTATTCTGTAGTATGCGACGGTTACTCAGTAGAGCGAGTTTCGGTCTCCGGTGTCTATCGTCGGATGATTCCGGCAGCATATTCTCCCATGACCCGATAGCCTTCGGCGTTGAGGTGAAGCCAGTCTTCGGAGTATTCATCCTTTAACTTTTCCGGGTCCTTGGGGTCTCTGACGAGTTTGTCGAAGTCGATAAGGGTATCGCGGTAAGTCTTTCTTATCCAACTGTTTATGCGTTGGCGTGCCTTCTCGTGGTTCTTGGAGAACCATGCGTTGCCCTTTGTAGGAGTGATGGTAGCCACGTACACCTTTATGCCCTTTGCCCTTGCATAGTCGGTTATCTGCCGGTAAGCATCGGCCAACCGCTCAGCAAGACTGTCGGGCGATAGCTTGCTCGTTCCTATATCGTTCGTTCCTTCGAATATAATCAGCTTCTTTATTCCCGAGTGGAACGCCATCTCATCGCGATAACGTTTCAGCAGCGGGTCGCTGATGCCCCCTTCCAACACGCAGTTGCCACCGATGCCGAGGTTGATTACGCCATATTTTGGTTCGATGCCGCCATTCTTAGGTCCTTTTCCGCATTCAGCCGGTTGGTCTGAGGTACATTTTTCAGTTTCGTTAGCGCAATATTTTGGTCTGCTCTCGCAGTCGTTGTGGTTCCCGCAGCAGTTTCCCTGCTTTCCGGCCAGTGCTGTTGCCATCATGTCGGTCCACCGGTTCTGTGCGTTTGTCGTCGTTCCCCGTCCGTCGGTGATGCTGTTCCCGAGTACGGCCACGGCCTGCCGACAGCTTCTGACGTCCAGCGAAAGGATGTTGTACCAATGGTCCGTCTTCTCGACGACGACTAAAGAATCGCCTGGCCCGGCCTCTTCCGCAGCTATATACGTTGTCGTCCGCGACCCCCGGTGCGACGTGGCGTGCTCCGGAACCATCCCCCCGTAGGTTATTGTTATGGCCAGATTCCTCATCGGTCTGACACGGAAAGGAATGGCATCCGACGTGACGTTGGCTCCCGCGGCTATCGTTACGTGGCGTTGTCCGGCGAAAGTCAGGAAAGCCGCATAGTCCTTATATATATAAGGTGTACTGCCGTTGTCGGTAATTATCCTCCCCGTCTTTGCGTCTTTCACTACCGTGTCGACCGACCAGGCTATGTAAATCTGCTTTATTTCGACCGGTTCGGTGCTGTGGAAATTTGACAACCGCAGCCGGATAGTGTCTCCGCCAATCGACGGGCGGATAACCTCGCGGATTGTCTTTCCCGCCAACGTACTCTTGGGCATGTCGCCCTGTCCGGTAAATTCCGGCGAAGTGCCCCATGTTGTAGTCCAACCTATGTTGCATGTCGTCTGCGCACCGGCCATTGCCGATACCATGATGAGTATTGAAAGGATAATTTTTCTCATTTCAAATTTAGTCTTTAGTTGCTTGCAAAGTTAGTAAAATAGCGTTATACTCAGCGTAGTATTCGTGCCAGAGTCGTTTCTATTTGTCTCATAGGGCCAAAAGAGGGTCGTTTCAATTTGTTTTTCTTTGATTTAATTTTGGCAATTTGAAGAAATACGCTAATTTTGTCGCTGTAATGTTGAAAACCTATTTGAAACCGATCAATCTGCTACCGCTCCTGGTAGTGTCAGCGTTGCTTGCTTTTGCAGGTAGCGGTCATATCTTCACGTCCGGCAAATTGTCGAGCTCACTCATCAATTGTGTTGCCCAGGACCGTTACGGCTACATCTGGGTGGGTACCGAATATGGTCTGAACAAGTTTGACGGATACAATTTTTCCACCTATTTATATAATAGCTCCGACGAGCGCAGCATCACCGACAACACCATCACCGACTTCCTTGTCGACCACAGCGGCCGGCTGTGGATAGGCAGTGCGAAGGGATTGATGCGCTACGACTATCACGGCAACGACTTTGTGCGTTATCCTTTCCCCGACGGCCGCCACCCCCGCGTCTATTCCCTCTTCGAGAACCGGCAGGGCGATATCCTCATCGGGTCGGCAGGCTACGGTCTCTATGCCGTGAAGCACGGTACGGACAGGGTCGTTCATGAGCAGGAATATTCCCGTCGCGACTCCGACGACTTTTTCACGCATATCTATGATGATGGCCGCGGCAACCTCTGGCAGAGCAGCCATGTCAGTCTGTTCACCCGTTTTGCACGCAGCGGACACCGCATGGTGGCCCACGACTATAACTCTCCCGTCGGTGCTCCGGTGGCTTTCCTTCCCCGTCGCGACGGCCGTCTGCTGCTTGTATGCATGGAAGGTTTTGTCGTCTACGACTATTCGACCGACAAGATTAGCCCTGCCGACTACGACCTCGGCGGCTATAAAGGTCATGTGACCATCAATGCAGCCACCTTCGACAAGCGTGGCAACCTATTTATCGGTACCTCAGAGAACGGCGTTCTCGTGGCTCCGGCCGGTCATAACACCTTCGTTCCCTACTCGCAGCCCACTGCCGACGGTTTCGACCTCACCACATCGTATGCCAAGGACCTCATGTTCGACAAGGACGACAACCTGTGGGTAGGCTGCTACCGCAAGGGCCTCTATCTCGCCAACGACGAATCGTCGTCGTTTTCGAGCTGGAGTTTCTCCCGACAGAACTATTCCATAGGCAGCAGCGTATCGTCGCTGGCCCGCGGCGACAACGGCACCATGTGGTGCACTGTGCAGAACAGCGGTGTCTTCCAGTTTAATGCCGACGGGAAAATCACCGCTCATCTGCCTTCGCCCAATGGTACCGGCATCATCTACCGCGACGGACAGGGCCACTACTGGGTCGGCAGCGGAAACGGCCTTTACAGCTACGACATTGCTACTGGTGCCGCACAGAGGAGGCTGAGCTACTCGAGCGACGGCACATACTGCATGGCCGACGACGGCCGTGGCACCCTTTTTGTCTCCGTCTACAGCAAGGGGCTCTACGTCTACGACACCAATACGGGTCAGACCCGCATCTTCAATATGACCCAGCGTGGCCCCCACGGCTACCTGTGCAACGACTGGGTGAGGTCGATGACCGTCGACCACACCGGACTGCTGTGGATAGGAACATCGAACGGTGTCGCCTGCATGAACCCAAAGACTATGGCTTTCGACACCTTCGGAAAACAGTATTTCCTCCACGACGTACAGACCAACTACCTCTGCGAGGACAATAACGGCGACATACTTATCGGAACGGATAACGGCCTCTACGTTTTTCAGCGCTCTGAGCGTCGCGTTGTGGCCTTCCCGGGAGCCGATGTTCTTCGTGGCAAGCAGATTTGCGGTATCGCCATCGACCGCTCCGGCGACCTGTGGATAAGCACGACGATGGGCATTTGGCAGTATGACCGCCGTCACCGTCAGTTCCTCGGCCATATCATCGGCAACGGACTGATGTCGAGCGAGTATGCTCAGGGAGCAGTGCTCCATGATGCCGACGACCGCATAGCCTTCGGTACCGGCGACGGAATAACCACTTTCTACCCCGACAACGTGCGCCACCGCCGTATGCAACTCGGCAAAGTGCACCTCACCGCATTCATTGTCGACGGTAAGCCAATAGACTGTCTGTCAGACAATTTCACCATTCCGTACTCCGAGAACACTTTCACCCTTCAGTTCTCCCTCCTGAACTACAAGAACCCCGGCGAAGTAAGCTTTCAGTATCGCATCAATGGCGGCGATTGGCAGCTCAACGACGAGGGTAATAACTCCATTCCGTTCGTCAAACTCCAGCCAGGAAAATACGTTATCGACGTACGGGCCTACGAGAACGGAGTGTGCTCCGACAAGGTGCGCACCATCACTATCAGCGTCAGTCCTCCATGGTATCTGTCGCCCTTAGCCATCATTATCTACATCCTTATAGCTGCCGGAATTGTCGTGTTCGCATTCTACTCCTATTCGCGTCGCAAGAGAACTGAGCTCGAGGAGTCGAAAATGCGGTTCCTCATTGATGCCACCCACGACATCAAATCGCCGCTGACGCTCATCGTCGGACCCCTCAACCGTCTCAAGGCCCGTCTTGCCGACGACGAGGAGAGTCAGAAATACATCAGCACTATCGACCATAACGCCAACCGGCTGCTCATCCTTGTCAACCAGATTCTCGACGAACGGAAGATCGACAAGAACCAGATGCGCCTCCAGTGTCAGGACACTGAGATGGTGGCTTTCGTGGCTAATATCTGCAATCTCTTCCGCACCGTCGTCGAGGAGCGCAATATCCAGTTGCGTTTTGTGGCCAACACCAATGAGATTCATGCCTGGGTCGACCGGATAAACTTCGATAAGGTGGTGTCGAATCTACTGTCTAATGCCGTGAAGTACACCTTCGACGGCGGCACTATCGACGTTGTTGTCGACAGCGACGGCACCAATTTCCACCTCGATGTTATGGATACCGGCATCGGACTGAAGGACGAGATTGTCGGAAAGGTCTTCGACCGCTTCTTCCGTGGTGCCGAAACTCCCGGTCTCCACATCGAGGGCACCGGCATCGGCCTCAATCTCTGCCGCAATATCGTGCGCATGCATGGTGGCACCATTACCGCCGCCAACCGCCACGACGTGGCCCACGGAGCGGTGTTCACCGTCGCCATTCCCCTCGGCAACGCCCATCTCAAGCCAGAGGAGATTGTCACTGCCGACGACCTCGTGCCTGCCGTACGCAGCACTGCCTCGGCAAGCAAGAACTACCGCATCCTCGTTGTCGACGACGACCGTGAGATTGCCCTATACATCAATAACGAACTGTCGCACTGGTACCGCTTCGACTACAGTCCGAACGGCAAGGACGCACTGAAGAAACTCCTCACCGACACCTACGATGTGGTCATCTCCGACGTTAAGATGCCCGAGATGGACGGTATCACGCTGCTGAAGAAAATCAAGAACAACAGCAATATCAGCGACATTCCCGTCATCCTCCTGACCTCAAAAGCCGATGCCGCCGACAAACTCGAGGGCCTGAAGCGCGGTGCCGACGCCTATCTGTCCAAGCCTTTCGACATGGACGAGCTCCACGTGCTTATCGACAACCTCGTCGGCAACGTTCGCCGCCTCCGCGGAAAGTACTCCGGTGCGCAGGAGCAGAAGGACAAAGTGGAGAATGTGGCCGTCCGCGGCAACGACGATGTGCTCATGGAACGCATCATGAATGTCGTCAACAAGCACATCTCCGAGCCCGACTTCAACGTCGAGGTCCTCACCCGTGACGTGGGTATCAGCCGTGCCCAGCTCCACCGCAAGATGAAAGAGATGACCGGAATCTCCGCCGGCGAGTTCATCCGCAACCTCCGTCTCGAGCAGGCTGCGCGGCTCATCGCCGAGGGCAACATCAATATCACGCAGGTGGCCTTCGCTGTCGGGTTCAACAACCAGGCCCACTTCTCCACCGTGTTTAAGAAACACTACGGCGTTACGCCCACGGAATACAGCGAGAAACATACGGGCGCGACTGCGAAAAATACTGACAACGCTGACGGAACCGACCAAACGGGCTTGCAATAAAGGTCGTTTCGCGTTGCAAAACGGTCCATTTCGCACGATGAAACGGTCTGTTTCGCAACGCCAAAAAGGCCGTTTTGCGGAGCTACTGATAATCAGCGAGTTACAAGCTCGGTTTTGACACTGTTTGAGTTGAATAAAAGTGCGAAAAAAACTTACACCGGTCCTCGTGACCATAATATAGATTAAACCATTACAGACGAAAAATCTTTCTTACTGATATGAAAAGAATCCTCTTTCTCCTTGTGACAGCTCTCGTCGTTGTCACGTCGTCGGCCGACAACGGCCACAGCGCCTGGATGGGCGATTTCCTCGACATGACAGCCAGTCAGGTGCAGGGCTACTGGCGCGCTAATGGCTACGATTTTGCCGTCGACAGCTCATTGCCGTCCGAAGGCTATACAGTCAAAGGCACCTCCGTCCGTGGCGGCAGCGACATAGCCCTGCTCTATGCCTCCTACGAGCTTATGCGGCAGAAACGCTGCGGCAAGATGCACGACGTCGCAGCGTCGCCGAAGTTCAAGTATCGTATCCTCAACCACTGGGATAACCTCGACGGCAGCATCGAACGCGGATATGCCGGGAAGAGCATCTTCTGGCACACGGGACTCAAACGGCAGCTGTGGAGAACCCGCATTGAGGAGTACGCCCGTCTGAACGCCTCGGTAGGCATCAACGGAGCTGTGCTCGACAATGTCAACGCCAGTCCGAAGGTCATCACAACCGAATATCTCGACACGGTGAAAGCCATAGCCGACATCATGCGCCCGTACGGTGTGAGGGTCTATCTGGCCATCAACTTTGCCTCGCCGATGGCTCTTGGTGCCACGTCAACGGCCGATCCGCTCGACAGTGGTGTCAAAGCGTGGTGGAAAGCCAAGGCTAAGGAGATTTACGCATTGATTCCCGACTTTGGCGGTTTCCTCGTCAAGGCCAATTCCGAGGGACAGCCCGGTCCCTTCGACTACGGCCGCACCCATGCCGATGGTGCCAACATGCTTGCCGATGCCCTGCACCCTTACGGTGGAATAGTGATGTGGCGCAGCTTCGTTTACGGCTCCCGCCACAAGGGTGAGGACCGTGTCATGCAGGCCGTTTCCGAGTTTAAGGACCTCGACGGCAAATTTCGCGATAATGTCATCCTCCAGAGCAAGAATGGTCCGCTCGACTTTCAGCCGCGAGAGCCCTACGCTCCAATCTTCGACAATATGAAGAAGACCGCGCAGTGGGTTGAATTCCAGGTTACGCAGGAGTATACCGGACAGTCGAAGCATCTTGTCTATCTCGCCCCGATGTGGAAAGAATTCTTCTCCTTCGTCAGTGCCGACAGCCTCAGGGGCGTGGCCGGTGTGAGCAATGTGGGCAACGATGCCAACTGGTGTGGTCATCCGTTCTCGCAGGCCAACTGGTATGCCTTCGGACGACTGGCCTGGGACCCCTCGCTGACGTCGAAGGCCATTGCCCAGGAGTGGCTGAAGATGACCTTCGAGGAGAGCTCCAACCGCTACTTCTACGATTCTATGACATCCGTAATGGAGCGTTCGCGCGAGATGTGCGTCGACTATATGATGCCTTTGGGCCTTCACCACATCTTTAAGTTCGACCATCATTATGGTCCGGAACCCGACGGTTTCAAGGCCGAATATCCCATCGAGTGGTGCCCCGTCTACTATCACAAGGCCGACTCGCTCGGTGTTGGCTTCGACCGCAGTTCCAAGGGCACTGGTGCCGTGGGGCAGTATCGTGAGCCCTACCGATCGCTCTACGACAACCTCTCGACTTGTCCGGAGCAGTATCTGCTATGGTTCCACCACGTGGCATGGAACTATAGGATGAAGAATGGTAAGACCCTGTGGGACAATCTCTGCGCCCGCTATACACGGGGAGTGAAAGCTGTAGAGACAACACTGATGACGTGGAAACTCATGCGCTCGATATTCGTCGACGACTGCGACGAAGACCGGTGGAATGAGGTCGACAGTCTGCTGACGATACAACTCGGCAACGCTCAGGAGTGGAAGGACGTCTGTCTCGACTACTTCCATCAGTTCAGCCGCATGCCCCTGCCGGCCGAAGGAGAAGGTACAGTGGCACCAGTGGCAACGAGAGAATGAACAAGAAAAAATACCGACAATTCCAACCTGAAACCATTTATCCTGACTTATGAAAAAACTATTTTCCTTACTTGCCTTTATGGTCCTGACGGCCTTCGTTGTGCTGCCTTCGGCCGCTCAGGTGCGCATTACGGGCCACGGCCCAAGCCGCTGTATCGCTGTCAATGGCCGTCCGATGATTATGCTTGCGGGCGAACTGAGTAATTCGGCGGCAACGTGCAAGGCCGATATCGATAGCGTTCTGCCACGCATGAGCCGCGAAGGACTCAATACAGTGCTCGTGCCGGCGCAGTGGGACCTTACGGAACCCGCTGAGGGTCAGTTCGATTTCTCGCTTATCGACGAGACTATCAATTTGGCACGGCAGAACAATCTGAAAGTCGTCTTCCTGTGGTTCGGCGCATGGAAAAACTCCATGAGTTGCTATGCGCCGTTGTGGCTGAAGAAGGATACGAGGCGATTCCCACGTGCTATGACAGCCGCCGGCAAGCCGTTGGAGATAGCTTCGGCCTTTTCGGCTAACGTCCTCGATGCCGACAGGAAGGCTTTCACCACCTTGCTCCGCCATATCGCCGATGTTGACGGTAAGGAGCATACCGTCGTCATGATGCAGGTAGAGAACGAGATAGGAATGCTCGAAAGTGCCCGCGACCATTCGCAGTTGGCCGAGAAAGCCTTTGCGCAGGGCGAATGGCGCAAGTGGCTCGACAAACTCAACGTCGATAAGGCTGACCAGCGGTTTGTCGATGAGGCTTTCCAAGCTTACTACTATGCCCGGTACGTGGAGCAGATGGCCGTAGCGGGAAAGAAAATCCTTGACATACCGTTCTATGTCAACGCGGCTATGAACAGCAGAGGCCGCAAGCCTGGCGAGTATCCGTCGGCAGGTCCATTGGCTCATCTCTTCCCTATATGGAAAGCGGTGGCCCCGCATATCGACTTCTGTGCTCCGGACATCTATGACACTGGCTATAAGGGCTGGACAGCGCAATACGCTACGGCCGACAACACCCTCTTCATCCCTGAGTCGCGTATGTGTGAGAACTCCGGTGTGCGCGGTCTCTATACCTTCGGTGAGCACAATGCCATCGGCTTCGGCCCCTTTGCCATCGATGAGGCACCGGCATCGCTGACGAAAAATGTCACAAAAGCTTACGGACTCATGGGCAGTCTCTTCCGTTACATCCAAGCCAATGCATCGAAGAACCTTACGTCGTGGGGCTTGCTCTTCGCCCAGGACGACAAGGAACGGGTTATTGTCGACGGCGACAATGTGCTCACCTGCCGTCATTATTTCACCCTTCCGTGGGATCCGCGTGCCACCGACGGCTCGACGTGGCCCGAAGGCGGTGCTTACGTGTTGCGCGTAGCACCCGATGAGTATCTCATTGCGGGCAGTGGGGTCGTCGTCGTATTCCAGACTAAGGAGGAACGACAGCAGGCCGAGAGTGTCAAGACGGGTGAGGACGGATTCGCTCTCGCCGGACAGACGGGACCGAAATCATCAGCTGCTCAGAAGTTTAAGGGCCATCGCCTCGGAATTGGTTATGTCGATGAGGTAAAAATTGACGACAATGGACATATAGAATACATCAGACGGGAGAATGGCGACCAGGACCATCAGGGACGTCATGCACGCATTGCCGTCGGCGACTATAAGATTCTGCATGTTAAATTGTATCCTTATTGAGTATGATTTGTTATCTTGTATCATGTAGAGACATATTTGAACGCAAATGATACAAATATATATAGATGTTTTTAAGACATTTTGTATATTTGCAAACGAGTAAAACTCAACAATTTCTTCCGGCGGGAAACAGAACAATAAAATAACTAAAAAGAACAACTTATGATTCAACAAGTCAAGAGAGCAACCTTAGCTCTGTTGCTGGGCCTCTTCTGTATGGTCTCATTTGCCCAGAAGACAGTCTCCGGCACGGTGAGGGACATTGGTGGCGAGCCTATGGTCGGCGTCACGGTGTCGCTCGACGGAAAGCCCGTCACGGTCTCCGACCTTGACGGAAACTTTACAGTAAGCAATGTGAAATCATCGTCCGTAATCGCTTTCTCGTATGTCGGCTACCTCGACCAGAAGGTCTCGGCGGGTAGCAAGACTAAGCTCGATGTCGTCATGAAGGAGGATCCTAAATCGCTCCAGGAGGTCGTCGTTGTGGGTTACGGAACGATGAAGCGCTCCGATCTCACCGGTGCGGTCACCTCTGTCGGCGACCAGGCCATAGAGAAATCGGTCTCGACGAGCATCGACCAGGTGCTGGCCGGACGCGCCGCCGGTGTGCAGGTGCAGGCCAATACCGGTACTCCGGGAGGCTCCTCGACAATCCGTATCCGCGGAACTAACTCGCTCAACGCCACCTCGCAGCCTATTTTCGTCATCGACGGTGTCATCATCGACTCGTCAGCGGGCGACGACGGTAATTCCAATCCGCTGTCGGAAATCAACCCAAGCGATATCGTCAGCATGGATATCCTAAAGGATGCATCGGCGACAGCCATCTACGGCTCGCGTGCTTCCAACGGTGTCATCATGATTACCACTAAGCGCGGTAAGGCCGGTGAGGCCACCGTGACATACGACGGCTACGTGGGATGGCAGACAATGCCTAAGAAACTCGACGTGATGGACCTCCAGCAGTATGCCCGTCACTATAACGATATTGCCGATGCGCAGATAAAATCTGCTAACAGCAGCTACGTGCGCCCCGATCTTCTGGCCAAAGGTACCGACTGGCAGGATGAACTTTTCAGTCATGCGCTGATGACCAGCCACAACGTATCGGTCACCGGTGGCAGCGACAAGATTACCTATGCCCTCAGCGGCGGATACCTCAACCAGGACGGTATAGCCCTCGGCTCTGGCTTCAAGCGTCAGACTCTCCGTGGCAATACCGACGCGCAGATAAAGAAATGGCTTAAGGGCGGATTCAATTTCTCACTTGCCGACAGCCGACAGGAGACCCACTCCAATGCCGGAAATATCATCCTTACGGCTCTGCTCTCGCAGCCTTCAGTGGCTGTACGCTCCGCCGACGGATCCTTCGACGGCCCCGACGACCAGTGGATGCCCGATAACCCCGTGGCACTGGCCGAGATAACGCAAAATTACAACAAGAAGTTTAACTTCAGAGCCAATACCTATCTTGAGGCTACAATAATCAAGGGACTGACATTCCGTACCGAACTGTCGGCCGACTACAATAATAATAAGTACTATTATTATATGCCTGATTACAGGTTCGGTATCAAGACAAGTGATACACGAACCAGCCGATGGACGGCAACGAATACCAAATATTGGTCGTGGCGGAACATCTTTACTTATGCCAACACCTTCGGACGGCACGCCATCAATGCTATGGTGGGTCAGGAAATGAGCCATAACCACTATGAGACTCAGGTAGTTAGTGCCACGGGATTCCCATCCAACAGTGCTACGGACCCCTCAGCGGGCAGCAACGACAACTCTACTCCGGTGGGATATCAGGACAACAACTCGCTGTTCTCGTATTTCGGACGCGCATACTACTGCTATGACGACCGCTATCTGGCCACATTCACCCTACGCCGCGACGGTTCAAGCAATTTCGCCGACGGCAACCGATGGGGCTGGTTCCCATCAGCAGCCTTGGCTTGGCGCGTGAGCAGTGAGAAATTCATGGACAACGTGAAATGGATCAACAACCTCAAACTGCGTTTGGGATGGGGTGAGACCGGTAATCAGAACGTCGAAAACTGGGCATATATGGCCCTGCTGACAACATACAACACTCCTTGGGGCGTGGGTGTGCTCAACGGAAATAATGCCAATCCCGACCTGAAATGGGAGACAACGAAATCGTGGAACATCGGTTTCGACCTCAGTATGCTCAACAACCGTGTCGATGTGGTATTCGATTGGTACTATAAGAAAACCAACGACCTGCTCATGCGTCTCGACCTTCCGGCATTCCTCGGATCGGGTTCTGGATCAGGATATGGTGTGGCTGCCAACCCTTGGGGTAACGTAGGAAGCCTGCGCAACACGGGTATCGAGTTCACTATCAACACTATAAACATTCAGTCGAAGCAGTTCCAGTGGACAAGTAATATCGTTTTCTCACTGAATCGCAACAAGGTATTGTCGCTCGACACCGAGACGGGAACGCTGCCGCGGACATTCCAGGTGGGGTCGGAAACGGCTACCGTCACCAATACAGTTGTAGGACAGCCCATTGGACAGTTCTGGGGATACAAGGTAATAGGACGTTTCGACAAGCCGGAGGACTTCTATTATAAGGATGCCAACGGCAACGTGAAACCAGTGGCACTGCCTACGGGATGCTCCATCGGAAAGAGCGGAACGTGGCTCGGCGACTATCGCTTTGCCGACCTCAACGGTGATGGCGTTATCGACAATAACGACCAGACATTCATAGGAAACCCGGAGCCGAAATTTACGTTCGGATTCGGAAATACCTTCTCGTGGAAAGGATGGGATCTGAGCCTGCAGTTCACCGGTTCGGTGGGCAATAAGGTGCTCAACTACAACCGCAGACGCCTCGAGGTGACGGGAGCAACAAGCAATCTGCTCACGTCGGTGCTCAACTATGCGAAGGTGGAGAAAATCGACCCGAACGGTCCCGACGACTACCGCAACTACTATGTTTCCAACGCATCGTCGACAATCATGCCTCGACTGTACACCGAGAGCTATTCCAACGGCAACAACAGGGTCAGCGACGCTTTCGTCGAGGACGGCTCTTATCTGCGCTTGCAGAACGTATCGCTCAGCTACACCTTCCCAAAGAAGTGGATAGAGCATATCTTCCTGTCGAATGTCAAGTTGTATATGAATATCCAAAACCTCTTCACCATAACCAAATACGACGGATATGATCCTGAGGTGGGCTCTCTCTGGGGCGACGCTTTGAAGAACGGCATCGACTACAACCGCTATCCTTCACCGCGAATTTATACTTTCGGCATCAATGTGTCCTTCTAAAACAACAGCGCTATGAAATCAAAATTATTATATACACTGGGTGCCATGGCCGTTGCCGGGCTCACCCTCTGCTCGTGTGCCGATGACTTTCTCGACCAGAGCAACTCGCATCAGCTCTCGCAGACGACTTTCTTCGATAGCGACGAGGCAGTACAGAAGGCAGTTTGGCCACTGTACAGCTATGTGTGGTACGACTTCAATGATAAGTTCTACTATGGTATGGGCGACGGACGCGCCAATAATATCACGGCACAGTATTCAAACTATATTTATCCTTATACTAATTTCACGGAGACTCCACTCTCTCAGGGACTTACTGAGGCTTGGGGAGCACTCTACAGTGTGGTGGCTCAGAGCAACAACACGATAAACAACATCTCTAACTATTCGTCGGACAATGTCAGTGATGAGGCTAAGGTAGAGGCTGTGGCTGAGGCCCGCTTCATGCGGGGCACGGCTTACTGGTATATCGCATCGCTGTGGGGATGTGGCATTATCTATGAGAATACCGCTGATCTGGTGAATAACTACGTGGTAAAAGCCAATCCGAGGACGGATGTCATGGAATATGCCATCCGTGACTTGGAGTATGCGGCAGCGCACCTGCCTGCATCGCAGAAGGGTGCCGGAAGGGTGACGAAGTACTCGGCCTACGGAATGCTGTCGAGAATGTATCTGTCGATGGCGGGGATAACCACTGAAGGACAGTATAATGGCTCGAATATTCAGACCAATTTCAACAGCGGACAACGCAATCCTTACTATCTCGACCTCGCAAAGAAGGCTGCTGAGAAGGTTATAAAGGAAAGCGGAAAATCGCTACTGAATAACTATGCCGACCTCTTTGGGGCCTCGACAATCGACAATAACGATGAGGCTCTGTTCCAGTTGCAGTTTATGCCGGGCTCCGGCGTTGGAGGAGCAGGGCAGAGCATGACGCGATTCCTGGCATGGTCGACGATGGTTGCTGACCAGAACGCATGGGGCGGTGCTACTTATTGCTCTTATGACCTTTTTGAGGAGTTCTCGAATTACGACGACAAGACTCTCGGCGAAAAAGTCGACGATAAGGTGCGGAGGCACAACAGCGTGGCTTCATATGGCGAGTCGTATCCGGAACTGAGTACAGATCCGTCAGATCCTTATGTCTATGGAGTTACGGAAAGTGCTGGAAATCAGGGCGCTAACGTGAAGAAATATGTGATTGGAACGAAGAAGGTCAATGGATTCTCTGAACCAAACAACTCGGGTATAAATACTTATATGCTGCGTTTGGCGGAGGTATATCTCAACTATGTCGATGCGGCTATGGGCAGCGACGACCAGACTACCGACCCTGCGGCACTTAAATATTTCAATGCTGTCAGGAAAAGAGCCCACATGCCGGCGAAGGATGTGGTCACGTATGAGGACTTGAGACATGAGTTCAGAATGGAATTCGCATTTGAGGGGCTCTACTGGTATCAGCTCATAAGACGGGCATACAGCCATCAGCAGGAAGTGGTAAACTATCTGAACAATCAGAACCGCAATGCTTCCTACTACGAGGCAAGTACGCATAGCTATAAACTCAGCGACAGTTATACGGCTCCAGGACCCGATGTCGACCTTGCAACGGCTGCCGATCTCGTCCTGCCGATTGCTGATGCGGACCAGACAAAGAATCCAAACCTCAAACCGGATGCCAACGGTAATATCGCCTCAGTGCCTTATGAGTTTGGCGAAAGGGAGGTTGACGAGCAGAATCTTTTTAAATAGTTATAAACAATCCGGCTGGTATGGACCGGCGGGAGAATAAAAATGAAATATTTATGGCTACATTATTATATAAGGTAAGGGTATGGATCGGCGGATTGATTCCGCTGGCTCTGCTGGCGACGCTGCCGTTAGTAACGTCGTGCAGCGACGATGACGACAATGGTTCGGCGGCGATTGTCGTCAACAAGGTGTTCCTTGAGGATGCACAGGCTAAGGACTCCGTAACCGATCGTGAAGTGACGTTCGCACGTCTCGGTCAGCTCATACGTATTGAGGGCTCGGGATTTACGGGTCTGAAGAAGATATATATCAACGGATATGATACATATTTTAACAATGCTTTGATGACTGACAACGATGTTTGGGTGACTCTGAACACGAAAACGCCTGTCGACAAGGCCGACGCTTCGGTGCGAAATACTATCACGCTCGTAAAGGATAACGGGTCGTATACATATAAATTCGTTATCAGAGCATCGGCACCAACAGTGTCGGGAGTCGATAATACGTTGCCGTCGGCAGGTGAAACTGTCATCGTCCGTGGTGCTAACCTTCAGGAAACGACGCATCTTACGCTGCCTGGAGGGGTTGAAGTGACCGACGGAATAACCAGTGATCCTGACGGAGAGTGGTATTCGTTCACGATGCCGGCAGGTGTTACTCAGAGCGGTTCGATAACAAGTGAGGGCGCAAATGGTACTGCCGTGACCCCGGCTTACTTCAATAACCGCAATTGTATGGTGCTCGATTTTGAGAATTCTGCCGACCTTGGCAGTTGGAGCGCTACGTACAAGTATGACGATCTCGTCGACGATCCGTTGGGTTCTGGACGCGGAAAGGTCGTCGAGCTCGTGCCGCAAAGCGTCTTGGACGGTGGCGGTATAAAGGCTGGGGCTAACTCAAGTCTTTGGGCTTCAACGGGTAACGACTATGCTAACGACGACTGGAACAGAATGACACAGTTCATTCCCGGCTCGACACCGGTCGACTCTGTAGCGTTGCAGTTCGACGTTTATGTGCCGGATCCTTGGATGGCAACGGGCCAATTGGAGATTTCGTTGCAGAATAATCTGTCGAACTATGGTTATGGTTCGGGCGGAACGAAATATAATAAGGATTATATGACCCAGGCTTATGTGTGGGTTCCGTGGATGGACACCGAGACTGGGGCAGCCAATAGTTTCACTACTGGAGGCCGCTGGACAACAGTCACTGTGCCACTTTCGAAGTTCGGACGCTACACCGACAAGGATAATGAGTATACATTTAAGAATGTTATTGACGACAGAAACAGTGGAAGTTACCGTAATTTCATCTTCCTGCTTGTCAATTCCGACATTGAATATGATGAGAGTATTTCTTATCCTGCCGCTAATTTCACCTCGCGAATATACCTCGATAACTTCCGCGTTGTTCCGTGTACAAGCGTTACGGTGTCGGACTATTAAGGGAAAATAATGAAAAGGTAATAAAACCTTGAAATCAAAAGTAAAAGACTCAAAGCTATGAAAATAGATAAAATAATATTGCCGGTCGTGGCTTCAGCAATGCTTTTAGCCAGTTGCGACGACCAGATAATGGAGTGGGGACGACCTGCCGGACAGGGTGAGGTTACTACTGCCGACATCCCATTGGCCATAAAGGAGGTGCTTGCCAACTATGAGCCGGTAAAAACTTACGCGGCTCAGTACACACCGAATATGCTTGTGGGACTTGGACTTAGCGCGTCGATGTATAACGAGTCGGCACAGAAGGCCACTGCGTATAAGACTCTTGCTGATGAGAATTTCCAGATGTTTACTCCCGGTAATGCGCTGAAGATGGATGCTATTGTTGGAAACAGTGGAAACATGAACTGGACAACGGTCGATGCCATGCTTGCCAACATGCCTCAGGATGTCAGACTCTACGGTCATAACTTCATCTGGTATCAGCAGCAGGCCCAGTCTTACCTGAAATCGCTTATCGCTCCGACAATGGTTGTGAAGACGGATGGTGACATCGCTTCGGTACTGAAGAACGGAACGTTCGATTCCGACCTCTCCGGATGGAGCGGATGGGGAGCTGGCTCGTCGAGAGAGTGGCAGGAAGAGAAGGACGGCCACACCGGCGTAGCCCATCTGACCAATACTAAGGAAGGAAACAAATGGGACTCGCAGTTCTGTCAGGACCTCGATCCTGCTCTTACTGAGGGAGTTAAGTACACCCTGAGGTTTAAGGCAAAGTGCTCCACGGCCTCTGGTCTTATTCAGAATTGCCTTCAGAACAGCAAGACTTACTCCGGTCAGGGATATCATGATTTCAATATTGGCACCGATTGGGCAACGTACGAATATGAGATAACCCCGACAAGCGATGATATGAACCGGCTGTGTTTCAACTTCGGTTCGGTCAATGCTGAATATTGGATTGATGACGTTGAGCTCGGTGTGAAGAAAGAAGATCCGATGGAGAACATCCTTTCCGGCGATGCCTCTGATTTTGAGGGCGGTACGAAAGGCGGCTGGAGCTCATGGGGCGACAAGGCAAATGCTCCTACAGCAGAGGTGAAAGAGGGTGTCGGACGTAATGGCTCTTACGGCCTTGTGCTTACAAACAACAAGGATGCAAATATGTGGAACGCCCAGTGCGCATACACTTTTGACTCTTATCTCGACCCGTCGAAGGTCTATATGATTCAGTTCTACGTGAAGAGCAGTTCTTCCGCCGGCGAGATTCAGTTCCAATATCAGAACGGTTCGACCTATGGCTCGCAGGGAGGTTATGCCTCATTCACCCCGGGAACGGACTGGTATCTGTGCGAAAAGAAGTTCAAACCCGGCTACGACGACGTGAACCGTATCATGTTCAACTTCGGCAAGGTGGCTGGAACTTACTATATCGATGATATAAAGTTTGGCGTTGCCAAGGACCAGAGCCTCGATGCCAATGCCAAGCAGTTCCGATTCGTCAAGCGGAGCAGCCACTCTCCGCGCAGGGCTACTACGATAACGTATACCCTGAAGTCGCCGGAGGAAAAGCGGACAGCACTGCTCGGTGCCATGGATGCATGGATAAAGGGATGCGCCGACCATCTGAAGGAGAAAGGCATCGTGCCCTATGGCTATGATGTTATCAATGAGCCTATTGCCGACGGAAGCAACAAGGTCAGAGGCGTTGATGCCGGAACGTTCGGTGGTAGCGATACCGATGATGATGGAAACAGAACTTACGACAGTGCACCTGTGGAGTCGACAACCGACGGTCTGAACCTCAACTGGGGCGGAAATCGGTTCTACTGGGGCTATTACGTCAAGGATTATGCCGTCAAAGCATTCCAGTATGCACGTAAATATCTGCCAGCAGAGACCAAACTCTTTGTCAACGACTATAATCTTGAGGTCAGTCCGGGTAAACTCGATGCTCTTATCAATTTCGTGAAGAAAATTGATTCCGACAACGGTTCACCTATCGTTGACGGCATTGGGAGTCAGGTGCACTTCGATCTTCATGCTGCCACTGACGACGTAACGACCAATGACTCAATAATTAAGGTGCTGAAAGGCCGTGTCGACAAGATGTTCCAGACTCTTGCTGCCACCGGAAAACTGGTGCGAGTCACCGAACTTGACGTGGCATTAGGAACAAGCAGTCCGTCGGCAGCGCAGTATAAGTGTCAGAGCGACTGCTATAAGATGATTTTTGAGTCCTATAAGGAGAATGTGCCTCAGGCTCAGCAGAGTGGTATAACCATCTGGGGACTCTCTGACAATGCCGATGAGCATGTATACTGGATTCCTGATGATGCTCCAAACATCTTTGATTCCAACTATCTGCGCAAGTGGGCTTACAAGGGTGTTTGCGACGGAATAGCCGGCGAGGACCTCGGACTGAAATATGGCGGCGACGATTATAAAGCCTATTACGAGCGCCAGAATGTGTCACCGACGGTAGGACAGTAAATCGATAATGAACAGAACGAAATCGTGATATTCCAGAATGGGGGCAGCGAAACCCTGAAAACTGTGTGCTGGGCACTCGAAAATCGGTTGCTGGAATTCCTGGAATATATAGCGAAAGATTAGTAAAAATCATCAAAATCTCTTGGATTTAGGTCCCTGTTTTTGGGTTTAAATAGGTTGATTTTCATTGAGCCGTTGTTGGAAAAACCAGCAGCGGCTCTTTTGAATGCCATTGGAAAAAGGTTTGAATGCAGTTTTTGTTTGTTTCATGACATCCGTAATACGCTGTTATTAAGTAAGTTAAATTAATGAGACAAAATCAAACGAATATGAAACACTGTTTGTTGCGTTGTTTCAATGAGTTGATGTAACTTTGCAATTGTAACTAAACCGCAAGGTTGTTGTCTGCCTAACGACAGACTCAATAATAACTAACATATCAACAAACGAATCATACCAATACTAAGCCTGACTGGTGAAACAAATCCGAACAGATAGTAAAGCTTGTCGCGCCGCGTATTCAATGATAAATAAAATACTATAATAATTAATAAACCACTTATCCAACTTAATTACCAAGACTATGAACCTACGATTAAGTAAAACGACCTTGATGGCCGGACTGTTGGTATCAGGAGGAGTGCTCTACTCGCCAGGCGCCTTTGCCTCGTCAGTGGAGAACATGGAATCCGTTCAACAGCAGACCACGAAGAAAGTAAAGGGAACAGTCAGCGACCCCACAGGAACCCTGATTGGTGCCACAGTCATCGAAAAAGGTACCCAGAACGGTACCGTTACGGACCTTGATGGAAACTTCGAATTAAACGTTAAACCAGGTGCGACGCTTGTAATCTCGTATGTCGGTCACGTCACTAAAGAAGTTGTTGTCGGCCAAAAGAATGAGATTAATGTCAGTCTCGCTGAGGAAGGCACAAACCTTAACGACGTTGTCGTCATCGGTTACGGTACCCAGCGGCGTGAGGCCGTCACGGGTTCTGTGGCTAACGTCAAAGGCGATCTGCTGCGTGAGGTCCCTGGTTCCGATGTCAGCCAGGCCCTTCAAGGCCGTATCGCCGGTGTGGAGATGGCCCAGTCGTCGTCAAAACCGGGTGCGTCGATGCAGATCCGTATTCGTGGAACACGCTCTCTTACAGCCAGTAACGACCCGCTTATCGTCCTCGACGGTATTCCTTTTGCCGGCTCTCTGAATGATATCGACCCGAACAATATCAAGTCGATGGACATCCTCAAGGACGCTTCTGCCACAGCCATCTATGGTAGCCGTGGTGCCAATGGTGTCATCATTATCACTACGTATAAAGGTTATACCGAACAGCGTCCTACAGTAACATATAACGGCTACGTCGGCTTCAAGACTCTTTTCCACCGTTACCCGATGATGAACGCCGAGGAGTTTACCAAACTTCGCAACTATGCCAACAAATTCCAGTATGGTGCCGACGAGAAACCTTATGGTGAGGAAGGCGCTGTGGATATCGACTGGCAGGACAAGCTCTTCCGTACGGGCTTGACGACTAACCAGGACGTCGGTGTCAGCGGTGGCAGCAAGACGGGCAGCTATAACTTCGGTCTGGCTTACTATCGCGACGAGTCCGTAATCCCATTGCAGAACTTCAACCGTTACTCAATGCATGCCGCTATCGACCAGGAACTCGGCAAGTGGTTCAAGGTCGGTGTCAGCACGAACACCAACTACAGTGTGACCAACGGATCCGACATTAGCATATATAACACGCTGAGTATGACACCTATAGCCAATCCGTACAACGCTGACGGAACGATGAAGGCGCGCGTCAGCATGGCCAACGACGACCAGTGGGTTTACACAAAGAAGTCGCTCGAGGACCTCGGCAGCAGCTTCAAGGACCAGACCAAGGCTTTCGGTACCTATAATAACTTCTACGGCGAATTCAAGTTCCCATGGGTCGACGGCCTCAAATACCGTATGAACCTCGGCCTTAACTACCGCAACAGCGACTACGGCAACTATGTCGGTCAGGGCGTATTCTCAAATACGGATAACTCAAAGTCGCATGCTACCGACCGTACTCAGAACACAACTAACTGGGCCATAGAGCATATGCTTACCTACGACCACACCTGGGGCAAGCACACCATCAACGCCGTAGCCCTCTACTCGGCTGAGCAGACGACCTTCCGGCAGCGGTATATCTCCGGTCTGGATATCCCTAACGATGCTTTCCAGTTCTATAATATGGGACAGGCCGCCAACATCACCATCGATCCGGGTGCTCAAGCCTACTATAAGGCAGGACTCGTCTCCTACATGGGACGTGTAATGTACAACTACGACGACCGTTACATGGCAAGTGTGGCTTTCCGTTCCGACGGTTCCTCACGCCTTGCCGAGGGTCATCGCTGGCACACCTATCCTGCTGTTTCTTTGGGTTGGAACATCTCCAGGGAGAAATTCATGCAGTCGGTGAAGTGGATTGACAACCTGAAACTCAGAGTCGGATACGGTGAAACCTCTAACCAGAGTGTGAACCCATACCAGACCCTTGGTACTCTGTCTACCCGTCCTTATAACTTCGGAACAACCTATGCCACAGGTTATTACGTTTCGACTCTTCCGAACTCCGAACTCGGATGGGAATATTCCAAGACTTGGAACTTCGGTCTTGACTTCAGCCTCTGGAACGGACGCCTCTCAGGAACAGCCGAATACTACATCACGAATACCAACGACCTGCTGATGAGCGTCAACTTGCCTGCAACAGGCGGTGTGTCGAGTTATATGGCAAACATCGGTAAGACAAAGAACTATGGATTCGAGCTCTCGCTCAACGGAAAAATCATCGAGAACCTTAACGGATGGTCATGGGAAGCCGGTCTGAACTTCTACACCAACCATAACGAGATTACCGAGCTGGCAACGGCCGACGGTACCGATGAGGCCAACTGGTGGTTCAAGGGCCATCCTATCAATGTCATCTACGACTACCAGAAGATTGGTATCTGGCAGAGCGACGAAGAAGCTATCCGCCAGGTGGCTGAACCGGGTGGCAATGCCGGAATGATAAAGATTAAGTATAACGGAACTTATGAGGCCGACGGAGTGACACCTACCCGTCAGTACAGTGCTGCCGACCGTCAGATTATGAAGGTCGATCCTGACTGGGAAGGCGGATTCAACACCCGTGTGGCTTGGAAGAATATCGACCTTAGCATCGTGGGCTCGTTCAAGCACGGTGGTACCCTCATATCCACCATTTACGGCTCACAGGGATACCTGAACATGCTCACCGGACGCCGCAACAACATCAAAGTGAACTACTGGACAGAGGATAATCCTACCAACGACTATCCAAAACCAGGTGGCGTAGAGAGCAGCAACAACCCTAAATACGGTAACTCGCTTGGATATTTCAGTGCTTCATATCTCAAAGTACGCACCATCACACTGGGCTACAACTTCGATGAGAAGTTCATCAAGAAGCTCGGTCTGACCAAGGCTCGTGTCTACTTTACCGTCCAGAACCCCTTCGTACTCTTCTCGCCGTATCACGATGAGTCGAAGATGGACCCTGAAACAAACTCCTACGGTAATGAAAACCAGGCTGTTAACTCGTTCTACAAGTCCCGTCTGCTTGTTGTCGGATACAACACTCCGTCTACTCGCAACTGGCTGTTCGGATTAAATCTCACCTTCTAACTTGCACTAACAATGAAAAAGATACATACAAACAAAATAATTCTTGGAGCATTGGCTGCCGGACTTATGTTCAGCAGTTGCAACAATGTTCTCGATGAGGTCAACCGCGAGACCTTCACCCCGGGTTACTTCAAGACCGAGAAGGGTGTTGAGGGCGGAGTAACCTCCCTGTACGCCAACCTTCGTAACCTCTGGGGCAATGGCTACTGGCTCATTGCCAACGAGACAGGTACTGACGAATATACCTTCGGCCATGGCGGCAACGGTAATGACAAGCCTATCGACATGTCGGGCAACGGAGTCCTCGATGCCACCAACTGCCGTGCTGATGTGCTGTGGAACAATGCTTTCTCCGACATCAACACAGCCAACGGAGTTATAGAGAACGGTTCCGAAGCCGGCGTCAGCGAGTCGCTCTTGGCCGAGGCCCACTTCTTCAGAGCCCACGATTACTTCTGGCTTGTCCAGACTTTCGGCGGCGTTCCTCTCGACCTTGGCTCAGGCGAACTAAAGTTCAACACCAATGCCACACGTATTTCGACCCGCAATACGGTTCCGGAAGTATATACCAAGGCTATCTTCCCCGACCTCCTCGAGGCTCTCAACAACCTGCCCGACAACCCCCGCATCACCGGTGGACTGACCAAGACGGCTGCCCGTCTGCTCCTGTCGAAGGCCTATCTCACCTACGGATGGTGGCTTGAGAACCCCAACGATATCCCTACCTACCCCGAATGTGCACGCACAGATCCTGACGGTCATGATGCCACATGGTACTATCAGCAGGCCTACAACATTGCTACAGAGGCCATTAACAATCCTGGTCCGTTCAAGCTCCAGAAGTCGTTCTACCTCGTAAACGTAGGCAGCAACGACCGAAACTCCGAGATTGTGCTTTATGCCGACCATACCGAGAGCAGCAACTACTACGACGGCGGCACCAACTTCGACTGGGCTAATGGTAATGCTCCGGGCAACTTCGCACGTTGGATGTGCCGTTGGGACTACACGTTCCTTGAGTCTTCCTCATCGCCAACGACATGGACAAAGTTCCGATCCGTACAGCGTGAGGCCGTCCAGGGCAAGGACCGTCCTTGGAAGGAAATGGCTACACCTCAGGAAGTTATGAAGGTGGCCTTCACGAACAAGACCGTCGACTCGCGTTTTGATGGCACATTCGCTTATCAGTTCCGCGGCAACTGGGACAAGTCGGGAGCCAACAGCGAGAACGGTCAGCCGCTTGTGGCCTACAACGCCAATATGCTGCCTGTCCATGCCGGCGACTCTATCCTGACGTTTGTCGACAGCGATGAGGGCATCACCTATCCTTCGAGCAGCGACAACGGCGGTGCCGGACAGAGCAATGTCGGTGCCGGATGGCTGCCGGGACGTGCCGACTGGGTGGTAGGACCATCGGCTATCAGCCGCTATAAGTATCTGAATCTCTGGAAGAACGGTATCTACCGCACCGACAACGGCAATGGCCTCGGCCGCCCTAACGGCGACAGTCCGCGTCCTTACCCGGTGCTGAAATTCTCGGAACTCTACTTCATTGCCGCTGAGGCTGCCGTGAAACTGAATATGAACACTGAGGCCCGCAACCTCATCAATGTCATCAGGGCCCGTGCCGGTGTGTGGACCTACGACAACAACCGCGACAGGGTGAAGAACGTCGACCACAGTGCTGAGATGGTTGCTGCCACACCGCAGACCATCACCATCGACTACATCCTCGATGAGCGTGAGCGCGAGTTCTTCGGCGAAGGCTACCGCTGGACCGACCTCGTGCGCACACAGAAATGGGCCGAGAGAGCACACACCTATACCATTGCCGGTTACGGTGCTGGCGACCACACTCCTCAGGTAATTACGCGTACGATAACAAAGAACGACTATCTGCGCCCGATACCACAGTCGCAGCTCGACGCTATGAGCATGCCGGAGGATCAGAAGATGGCTTTCCAGAATCCGGCTTACAGAAATAAGTAATCATCATTCGGACAATTAGATATCTTCGGCTGTACCAATGTTGAGAAATCAGCAGGGGTACAGCCCTTTTCTTTGATGCTAAAATCCTTAGTTTATGTCAGATACAACGAAATCAAAAAATACTGTTGGTGGTTCTAAAGACTTCGCCCGTCAGGCCCGTGAGCTTATAGCCATGATGACACTTGAGGAGAAAGTGTCGCAGCTGATGAACGCCACTCCCGGTATTCCCCGCCTCGGCATTCCTCCCTACGACTACTGGAACGAGGCCCTCCACGGCGTGGCGCGCTCCGGTGTGGCTACGGTCTTTCCCGAGCCGATAGGCCTTGCGGCTACCTTCAACCCCTCACTAATAGAGAAGATGGCCGATGCTATAGCCACTGAAGGCCACGCCAAGTACGCCATAGCACGGCGTAATGGCAACTACGCACGCTTCACCGGCCTCACCTACTGGTCGCCGAACGTTAATATCTTCCGCGATCCGCGGTGGGGCAGGGGAATGGAAACCTACGGCGAGGATCCGTTCCTCTCCGGCGTGATGGGCACAGCGTTCGTTCGCGGTCTCCAGGGCGACGATCCTAACTATCTTAAAGCCGCTGCCACCGCCAAGCACTTCGCTGTCCACTCTGGTCCGGAGGCCACACGCCATGAGGCCGACGTGCACCCCTCGCGCCACGATCTGTGGGAGACTTACCTCCCGGCGTTCCGCATGCTCGTCCGCGACGGTCACGTCGAGGCCGTCATGAGCGCCTATAACCGCCTGTATGGTGAGAGCTGCTCGGCGAGCCGGCTTCTCCTGACAGATATCCTGAGGAAAGAGTGGGGGTTCAAAGGCCATATCACCTCCGACGACGGAGCCATCGCCGACATAACTTCCGGTCATCACCTTGCCGACAGTGAGGCCGAGGGCGACGCCATAGCCCTGCACGCCGGAGCCAATCTTGAATGCGGAAATGCCTACCGGCACCTTGGCGAGGCCATAGCGAAAGGATACGTCAAGGAGTCGGACATCGACGAGGCCCTCTTCTATCCCCTCGTGACGCGCTTGAAACTTGGAATCCTCCTGCCCGACGACGACTGCCCATATAACAATATTCCCGAGACTGAGATATGCAGCGACGACCACCAGCGGCTCGCCGTCGAGACAGCCCGCGAGAGTATGGTGCTGCTGAAGAACGACGGTGCGCTCCCGCTCGACAAGAATATCCACACACTCTACGTCACAGGTCCGGGGGCGAGCGATGCCTTCTGGATGATGGGCAACTACTATGGCATTGGCCGTCACTACACGACGTATCTCCAGGGCATTGCCTCTAAGGTCAGCGCGGGCACTGCTCTCAACTTCCGACCCGGCGTCATGGAGTCGGCACCGACGACAAACGCTATCAACTATGCCCTCGATGAGGCCGCGATGGCCGATGCCGTAATCGTCGTTATGGGCAACTGCGGAAATCTCGAAGGCGAAGAGGGCGAGGCCATCGACTCCGTATCGAGTGGTGACAGGCTCACGCTCACACTGCCCGACAGCCAGATGGATTATCTGCGCGATATCTGTGGCCGTAAGCACGGAAAGGTTATCGTCGTACTCACCGGCGGAGGACCCATCGATATGCGGGAGATCAGCGAGCTGGCCGATGCCGTCGTCATGGCGTGGTATCCCGGTCAGGAGGGCGGACAGGCCCTTGCCGACCTGATCTTCGGCGATGCCGACTTCTCCGGACGGCTGCCGGTGACGTTCCCTACTGATGTCGACAAACTGCCGTCGTTCGATGATTACTCGATGAAGGGCAGGACTTATAAGTACATGACCGACAATATCTTCTATCCTTTCGGCTATGGTCTCAGCTATGGCCGGGTGGTTTATAGAGGTGCCACGGCCGTGCGCAAGGGAGACGATGTAGTGGTTGAGGTCGAACTGAAGAACGAAGGAGAGGCGACAGTGAACGAGACGGTACAGGTGTATGCCTCAGTTCCCGGTGCCGGATCCACTGCTCCGCTATCCCAGCTGGTGGCTTTCGAGCGTGAGGCGGTTCAGTCTGGTGAGCGCAAGAGGGTCGGGATTGACGTGCCCATAGACCGTTTTATGACTGTTCAGGACGATGGTTCTTCGGTGCTCCTTGCCGGCAAGTATGTCGTAAGTGTGGGTGGGGCTGCACCCTCGCGCCGTTCGGAGGAATTGGGCGTAAGTATGGCGCATGCAGAACTGACTATAGGGAATTAGGTGTCGGCATAGCGCTGTTCCGTCTTGAATCGGAAAGGCATGTCACATCGCCTTCGTTTTAATATCGTACCGTTGTTCTCAAGTCGTCCATCCCATCGGAGCACAGTACATTTGCGTCCCGGTGGCGATGGGCTATGATGCCTTTTGCAGAGCGAATGGATTGGTAGTAGTTGTAAGAATATTTCGCAATAAAGAGTAAAATGAACCTACTTTGTAACTACTTGATATTCAAACGGGTAGCCATACATGCCGTTTTGCGTTCTAAAACGGTCCATTTCAGGCTCTAAAACGGTCCGTTTCAGGATGCGAAACGGGCCGTTTGGGAACGCGAAACGGCCCGTATTGGAATGCTGTTAATATTTTTCGCACCCGACTTCGTCAATGCGTCACCCAAAATTATAGTACATGGCTGATGCGATTGATATCCATACGTACGATGGTTTGGCACTTATCCTTATCTGACAAAAACCAAATAGAACCTCTTGCACTTGCAATGGGCTGTGCCCATTGTGCCTTTCGTTCCTCAGGCTTGCAATCGCAAGTAAAACCTGCAAAACCGCTGATGCCACGAAGTCCACACGGATCCGGGAATTAGAATGAGGTTTCGGGTTGATGTACTGTGGGGTAATAAAAAAGGCAAAACGTCCGGTACATTGAGCGTTTCGACAATAACAAAAAAAACGATCATTGCCACTCCATTGATTGGGATGGCGATGATCGTTCTTCTTCTATGTTGCTGTTGCAAAGCCGAATGCCGTCAGCAGTGTGGCTTTGTAGTCGACTCCGACTTTATGTCTTTGTCTAATAATATTCAGGTCGGATATAGTTGGTGTTCAGTATGCTGACGAACGTGTTAGCGAGGTTGATGCAGTCGGCGTTGGCATTGATGAACGCCTTGCTCCAAACCTTGTTGTTGCCGTTGTCGGTCAGTGGTGCTACGCCTTTCACCGGCAGCCATATAGCTCCATACGATGGCTCTACTTTCCGTCCGAAGGGTGCTGTGTTGACATACTTGTTTACCTTCATAGTCACCACAAGCTTACACGGCATGATGTCGATTGTCATGCTTCCGTAGGCATCTATCGACATTGCGAAAGCCATATTGCCGTCGCTGTAGAGGATTTTTGGTGCTACCGTTTTTATCACAACGTGCTCGGCCGACGATGCTGAGTAGTCAATCTGCCGCTCAGTGCGCCGTTGGTCGGCGAACATCCTTATGCAGTCGTATATCGACGCGATATACAGCGAGTCGCTGGCAGGAATGTTAAACGTGTAGCTGATGTTGCTGTCTTTATCGAGATGCCCCTGCTTGACGATGTTCTCGGCCCATCGCTTTGTGTTCGCCTTTGCATCGTTAAAAGCCTCTGCTGTTGCGTTTATCTCCTTGGCGTCGAATTTTGTCTGTCCCATAGCGGATATAGCTGTGAGACAGACAATTGTAATGAATAGTATTTTCTTTAAGTTCATTGTTTTGCAATTGCTTTATGCCTCTACTGGCATAATCATTTGTCGCTTTATCTACACGTACGACTCGAGGAACTTTACTGTTCCTTCGACGCGCAATCCCTTCTCTGTAGCCGGTACGAGGATGGTCTCACCGGCGTTGAGAGTTGTCTGGTTACCCTCGGAGTCGGTCACGACGCCTTCACCTCCCACGCCGATGAGGATGACGAACGAGTCGAGGTCGCTGTAGTCGAGGTCCATCGGCTCGGTGAGGTCGTAGAGGGTGGTGGTGAAGAACTTGCTCTCGACGAGCACCATCGGTGCGTTGGCCTTCTTGTCGTAGTGCTGGCGGTAGTCGTCGTGGACTGTGTAGTCGATGCTCTCGGCGGCCTCCTTGACGTGCAGCTGACGGTAGTTGCCGTTCTTGTCCTTTCTCTTGAAGTCGTAGATGCGGAAGGTGACGTCGCTGGTCTGCTGGATTTCGGCCAGGAAGCAGCCTGCGCCGATGCTGTGGATGCGTCCTGCAGGGAGGAAGAAGCAGTCGCCCTCTTTCACGGGATACTCGGCAATGGCATCGGTGATGGTGTCGTTGGCAACCATCTCCTTGTATTCTTCGGGCGTAATCTTCTTCTTCAGACCGCTGCGAAGCTTCGCGTCGGGGTCGGAAGGCATGATATACCACATCTCGGTCTTACCCATGGGGTAGCCTAAGCGGTGTGCGGTGTCGTCGTCGGGGTGTACCTGTATGGAGAGCTGTTTGCGTGCGTCGATGAACTTGATGAGCAGAGGGAATACGTTGCCGAAGCGTTTGTAGTTCTCTTTTCCCACGAGTTTCTCCTTCAACTCGGCTACTAAGTCGTTGAGTTTCATTCCGGCGTACTCACCGTTGCTGATGACGGTCTCGTTATCCTTCACTCCGGAGATTTCCCAACTCTCGCCGACTTGCTCGAGATGGCTGTCTAAATGTTTGAAGGGGATGATCTTATCACCGCCCCAAATAGTCTGCTTTAGCAGTGGCTGAAACTTAATCATGACTCAAATTACTATTTTTTTCTTTCTGTATTTGTCTCTGAATTCTGATGGCGAGCACCCCTTCTTCCGCTTGAAGATGCGGTTGAAGTTGCTCAGATTGTTATATCCGCAGTTGAACGAGATGTTGGCGATGCTCTCCTGAGTGTCGAGCAGCATTCGGGTGGCATAGCCCAACCGTGTCTCGATGATATATTCCGACAGGGTCCTTCCCGTATGCAACTTGAAGAAACGGCTGAAAGCACTCTGGCTCATGTTGGCGAGGTCAGCGAGAGTTTCAAGCTTTATCTCGTACATATAGTTCTCGTTGATGTAATTTTTCACCTTCAGCACGCGGCGGCTGTCGTCCTGAATCTCCACCTTGGCGTAGGCGCTGGTGGCCAGGGCATGGGCTCCTTCCTCAACGGAGAGGATGTGCAGGATGCGCAGAAACTGCATAATGGTCTCGAAACGGTCCTCAATCTGGCTGATGGTCGTTATGAGATTATACACTTTCATGATGGTCGGCAACGGGAAGGCAATGCCGTTCTGGGCCTCTTTCAGAAGGTTGTATATACTTAGGAACGGCGTTTTGCGGAACAGACTGTCGCATTCGTCGAGGCCGAACTTGAATTGTATCGTTATCTCCCTGATATCTTTGGATGTACAGGTGTTCTGTTCCCACACGTGTTCTAATTCGGGCGACGTGATAAGCACAAGGTCGTAGTTGCCGATGATCTCTGACGAATCGCCAACAATCCTCCTCACTCCGGCTGCATTCTCCACGAAGTTTAGTTCGTAAACCTCATGGTTGTGTATGGGATAGACGAATTCCTTCTTTCTACGGTCAGCAATATAGAGGGCATCCTTACCCATCAGGGGCGTTATCTCATGTAAAATGCGATCTGCCATAATCTCTTTTTTCCTCAGTATATAGTTATTTTATTTTGCAAAAGTACTATATTCTGAGAAAAAAAAGAAATTATGGCAGATTTTTTTTGTTTTAGTGATTACAAAAACGAAACTATATGTTCCGTTCCATAATCTCGAGGCACATTCGGCTATTGTGATAAGGGCACTTCCAGAATCCCGCTTTGTCGTCGTCGAGATTGAGTGTTCCGTCGTCGAGACGGGCCCAGTGCCACTCGCCATTCTCCTCGTCAATGAGATACTTCTTTATGTATTCCCATGCGCGGATGCACTTTCCGAGTGCCTGCGCACTTCCGAAGTGCTCATAGAGATTGGCATGTCCGATGACGCTTTCGCACATCACCCACCATTGCCTCTGTCGGTCTTCGCGGCCGTCGTCGAGCCATTTCTCGTAGATGGTGCTGCCGTCTTTCTGTAGTCCTTCGTCGGCAGCGGCGGCAATATACCTCACGATGGGCTCTATCCTGCTCAGTGTGGCTTTGTCGCCGAGCACTAAGGCCGTCTCGTGGAGCAGCCAGCTGGCCTCGATGTCGTGGCCGAACGACTGGATATTGCGTTTGCCCTGCCATTCGTCGTTGAAGAAGAGGTCGAGGTGACAGGTCTCCTTATTTAGAATTTTATCCGTGAAGATGTCGAGGAGATTGCGTGTAGCGTGCTCTACCTCGGCGCGGAGGGTGGTATTCTCCTCGTCGGTCAGGACAAGCTGCTCGCCGTGGTCGCCCTTCAGAACGCGCAGGAGGTTGGTGTAAGGTTCGATGATGTGCAGATGGGTGTTCATCGTGCGCGACCCGTTCTCGTCCTTATCGCTAAGGCGCATGTCGCCGATGGGCTGCCAGTCGCGTGTCAGGGCCTCAATGTAACCGTTGTTCTTCTTGTCGAAAGCGTTGCGCTCAATGTCGTGAAACAGTTTTACGGCACAGTCGAAAGCACGGCGGTCGCCGGTGGCACGCGCAAACTCGCTCATGCCGTAGATGGTGAAGCCGATGGCGTAAGTCTGCTTTTTCGTATCCAAGGGCTGTCCTTTGTAGTCGACACTCCAGAATACGCCACCGTATTCCTTGTCGATGAAGTGGTCGAAGATGTAATCTCGGGCGCGCTCGGCAGCTTTTAGATATTCCGGCTTCCTCAGCACGCGGTAGGCGGCTGAGAATGCCCAAAGGATGCGGGCGTTGAGAATGGCACCTTTCTCGGCCTCCGGATGCACTGTGTCGTGCCCGTCGACACGGCCGTAGTAGCCGCCATGCTCGTTGTCGGTGACCTTGTCAATCCAATAATTCAGGATATTGGTCTCCAGACATTTGCGGAATTGCTTTTTCAATTCTTCCATTATCGTAAGTATTGACTATTTCTTTATTGGATATTTGTAAAGCAAAAGCAGCATAATCACACAGATTACTGCCGGTATGATAGAGAAAAGCGACCATATCATTTTCAACACCGAGGGGGTGATGGAACTGGGATCGACAATCGAGTTGCCCATCTTGTCGGTGGTCATGCTCGCGCCGGCGAGTCCGAGGAATAGTGCTACGAGGGCTCCCGATATGGCTGTGCCAAGTTTCTGGGCCATTGTTCCGGAAGAGAAAATCAGTCCCGTTGATGATGTTCCGTTCTTTTCGGTAGCGTAATCGGCCACGTCGGAATACATCGACCATAGCAACGGCGAGTAAATGCCGATACCCATGGACGTCAGCACGACCACTGCTATCATCACCCATATCCATGATGCCTTCATAGGTATGAAGAAGAAGAGGACAGAGAACAGAAGGCAGATGACGGCTGCAAACATGAATGTCTTTTTCTTACTGCCAATCTTCTTCGTGAACCAAGGTGACAGTCCGCCGAAAACCATACATGTAAGCTCACCGAATGTCATGAAAACAGTGTAGTTTATGATCAGTTTGCCAATGGTGATTTCGCCGTTAAGGCAGTAGGTGAACATGTATCCGGCTGCCGCATATCTGAATCCGTTGAAGAAGTTGGTGCAGATGCTTGTTCCGGTAAGGTACAGCCATGGCACATTTTTCACAAGGTCCACGAACTGTTTTCCCGAGTATTTCTCTGCTCTCTTTGGTTTCAGACGCTCTTTCGTCATAAGTCCGCAGGCAAGGGTGAGCACGGCGGCTACCACTCCGAAGATTATGCCGAGCATGGAGTACTGATGCTGACTTGAGCCGCCGACGAGTTTCTGAAGGTAAGGGAATATCATCAGGGTGATAAAGCCCATTGCGTAGGCTCCTACCATTCGGAAAGACGAGAACTGGTTTTTCTCATTGTCGTCGTCGGTCATCACTCCCAACAGCGAACCGTATGGGACGTTGACCAGAGTGTATATAGCCATCATCAGCAGATACATGGTGTAGGCGTATATGCGCTTACCGGTCGCGTCGAAGTCGGGCGTCTGCAGGAGCAGGGCAAAGACCAATCCGAACGGCAGAGCTCCGAAAATCAGAAACGGGCGATATGTTCCCCATCTCGATTGCATGCGGTCGGCGAGCGATCCCATTATCGGGTCGGTGACGACATCGAAGAGCCGGGCTATCAGCATCAGCGTGGCGGCATCGGCGAAACTCAGTCCGAAGATGTTTGTGAAGAACAACGGGAATGCTATCGACATTATCTTCCACGTTATTCCGCCTGCTGCGGCATCGCCAAGGGCATAGCCTATTTTCTCTGTTATTGTAGCCATGGTCGTTTATAGATGTTTGTTTTTCTCGATGAGCTTTTTGATGGTCTCGACGCTCTTTCCGGTAGCGAAACCGTCCTGAGGAGTATTCATGCAGTAGTCGACGAGCTTGTCGATGGTGGAAGTAGCCACGTGCATGCGAGTGTCGGACGATGCATAATAGATGAATACTTTTCCATCCGGGTCGGCAATCCATCCGTTGGCGAAGACAACGTTCATCACGTCGCCGATGTACTCACCGCCCTGTGGCACAAGGAAGTAGCCTCCCGGCTGTGCGATAACCTTCGTTGGGTCGTCGAGAGCTGTCATGTACATGTAGAGAACATAGCGCAAGCCGCTGGCGCAGCCACGGACGCCGTGGGCCAGATGGAGCCATCCCTTAGGAGTCTTTATCGGGTGTGGACCCTCGCCGTTCTTAACCTCCATGATAGTGTGGTAGTGACGGGAGTTGATAATTTTCTCTGCCTTTATCTCGGCGTGAGTGATATCGTCGACAAGAGCCCAGCCGATGCCACCGCCTGAGCCTGCGTCGATGAATCCGTCCTGCGGACGTGTGTAGAAAGCATACTTGCCGTCGACGAACTCTGGGTGGAGAACGACGTTGCGCTGTTGGCTCTTTGTCTTCAGGTCGGGCAGACGGTCCCAGTGGATGAGGTCGTGCGTGCGGGCGATAGCGGCTGTTGCAGTAGCTGCCGACAGGTCGCCGGGCTGGCTGTCGTCGTGACGCTCAGCGCAGAAGACGCCGTAAATCCATCCGTCCTCATGCTGTGTCAGGCGCATGTCGTAGATATTTGTTGCTGGAATGGTATCCTCGGGCATTGTGATAGGCTCCGGCCAGAAACGGAAGTTGTCAATGCCGTTGGGACTCTCGGCCACAGCGAAGAAGCTCTTGCGGTCGGCACCCTCCACACGGACGACGAGAACGTATTTGCCGTTGAACTTGATGGCACCGCTGTTGAGTGTGGCATTCATCATTATGCGCTGTTCGAGATATGGGTTGTCGTTCTCGTTGAAGTCGTAACGCCATTCCAATGGTGTGTGCTCGGCTGTCAGAATAGGGTTCTTATAACGGGTGTAGATACCGTTGCCCCATTCCTCGGCAACATTCTTGCGGCTGAGAAGCTCCTCGTGGTGTGCTCTCAAAGCCTTCACTTTGTCTTGAAAGTTTGTCATAGGTTCTATTTTTGTCTGTTTTATTTTCTTTATTTTGTTTTCTTAATGTCTTTGAGGAACAATATGTCTTTCTGCTCTTCGAATTTCTTGAAGTCAGGTGCGGCATTTGATCCCTTATTCGGCAAGTAAGCCTCCTGGTCGGGGTTGACGAAGTCGTTGCGCCAGAAGAGGACGTAACTGAGTTGTCCGCTGAACTGCTGGAGGACAGGATACAGTGTCTGCATGAACCAGTCGCTTTTGTGGTTTATACCCCTGCAGCCTGTCTCAGTGAAGGCTGCAAGCTTTTTTTGCTGCCTTGCACATTCCGTCATTATCTTCAATTCGGACTTAGTGTTGGCTATATAGTTACTGTCGCTGTTGTCAAACTCGTAGATGTCGATACCTACCAAATCTACCAAGTCGTCGCCGGGATAGCACTTCATGAACTTCTCCTTAGTATCGCTGGTTCCGTCAAGGTTTGGCGACCATGCCCATACGAGATAGTCTTTCAGCCCTTCGCGGTCGAATGTTTCGTGGGTAAGCTTGAAGAATTGCTTGTATTCCTCGGGTGTGCAACTGTTCTTTCCCCACCAGAACCAGCCTCCGTTCATCTCGTGCCAGGGGCGGAAAACTATTGGAATCTGCTTGCCGTCGGGTGTCTTGAGGGTCTTAAGGAATGTCGCTACTGTCTTCAGCCATCCCATGAATTTGTCGCGCACATCTCCTCCTTCGAGGATTTTCTTCACTGGTTCTCCCGATGGGTCCCATGCATTCTGGCTTGTAACGGGATTGTGTGGGTGCCAGCTGATGGTCACTATTCCTCCACGCTGGTACTGAGCGATAGCCTCCTTGCGCAGACGGTCGAAAGGTACCTTATCGAGATTTTTGTCGTTGCCGAGCTCAAGTTCGCCGAGGTCGAATCCCATTACAGCAGGATAATCACCGGTTACTTCAAGGACATCACTCCTGTTCTCGTCCCAGCTCCATGTGGAACCGTACATTGGGTCGTCCTGGTGGCCAACCATGATGCCTCTCTTCTGCAGTTTCATCATGCGCTTCATCAGCTTCTGGGCCGGAGTTTGCGCAGCCGTTGCAGTGCCGGAACATAGAATTCCGGCTGCAAACAGTAATATCTTCAATACATTTTTCATCTGTTCTGTTTTATTGTACTGTAGCGGTTATATATTGTTCTCTGTAAATCTTTGTTTTAAGTGGCGTATTTTGACCAGATTCTTTCAGCCGTGACCAGAGTCTATTCTATACCCATCTGCTTGCGGATGAAGTTCTGCCATTCGTCCCACTGCTCCTGATACCAGTAGTGTCCGGTCATCTGATAAACAGAGAGGGTCTTCGGTGCCTTTATAATATTGTAGGTGGAGTATGACGATGTTGGCGGCACCACCTCATCGTTGTAGCCGAAACTGTACCAGCCGGGCTGCGTTACGCGGCGTGCGAAGTTTACGCCGTCGTAGTATCTTGCTCCCTCAACTTTCATGTTCAGGAGCTCTTTGTTGGTTCCATTCTTCACATCCCAATAAAAGTAGTGCGGCCATCCACCTCCCACGTTGTGCATTTCGGCCTCGAAATCGCACATGGCGTCATGGACGACTCCAAGGAATGTGATGCGCTTATCGAGGGCAGCAGTAGCCAACGAGAGGAATCCTCCCTGACTCGACCCTGTCACTCCGATGGCCTTTTCGTCCCATTCGGGCAGCGATGCAATGAAATCGACACCACGGACAGCCCCTGTGACTACTCTCTTATAGTAGTTCTTGTTGGGCTCGGCGAGGTTTACTTCCCAGTAATTGTTCAGTGCGGCATTGCGAAGATCGTCGTAAATGCTCTGCTGCATGGTCACAGGAATACCATGGATGCCAATCTCCAACACTATGCACTTGCCCGGAGCTGTGTATGTGTCGCCGCTGTATGGACGCACGCCGGCTCCCGGCACCCGCAGCAGAGCCGGGTATTTGCCCGGCTTTACGGGAACGGAGAGGATTCCGTACATTCTTGAGTTGGCATTGTCGTTGACATAGCTCACCTCGTAGACGTTCTCGTCCTTTGTACAGCGCTCAGGCAACAGGCATCGGGTGGGGTTGAGGTCGTTTTTCCGTGCCTCGCTGAGGGTTTTGCTCCAGAATTCGTCGAAGTCCTTCGGCTCTTTGCAATACGGCCGCAATTTCTCGGGTGAGAACGCTGCCGTGCACAGCCCTCGATAGTCTTTTCCGCCAACGTGTGCCGTGGCTGTAATGCGGTAAAAACCAGACGTAGTCATCTTTCCGCTCCATTTCAAAGAACCATCTTTCAATGTGACACTTTTCTTAGTGTCGGGGTACATCACGGGTCCTGCCTCAATGTCCACCTTTGCGTTGTCGAGCAGGGTTCCCGATTTCAGCACGTTGATCTCGAAGTTGGCTGTTTCGCCGGCTTTGTAGTTCCAGTCCTTGTGGTCAGGAGTGATGGTGACGACGATGTTGTTGCCCATGATCTGTGCGGACAGCGGCAACAGCATCGTCAGGGCCATCAGAAGTATAACTAAACGTCTCATGTTTTTTCTTCGGTTTATTTATTGGTTTAAGCTATTTTTTTCTCCTTTGCAAAGTTACTATAAATTTATTTTTATCCATAATACTTTATTGACCAATAGTTTGTCTAATTTGGCAAATATGAAAGAAGGACTCCTTTTGTGGAGTCCTTCCGTTAATATTAGTCATCGAAAGTGAATTTTGAGTACTTTCGAGTGGTGCTCATTCTGCTGTTCAGAATCCGAACGAAGTCTTCAGTGCATTGACGATACGCGGCTCTGTCCATGTCATGGTGTTGCGGTCGAAGAGCCCCATCCACCACAGTCCGGTGGTGTGGTGATCTTTGAACTGCGAAGCCACGTAGTTAGCGTACTTCACGCGCTCATCCATGCTCTTTTTGTTGTCTATAGCTCCGAACTCGCCGAAGATATATGGAATACCGAGCTGTGCTGCCCTCGCGTCAACTCTGTTTATGACTGTCGAGACATCCTCCTCGCACTGGCTGTCCCAGACGTAGATGTTGTAGTCATATTCCTTGCCGTCGGCATTCTTTCCTGCGTTGTAGTTACAGAAGTTATACGGGTCGTAGCTGTGTATTGTCAAGTAGATATGACTTGGATGCACATCTGTCGGCAACTGTAGCTCAGCCAATGGGTCACCGTTGTTAGAGTTGTTCTTGTTGCCTGTAGCCGCATAAGTGGTTATGGCGAGGTTGCGGTACTCGTTGTTTCCGCCCGTAGCGCGCACTGTGTTGACGAAGTCCTGCTGCAGCTTGTTGATAGCTGTGTAGGCATCGCTGCCCGGAGCCGGTGCTGACCAACTGTAGTTCTTGTCAAGAATCTCGTTGAAGCTCTCGAAGATAAGGTGGTCGCCATAGTCCTTAAACCTGTTGGCAATCTGCCGCCAAATAGCCTGGTACTTAACTGTCTGCTCCGGATATTTGTCCATGTCGGCATAGAGCCATGCTCCACTGGCACCGGTATCGTGCATGACGTTGATGATACAGTAGGCATTGTCCTTGAGAACGTAGTTTACGACTTCCTCAACACGGTTCATCCATGCCTCGTCGATGTTGTTGTTGGCATCGAGGTGTGGTCCCCATGTTACCGGAATACGTATTATATTGAATCCTTTAGCGACGATAGAGTCAATCATTGCCTGCGTGGTTACGGGCTGTCCCCATGCTGTCTCCCAGTCGCTGACAGTCTTTGTCGATGGATCCCACCAGTCACCAGTAGGATTGCTCTCGAGTGTATTACCGAGATTGTATCCCATGTGGAGGCTGTCGCGCAGCTGCCAAGCTGACATGAAGCTGTCGCCCGGATCGCGTGCAATGCCTTTCTGGTTCACAGTTATCACCTTGGAGTAGTTTCCAGCTGTCACGGTGATTGCCGATGAGCGCTGCTCACCGTCGTTTCCCGTTACCGTCACCTTTATGTAGTTGTTTGTATTGGTGGCTGTAGAGTCAGCGTATTGCCATCCCGGGCCGGCGTGTGGCGTTATCTTCAGCCATGCCGTGTCGGCCTCGGGCACTGTCGCCGTCCATTCCCCGTTAGTGTTCACTCCGAGCATGACCTGAGCCTCTGCCTGGTTGAAGTCGAGTTGTGTGACGGACTCGTTGTCTTTGGTGACATCCAGTCCTGTGGCTGCCACCACTGAGTCGTTGTCCGAGCAGCTCGTGAAGATGGCTGCAAGGGCAATGAACATCAGTCCGAATATTTTTCTTGTTTTCATTGTTGACAATCTTTTAATCTGTTTACTTCCTTATTTTCTTTATTTCGGAATGTAGACTATTCTCACGTTATCAATGCGCGCATCGATATGTCCGGCAGCGGTAGCCTGGTTGATGTCCTGAATGCGGAAGATGCTTACTCCTGCGTTCTTTACATCACCGTAAGTAGCGAGCTTAGCGTATGCCGGGAACTTCTTTATAGGCACGATAGCTCTGTACCACTTGTTCTTGTGATACTGTCCGTTGATATCCTGAAGCACCGGTCCGTCGGGGAATTCGCCTACTCCAGCGTTATAGTCGGCCCATCCGAAGTTATCATACTGGTAGTCAGCAGGTGACCCTTCCTGTCCTGCTGCGCTGTTCGGCCAGAGCGTGTAGCGCAGGAATCCCCAGAATGTGCCATTGTTATAGTCGCTTGAGTCGTAGACATTGAATGCGAAGTAGATGTCGTCGGCACTTGCGTTGGCCGGAATATTATCGGAGAGTGTGAAGTTATTGCCGTTCCAGTCCTTCTTGAAGAAGATCATCGTACCCCACCACTGCTGGTATTCTTTGTCGACGAATATATTAGCATATTTTCCGTCGGCGTTGCCGGCATCGATGTATGAAGCGTTTGGTCCCCATCCTTCGTCAACGGCATCGTCGTTGTCGAATGTTGTGAGGATAGTCGAACGGTCGTAGAATCTCTCCACATTAGCCTGTCCTCCAGGTGTTGTCACGGTAAGCGTCGAGACATTGCCCGACGGCTGCTTGGTGAACGGAACGAAGATGCTGTCCTGTGATGCCGATACGGTGAACTCGTCCGGTGTGAGCGTTACGTCGCCGTAGGTTATCGATGACACCTGAATGAACTCGCGTCCTGTGATAACTAACGTCTCGCCAATCTGCGGCATATCGTTTGATACGCTGAGAATCACCGGCTTGCCCGGTACGCGGTAGTATGGCATGTAGGTCGTTCCGGCAGCGCACTGGATAACGAGCGCACCGCTGTCGGGAGCGTTTGCCGGCATTATAGCGCCCTCTAAAGAGTATGTTGTATAGCTCTGGGTAGCAGCATTATAGCGATGGTCCTGCGAGATACTGAAGAAATCGGTCACATCAGTATGGTTGCCCGGCACATTATCCGGGTCGAAGGTTGTCGTATCGAGTGCGGCAGCCTGTACGTCAGTGATGAATATCTTCTCTACATCGACGAGATTCAGTCCGTGCAGTTTCAGCGTGTCGCCTGCCGAGCGTGGGTATTTGGCCTCGATGCGTTGCAACTGCGGTCCCGGAGCCGTTACCTTGAAAGCGTAAGTAGCCGTTCCGTGAGTTGTCTCCACCTTTATCTCATCGGGGATATTGCTGTCGAAAGCCGAAAGCTTAAAGCCCTTAGCCTCAGTAGGTATGGTGACGATGATGCTGTGGTCGGTATTCATCGTCGGGTTGATGGTTACCTCCTGGTCGTTGATATAGACATGGAGCGCGCTGCCGAGATTCTTACCCATGATGGCAATCATCGTTCCTGCTCCGGCCTTAGTATAGGTCTTGTCGTAGCTGTAGTTGACGGTGTCGGAGGAAAGAATCTTCACGCCGGTGATTTCCGGTGTGCCTCCTCCGTCGGAGTCGTCATCGCTGCAGGCAGCGAACGAGAATGACAATACCGCGATGAGCAGCATAGCCATCAGACTCATTATGCTTGATTTATAATTTTTCATCTTTTGTCAATGTTTGGTTGTCGGTTATTTATCTCCAAAGTCGTACGGCTGTGGATCTTTATTCAGATATGGGTTCTGGATGACATCGCTCTCAGGGTATGGCATGAAGATATTGCCGTCGTTGAGCTGTATCGTCTGGTATCCGGTCTCATACTCTGTGCAGAGCGCATTGAAGTCGTAGGTGTACGGAACCTTAGTGCCTCGTCCTGCCACAGGAGTATTATCTGTCTCCGATTTTGCGAGGAAGTCGTTCCAATACACGTTTCCAGTCTGTGGATTGGTTATGTACCACACGTTCTGTCCGTAAGGGATGGCGCGGTAGCTGAGTGTTCCGTCGGCATTCTTGATGACGTCGCCTTCGCGGAGCTGAGCCCCTCTGTGCTGCTTGTTGTTGAAGAAGTCGAGCATTGTCTGTGGCTTCCATCTGTACCATGTCACCATATCCCACCAGTTGGAGTATTCCATGCAGAATTCTATCTGGCGCTCACGGACAAGTTTCGGGAAGTCAAGCTCAGTGTAAGGTTTTACACCTGCGCGCTCCCTGACAGCATTGATGGCTGCGAGTGCCTCAGGATTTGTAGTTTTCTCGTCGTTGCCCAAGAGAGCCTCAGCCTTCATGAGGTAAACGTCGGCAAGACGCTGGATGTACGTATTCAGCGGTGAAGCCATCTGTTCGAGATTTGCCGGAGCCACGTCAGCCTTGTTTCCGAGCACTCCTTTCTTGACCTGCATCCAGTTGTGCTTGTAGGTATAACCGCCCTCCGACTTGTGCAGATAGCTGTAGTAGCTGTTCGGAGTGAAGAATGTAGCGTTACGGCGAATTGTGTCGGCCGGATCCTGATTGTAGATGTCAATCATGTCGGGCGTTGCGCAGAGGTTGCCTCCCCATACGTTCACGTCGGATGTCACCTCCGGGAAAGCGAGGTCGGAGTATGTAGCGTTCATAGCGCCCCACTCGTGTGTGCTTGGGTCGGCCCATCTCATGGCGAGAATTGTCTCGTCGTTATCGTTATTCTTAGCCTTGAAGAGGTCGGCATAGTCGGGCAGCAGATGGTACTGTCCGCAGTTTATGACCTCATCGCAGAGCTTAACGACTCGGTTCAGCGTAGCCTGGTCGCGGTTGTGGTCGCCACGTGCGCTGGCATCCCATCCGCTCTGGGCCAGAAGGGCCTTTGCCAGGGCTGCCTTGGCAGCATATTTCGACGGATGATGGTCGGTGCCGGTCTCCGGCAGCAGCTCTTCAGCCTTTTCGAAATCGCGTACGATGAATTTCAGTACGTCGGCTTCGGTATTCAGCGGCTGTACAGGATTGTCGATCATCTTCTGGTTATTCTCAAAAAGAATGTTCGGGCCCCATCCTCTGAGCAGATAGAAATAAGCCCATCCGCGCATGAGATAGCACTCGCCCATACCGGCGTTCTTCACGCTCTCGCTGACATCGCTGGAGCAGTAGTCCTGGATATTCTTCAGTGTAGCATTACTCATCGTCACTACATTGTAGAGTGCCGACCACGCCAGACTGAGGTCGGAGGTAAGTCCTGTAACCTGGAATAGTGCGAACTCGGAGCTTACATACGGGTTCCAGGCGTCGTTGGCGCGGTAAGAACCCATTCCGATGAGGGCACGGCGGTTGAAGTTGAACCACGCACGGTTGTACAGTGGCTCCGTACCTTTCCTTACGGCATCGTCGGACGAATAGTATGTCTCGGTCGTATACTGTCCCGTCGGCTTCTTGTCGAGGAAGTCGTCACTGCAGCTTGTCGTCAGCAGAGTGAGGCCAGCGAGTGCCGAGAGGAGATAAATATTATATTTTTTCATTTTGTTATGTCCTTTAGTGTTGTATTGTGGCTAAAACTTTACCTTCAGTCCAAAAGTATAGATGCGCTGCGACGGGTAGCGGTAGTTATCGATGCCCTGCAGCAGAATGTTCTGTCCCTGTGCTCCGATTTCGGGGTCGTAGCCGTCGTAGCCGCAGATAGTGAAGAGGTTCTGGATGTTTCCGTACACCTGTACCCAGTCGAGTTTCAGCGGTGCGAGCCAGCTCTTAGGCAGATTCCAGGCCAGCGAGATTGTCTTCAGCCGCAGATAAGAGCCGTCCTCGACGAAGCGGTTGCTGACACGGTTGTTATCGTTCATCGACGAGCCTGCTGAGCTGATGCGCTGTACCCTTGCTGTTGTCGGGTTAGTGACGTAGACATTTGATATGTCGGTAGGTGATCCATTGGGGTCGATGAGTGCCACACGCGCATAGTCGGATACGTATGCCATCAGGTTGCTATAACGCTGAGTGTTAGTGTGTTGCTGACGTACGAGGTTGTAGATGTCGCCACCGACGGAACCGTTGAAGAATAATGTCAGTTCGAAGTTCTTCCATCTGAGTGTGTTGTTGAGTCCGAAGGTGAAGTCCGGGTTCGGGTCGCCGATATATTTACGGTCGGCCGATGTGATTTTTCCGTCCTTGTTGACATCCTCGAAGATATAGTCGCCGACCCAGATGCCGTTGGCAGCTATGTCGTACATCTTTCCTGTGGTCTCGTCGGCAGGACGGGCTACAGGCACTCGGTTGCCGTTGGCGTCGAGGAGGAACTCACCCTGCTTGTTCTTCTGATAGAAGTCGCCCTCGTTGGTGAACATTCCGATGACGTTATAGCCGTAGAAGCGGCCTACAGGACCGCCTACCTCCGACATTGTATATGTGTCGGTGCCAATCGTTCCGGTTATTGTAGCACCGTCGCTGTTGAGCTTCGTGAGCTTGTTGCGGTTGAACGACAGAGTGGCATTGGTGCGCCACTCCCAGTCCTTGTTGGCAATATTCACTGAGTTGGCAGTGAACTCGATACCGGTGTTGCGGATGGCTCCACGGTTCACCCACGGAGCGGTCATTCCCATGTAGTCGTTGTTGATGACATACGACGGGAGCATAGCCTGCATGAGGAGGTCGCGGGTGTCCTTATAGTACCAGTCGACGATGAACTCGAGACGGTTCTTGAGTATAGCCAGGTCGAGACCTACGTTCCAAGCTCTTGTGCTCTCCCACTTGAGGTTGGCGTTAGGGAACTGTGCTGGATAGTAACCTGGGCCCCATGCTGTTGCTGTGTTGGCCATGGTCGAACCGTAAGCATAGGAGCCTACGCTCTGGTTACCGACGAGACCCCATCCTAAACGCAGTTTCATGTTGTTGATCCACTTCACGTTCTTGAGGAATTTCTCCTGGCTGATGCGCCAAGCGAGGGCCACTGACGGGAACCATCCCCAGCGGTTGTTCTTACCGAAACTCGACGAACCGTCGGCACGCAGCGTTGTGGTGAGGAGGTAGCGGTCGAGGAGATTGTAGTTCAGACGGCCGAAGTACGACTCAATCGACCATTGTGTACCGTCGTCGCCACTGTTTGTGGCTGTCTTTGGGTCGCCGGGGTTCAGCGAGTGAATAGCGTCGCTGATGTAGTTATAGCGTGTTCCTGCGAGCGATTCCCAGTTACCCCACTGCGCCTCATGACCGAACATCACCTGCATGTGGTTGTTCTTGCAGGGGTCGAAGTCGTATGTGGCGTACTGCTTGAATGAGGTGTACTTGCTCATATTCTTTGTTCTCGTCGACTGCGATGTGACGACAGTGGTGCCATAGGTGTAGCCCGGCTGGAAGAAGTAGTTGTTCAGCCAGCCCCGGTTACCACCGTATTCGATGCGGATGCTGAGGCCCTTGAGGGGCGTCAGATTTGCGAATACATTGTAGTCGACGCTGTAGTTATTGTCCTTATTCTCACGCATGTTGGCCTCGAAGATAGGGTTGGTATAGTAGGTCGACATGCTGTTTGTCTGCGGCATGGCGTAAGTGCCGTCGGGATTCCTTGGTGCTACATCGGGGAACTGGTCGAGGGCCGTAGCGATAACGCTACCTGTTGAGAATGTATTGAGCTGCTTTGTGTTGGCATAGTAGAGATTGGTGCCTACCTGCAGCCATTTTGTTACCTTTGTATCGAAGTTTGAACGGATGCTCATACGGTCGAATCCCGAACCGAGAGCCACACCGTCCTGGTTGAGGTATCCGGCGCTGATGCTGTAATTCATGTCGTCGGTACCGCCGCTGATGTTCACGCTGTGGTTGTGCATGAAGGCCGTGCTGAAGAGTTCGCGCTGCCAATCGGTACCGTTAGTAAGTAGCTCGGGATGTGCGTAGTCCTCTCGCTGACCCCATCCCTGGATAGCCGCGCGCTCGTTGTAGAAGTCGGCATACTGGTGGAGGTTCATGACATCGAGATACTTTGGCATCTGCTGCCATCCGAGGTAGCCCTCATACTGTATTTTCGGCTTACCCTTAGCTCCGTGCTTGGTGGTGATGAGCACCACTCCGTTAGAAGCACGCGAGCCGTAGATGGCTGTTGCCGATGCGTCCTTGAGGACCTCAATGCTCGTAATGTCGGAAGGGTTGATGCTTGCCAATGCACTGCTGTTGCCGTTTGAGCTTCCGCTCTGTGCTATACCGTCGATGACGTAGAGCGGCTCCGATCCGTTGAGCGAGCTGATACCACGGATCTGCACCGAGATACCGCCGCCCGGAGCTCCTGAGTTCTGCATCACCTGCACACCGGCGATACGTCCCTGCATCGACTGCTCCAGCGAGGTGTTCACACCTTCTTTAATAGCTTTCTCGTCGATGGAGGCAACAGAACCGGTGAGGTCGGAACGCTTCATCGTTCCGTAACCTACAACGACCACCTCGTCGAGGTCGCTGGCCGACGGCTGCAGCATGATGTTGATGCTGGACTTGCCCACGATGTTGATGGTTTGTGACTTGTAACCAACGTAAGAAATGGTTACGGTCTTCCTGCCCTCAGGGATGACAATGGAGAAATGTCCGTCCAAATCGGACACTCCGCCGCTGCTCGTTCCTGTGACTTGTACTGATGCTCCGATGATAGGCTCCTGAGTGTCGCCATCGGTGATGGTTCCCGTCAGGGTCTTTTGAGCATACATCTGTGCTGCCGTCATGACAGCCAGAAGGATAAGCAATACTTTTTTCATTCGGTGATATTAGGTCTAAATTTATGAATTATTACTTAATAGGGTATTTCCATTGGTTCTGTCGTCCGCTGCCTCATCATCTACAGCGTATAGGATTGATTTCCGGTGCAAAGTTAATGTTTTTTTGGTTAAATAAGTAGTATTTATATGTCTAATTTAGATACTATTTTGATGTAGCACTGATTCTTTTTTGCTCAATCTTGTCGGCAGTCTTCGTTGAATCTGTTGATGGAATCATAAGTAGACGAAAAACATCAATATTTTTCATAATCGAGCCAAATTCCTATCTCACTGTTGTTATGTGTTGAACGACAATGCGTTGAGTAGCATGCCATCTTGCGTTATGAAACGGTATGTTTCTTATTATCAAAGATGTCTGTTTTAGCGTTTAAACGTATCGTTTCACAATGCTGTTTCGTAGGAATGGTTGTATGATGGGTGCCAATATCAGATTTTGTCAGAATTCTTCTTGTCATCAACAACTTAAAGTCTTTTTCCGGACATTTTAGTACCGATTCTCATTCTTTACTTGCTCGGATTCAGGATTCCCTCTCTTATTGAATATTAAAAGAAGGGACGACAAACCCGTGTTCTGCCATCCCTTTCTGCTTACCAATTATGAATTACCTACGTTATTTGTTATTCATGAACTTCCGTCCGTTCTGTATGACAACGCCCTTGTAACTCTTGTTTACGCGCTGTCCTGCGAGGTTGTACATAGGAGCATTAGCGTCGACCTTAGCATTTGAGTTGATGTTTTCTATGCCTGCAGTGCCGCTTAAAGTACGTGTAATGCCCTTAACGCTGACAGTGAAAGGATAGCCGCTCTCAGACATTGATTTAAGGAAGATCTTTGCAACATCCTTAGGTGTGGTAGTTCCATCCTCTGCGGTTTGAACGGCGGTGGCATCACTGACGGTGAACTCTAATTTCTTGGCTCCGGCCTCAAAATTGAAGTATGCGAATCCGGCTGTTGCATCATCCAACTCTACGGTGATAGGAGCAGCGAGGGGCTCGTTAAGCTCGATGGTGTAGTTGTAGGTCTTGTCCTTGTCGGTTTCATGACTGTAAACAGGGGCTGTTCCGTCAGCATTTACTATCTGGATGCCACCATACTGTCCTGTGTAAGTTACGTCGGCGTAGGCTGTCGGCACCGGAGATGCATATCCCCATCCGCCTGCTGCTGCCTTTGTTACGGCCTCTTCTGTACCGTCGGTCTTGACCAGAGTGAAACTCTTGATGTGGATTTTAGTATTTGCGGTCTTGCTCTGGATGTTGAACTTCGTAATACTTGCGAGTGCCTTTACGTCATCATTGAAGTCCTGCTCCATGACAGTGGCGTCTGTGGCAAAGTCGTTATACTGTTTGTCTGCTATGTTGGCGTGGATATAACCGTCCGTTGCACTTGCTGTCTCAGGGAAAGCTTCGTATTCAATTTTATATCCTTTGTAATCTGCCGGATTGATTGCGTTTGACGAACCGATGAGTCCTATCTCACCCCATTGACTGTTGAAAGTTAGGAGTAAATCAGTTCCTGGTACTACAGAATAGTTCCATGGATAGGTATCAAAGCCGAGATCCATTGTTTCTACCGTCTGTGCGTTGACGCCGAGTGCTGCAAGCGCAGCAATAGCTAAAGTAAAGATTTTCTTCATAGATAGTTGGTTTTAAATTAATGTTTATTGGTTTCGCTGTTGTTATCAGGCATTTCTTTACGCTGACAAAGTTAATATTTATTTTTATTATAGAATAATACTTTCTTGACTATTTTCGGTACTTTGTTTTTATAGTAACATTTTGTATACTATTCTGAAACGAATCGTACATCTTTCAGTATTATTCTTTTAGCTTGGTCATGCGCTTTACCTGTTGCTTAATGACAGCTATAGTTGTAGAGTCGGAGGCGAACACGCTGTTGAGTCCCTGCTGCTCCTGTGCCGGATCGCCGGTGTAGTCGTCGCCCACCTGCCACTGCTCATGCCGCGGCTTGGCCAGTCCGCCCCAGCCCCAGAAGTTGCAGCCTGCGAACTTCCCGCCTTTGGCGGCGTTGTCGGCAACGAGCGAGAATACATATTTATAATAGCCGTCGCGGCCCGTCGTTGTTGATGCCGGCGAGAAGGAGAAACCGTCGCGCGGATAGCCGAACTCCTCCATGACGAGGGGCTTGCCGATCTTCTCGCAGATGGCGAGGTGACGGTCTATATAGTCTTTGGTGTTGGCACAGCTTCGCGGCAGATTCTCAATGAGCGAGTCCTTCTTTGCCCATCCCCAGTTGTAAGGCCATAAGTGGACGTTACAGTAGTCGACGTTCTTGTCGGCGCAGATATGCTCGTAGCAGTCGTAATCGCCCTCGCAGCCCCATGCTCCTTCGGACCCTATGCTGATGAGGTGGTTCTTGTCGAGCGAACGGATGAGACGGCTGGCCTCGCCGAGCCATTTCTCGAAGGCCGGAATCTTGGCCTTGTCGAAGGCCCGCGGCTCGTTGCCTATCTGCCACGACATTATCGCCGGGTCGTCGACATACTTCACACCAGTGTAGCGGTTGGTGCGGCTGATGATGTCGCGCACGTAGCGGTAGAAGAGCTTGTGGGCCTTGGCATTGTCGGCATACTGCGCCACAAAGTTCATGAATGCCGGATAACCGTCCTCGTTGGGGCGTGGAGCCTTGCCGGCACCGGCCCATTCGAGATACTGTCCGTAGCCTCCCGACCACTCCCAAGAGTTGTTCAGGTAGAGCACGGCCACCATGTGGCGCTTACCCATCTCGGCCAGGAGATAGTCGAGGCCGGCGAGGATGGTATCGTTGTATACCCCCGGCTTCACCTGCAGTGTGGGCTCTACCTTCGTCTTTACGCCCCGCTGACCGTCGGAGCCTACGAGGATGCGGAGGTTATCGATGCCGATGGCCTTCAGCGTGTCGAGCTCACGGCACAGCCGCTCACGGTTGCCGCCCTGTCCCTCACTGCCGAGGATGGCTCCGTACCACAGGTTGGTGCCTACATAATAGTATGGTTTGCCGTCGCGGACAAAATGTCCGTCCTTGATGCCGACGAACTTCTGGGCTGATAATGATAGTGAAAACATTAAAAAGAGGATTGACAGTAGATTTCTCATATCTTGGTTATTTTATTTTTCTACCGCAAAGATAGTACAATGAGCTTTTTCGGCCAAATAAAAATGCCGTAATTGTTTTGTAGTTGGCATTAATTGTCTTATCTTTGCAAAGAAAATACCATAAATACTTATGACTATGACAAAAATAGCTTTCTTCGATGCTCACAGCTACGATCGTGACTCGTTTGAGATGTGGAACAAGGACTTCGGTTTCGACATACATTATTACAAGGAGCGTCTGTCGATGAACTCCATTGAACTGACGAAGGGCAAGGAGATTGTCTGTGTTTTCGTCAACGATGAGATCAGCGCCCAGGTCATCGATGCCCTGGTGAAGAATGGTGTCAAGCTTGTGGCCTTGCGCTGCGCCGGATTCAACAATGTCGACCTGCCGGAGGCCAAGGGCAAGCTGCGCGTTGTCCGTGTGCCGGCCTATTCGCCCCATGCCGTCGCCGAGTATGCCGTTACCCTCATGCTCTCGCTCAACCGCAAGGTGTACCGCTCTACCCAGCGCACACGTGAGGGAAACTTCCGTCTCTCGGGGCTCCTCGGCTTCGATATGTATGGCAAGACTGCCGGCATCGTTGGTATGGGCCGTATAGCCAAGGTGCTCGTAAACATCTTGAAAGGCTTCGGCATGAACATCCTGGCCTACGATAAGTTCCCCGACATGAAATGGGCGAAGGAGAATGGCGTCAAGATGGTCGACCTTCCGGAACTCTATGCCAACAGCGATGTCATCTCACTGCACTGTCCGCTCACCCACGAAACGCTCCACATGATTGACAAGGATGCTATCGACATGATGAAACCGGGAGTGATGATCATCAACACCGGCCGTGGAAAACTCATTCGTACTGAGGACCTTATCCAAGGACTACGCTCACACAAGGTGGGCTCGGCGGGTCTCGACGTGTACGAGGAGGAAGCAAAATTCTTCTATGAGGACCATTCCGACCGTATGATCAACGACGACCACCTGGCTCTGCTTCTGATGATGCCAAACGTCATTGTCACCTCCCATCAGGCCTTCTTCACCCGTGAGGCCCTGCAGAATATCGCCACGACGACGCTGCAGAACTGCAAGGACTTCCTCGACGGCAAGGAACTCGTCAATGAGGTGATGGCTAAATAATCCATTTCCAGCCTTTGCCCTGCCGGATAGCCTCCCTCATACTCTTCGCGAGCCCTGCGGGAGGCACGGTCGTTTCTTATCCAAATGCTTGACACAGAGTCGTGTATTGTGTATTCTGCCCATCCGAATATCGTGGTTTCGTGTTTCTCGTGTGAGGAAAAGACTTCTTCTTCTTGCACGGGCAACACGAATCTCACGCCCTTTTTGTCTCTTGATGAATAAGATGCCCGTTGACGGTGGACGGCCCTAACCCTGCCTTTCTACACCCTGCAAAGGGATTACGTTGATAATGTGTTTGTGATGAAATGATCACGTTGACAACGCATTGATAATTAATGCGTTGCACGCATCCGCCGTAGTTACTATGTTTGCATCGGCTAACGCCCTCACGTGCATCAGAACATGCTGCTTCGGCTTCTGTGTTTTTCATGGTTTTGAGATTACTCCTTTTCCTTGAGACTTCACATTCTGAGAC
>Ga0256406_1000315_pt1 | contig 91596 bp, 89 predicted proteins | sample RumenRJG_03DNA_FD_185986 | JGI IMG/M metagenome (GOLD analysis project Ga0256406, IMG submission 185986) | Bovine rumen microbial communities from Lethbridge, Alberta, Canada - RJG_03 | ecosystem: Host-associated > Mammals > Digestive system > Stomach > Rumen | place: Canada: Alberta | collected...
CGACAAAGATATCACCACACTATCCGAAATGCCACAGACAGGAAAATGATACGCAAGAGATATTACAACCCAAATGACCGAAGAATGACGATGGCGATTGGCATCGCCGTCATCGTGGTGCTCTTCCTTATCTTCAAATGCGGAGGCATGAAATTGGGAACAGCCGCCGACAAGCGAATCAACATCACACCCGTCCAAATCAAACAGATAAAGGACATCGGACAATGGGAGTTTCTCGCCATCGAAGACGAAGAACTGGTGGACACCGTCAGCAAAGGCATCTTCTCCGACGACCAACTCATACGCATCTATTACGGCACCGTCCGACTGGGCATCGACTTGAGCAAAACGAAAGATAACTGGATACAGACCGTGGAAGACACCGTCAAAGTCGTGCTCCCTCCTATCCAACTGCTCGACAAAGATTTTATCGACGAGGCACGCACGAAAGCATTCTTCGAAACGGGAAGCTGGAAACAGAAAGACCGGGAACACCTCTACCGGAAAGCACAGCGCATGATGCTCAAACGGTGTCTCACCAAAGAAAATATCCAAACAGCACAAGAAAATGCCGTCGAAATGTTTACCAAACTCCTCAACGGCATGGGCTACGAACATGTAAACATCATTGTTGAACACTAATACTTACTGCCATGAAGACAAAAACAATCCTCACACTGATGACCTTCCTTGCCGTCGCAGGATGCACATCGGCAAACAAGACAACAGACAAACCACAAACAACAGACAATATGGATACATTCAAGACAAAATCGGGAAAGGAAATCACATTCACTCCCATCAAGCACGCCAGCATGGCAATCACATTCGGCAACACGGAAATACAGGTTGACCCCGTCATCGACGCACAACCGCCGCACACCGACTACACCAAGTTTCCGAAAGCTGACTACATCCTCATCACACACGAGCACTACGACCATCTCGATGCAGAGGCTGTGAAGGCGCTCAGCAAGGAAAGCACCGTCATCGTCACCAACAAAAACTCCGCCGAGATTCTCGGAAAAGGAAAAGTGATGGCGAACGGCGACTCACTCAAACTCGCTGACGACATCATAGTCTATGCCGTACCTGCATACAACACGACGGAAGGTCACCTGCAGTTCCATCCCAAAGGACGCGACAACGGATTTATCCTCGTGCTCGACGGCACCCGCATCTACATTGCAGGCGACACCGAAGACATCGAAGAGATGAAAGACGTGAAAGACATCGACATCGCATTCCTGCCATGCAACCAGCCATACACCATGACACCCGAACAACTCCGAAAGGCAGCCGACATGGTGAAACCACGCGTGCTCTACCCCTATCACTTCGGCGATACCGACCGCGAAGCCATGAAAGCAGCACTTGACGGAACGGGAATCGATGTGAGAATCCGAAACTTCGAATGAAAAACGTTGACAAAACAAACGCAAATTCTCACCGAAAAAGCACTTGCATAAACATACAGTAAAAGCGTATAAATATAGCAGTGGAACTTTCGTTTTCCAAAAGTTGAACTTTTGCATCCTAAAAGTTCAACTTTTACCTCCTGAAAGTTCAACTTTCGCACGCTGAAAGTTGAACTTTTGGAAAGCAATATCTAACCTCTTGAAAAACAATAGTTTACAAAAGAGATCACAAGACCGTCACCTATGCATAAATATACAGTCGCGGAAGTAAGGCACAGCGTCCGTTTGTCAACAATTCTGCCGACTAATTTAAACCCAAATCGGTCATTAGACTTTGGGGTTATAGAATACACCTATACTCAAAATGCGGAATCGGTTTCAGCTTGAAGAGGTTCTTCACGTGTTTGTCGTCGATGAGCGCTTTCACCTTGGGGTCATCACACTCACCCGTCCGGATGTAACGGTCGAGCGTGGCGTAAGTGAAGCCGAGGTTGTCCTCGTCGCTCTTGCCGCAGAGACCGTCTGAAGGAGTCTTCTCCACAAGGTCGATGGGCAGTCCGAGCTCCTTTCCGATGGCAATCACCTCGCCCACGGTCAGTCCGCCAAGCGGAGCGAAATCGCCGGCAGCATCGCCATAGCGCGTGCTGTAGCCCACCCAGTCCTCAGACAGGTTGCACGTGTTTGCCACCCGCCCGTTCATCGACTGCGACACGGCATAGAGCGTCGTCATGCGCACCCGTGGCGGCAGGTTGATGGTCGTCTGGTTGCTCACCTCCGCACCGAGTGTCGCCAGTTGCTCTTTGACCGCAGCCATCAGCGTGTTGCAGGTGTCGCCGATGTTCACGTTGCAGTAGCGTATGCCGAGGTGGTTGATAAGGCGCATACTGTCGGAAATGTCCTTCTGCACGCCGTTGGGCATCGTCACGCCGATTACTCTGTCCTTACCCAAAGCCTCCACGCACAGCGCAGCCACGACACTGCTGTCCTTGCCACCCGACACGCCGAGCACGGCATTACAGCCTTTTCCATTCTCCTCGAACCAGTCGCGAATCCATTGCACGACCTGTTCCTTCACTTCTTTTGCGTTAAATGATTGTATCATAAATTTCTTCGTTATTACATTTCTCAGAACGCCAGGAGTTCTTCGCCTTCGAGGTCGCAAGTGGTGAAGCCCATTTCGCGCGATTTGTCCTCGTTCATGGCGTAATAGGTGACGTCGCCCTCTGCACAGAGTTGGCATTGGGCGTTCTCAAGTGTGACGTGAACCGTGATGAAGTTGCGTTTGCTCTCAACGATATGCGCCCGGAGAATCAGTTGCGGGTCGGTGGTCATGACTGGTTTTTTGAACGATACGCTGAGGCGGCTCGTCATGCCTGCCGTCTGCAACTTCCTGAAAACGACCCATCCGGCTGTCTCGTCGATGAGCGCACTGATGATGCCGCCGTGAAGGGTGTCGACCCAACCTTGATAGTGCTCTTGCGGGCGCCAGAAGCTGACCACTTCGTCACCATCCTCGAAAAACTCCATGTGGAGCCCGATGGGATTGTCCGGTGAACAACCGAAGCAGTCGTATCCTTCTTTCTTGCTCCATGGATTCTTTATCTTTCTCATTGTCTTTTGTTTTTAACGATGTGTCAGAATGTAAACTCAAAACCAACGCGAATGCCTTGAAGTTTGGCTGTTGGCAACTTGGTATAGCTCAAGCGGCGCACGTAGTCCACGCGGAAGAACTTGAAAATATTATAGATGCCGACCGATATTTCCCAATAAGGTTTGTTCTTATCCATCAAGTTCGCACCTTCGGGGAATACGAACAAATTGGGATCATTTGCATTTTCTTCCAAGAAAGGATTATTCTTATCGGTCAGATGTCCTATCATTCCTTTTACTCCGATACACTCACGCCATTTGAGTTTTTTCAACAAGGGGATACGGTTGAATATTTTGCCGTTCAGGTCCCATGATATGTCAAGCATTGCAAAGCGGTCGTTGAGAAATTCCATATTGTTCATCAATGAGAATTTTCCTTCGTTGATGGTATAGGAAAGATTCGTCGGCGGCATGATAAGCAGTGGGAAAGGAACTTTATTCCATTGCGCTCCTGCTTTGATTTGCGTATTGATTCGTCCCCAACTCTTCATCCATATTCGTTTGTAGATACTTACTTCTGTGTAATTATAACGATAGCGTCCACCAAACAGCCCATCAAAGCCCATCGTATGACTGAGTCTTAATTCCGGTGCATCGAAATTGACAGGAATACGATGTTGTTTGGTATTGACATAGGTTCGTCCTGGACAAAGTTCAAGACTCACAGTTGCTTCCGTAGTACGGATTTTATTGATGATTTCGCCATCGCTGAGACGGTTGAATGACAGTTCTCCAGTAGGTTGATTACTTTCCGTTTTAAACTGGACAGTGGTTCGGAATCCCCAGTCTGTTTCCCAATCGAACTTGAGTTTCTGTCGATTATAGAAGTACATCTGATTCACTTTCGCCCAACGGAATGCGGTAAAGAGATTGTCTTTATCCGTATTCAGGAACATGTCCGAAGGAGACATCACATCGTAGGTTGTTTCAAAAGAAAGGGTTCTCGAAGGAAATTCGCTCGGCTGGTATTCTTTTTTATTGAATGAGTATGTCACGAGTGAGCTATAATAGCTTTTATGTGTTTTTGTTCCATACGCATAATAGCCTTTCCAAAACCAATGTGGGTTGAGTGCCGCGGTGGTCTGTCCGCTCGCACGAAAACGCAAGCCGTCAACGAAATTATTAGATATGATGGTATTGACTGGTCCGATATCGAATTTACTTTTTGTATTCTTCGAACCTGTTTCTATAAAATTCTCTACCAGCGCTTTTAATCCGAAAAGGATATATTTGAAGCCTTTTGACCGTTCCATACTGTGAATAAAATCGTTCATTGACGATTCGCTTTTTGTCAGTTCCACCGTCCGGTATTTATTCCAGAAATCTTCTTTGCGCATTTTTGCGTCTGCTTCATAACGAACATCAGCTTTGCCTTTGAATAGTTTTTTAGGCAGTTCATCGAACGCATAATCGCTAAACCGTGTGGTTCTGATTACAGCAGCTTTCGTGAGAAATTTTGCCAGAGACATTTCCACCATCATATCATCCTTCGTCAGCACCCATTCCCCGTTAGCGAGTCGGGTATATTCCTGCTCCATTCGAAGGTTATCCACGAAGTTCACGACACTACTTTTCGGTAGTGTCAGGACACATCGTTTCACATGCAACGTAGTGTCAGCAAGCACATATATTTCTCCACGGAAACCAAAATCCTGTTGATTGTTGGGCGTGAACTGCAAGTGAAAACAACGGTCTGGTCCAACATAAACCGTGTCTTCTATGTAAAAACGATAGAAATCAACCGCATCTTTTCCTATCGGACTGGTAAAAGGATACTGTAAAAAGCGGATTTGGTCATCATACAAGTCGATATCGGTGAAGAAATCTTTCAAAATCGTGTTGAACATAACTCCTGTTTCTATCAACTGACTGACACCTGTGGATGACTGACCTTTGATAATGTCTTTCCTGGTCTTCGGTTGTTTTCTATAAAGATGTTGTATCGCTGTCTCATCAACAGAAAGGGGTAAAATGAGTTTATCGTTGTAAGGGCATCGTTCGATATGATTGACGAGCCATTCGCGGTTTTTAAACAAATCGCTTTCCATTGTTTCGGATGTGATGTCATTGACCGCAAGCGTTATCTTCTGATATTTGTTGTACTGGTAGAAGTCATAATTCTCAAGGTCGGTCTTCTTCTTTGCGGCTACCACCCGCTTCATGAGCTCCACGGCAGGATTGTCCTTGCGCGAATATTTATTCTTGCGCTTGGACTTCACCACCACTTCGTTCAATTTTCTTGTGTCCGATTTCAGTTTGAACACTTGTCTCGATGGTGTACTCTCCTTGATCAGGATGCGCTGCGGCTTATAACCGAGCGCACTGACGGTGAGATACCATCCGTTGTGTCGTTCGATGGAGAAATAACCTGTTGAATCTCCCGACACGGCAATATGGTTGCCTTTATACGACACGCTTGGACGGGCGATGGTGTCGCCCGTCTGCGCATCAACGACAACACCTGTTATCTGGGCATTGGCTGTCTGTGCCAACGTCCAGATAAAAAGTATCATACTTATTTTAATCCATTTCTTCATCTGCTTCATAACCGCCCATCTCGCGGATTGCATTCTTCAGCATCGTGTGTTGCTGATAGAGGTTGTTCACTGCCTCCTCGCCCTTGACATAGTCGTGCATCGGACTCTTGAGATAGAAGCTCAGGAAACGTTGTATTCCGTAGCGTCCGGCACGCGCAGCAAGGTCTGACAACAGGCAGAGGTCGAGCAACAGCGGTGCGGCAAGGATGGAGTCGCGGCAAAGGAAATTGATTTTAATCTGCATCGGATAGCCCATCCAACCGAAGATGTCGATGTTGTCCCAGCCTTCTTTATTGTCGTTGCGGGGAGGATAATAGTTGATACGCACTTTATGGAAATAATCCGTATAGAGGTCGGGCTGTTCTTCCGGCTTCAGGATCGTTTCCAGTGTCGATAGTTTGCTGACTTCCTTCGTGCGGAAGTTTGCCGGCTCGTCGAGCACCAGTCCGTCACGATTTCCCAGAATGTTGGTAGAGAACCAGCCGCTGAGTCCGAGACAGCGGGTGCCGATGATGGGTGCGAAACCGCTTTTCACCAGTGTCTGTCCCGTCTTGAAGTCTTTTCCGGCAATTGGCATGCGTGTCTTTTCTGCCAGTTCCCACATGGCAGGAATATCGACCGTCGTATTGGGTGCGCCCATGATGAAGGGAGCGCCTTCGGTGAGTGCTGCATAGGCATAGCACATTGACGGTGCGATATGTTCACGGTCATCGTCCTTCATCGCTTTCTCCAGCGCGTCGAGTGTATTGTGTACCGGCTCGTAAACGGGCACGTAGATTTCTGTTGATGCCGCCCAGATGACGACAACGCGGGCAATATTCTTCTCAGCCTTGAAGCGGCGGATGTCTTCGCGCAACAGTTGGACCATCTCCCAGCGGGTCTTGCCTTCCATCACGTTGTCGCCGTCAAGTCGTTTCGCGAAATTCTTGTCGAAGGCTGCCTTCATCGGAACAATCTTCTCCAACTCAGCCCGCACGGGTTCGATATCTTTTTCTTTGAGCACTTCTGCATACATCGCCGCCTGGTAGGCGTTCTGGGGATATACGTCCCATGTTGCAAACTCGATATCGTCCAGTGTTGACAATGGCACAATCTCGCCATAGGAAAGATACTTCTGCTCAGCTCCCTTCCCTACGCGGATTTTGTCATATTGTGTCATGGCGCCGATAGGCTTAGCAAGTCCTTTTCGTGTCATAAAAACACCTGTCATGAAGGTCGTTGTGACGGCACCGCACCCGACAACCATGACACCCAACTTACCCTCTGCGGGTTTTACTTCTCTCTCTTTCATAGTGGTTTTTTATTAACGCTTTTTGTTCGTGTTTATTGTATCTTCAATCAAGTCCGATAAATCAGTTATGATTTTATCGGGAATCGTCTCATCCTCGCTCTCATCCGTCCATCCTTCTCCTTTGAACCAGATGGTCTGGCAACCGATTTGACGGGCAGGCAGGATGTCTTTCGAGAAGCTGTCGCCCACCACTGCCACGTCTGAGGGCTCCATGCCCAAGGCTTCCACGCCCAAGGCGAATATCTGCGGGTCGGGTTTTCTGATGCCGACGACTGCCGATTCTATCACCCTGTCGAACAGTGTGTCCAGCCCAAACTCGCGAAGCACCACGGCGATGTTTCCATAGAAATTGCTGACCAGCACCATCGGACAGTTCTCTTTCAGCGCGCGGAGCACTTCCCTGCTATGAGCGGTGGTCGCTGTCACGTCTGCATAGAGTTTCTCCAACAGTGCGCTCTTGCAGGTTCCCAGCTCTTTTCCCGACAGCGTTGAGAGGTGTGCGAGTTCGAGTTCGAGCTTCGTCTCCAGCGTTTGTCGGAACGTGAATGTGGGTTTGACCACCGGATGGGTTCCCAAATAGCGCTCAGCATACACATAAGCCTCGCGGAACTGTTCCTCACTGACGGGGACGCCAACGTACTCATAAGCATGCCAGAGCACCTTTCCCCAGTGGCAGCCACGCGTATCGAGCGTGCCGCCGTAGTCGAATATGTAGCCTTTATTCTTCATATATTCTCCGACAAAGGTCCTCATGTTTCTTGTGCATGTAAATATATAAGGCGGTCATCACCGTAATCTCTATCAGCAGATACACCCACGGGCAATCCAACAGGCAGGTGACGTAGATGCAGATAGCCCGCACGTTGAAAGTCAGGATGTTCGTATATTTCATCAGCGGACGGCTTCCTGCCAGGAATCGCTCTTTCAGCGCCTCCGGCACGTTCGCTATGTCGCCGTATTTTTCCGTCAGCTGCTGATACAGTCTTTGGAATCTGGGTGTGCGTCGCTCTTGGCTTTTGCAGTAATTGGCGTAGTTGTAATAGAACTTCCGCTCCCAGAAATGTCCCCGTTTGCCACGCAACGACTCATAAATAGCGCGCTGCTGCTCTGAGCGGTCGAGCTCGCTGCCTGCCGTCCCTTTGAGAAACCACAGGTGTATTTGTCGGTAATAGTCTGCCAGAGAGCTTTGCGGCGAGTGACAGAGGAAGCCTGCCACGGCTGCCAAGAGCCATATCCAAATGCCCCATTTCATGTCTGTGAGGGGTATCTCCTGCGGCATCAGGCGCAGGCAGATTGCCAGATAGATGGCAAAGAACCAGAGGTCGCCCGAGAAGCCGTCGAGCATTCGTCCGATGAGGGTCTTCTTTCCCGTCAGCCGAGCCATCTGCCCGTCGGTCGAATCGCAAAAATTGGCAAACATCAGGAGCAGCACACCTGCCACGTTGTGCCACCAATCTGTATGATAGAACATCACGCCCGCCCCCACTCCGAGGAACATCGACAGTATCGTGATGGCGTTCGGATGCACGCCCAGCTTGTTCCAGAACAAGGCAAACACCAATCCTATCGGACGAGTGAAGTGCACATCCAGCCACTCCTCCGTGTCGTCTGATTTGAAAGATGCTCTCAGCAATTCCTTGAAACGTGCCATATCTTTTCTATTTCATTAAACTGTGTTCAACTAACCGGACTATTGCAGCTGCCGCCTCCTCCCGACATCGTGAGAAACTGGGCCAGTCGTTGAAGTCAATCATGCACCAACTGCCGTCCTCGCGCACGATGCAGTCGCCGCCATAGACAGCAACGCCCGTCGCCTCTGCCAGCCGCTCTGCCTCCCGACGCAGGTTTTCCACATCGAACGGGTGGTGACATGCTGCGCCATTGTGCTGCTCATCGCCAAACTTCGTCTGCCCGTCGTCCGTCGGATAGTAGTGGCGGAAGAATCCCGTTCCCTTCACTCCATAGAATTTCACCAGGTCGCCACGGACATGGGCGCTCACCGTGTAGCAGTCGATTCCTCGCTCTCTGAAGCGGCGTATTCCCGCTTCCAAGTCGGTTTTGTTCCGGAAAAACGCCACGTCTTCATGACTTTGCGCCGCCGCATCGCCACGTTTGAGCCAGTAGCCGTCGGTTCCTTCGCCCGGAGCCATGGGAATGCCCATCGCTTCCATCGTTGCCTGCAAGCGACGGCGGGCGCAGTTGGCTACTCCCTGTGGTGTGTTGATGATGCAGGCATCCAAGTCTGACAAGCGCCTGAGCGTCTCCGGCAACCGCCCCATGCTCAAAATCAGGGGATAGGACTGCCCATCCTGCTGCCAGAGGGCTTCCTCCACGCTATCGACTTCGTGACCGACAGCCCGAAGCTTTGCCGAAACAGCATCGAGTATCGCCTGGTCTTTTTCCACCGAATTGGGAGAAAAACGCTTATCCCTATATATGCACAGCACTCTCAAAATCTTCCGTTTTCAAAAAATCTTCCGCCTTCTCAATGTCACTGGCATGGTCGATGTCGAGCACTTTCGAGAACAGCCACGCATCGAGCCTGAAGCCATCGGCAACCAGGGCGCGCTGAAAGTTGCGCATGCGGTGCTCTCCCCGCTCCATGCACCTGCTGAGTGTGTCGAGCGAATGCGGTGATAATCCATAAATACCTGCGCTCACAAAAGGCTGATTGCTTTTTGTTTCTGCTGCCGACAAGTAATCCGGTGTGTCGTGAAAGCCCCGTATCTGCCAGCCGTCGCCTACCTCCACGTAAAGCGGTTTCTCATCGTCCACATAGTCGGTCACGCCCATCAAGCCGTCAAGTGACGCACCGCTACCGGCAGCAGTCATCATACGGGTGAACGTCTCGACGTAACGGGTAAATTCGCTCTCACGGAAAATCGTATCGACCGTGGTCAACACGAAAGGTTCTCCTTCGAGCAATTCGCTCAGCTCATACAGACTGTGCATTGAACTCGGAGTACTCTTCACAACGAGATGCAATGGCACTCGACAGCCATTTAGTTCTTTCCGCACCTCCTCAAGATGTTCACGCACCAATGTCATTTGGGCATTGCAGATGACGGCTATCTCTGTTGCCCCATTGTCCATAAAGATACGCAACAAACGATCTACCAAGCATTCTCCGCCCAGTTGAACCAGTGGTTTCGGCTGCAACACACCTTCGTCTGTCAGTCGCGAACCTTCCCCCGCAGCAATGATGGCAAACTTCATAAAAGTATTATTTAATGCAAATATAACGCTATGCAAAGCGTAATGCAAATTGAACGCAATCAAATCACACTTGATATTGCTGAGATGCAGCTTATCTTATGCAAAGGTAAATAAACAAAATGAAAGCAAGTCGAAAGCGAAAAACTTTTTATACTATTTTTAATTTAACATCCGCTTTTTATGCTTTCTTTTGTTTTGCACCTTTTGCATTCTTTTGATTTTCAGCCAGCGTAGCTAAAGATGCCGTTTGGATGGATTAAAACCGCCCCTGCACGTCCTTATCTAAACTTAAAACATGCAGGGGCGGTTATAGTTTCCGATTCTATTGACAGAAGGTCGTTACCGTGCGAGGCGCAAACCATTGTACTTCCCACGAAAATCGGGCAATGTATAGCCGCGGTCGGTGGCACGACAATCCCGTTGATAGGCACCATAACATCCGCCGCGTGTTGAGCGGTGTGGTGTTGACAGATACGAACCTTCCGCAAAAGGTTTCTTATCATAACGTGTATAGACGTCAGCGCACATCTCCCACACATTGCCAGTCATGTCGTAGAGCCCCAGTTCGTTAGGACTTTTCTGTGCCACAGGATGTGAGGTTGCTCCACTATTGTCGCGGTACCATCCCACAAGAGTGATATCATTACTGCCGCTGTATAGATAGTCATGGCTCTGTCTGCCACCGCGTGCCGCATATTCCCACTCGGCTTCGGTAGGCAGACGAAAGTGTTCGCCGGTGAGTGCGTTCAGCTTACGAATAAACTCTTGGCAGTCGTCCCATGACACCATCTCAACGGGAAGGTTCGGATTACCTTGTATATGCGACGGATTACTGCCCATGACAGCCTGCCAGAGTGCCTGCGTCACTTCTGTCTGACCCATGTAAAAAGTATTGACTGTCTGCTGATGCCGCGGTGTTTCACTGGGATATGCCTTATTGTCATTAGGCAGGGCACCCATGGTGAAGGAGGCTCCGCGCACCAATACCATGGTGAATGACACGCCCCTGACGCGATAGGTGTGTGTCACCGGCTCATCGTTCTGCGCCATCACACCTGCAGCGAAGCCAACAAAAAGGATTAGAGTTGATAAAATGCGTTTCATAATTAATGTGTTATGATGTATTCGTTATGTTAATCAATCAGTATCAATTCCTTGCGTTTGTAAGAGATGAGCAACTTTTGCTTGTCAAGTACTTCGCAACCAAAGAGTCCGTCTATGCTTTTGGCCTTTTGCAGATGAGATATATCGGAGAAAGCTGTCCATTGATTTTTGAACTTGCGTCCGCCGAGCGTAAGGGTACACTTGCCCCTTGTTATCGATGCCTTTCCTTCGCCATAGCCCATGAGATCGGCTTTCTTAATGCCTTTCACCGAGGACGGATGTTGTTGAGGCCAGTCATTGGCAAGCAGGTTGGTCTGTGCACCGCTGTCGAATGCCAACACAACGGGCGTGCCGCCAAGCATTCTCCGCCCAGTTGAACCAGTGGTTTCGGCTGCAACACACCTTCGTCTGTCAGTCGCGATCCCTCTCCCGCAGCAATGATGGCAAATTTCATAAAAGTATTATTTTATGCAAAGGTAAGTAAACAAAATGAAAGCAAGTCGAAAGCGAAAAACTTTTTACAGTTTTTTAGTTTTGCACTGCGCTTTTTATACTTTCTTTATTTTTACATCTTTTTACAAATGTTTTGTTTTTTATATTTTCGCCTCTCGAAACGCCGATTTTTAAATGTTAAAATGTAAAGTTTTTATCACGATTTTAACATTTCGGAAAACAGAAATTCTGGAACGGATTTCCGTAAGTTTATCGACAAAATATCCAAAAGTACTGTTTTGGAGAACAAAAGCAGCACTTTGACCTTGCGAAAGTGCCACTTTCAGGAGCCAAAAGTTGAAGTTTTGGAGGGTAAAAGTGCCACTTTTAGAACCCGAAAGTGGCACTTTCAGGCGCATTTTCCAACACTTTCCGCACCAGAAAAGTTTTCACAGAAACAACAATCCACTGACTATGAGTAAGTTAACGAAAAGGTGTTGTTTTTTGAAAAAATCGGGGCAAAAGTGGGGAAGTTTGCAAAAAGGGGCAAAAATCGTGCGTTTGAGCCTCTTTTTTCTTTCCATTTTAACATTTCAGAAAATGAGGGTCGGAAAGTCCCCCTGCATCCTCCTCATTCAAATAAAAACACCTTTTCCCCGACTTAATGACCGCTTTTGGTCGCACAAGACAATGTTTCTGTATAAAAATAAACGGATTTTATTTTGTCCTGCTATCGGTTTTAACTATCTTTGCACTCAAATTGATAAAATCGAAAACATGGCGCAGAAAAGCAGCAAGCAAAATGCAGGTCCGCAGGAGGGCGGCAACAGCAACGGGCAGTTTGAAATCATTGCAAAGACATTCGTCGGGTTGGAGCCTATCCTGGCAAAGGAACTGAGGGAATTGGGGGCTGAAGATGTCAAGGAAGGGCGGCGGATGGTCTCCTTCACGGGCGACAAGCGAATGATGTATCGGGCAAACTTCAAACTCCGCACAGCCATCCGGATTCTCAAACCCATCACCCACTTCAAGGCACGGTCGGCAGATGACGTGTACGAGGGAGCGAAGAAAATCGACTGGAGCCAGTATTTTGACAACAGCAAGACATTCACTGTCGATGCCGTCGTCTTCTCTGAAGAGTTCCGCCACTCGAAGTTCGTATCCTACAAAATCAAGGATGCCATCGTCGATCAGTTCCGCGAGCGGACAGGCGAGCGCCCCAACATCTCTGTAGCCAATCCCGACATACGCCTTAACATTCACATTGCTGAAGACCGCTGCACGCTTTCGCTCGACTCCAGCGGAGAGTCGCTCCACCGAAGGGGCTACCGCCAAGAGCAGGTGGAAGCACCCCTCAACGAGGTGCTCGCCGCCGGAATGATTCTCATGACGGGCTGGCATGGCGAGACCGACTTCATTGACCCGATGTGCGGCTCGGGTACACTGCCCATCGAGGCAGCACTCATCGCGCACAACATGGCACCGGGACTGTTCCGGAAGGAATATGCGTTCGAGAAATGGGCAGACTTCGACAGCGAAATGTTCGACGAAATCTACAACGACGACTCCGATGAGTGCGAGTTTGAACACCATATCTACGGATACGACATCGACATGAAGGCGGTCAGCAAAGCACTCCGCAACGTGAAGGCAGCGGGACTGAGCAAGGATATCACCATCGAACAGGCTGACTTTAAGGACTTCGTGCAGCCGAAAGAAAAAAGCATCATCATCACCAATCCGCCATACGGAGAGCGCATCTCCACCCCCAACCTGCTCGACACCTACCAAATGATAGGCGAACGGCTCAAACACCAGTTCGTGGGCAACGACGCATGGGTGCTCAGCTATCGGGAGGAATGCTTCGACCAGATAGGACTAAAGCCCTCATTGAAAGTGCCGCTGTTCAACGGAGCCCTGGAATGCGAGTTCCGCAGATACCAGCTGTTCGACGGGAAATACCGCGAATTCCGCAGCACGGGCGGCGAAGTGAAGTCGGAAGAGGAAAAGCGCGCCATGGCACAGAAGAACCGCTTCAAGAAACACCGCGAGTTCAAACAACGACTCGAGGAGGTGGAAGAGAACGAGGCAAACGATATCCGCTCCTTCAAGATGCACACCTCCTCCCTACAGGAATACGACAGAAAACGGGAAGAGAGAGCAAGCGGAGAACGAAAAGACTCCCGGCCGTTCGACAAAGACAGGAGAGGAAAACGCCCCTTTGAAGGAAGGGAACGCAGAGACAATCGCAAATTTGGAAGAAAAACACATAATGAACAAAGAAAAACAAGGAGGAATAACCATGAGAATTAAACAACTGCTACTCTTAGTATTCATCGCCATGGCAGCAAATGCACAAAACAAGCTCTTCACACTGGAAGACCTCAACTTCGGCGGCAAGAACTATTGGAAGATGTCTCCCAAGAACCAATACTACGCTTGGTGGGGAGACCTGCTCGTCAGAAAGGAAGCCAACGAATGCCGCATCGTAGATAAGAAGACAGGAAAGGAAACACCGCTGTTCCAACTCGACGAAATCAACACGTGGACAAGCGAGGGAACAGGTAAGATGAGACACCTGCAAAACGCCCTGTTCCCCTACCCCGACCAGCCGGTCGTGCAAGTGAGCAATGGCAAGGAGACCGTACTCATCAACTGGAAAGAAAAGAAAGAAATCTGGAAAAGCAGCGACCTGAAAAAGAACGGTATGCTGCTCGAATGGTGCCCCGAATCAAAAGCCAGCGCACTCCTGAAAGACGACAACCTGTTCGTCGCAACAGCTGACGGGAACATCAACCAACTGACCACCGACGGCAGCCGCGACATCGTTTACGGACAGTCCGTTCACCGCGATGAATTCGGCATTCACAAAGGCACCTTCTGGAGCCCTGACGGGAAGAAACTGGCATTCTATCGCATGGACCAGAGCATGGTGACCGACTATCCGCAAGTCAATACCGACACGAGGATTGCCACCGAAGAGCCCGACAAATATCCCATGGCAGGAGAAACCAGCCACCAGGTGACCGTCGGTGTCTATGACATCGACACCAAAAAGACGTGCTATCTCAAAGCAGGCGACCCCACCGACCGCTATTTCACCAACATCGCATGGTCGCCGGATGCAAAGACCATCTACATCTTCGAGCTCAACCGTGACCAGAATGACTGCAGACTGGTCAGCTACAACGCGACGACCGGCGACAAAATAGCCGAGCTCTACCGCGAGACGAGCGACCAATACGTGGAGCCACAAGACCCCATCACCTTCCTGCCGTGGGACAACAACAAGTTCCTGCTGCAAAGCCAGAAAGACGGATACAGACATCTGTATCTGTTCAACACAAAAGGCGAACAGCTCAAACAAGTCACTTCCGGGAAATGGGTCGTAATACGGCTCGTCGGATTCGACAAAAAGAGCAAGTCAGCCATCATCGTCTCCAACGAGAAAAGCCCCATCCAGCAAAACACGTATGCCGTCAACATCGCCAACGGAAAACGAACCCTGCTGGACAACGGACGCGGTTACCACACACCCGACCTCTCACATTCCGGAGCATGGTTCCTCGATAAATACAGCGAACCCGACGTGCCACGCGTCATCACGGTCAACAACGCACAACGCCAGGCTGTCAACACGCTCTTCACCGCTGAAGACCCATGGAAGGGCTACAGCGTGCCGACCTACGAATGCGGCTCTATCAAAGCCAATGACGGCACGACCGACCTCTACTACCGCATCGTGAAGCCAGCCGACTTCGACCCCAACAAGAAATATCCCACCGTCGTCTATGTCTATGGCGGACCGCATGCGCATAATGTAGATGCCCGCTGGCACTACAGCAGCCGCAGCTGGGAGACCTACATGGCACAGAAAGGCTATATCCTCTTCATCCTTGACAACCGGGGAAGCGAAAACCGGGGAAGGGATTTCGAACAAGCCACCTTCCGGCAGCTCGGACAAGTAGAGATGCAAGACCAGATGAGCGGCGTAGAGTATCTCAAATCGCTGCCCTACGTAGATGCCGACCGAATTGGCGTGCACGGCTGGAGTTTCGGTGGATTCATGACCATCTCGCTGATGACCAACCATCCTGACGTATTCAAAGTAGGAGTGGCAGGAGGACCGGTCATCGACTGGAAATGGTATGAGGTGATGTATGGCGAACGCTACATGGACACCCCGCAGACCAATCCCGAAGGCTACGAGAAAACTTCGCTGATTCCGAGAGCCAAAGACCTGAAAGGTAAACTGCAAATCATACAGGGAATGAACGATAAGACGGTCGTTCCACAACACTGTCTCGCCTTCCTCAAAGCGTGCGTTGAAGCCGGTACGCAACCCGACTTCTTCGTCTATCCGGGCGAACCGCACAACATGAGAGGACATGCCAGCGTGCATCTGCACGAACGTATCACACAATATTTCGAAGATTACCTTAAATAAAGAGATTCATGAGTTTTAACGCAATCATACCCAACGACCCTGTCGAAATCAAGGAGACCTACGTTCCGACTATCGAATTCAAAAAAGAACAGAACATTCTCCTGCTGGGAAGCGGCGGACGAGAGCATGCACTGGCATGGAAAATTGCCAAAAGCCCGAAATGTGCCAAGCTCTATATCGCACCGGGCAATGCAGGAACGGCACTTGTAGGCGAGAACGTGCCCATTGCTGCTGACGATTTCGAGCAACTTAAGTCGTTTGCCGCCGACCACCACATCGACATGCTCGTCGTGGGACCAGAAGACCCACTCGTGAAAGGAATCTACGATGAATTCAGAAGCGACCGCCGAACTTGTCACATTCCCGTCATAGGACCATCGAAAGCGGGAGCCGTGCTCGAAGGAAGCAAGGACTTCGCAAAGGCATTCATGCAAAGACACAACATACCGACGGCACGCTACCAGACGTTCGACGGAGCACACTTGGAAGACGGTCTGCGCTTTCTCGAGACGCTGCAGCCACCTTACGTGCTGAAAGCCGACGGACTCTGTGCCGGAAAAGGCGTACTCATCCTCCCGACACTGCAGGAAGCGCAAAAGGAACTCCGCGAGATGCTGGGCGGAATGTTCGGAAACGCATCCGCCAGCGTCGTCATTGAGGAATATCTGCATGGGATAGAATGCTCCGTCTTCGTACTTACCGACGGCAAACACTACAAGATTCTCCCCGAAGCCAAGGACTACAAACGCATCGGTGAAGGAGACACCGGGCTCAACACCGGAGGCATGGGAAGCATCAGTCCTGTCCCGTTCGCCACAAAAGAATGGATGGGAAAGGTGGAAAAACGCATCATCCAGCCAACCATACAAGGGCTGCAGGATGAAGGTATCGACTATAAAGGATTCGTTTTCTTCGGACTCATGAATGTCAATGGCGACCCGATGGTCATCGAATATAACTGCCGCATGGGCGATCCCGAGACCGAAAGCGTCATGCTCCGTCTGAAGAGCGACATCATGGACCTCTTTGAAGGAGTGGCTGCCGGCAATCTCGACCAAAAAAGGATTGAGTTTGACGAACGTACCGCCGTCTGCGTCATGCTCGTCAGTGGAGGGTATCCGCAAGATTACAAGAAGGGATATCCCATCAGTGGGCTTGAAAACGTTTCCGACAGCATCGTATTCCACAGCGGGACTGCTCGGAAAGATGGGGCTGTCGTGACTGCCGGCGGGCGCGTCATCGCAGTTTCATCCTACGGAACCGATAAAGAAGAAGCACTCAAAAAGAGTTTCACTGAAGCCGAGAAGATACAGTTCACGGACAAATATTTCCGCCGTGACATCGGATTCGACCTCTAATTCACGTTGATATTCTCATTCATTCACTCAGCATGGCAGTCAGAAGAATCCAAAACAGAATAGCAGAGAGCCGGTTTCTCCTACCGGCTGCTGCTGTCATAGCCACTGGCACATACCTGGCTGCCGGACTCATAGAAAAGCAGATGTGGATTCAGTTTGCCTTTTTTGCACTCTCCACCTGGCTTTTTGCCGAGACCAACAACATCAACGCCCTGCTCCGCATATACAGTCGCATGGTGTCATCATCATTCCTCATGCTCTCATGCGTAGCCTCTTTTCTCTTTACAGACCTCCAAGTCGGCATCACCCAACTCTGCATCATCACATTCTATTACACCATCTTCAAAAGCTACATGCTCCGCGACTCAGCGCGAATCTTGTTTTTCGCCTTTTTAGCGATAGGCATCGTTAGCACTTTCTTCGTACAAATCCTCTTCTACGTACCATTTCTATGGCTATTGACAGCCACCAACCTGCGCACACTCCGCGTAAAATCGTTCCTCGCATCATTCCTCGCACTCATCACACCTTATTGGTTCTATGGCACTTACCTCCTGCTCCAGCACCAATCAGACATACTTTTCTCACATTTCTCCGGACTCATCCATTTCCAACCCATACAAATACCGCCCTCGCTCGCTCAGCATCAACTCATCACGCTCACGTTCATCATCCTACTTGCCATTATCGGAATCGTTCATTTCCTGCGCCACAGCTACTTGGACAAAATCCGCACACGCATGCTCTACGAGATATTTATCACGATAGACATTCTCAGCATTATTTATATCCTGCTCCAGCCTCAACACTACAATATCCTGCTCACCCTCATCATCATCAATACAAGTCCGCTCATCGCACATTTCATCACCCTGACAAGAACACGATTCACCAATATCGCTTTCCTTATTATACTGACCCTCACCTTCGCACTTATCGCGTATAACCTATGGATGCCTTCATTCAATTTCTGATAGACAACGGATATTGGGGGATGTTCATCTCCGCATTCATTGCAGGCAGTTTCCTGCCTTTCAGCAGCGAAGCCGTCATGATTGGACTTTTGGCAGCGAAATTAGACCCTTGGGCACTCGTCTTTTGGGGAACGGCGGGCAACTGGGCAGGCACCATGCTCAACTATTTCATCGGGCGAATGGGAAAGATGGAATGGATAGAAAAGTACCTACACGTCAAGAAACCCACCCTTCAAAAGGCTCAGCGCTTTCTGAAAGGACGCGGAGCATGGATGGGATTCTTCGCATTCCTCCCCATACTCGGCACCGCCATTGCCGTCGCCCTCGGACTCATGCGTGCCAACCTGACCATCACAGCCATCAGTTCTGCACTCGGAAAGGTCCTCAGATACCTCTTAATCTTCTTCGGCACCAGTTTCTTCCTGTAGGCACAAGACCCAAAAATCCGTTAAAACTGAACGGATTCTCGTAAAATGCTCAAAATATTTGTACTCATCCACTTTTCTCTCTTATCTTTTTTGTATCTTTGCATCCAACTTTATTTTTGCAAAACATTTCGCGTTTACGATAATGAAAAAATTTAAATTAATTGACAACGTTTTAGGATGGAGCGCCTTTCTGATTGCTGCCATCGTATATTGCTTAACCGTTGAACCGACTGCCAGTTTCTGGGATTGTCCGGAATTCATCACCACAGGTTATAAACTTGAAGTGGGACATCCACCGGGAGCACCATTCTTCATGCTGACAGCCAATATCTTTTCGCAGTTTGCCAGCGACCCGTCCCAAGTCGCATTCATGGTCAACATCATGAATGCCTTGCTCAGTGCACTCTGTATCCTGTTCCTCTTTTGGAGCATCACGCACCTGGCACGCAAACTGATTTTGAAAGACTGGAGCGAGCTCACCACAGGAAAGCTCATTGCCATCGAGGCTTCCGGTCTTGTCGGAGCACTCATCTATACATTTAGTGACACGTTCTGGTATAGTGCTGTCGAGGGCGAGGTTTATGCTTTCTCATCAGCCTTTACCGCCGTTGTGTTCTGGCTCATCCTGAAATGGGAAGACCATGCCGACGAGCCTCACAGCGACCGCTGGCTCGTACTCATCGCATTCATGACCGGACTCAGCATCGGTGTCCACCTGCTGAACCTGCTTTGCATACCGGCTATCGTCCTTGTGTTCTACTATCGTCGATTCCCCAATGCCAACCTGAAAGGCTCGCTCATTGCATTGCTCGTCTCGTTTGTTGTCGTGACCGCCGTTCTCTATGGCATCGTGCCGGGCATCATCACGGTCGGAGGATGGTTTGAACTGCTTTTCGTAAACGTCCTGGGCATGTCTTTCAACACCGGATTATATGTTTACATCCTGTTGCTCGTTGCCGTTGTGATATGGGCAATCTATGAAAGCTATGTCAACAAGAACATTAAGCGGCAAAACATCTCGTTCCTACTCGCTATTGCCATGTTGGGAATACCGTTCTATGGATACGGATGGTCAGCCGTGGTTATCGGCGTGATAATTCTTGCTGCCGTCGCTTTCATCCTGACACGTAAGCGCAATGCACAGCAACTTGTCAGTGCGCGCATCAAGAACACGATTCTTCTCTGCCTGCTGATGATTATGATTGGCTATTCATCCTATGCAGTCATTGTCATTCGCTCGGATGCCAACACGCCAATGGACCAAAACTCACCTGAGGACATCTTCACGCTGGGCAACTACCTCAGCCGCGACCAGTACGGCTACCGTCCGCTTCTCTACGGACAAGCCTACAGTTCGGAATATCTGATAGACAACCAAGGTGCCGTTCAGATAGACGAAGGTGCCCCCATATACCAAAGAAAAGAAAAGGCATCGCCTGACGAGCCCGACCGCTACTTCATCGTAAGCACAAAGGACAAGCCCAGATATGCCCAGAACATGCTCTTCCCACGCATGTATTCTGCTGCCCACACCGACTCTTATGAGATGTGGTTCGGAGGGTCGCAAGACGAGAACGGGAATTGGATAGGTGGCATCAAAGGCACCCTCAAGAACTCTAATTACCATGAAGACGGAAAGGTGAAGATACCAACCTTTATTGAGAACTTGCAATTCTTCTTCTCTTACCAGTGCAACTTCATGTATTGGCGCTACTTCCTGTGGAACTTCGCAGGCAGACAGAACGACATCAAGGGCGATGGAGAAGTGGAGCACGGCAACTGGCTGTCAGGATTCTCATTCATTGACAATGCCCGACTGGGAGACCAAAGCATGCTGCCTGACGAGCTGAAGGACAACAAAGGACACAATGTGTTCTACTGCCTGCCTCTCCTGCTCGGACTCATCGGACTTTTCTGGCAAGCATTCCGCGGACAACGTGGCATCCGCCAGTTCTGGGTGGTATTCTTCCTGTTCTTCATGACGGGAATTGCCATTGTCATTTATCTTAATCAGACACCGGTACAGCCACGCGAACGTGACTATGCCTATGCTGGCTCGTTCTACGCTTTCGCCATCTGGTGCGGACTGGGCGTACTCGCTATCATCGACCTGCTGAAGAAATATCTCAAACTCAGCGGAACTGTAGTGGCTGCAGCGGTAGGGCTGCTGACCCTCCTTATTCCCATCCAGATGGCATCACAGACATGGGACGACCATGACCGAAGCGGACGATACACCTGCCGCGACTTCGGACAGAACTATCTGATGTCACTGCAACAGAAAGGAAACCCCATCATCTTTACAAATGGTGACAACGACACCTTCCCACTCTGGTACAATCAGGAGACTGAAGGCGTGCGCACCGATGCACGCGTCTGCAACCTCAGCTATCTGCAGACCGACTGGTACATCGACCAGATGCGACGTCCGGCATACGATTCGCCAGCCATCCCCATCAACTGGGAACGCATTGAATATTGCGAGGGAACAAACACATCGGTCGAGATTCATCCGGAGATGAAAAAAGAGGTGCTCACATTCTATCGCGAACATCCCGAGGAAGCCAAGAACAGATTCGGAGAAGAGCCGTTCGAATTGAAGAACGTCCTGAAATACTGGGTGCGCAGCAAGGACGAGGATTTCCACTATATCCCCACAGACAGCGTTTTCATCACCATCGACAAAGAGGCGGTCAAGAGAAGTGGCATGACTATTCCCGAAGGTATGGAGATTCCCGACAAGATGGTTCTCACGTTCGAGGGACGCAGATACATCTCCAAGTCTGACATGATGATGCTTGAGATGCTTGCCAACTGCAACTGGGAGCGACCCATCTATATCGCTATGACCGTTGGAGAAGGCAACTACCTCTCATGTCTCAACAATTATTTCGTGCAGGAAGGACTTGTTTACCGCATCACGCCATTCGAAAACTTCTTTGCTCAGTTACAGCAACAACCGCTGTTCGATACGGAGAAGACCTATACTGCAATGATGAACCACTTCAAGTTTGGTGGAATCGACAAGCCCGGTCTCTATCTCGACGAGACAGTCATCCGCATGTGCTACAACCATCGCCGCCTCTTCGCACAGCTTGCAATGGAACTGATTAATGAAGGAAAGAACGACAAAGCACTCAAAGTTCTTGCGAAGATGGAAAAGGAAATTCCTGAACACAACGTGCCCATGAACTGGATTAGCGGCGGTTCCACATTGATTCAGGTTTATGGTGAGCTCGGAAAGATAAATAAAGTGAGAGACATCGCCAACAAACTCTGGAAGAACTCAGAACAATACGTCAACTGGTACACATCGCTTTCGCCACGCAGGTTCCAGAACTCGCAACGCGATTGCTACATGCACCTGCAGATGCTCGGCTACGTTGTTCAGCAGACCTCCCTATACGATGAGGACTGGGCAAGCAAGCATGAGGCTGCTTACGGGAAGTTGGCTGAAAAATACCAAAGAGCCGGAGGAGAAAACTGGTATTAACAGGGATACATCTATATTAGTAAGGTAACAGAAGAGTATGGTGATTGAACAACCGGCACGATGGATGCGGTGGCTTTATCCAAAAGCCATGTGGCGGATGAAGAAGGATGAGCGGACAGTCTATCTGACGTTTGACGACGGTCCCATTCCGGAATCCACACCGTTCATCCTCGAGACACTGGCTGAATTCGGCATCAAAGCCACATTCTTCATGGTGGGCGAGAATGTCAAAAGGCATCCCGAACTCTATGAACGGATTGTTGCCGAAGGTCATCAGGTCGGTAATCATACGTTCAACCACCTCGGAGCTTTCAAGCATTGGACGATTACCTATATCATCAATACGTTCAAAGCCAACGAGCTGATTCACGCTCACCTGTTCCGTCCGCCCCACGGGTGGATGCGCCCCAGTGAATATTATTGGCTGCGGAAAGAGTTTCGCGTCGTCATGTGGGATGTCGTCACCCGCGACTATTCGAAATGGATGACCGCAGATGGCGTGGTCAACAACGTCAAAAGATACGTTCGCAACGGTTCCATCATCACGTTTCACGACTCTCTGAAGAGCATCGACAAACTGAGGACAGCACTACCGGAATCTATACGATGGCTAAAAGAACAGGGATATGCATTCAAGACTATCGAATGAGATAAAAGCCGAGGCATCACGTCTCGGCTTTTATGCCTGCGGTATCGCCCGGGCTGAGAGCGTGCATGACGACGATGCGAGGGCTGTAATGCGCTGGCTGGATGCCAACGGACATGCCGACATGGAATATATGGGCAGAAATCTTGACAAGCGACTGAACCCTGAACTTCTCATGCCTGGCGTGAAAAGCATCGTTTGCGTAGCAATGAACTACACACCAGCCAAACGGATTCCAGAAGACGAATACCAATTTGCTGCCTATGCCTACGGAAAAGATTATCACGACATCGTAAAACAGAAACTTCACCAACTGGCACTATTCGTTGAACAAAGCATGCCCGACGCCACACTCCCCCTCACCTACCGCTGTTTCTGCGACAGCGCACCCGTACTCGAACGCTATTGGGCGGTAAAAGCAGGAATCGGCTGGATAGGTCGCAACCACCAGCTCATCATTCCAAAGGCTGGGAGCATGTTCGTACTCGGCGAACTCTTCTTAAACATCGAATTAGAATGCGACAGCCCCATCAAAAACGGATGTGGAGACTGCCACAAATGCCTGGATGTATGTCCCACGAAAGTGCTGTCGCTGCAGTCGTTCGATGCTTCGAAATGCCTCTCCTATCAACTCATCGAGAACCGACAGGGACTCTCCGAAGAAGCCAAGACACACATGGAGAACGTCATCTACGGCTGCGACCGATGCCAACAGGCATGTCCGTGGAACCGTTTCGCACCTCCAACCGACATTCCCGACCTGCTGCCCTCCGACGAATTTCTCTGCATGACAAAGGAAAAGTGGGAATCCTTGACCGTCGAAGACTATCGGCGGCTGTTCAAAGGCTCGGCAGTCAAGCGCGTAAAATATGAAGGACTGATGCGAAACATCCGCGCAGCAATGGAAAAAGGAAAGTAAAAAAATCCCCCTCACGTCAAATCGAAGGCGAACTTCATAAAAGCAAATTCACTGAGTTTGATCATCAAATTCAGTGAATTTGGTGACCAATTTCACTGAATTTGGTTCACGACGGTTAAACTTCTGTTCAGCAAATCAAGTTAAATTGAAGACCAAATCAAGTTGATTTGATGAGTAAATCAACTTGATTTGGTCTGAAGAAGTGCAACGACATAAGCGTCTGCCTATGCGTTTTTGTTTCGAAATCCGGTCGTTTCAGAAAAACATTTCAGAAGAAGGCTGCCCCCTCTTACTTGTTTTCCCGCCATGCTTCCGTGCAATATTTCCAGCCATACAGGCGGTAGATATCGAACAGACGGTGCTGACGGTTCTTAAAGTCACTATAGTTTTTCTTCTCCGGCTGTGTCCATCCCGTTTCCATCGCTGCTCCCATGCGCGGAAGGACTTGGTATTCAGCCAACTCTTCATCCTTGATATATTCTGTCCACAGGTTTCCTTGCACACCGATGATGTGGTTCTTTGCCGCCTCACTGATGTTTTCCGGGCAGGGTTCAAAGGCATAGACATGTTCCAACGTTGAGCAACCGCCAATTAAGAGGGGCTTGCTCCAATTCGTTTCCGGATATTGATAGAAGTCGAAGTATAAGGTGCTGTTGGGTGAGAAGAACACGTCGTGTCCCTGTTCGGCTGCACGCAGTCCGTCTTTCACCTCACGCCAGCTTTGTATCGTTGCCGATGGGGCAATCTCTCCCTCGAGGATTTCGTCCCATCCGATAATTTTCCGCCCTTTGCTGTTCACATATTGCTCTATGCGTTTGGTGAAATAGCTCTGGAGATAGTCTTCGGCTGAATGCTTGCCGTCTGCATGCAGTCCTTCGTCGGCGATGCGTTTTTGACACAGCGGACAGGCTTTCCAACGGGTGCGCGGAGCCTCGTCGCCTCCGATGTGGATATATTCCGAGGGGAATACCTGCATGACTTCATCCAAAACGTCTGTTGCAAACTTGAAGGTCTCTTCCTTTCCTGCACAGAGTATGTCATCAAATACGCCCCACATGCGTTCAACCTCGTAAGGTCCACCTGTGCATCCCAGTTCCGGATAGGCAGCGAGTGCAGCAATCATGTGGCCGGGCATATCTATTTCGGGAATGACTGTAATGTATCTTTCCTGTGCATACTTGACGATTTCGCGACATTCTTCCTGTGTGTAGAATCCTCCGTGACGCCTGTGATCATAGATTCCCGTATTGCGCCCGATGACCGTTCCTTTGCGCCATGCGCCGATTTCGGTCAGCCGCGGGTATTTTTTTATTTCCATTCGCCATCCCTGGTCCTCGGTCAGATGCCAGTGGAATGTGTTCACGTTGTGCAATGCCAGGATGTCGATATAGCGTTTAACGAAATCGATGCTGAAGAAATGGCGTCCGACATCAAGGTGCATACCGCGATATTTGAATCGTGGTGCATCGTCTATGGTCACCAGCGGTATTTCTATCTGACCGGCATCGGCTATGGGCAGTGCCTTGCGCAACGTCTGAATGCCGTAGAAAACGCCTTGCGGAGTGCTTCCCTCGATGGTGATGAGGGTCGGCTCCACCTTTATTCTATAACCTTCGGGGGCTGTTATCTTCTTGTTCAAAGCCAGTTTTATGTATCTGTCGCCTTTATGAAGTTTGGCATTCACGGGGATGGTCAGCTCTGTCTGCTGTTTCAGATATTCTGCCAGAAAGTGTGCGTTGCGCACCATTTGGGGTTGGTCGGCTGGGCAGGCGATGGTGCAGACGTTTCCCAAAGGAAATGCCTGACTGCCTTTTGTGTTTTCAACTATCCGATTGGGCAGGGGTACTACTTTGAAATCGGCTTTCATTTGGGCTTTTGCTCCCATTATTCCCATGAACATCATTAAAACGATTAGTTGTTTTTTCATATATGCCTGTTTTTATAAAGAATGCGACATTGGCTGTCAATTATCTGTTATTGCATCTCGTGGACTATTTGCATGAGTTGTTGTGCCAGTTCTTCGGCAGCTTCCATTGTCGGTGCTTCGCTATAGACACGTATGATGGGCTCTGTGTTTGACTTGCGCAGGTGTACCCAACGGTCGGGAAAGTCGATTTTTACACCATCGATATCGTTTACCTGCTCATTCCGGAAATGTTCTTTCACGCGTTGCAAGATGGCGTCAACATCCGTTGTCGGCGTAAGGTCTATGCGATTTTTTGCGATGTAATAGTTGGGGAGCGTGCGTCTCAACTGACTGGCAGTGCAATGCTTATGTGAAAGACTGGTCAGGAAGAGCGCAATGCCGACGAGTGCGTCTCGTCCGTAATGGCTCTCGGGATAGATGACTCCGCCGTTTCCTTCTCCTCCGATGACGGCATTGACAGCTTTCATTTTGGTTGTCACGTTCACTTCTCCTACGGCTGCCGGAGTGTAAGTGCCGCCATGTTTCTCGGTGATGTCTCGCAGGGCGCGTGTCGATGAGAGGTTGCTGACGGTGTTTCCCGGTGTGTGTGCGAGTACATAGTCAGCCACACTGACGAGCGTATATTCCTCTCCGAACATGGTTCCGTCTTCGCAAATGAAAGCGAGTCGGTCCACATCTGGGTCAACGACGATACCGAGGTGGTATCCTCCTTTCCGCATTTCGTCCATGATTCCCGTCAGGTTTTTCTCCAGAGGCTCCGGATTATGCGCGAAATCTCCCGTCACATCGCCGTTGAGCACGGTACACTGAACGCCCAGTGCATCGAAAAATTTTGGCAGGATGACGGCTCCGACAGAGTTGATAGCATCAAGGCAGACTCTGAATTTGGCTTTCCTGATGCTTTCCACATCAACCAACTGGAGATTGAGCACATTTTCTATGTGTCGTTCATTGAAGGTATTATTCTCTGAATAATGCCCGAGTTGATCTACCTCTGCATATTGGAAATCTTCCTGTTCTGCGATATCGAGCACTTCTTGCGCGTCTTGTGCTGTCAGGAACTCGCCTTCATGGTTGAGCAGTTTCAGAGCATTCCATTGGCGTGGGTTATGCGAAGCGGTAATGATGATGCCACCTGCAGCCCCTTCCATCACCACTGCGAGTTCGGTGGTTGGTGTCGTTGCCAATCCGATGTTGACAACATCATAGCCCATACCCATCAGTGTTCCGCAGACAACATTCTTCACCATTTCTCCCGAGATGCGCCCATCCCGACCAACGATAATGGTATTGCTCTGCGATTGCTTACTGCGACGAATATAGGTTGCGTATGCGGTTGTGAATTTCACGATGTCTAACGGATTCAGCGTGTCGCCGACTCCTCCTCCGATTGTACCTCGAATGCCTGATATGGATTTGATAAGTGTCATGTTCTATTTTGTTTGAAGTTCCTATAATCCCCTTTCATAGGTTATCTCATAGTAGCATGGATAGACGCTTGTCGCTGCTGATGTGTGTCCCTGTGAATGAGGTACGATGAGTTTTACCTTTGCTATTTCTTCTCCTTCCTTTGATGGTCTTCCCACTTTGATGTACGGCATCGGCACGAGCCATCCCGTCGGCACGGTCGCCCCGTAGCTGCTATACATGAGTCCGCTGATGAATGATGCCGTGTATGTGCCGCTCGTGTTCTTGACAGACATCTTGTCTGGAATCATCGCATAGAAATAGTAGTTATTAGTGAGTTGGACAGAGTCTGTGAGTATATTGACTTCCTTAAACCGGCAGAGCACCGTCGTCGTTTCTCCGTCCTTGATGGCAGCCCCACAGCCTTGTCTTATGATTTGCATATAAACTCCCGTTGACTGAAAGAGTACGTATTCGTTTTTACTCACATCGGTCACTCCCCCATTGGCTTTAAACTCCGTCTCAGTGATGACATTGATGGTGGAATCTACGAGGAATTGGGATATTGCCGTGCGCTCACGCTTTTTCTGGTCAGCATAGGTTTCCCTGTCGTGGCATGCCGTAAACATCAACATCCCACCGAGGAAAAGCGATACAAAAAGAATCTTCTTCATAGTTGCTTGTCTTAGATCTTTGAATCTTTTAATTTTACGAATGCAAAGATAAGAATTTATCGCCATTCAGTTGCAACTGTACACTGATTATTATTATTATTTAACCAAGTCACAGTCTCTTTTGAACATAATTGAAAATCGCCGCCTACGGGGAAAGGCAATTTCTGCTTCGCCGCCTACGGGGAAAGGCAATGCCTGTGCATCCCTGCTCACGATTTCGGTGACGGGTCGTTTATCTTGGCGAAGTGCTGTATGGCATCTCTGGCGATTTTCTCGGCTTCTTGGATAGTACAGTGTAAGTGTCCGCCTGCCGCATTGGGATGGCCTCCTCCGTTGAAGAATGTTTCTGCGATTTTATTGCAGTGCCATGGTCCGACAGAACGTAGGCTTACCCACACCAGATTCTCCTTTTCACTATCTTCACGCAACGATATGGACATGCGCATTTTTTTGATTCGGAGCGGCTCATTGACCAGCCCTTCAGCATCGCCCTTCACGAATTGGAATCGCGCCATGTCATCCTTCGTAATCGTGAAATAGGCAGCATGCTCGTTCGGGAAAACTTGCAGCTTTTCATACATCATATAGCCCCTCATCCGTATGCACGATGCGCTGTAATTGTTATAGACTTTCCGATAGATAAGGTCCTTATCAAACTTCTTCGTCAACAACTGACTGATGATGTAATAAATCTCCGCATCGGATGAGTTGTAGGTGAACGCTCCCGTGTCGGTCATCATCCCACAATAGAGACAGATGGCAAACTGCTTGCTCATCGCGTCAAATGCCCCAAGCTGCCATACTATGCGGAAGACTATCTCACTCGTTGAACTGAGTTTCTTTTCAGACACCCTCATCACTGTCTTGATGTCAGGCGAGAGATGGTGGTCGAAAAGGATTTTCTGTGCCGGTGACGCGTCGAGGACAGCCTGCATGTCACCCACACGACTGGTCGTATTGAAGTCCAGACAAAAGATGAGATCGGCTGCCGACAACAGTCCTTCTGCCCTCTCGGGGTACTTATCATAGCGTATGATGCCCTCCTCATTAGGAAGCCATTGCAGGAAGTCAGGATAAGCATCAGGCACGACGACCGTTGCATCCTTCCCCTGTGAATGAAGATATTCCGCCCACGCCAGCGACGAGCCCAATGCATCGCCGTCAGGACTCTTATGGCAACAGATGACAATTCGAGTTGCATCGGCGACCAGCTCCCTGAGCCGATCCAGCCGATGCGGTGACAAAAGATTGATATCCATCAGAACAGGCGGTTTGGATAGACCTTCTCGTCCACAAGTTGCTGAATGCGCCCGACCGTACCCTCACGGTCTGCTGCGTACGTCACACCAAACCACTTGCTCGTCGTATCAAGCACCTTCACCGTTGCGGTGTGTTCGTTCACCAACTTATTTACCATCAGTGGAATAAAAAACTCCGCTTTCAGATTCTGCATGTTCTTAGGATCAGACAAGAATTCCTTGAAATATTTCTCACTATGCTCAAAATAGTCAGGCGTGAATCCCCAGAAATTCATCGACACAGGCGTGTTATCGTCCACACCAACCCACTCGCCACGCTCATCCTTATAGCATACAACTCCATCCATGCGCTTGATTTCCGTCCGCTCTACAACAGTGGTCAGGTTCCCATCGCCATCCTTCGAGCAGATACCACGCGCCACAGTCCCGTTTTCAGAAAGCGTATTGCCGATTCTGTATCCAACCATCGAATATCGGTTCGTACTTCCTTCAGGCAGTTCAGACAAGAATTTGCCCATCACCATGAAAGCATCACGGTTGTAAAAGTCATCACAGTTGATTACACAAAAAGGCTCTTTGATAACGCCCGAAGCCATCATAACAGCGTGATTCGTACCCCAAGGCTTCTCCCTGCCTTCAGGACAGGTAAAGCCTTCGGGCAGTGCGTCAAGACTCTGGAACACCAGTTCTGCCGGTATGTGCCCTTCATATTTGGCAAGAATCCGCTCACGGAAATCCTGCTCAAAATCTTTTCGAATGACAAATACTATCTTGCCAAATCCCGCCTTGATGGCATCATAGATGGAATAGTCCATGATGGTTTCTCCGTTGGGACCTACGCCGTCAAGTTGTTTCAGACCTCCATAGCGGCTTCCCATGCCTGCCGCAAGTAATAATAATGTTGGTTTCATATCAGTTCGTTTTTTATAGTTATTTGTTTGTTTATCTTTCATTAGAACGGATATCCGATAGCAAGGTGGAAACTCTGTCCATCTTTGAACTTTGGAATATTGTAATACCCGCTCTTTCCCGTATCGTAAGGAAGGTGTATGCCGATTCCCCAATCAAGGCGCAACACGAAAAAGTCAAGGTCGTAGCGAACGCCGACACCTGTTCCCACAGCAAGCTGGTCGAAGAAGTTTTTCATCTTCAGCTGCCCGCCAGTGCGATATCCGTCGTCATGTCGCGTCCACACATTTCCCGCATCAAGGAACAATGCGCCATAAAGATTGCCGAAAAGCCGTGAGCGATACTCCAAATTGGCTTGAAACTTGATGTCACCCGTCTGGTCCATATACGAAAATTTACGGATAGGCACATAATAGCCACCCGGACCTAACGTCCGCACATTAAAGGCACGGATGCTGTTCGCTCCTCCCACGTAGAATTGTTCACTGTAAGGTGCAGTCGTAGAATTGCCATAAGAGAAGATAATGCCCGCATTGAGATGCCCGACAAGCTCGGAATACTCTCCCAGTTTCCACGTCTTTCGGAAATCGGTCTCAATCTTAAAAAATTGAGCGTATGGATTCTCGAACATCGTCTTTTCTTTCTCTCCCCATTTCTCTCCGGCAATCGCATAGCCCAACGAGAGTATATTGGCAGACTCGCTGACAGTCGTCTCCCAACGAATCGGATTCCGCAAATTCTGCGGACTAGTATAAGAATACGTATAACTCATCTTGGGGATAAACTGATCCATCATCGACATCTTCAAATAGGGGCTCTCCTCCATAATCGAGTCAAAACGAGCCGTCGTCCGGTTCATGTAGTTATAAGACAAAATAAGTGGCGAAAACGAGTGACGAGATGTTGCCGACGTCTGGAAATTATAGGTCAACTCTCCCGAAATGATATGGCGACGGAAATATTTCGCCCTGTTCACAATGTTGAGCGACGCTTTCACTACAGTTGAAGGCGTAGAGAAGAAACGCCGACGCCGAATCTGCGGACCGCCACCCCTGCGACCTGGTTCCGGTCGTTTCCCAAAACGCGGAAACAAAAGACGCGGAAATTCCAAAGACAAGTCTCCACCATATTCATAGGAATTGATGTCTGAACTCGTACCCTCAGCATCATGACCCGTCTGCCATTCGTATGAACCATGTATATTGAAGTCGAGTTTTTCCCCACCGCGAAAAACATTCCGTTTCGTCAATCCCAATATCAGCTCCGGTCCCACCAGACCATTCGTCTTACCCGTCATGTTGCCTTCGATATAAAAATCATAAGGCTTATCCAAAACAGCATTGAGTTGCATATCAAGTGTATCGCACGAAAGCGTCGTATCACGAGGCGTAAAACGGAAGTCCACCATACTGAACAATCCCGTACTGCTCAATCTGCTCACCGACTCCAAATAATTGTCATAACTGTACAATTGACCGGAACGCAGCCTCAAAGCGCCCAACAACACACCTGCACGGACACGAGGACGACGACCATTAAAATGAAGCGTAAACCGGCGACGCACAATAGAATCGTTCAGACGCTCCATAAACTGACGACGCAAATTCACATCAACCTTTCCAATATACCACTTGCGCAAAGCAGCATCAGGCACACTGTCAGCCATCTGCAACTTCAGCTGAACCTTACCCGGCACAGACAACGTGTCCGCCAAATAAGAAGCATAGCCCGGCTCATAATAATAGTAACCATTGTTCCGGAAAAGAGTACTCAATCGCGAACGCTCTTCATCAAGAACCGACACATCGAAAGGATCTCCACGATGTAACTTCTTGTCCTTCTCTGATAAGGAAATCAACTCCTCCGCCTCCGGAGGGAAATTGATATAATCAATAGAATCCAACGTAAACAGATGACCCATATCAATCGTATATCCCACCTTTCCCTTCTTGGGATTCTTCATCTGAAGCGTTTCATAGTTCACCTTCCCCCTGAAATAACCATGCGACCTCAACACCGATTGAGCGACGGAGGAACGCAACTCCGGATTGACCGTACGCATCAGCACCGGAGGCTTTCCGAAACTTTTCGCCAACCACTTCCCCAGTCCCGACTCAGAATCAGAAAAAGCATTCCAAATCCATAACCCGTAAGGAAGCGGGGTGCGATGATACGAGCTCCCAAACAAAGCACCATTGGGCTCACATGCCAAGACAGCATCAACTTCCTCCTTCACCAAAGACGCATGAGCGTTCTTCTCGTAATGCTCATAAGTCACATGGTCAAGTCCAATGTACAACTGCTCGCCTTCAGGCAAACTACTGGTGGTTGAACAACCAGCCACCAACATTGCGGCAACCCAAAGACGAAACATGGTCCGTATCTCTTTTTTCCTTTGCATCTTCGTTGTCTTACTTTTTTGTCACAACCCGTTTTCCTTTTCCTGCCTCTTCACCGAATCCGTTTGAAGCGAATCTGTCTGGATATTGCTTCGTATAGGGGTAAGTGGCATCTGCGGAATATCTGACTTGAACTTGAAGATATCTTTAAAATGCTGCAGCTTGCGACGCCAGATAAATCCGGCACCGTACCTTCCCACTTCACCTTCTATCCAGTCATAGGAGTTGCGGTCATAGAACAGTTTCAAATATTTGTTTGATTTTTGATCAAGCCTGTATTCAAACGTCACGTTGTCGAAAAACGATTCGTTCTGATTATACATATCAGCGCCTGACGACACCTTGCCTCCGATAACGATGCGCAAACGGTTGTTCCAGAAACGTTTCGCAAACTTAAATGAATAGTCCGTCCGTATCCTTCCCGCTGCATCCGTCGTATTGTCCACACCAAAACTCAGGTCAAGTGTCCGCAAAGCAGAGCCCGTAATATGGTTGATTTCATTCTGGAGGAATGAGCTCAAGGCTGTATTCATCGTGATGCCGCTGGTATTTCCGTCAGCAAGATACATTCCCGTGGTAAGCATCGTCACAGCAAGCTTGCCACGCTCTTCTTTTGACATGGTGTTCAATTCATTGCTCACAGCCATATCTTCCGGGGCATCGATGATAAATTCCAGTCCCATATCATTCAGTGTCTTCGTCACAATGACGCCGCATTCAAATTCCACCGTCCGACCACTGCCGTCGCCATCGCCCACGGAGGCTTTCGTCCGTTCGGTCGCGGTGATGTTCAGCGTCGGATTCATGGCATCACCCCTGAACTCTATATAACTTCCGTCCTTAATAGTAAAGGTCTTGAGTGGTATAATCGGCAGGGAGTATTTCATCTCTCCATTCGCCAACGTATAGCGACCCGTCAACCGAAGGGGCTCTATCGCATTCGACTGCATCCGCAACTCACCGCCGCCAATCAGGTCGATATAGTTCGTATGGTCGCTGTTCAAGTCGCATTTGATGTGTGCTCCTTCGTCAATGTTCACAGTGAGGTCCATGTTGAAACCTGACAACGTCGGACGAGTAACATGCGTCTGCGTCGAATCGTTGAAATCAACGAAAGTGACAAGTTCTTCCAACCTGTTATCGGTTGTCAACGGCGAGTCTCTCAGCACATAGGTCATGTCCGTTGAACCAAGCACATCCACTCTTCCGCGCATCGTCAAGGCATCCAACGGACCGCGCAACAGCGCAAAGAAATTGACAAATGCCTTTCCGTATGTTTCCGAGCGATAATTCTCTTTCGCATTGATGACTTGGAAATCCCGTGCCGTCATCCGGACATCCATCATCATTCGGTCGAGATTGGAGAAGTCCAATTCCCCGTTCATCGTCAACGGACTTTCATTATAGCCATACATCTTGAAGTTGTTGAACTGCAACTTGCTGTCCTTGATTTGTATCGGCTCTTCTGCAAAACGGAGACTCACACCATAAGGCACACTCACAAGATAGGCGGAATCGAGATTCAGCGACCCGTTGATTTGCGGTCTTGACAGGGTGCCTTTCATGGAAAGTGTTCCCTCGCCATAACCCTTCAATCCTACTACCTGGTCGGGAACAAAGCCGTTGAGCAATTCCAATGGTGTGCGGAACAGTCCGAGACTGGCATCGATATATCCCTCCCCTTCCGAGCGATAGGTGCCCGTTATCGTCCCGACTTCCGCCCCTTCTTTCAGGAGAATGCCGTCCACGTAATGGGAACCGTCACTCTTCGGCATATAGACAAATTCTGTTGAGAGATTGCCCATCGGATAGCCTTCGTATGTCATTCCGCTGATGGACATCGCTGAGGATACGGACAGTTCATAGCTCGTCTGAATAATATGGTAGTCACCATCCAACTTTCCTGTAATACGTGGGAAATATGGAAGCACTGACGTCACCTTCTCCAAGTCAAAACGACTGAGACTGACCGTCAAGTCCTGCAGCGCATCCGTCTCGTCGTTCGTACTGATTTGCACCGCCAGCCCGTCAGCCGCTCTCAACATAAGGTCTGCCGAGACGCGTTTATCGTCGGAGAGGAATATATAATTGTCCGCATTGGCAGTAAAGGTTTTGTAACCGAGTATCGGTTGCGTATCGGTGAGGTGCACCTTCATGCCGTTTTCTTCCATCGTGGCTGCCAATCCGATATCCACACCCAACTCATCGTTCGCATCATATAAACGGGCATGAATGTCTGAACCCTTCTCCGAGAGTGCCCCTGAGAAGAGTGCGTTGAAGACATACTGCGGATTTTTCTTGTTGTTTCTCACTTGTCCGTTATAGACGAAGGTGTCTTTATCTGACTGGACGTTCACGCGCACCGTGTCCAGACGAATGCTGTCTGCAACCAATCCGTAAACATTCACATGCCCGTCGAGTCCTTCCACATGGGAAGATTTTATGTCTATCAGCGCTTGGTCAAATTGATAGCCCTCGCCTTTCATCCAATGACTGAAGAAATTCTCACGACCTGACGAAAGATAGATACGCGCATCAGGCAGTTTTTGGCGGAGCATCGCCTGGTCAATCCGCTTGTTCTTCAACTGTGTCTGCACTTCGTCTGTGAAATGTTCCACCTGACTGAGCAACCGTTTGTAGCCTCCACGCCCATCCATGTTGAGATAGAAGTCGCCACTCTCTACCACGGCATGGGTCGTGTCGCGATTCATCAGCACGTCGAGCTGGACATCGTCGGGGCGGTAGGTCTCCTTCTTCCCCTTGAAAACCAAGTCGCTCAGCGTTCCTTTCACTTTGTAATACTCGTCCAAATCGGTGGCTACGTCCACATGGGCACACACTGACGACAGCAATGACTCGTCCGTGATGCCCAACCGGTGCAGATCCGCCTGCTTCAGGTCTGCCACAATCGTTCCTTGCAACATCTTGGAATTTGTCCGTCCATTGAATTGAATATTGCCGTTGAGCATCGAGTTGTGGCTGTCAATATCGGCAAGAATCTTTCCGTTCTGAACGTTTGCCTTGGCTTTCATTCCGTCGAGCGAATAGCCTCCGTATGTAAATTTCTTGATATTGGCACGGGCTTCCAACTTCGTCCTCGGCGAAAGGAAATCCGTCCCGCTGCCTTTGGCGAAGACCGTTCCTGTGAAAGGACTCAGCCCCATGTTGGGAAGGAAGTTCTGTAAAGGCATGTTCTTGGCATCAATCTCCGCAGTATAGTTCATTGCACGGGTGTCAACCACCGCCTTGGTCTTCATGGTTCCGCCTCCCTGCGAAGCGACAAAGTCGGCAACATAGCGGTCGCCGTTCACATTGAACGTGCCGTCAATACCGATGCCGTTGGGTATGCGCACTTGCTTCCGGGTATCGGCAGGCAGCAATTCCGAGACGAAACCGATATCTTGTGTCTTGCCATGCAACTTGACATCTGCCTTCAAACGACTTGGCTCGCTCAGATTTTCCACATAGCCCGTTGCCGTCATGTCGAAAGCGGTCGGCAGACTCACTCGCAGATTGTCAAAACGAAGGCGCTGCATGTTGCCTCCCACCTTTCCCTTGATTCTCAACGGATGGTTGGGCAGTCGGTTCACAAAGCCTTTCGGCATGTCTTTCAAGAACGGCGTGAGGTCTTTTTTGCCTAAATATCCCTCTACGTCGGCATTCATCGTTCCGGGATTCTGCGGGTCGAACGTGCTCAAATCCAAAGTCAGGGAGGTCTTCAAATCGGAATTGGGTGTGCGGAAGCTGAACGATGGCAGATGAAGCGTGTTGTTCTCCAAACTGATTGGACCGCTTATGTCATCAACCTGCATACCGCTTTTCTCTTTGAAAGCACAGTTTCGAAGCGAGAAATCGAGCTTCGGGTCGCAATAATAGAGCGAATCAATGCCCACATTCACGTCGGAGAGTTCCAGATGGTTGAAATCCAAACCATCAGTACGCGGCTCAAAATTGTTGTCATACTTCAACGCACCATTCGTCCAATCGAACTTCTGCAACTTGTATTCGCTCTTTTTCAGGTCGAAATATCCTTCACGGGCAGCTGCCTTGTCAAAAAACGCCTGCACGCTCGTCGTATCGCCAGGCGTGTGAACGGCTATCCGTGTCTTATCGATGTTCAGTTCATCCACATAAATCTTCCAGAAGTTCTCGCTCTCCGTCGTGTCGGGCGGCACCGTATCGCTCAACTCAACACTCACATCGGCAGACTTCAACTGAGCGGTATTCACGCGCAACGTCTTCGCTTTCAGGTCGATACCGTGGCTATCGAGTGCAAAATGTTCCAAGCGCCCCTTCACCCGTGCCTCGGGTATCAGACCGTCAGTATTCACCTTCAGCCGGTTAAATTCAAGTGCATCAATCTCCACTTTTTTCTTAAACAAAGGCAAGAGTTGTACGTCAACCACCAATTCTCCCACGTCAGCAATCGTGTCACGCACTCCGGGAATGGAGTCGTTCGCCTTAATCATACGGAAGTCGGTCACCGACAAATCAAGCGGAAACTTCAGAGCCACCCTGCCCACCGTAATCTCCATGCCCGTTTCCTCGGAAGCATAGGCTGCCACCTTCTTTGCAGCCCAATTCTGAATAGGAGGGATGTAAAGAAGTATGGTCAGTAAGACGAACAGTAAGATAGGGGTCAGAACAGCAATCCCCATCCATTTCAGCACTCTCTTCATACAACTGCTATCAACCGCATATTATAATATGTACGCGCGATATTAGGTGCAAAGATAGCATAAATCAGAAATAACACAAAAAGAATTGATTCTTTTTTACCGACAAAGCCTCGTCTCAAGGTCGCTCCATGCCTCCTGCCTGATGCCACAAAGGGTCGTCTGGCAATGGCGAAACCACACTGATGGGCTGTTTGGAGACAGGATGCACAAATTCCACTTTCCTTGCCAAGAGCGAAATGCTTCCGTCGGGATTGGAGCGCTGGGCGCCATACTTCAAATCGCCCTTGATGGGACAGCCCATGGCTGACAGCTGACAGCGTATCTGGTGATGCCGTCCCGTGAGCAGCAGCACTTCCAGCAGATGATAATTGTCGGTAGAACCGATGTGGCGATATTTCAGGACAGCCCGCTTCGCATGCGGTTTTTCCCGGTCGTAAGCATAACTCTTGTTTTGTTTCTCGTTGCGCACGAGCCAATGTTCCAGCGTCCCCTCTTCCTGTGGCGGGAGATTCTTTGTCAATGCCCAATAGGTCTTATGCACCTCGCCGTCGCGAAACATGTTGTTCAGACGGGAGAGCGCCTTCGACGTACGCGCAAACACGACCAGTCCGCTCACAGGACGGTCCAAGCGATGAACGACTCCGAGAAAGACATCTCCGGGCTTTGCATACTTCTTCTTGATATACGCTTTCACCCGTTCCGACAGCGGCTCGTCGCCAGTCTTGTCGCCCTGCACTATCTCGCCGCTCTCTTTGTAAACAATAATGATATGGTTGTCTTCGTAAACTACCTGCATACGCTACTCTTTTTTCATGACTGCCTCACAATCAATATATTTCTTCCAAAACCCGAAATGCTTCCTACGGTAAAAGGCGTGAGCTCCAAAAGGCAACTGTCCGCCCGATATCTGGAAGGCTGTTGCGGGATGCGTGTCTATCGAGAAGCCGACTGCCTCCGTGTAGGGCGGAATCTTCAATGCTCCCGGCTCGAACCGATTGACGTGATAAGACCAAAACACATCCTCGTAATACCGCGACTCGTTCGGATGTTTCTCCATTCTTTCGATGGCTGCCTGCCCATATTTCACAGCCAGAGCGTGGCATTTCTGCGTCCGCCGCAACGACAAGCCCCCATTTCCCACCATGAACTTCAGTTTCATCGAAAAGTAGAAAGGGGATATGCCGGATATAAATGTGCGCAACCGCCAGTCGGCAACTGCCAGCCAATTCTTGCGCGTATAGGCTCCGCACGACGGGAGCCATGGCGCACCGATATAGTCATAGTCTTTCTTGCACCAATCCAATAATCGGTCGGAAAATATAAACACGTCTGTCTGGCAAATCAAAATATACCTGGAAGAGAGAAATCGCTCATAAAACGTGGGCGACATCATCAGGCGATTATAGCCTGTCCGCCCATGAAAATAAGCATCTTCAAAACTTTCCACACGACAGTTTGCTCCACTGAGAAGTTGGTCCAAAGGCTGCAAATCCAGACTCTGGGGCTTTATAATCACGATATCATGGTCGCGCAAAACGTCGAAAGTGCGCCTGACCGACAACACCTCAAAATCGTTCAACTGCGTGGTGTACATCGGTATCACCACTGACACTTCCCGATTTTCAGCGCCAGCATCAACGTTACCGTCAGCATTAAAATTTGGAGCCTCCATTGCTAAAACTTGATTTTCAGTCGCAAAGATAACAAAAATACCCCACTCTGCCAATAAACAGGAAGCGCTTTTTTCCCGTCAGGCGTTCCCTCTCCCATTCTTCATCCCTCTCTCTGTGAGGGAAAAAGGTGGGTTTAGGAGCTGGGGTGGATTGGGTTAGCGAGGCACTTCTTTGCACCTGCATAAACATACGGAAAAGGGCGTATAAATATACAGTTGAACTTTCGCTTTCCAAAAGTGCCACTTTTGCATTCCAAAAGTTGCCCTTTCAGCTCCTAAAAGTTCCCCTTTTGGAGCCTAAAAGTTCCCCTTTTGGAAAGCCCTTCTTAACACACTGAAATTCAACAATTTACAAAACGACTCCACAAACCTCCGATTCTGCATAAATATACATTTGCGGGCAATGGCAAACCAACTGTTGGGCGAAGGAAAAAACGGCACACGCATGCCATCATTCCGACCTTCACTGCGAGGCTTATCAATATGGATTATTGCCTACCGCAAATCTTCTTCAGCACCGTATCCATCGCCTCTTCTGCCGGCACGGGGATGTCGGGAAGAATGCCGTGAATGGGACTGTTTTCGTCGGTGCCAACCATATAGAATATCTTATGCGGGAGTACCAATCCGAACTGTGTGTGCGGAAGTTTTTCGGTGATGACATCGCCCGAGGAGATGTTCATTCCGCCTGTTTCCTCGCCTATGGTGACACCCATTTTGTAGTGTTTGAAGACGGCTGCCAGCCAACTTGCCGACGAGAACGTTTCGTGGCTGTTGAGAAGATATGCATTCCCACTGAAGCGGAGGCTGTCAGCATAGGGCTGACAGTAGTCATCTGGAGAATTCACCCAATCTATAATGGTATCAGGCATCTCGATTGTTTCGCTTAACTGTGGGTAGTCCTTCAAGTAGGAACGATAGAACCGCCGGACTGGTTCGGACATGCGGTTGATGATTCTGTGGCAACCCACAAACGGCTGATTGGTCAGATAACGGCATATTTCGTCGCTCGCATCAGAGTTTCCGCCACCATTACTGAGGTTGTCAATGATGAGATGCCGCACGTTTTCCGCACGTGCCCGACGGAACATCTCGCTCAGAAACTCGGGAAATCCCTCTATCACGCACTCATCAAAATGGAGTATCATCACCGAGTCGTTGTACATCTCATAGCTCCAGGGCTCCTTTTTCTGCGCCTTGCCAGCCTTTTCCTTGGGTTGCTTTGCGCGCATCTCACGTATTTCTTTCCTATTCAGGGCTTTCACCATGAGTGTTTTTATTCCGTCGTGCGTCTTCATCACGGTGGGATAATGCGTTTCCGGCATGTTCAGATAGAGCCAATAGGCAAGTGTCCCACCCCCTTCTGCCCGCTGACAGCGATAGAAATCACGCTCACCAAACGCGTATCGGAGGCTCTCTTCCACGATTTTCTTCGCTTTCAAACCGCCGATTTTCAACAACTCATCGCCCTTTTTCAGTGCAACACCCTCCAAGACGGTATCGCATTCGAGTATGAGCCGATGGGTACCTGGCTCTATATGAAACAACGAGAAATAGGGAAACGATTTTGCCTCCGCCGAAACCAATGCACTTCGCGAAGACACACTGAGATGTCCCTGCTCGAAGAGGGCTGCCAGACGCGCCAGTTCCATGTATGCCCGAAGGCGGGAAACATCCTCCTTTGCCAGTTGTTTCTTCGACTTTTTCACCTCCTTATAAAATGTCTTCTTGCTGAGACGGCTATAAGGGTCTGGATGCACCTGCTCGATAAGGGACACCATCGTGTCGATATCGGCACACACTTGCTGGTATGTAAGCGATGTCTGCGCCACTGAAACCGCAGGAAAACTAAGAAAACACACGACGGAAAGGACTTTAGAGACGAGCCCTTTGCGGAAAAAGATTTTTCGTTTCACCAATTTCATCGTCCACATTTTCATATAAAAAAACAGTTATTTTTACGTATTAAAAGAAAACTCATTTTCTAATTATACGCAAAAATAACTGTTTTGTGACATTTTAAATCCAATTATTTTATCATGCATCGTCCGCAAACGATGCAAACCTGGCTTACATATTCATGCCGCCATCCACCTGGATAACCTGTCCGGTGACGTACGACGAGAGGTCGCTGGCGAGGAATGTTGCCACGTTGGCAATGTCTTCGACCGTTCCGCCGCGACGAAGGGGAATCTTCTGAATCCAATCCTTGCGCACTTCGTCGGAAAGAGCCTGCGTCATGGCAGTGTCGATGAATCCGGGAGCAATGGCATTGGCACGGATTCCGCGAGAGCCAATCTCCTGTCCGATGCTCTTGGCAAGGGCGATGAGTCCTGCCTTTGACGCTGCATAGTTGGACTGACCGGCATTTCCATGAACACCTACGACCGACGCCATGTTGATGATGGAACCGCTTTTCTGGCGCATCATGATAGGCGTGACGGCATGGATGAAGTTGAACGCCGACTTCAGATTGACAGCAATCACGGCATCCCACTGCTGTTCGGTCATACGCATCATCAGTCCATCCTTGGTGATACCTGCATTATTGACGAGAATGTCAATACTTCCAAACTCCTCGTGCACTTTGTTGACCACTTCTTCGGTCTGTGCGAAGTCGGCAGCATTGCTGGCATAACTCTTCGCCTTTACGCCCAAAGCAGCTATTTCCATCTCTGTTTCTTTGTTCTCTTCAAGGTCTGTAAACGCAATATTAGCGCCTTCTGCGGCAAATTTCAATGCGATACCTTTCCCGATTCCACGGGCAGCTCCCGTAATCAGAGCCGTTTTTCCAGTTAATAGTCCCATAATTTATTGTTTTTGATTTGTTTAATTATTTGTTGTCTTATCTATTCTGCTCTTTCCCAAAGCACCGTAAACGAACTTGGCGACCTGCGGTTTGGCTGCCTCTTCGGTCATGCCGTGCGACAAGCGGCCATAGATGTATGGCACTTCCAAGCCCTTAATACAATAGTGCGTGATGTCTGCCACGAGGTTGACATTCTCTATGTCGAACACACCGTCGGCCTTCCCTTCAGCAAACACCTTCCGAAGAATCTCCGATTCATAAAGGTCGAAATTCTTGCGCACCTTCTCCACCATCCAGATGTTGCGGAAAAACTCAGCACGCAGGTTTCCGTTGCGCACAACGGTCTCCTTAATCATGTTGAGATGGGTGTAAATCAGTTCGATAATCTTTTCCTGAGGGGTGATTTTACGCGCTGCCACTTCGTCCATCTTCTCGGAAAGACGCTCCAATTCCGACTCAATCACAGCATAGTAAACGTCTTCTTTACTCTTGAAATAGGTATAGAGCGTTCGACGCCCCTTCCCTGAAGCGACGGCTATATCATTCATCGTCGTATTCTCCATGCCCTTCATGGCAAAGAGCTGTCGGGCGACATCCACCAATTTCTGCCTTGTTTTTGATATCGACATGGCTTGCTCCTCCATTTAACTAATCGTTGCACATAGTTTTTATCATGTGCAAAAATATTACTTTTATTTGGTTCAAACAAATAATTGACAAATTATTTTCCAAGAAAAGAACGATGTCATATCCGCAAACGACCTCTTTTTTTTACGAATTAACCGCACACGGATGCAAGTTTTCTTTCATTTTTTTGCATATTTCGAAAAATATGCATACCTTTGCATCCGCAAAACTAAAATCGCGGAGTGGAGCAGTTGGTAGCTCGCCAGGCTCATAACCTGGAGGTCGCATGTTCGAGTCCTGCCTCCGCAACAAAGAAATGCCGTAACAGCCTGCAAATCAGACAGTTACGGCAGTTTTCTAAAAATAAGGTCAGACGAGAATATTCATTTATGCGTGCGTTCTTCGGGAACAAACGTAAAAAAAATGTGTTCCAAGCAGACAAAAAAAGTTAAAAGTGAACTTCTTGATTTCACTCCCCCACGCCGGCATGACGGCAAACAATCCTACATTGACTTCCAGATGAGAGACCCATCAACGGGTCGGCTCAAAAGAAAAAAGTACATGCTCGACAAGTATGCGCCCGGTAAGGAGCGCGACTTCATGGCGATGCAAATCATGGCAAACATCTATGACCAGGTGATGCGTGGATGGAATCCATGGGTGGCGTTTCCGTCCGCACGAGGTGATGTCCTGTTTAAACAGATTATTATAAGGTATCGCGCGTACATTATTAAACTGGTACAGAAAAAGGTGATGTCGGAGAAAACCAAGACGGACTATTTCTCACGCCTGAAGATCCTGGAGGAGTTCCTGGAGGACAGGAACTGCCAGACGATGAAGGCATTCCAGTTCAATCTCACCTGCATGACAGACTTCCTTGACTATATCCTCCTTGACCGTGATGCGTCAGCGAAGACCAGGAACAACTACCGAACATGGCTCTCCGCCTTCAACACGTGGCTGGTGCAGAAGCAGTACCTGCAGCAGAACCATGTGCCGGATATTCCGATATTGCCGGAGAGGGTAAAGTTCCGGGAGGCTTTGACGGAGCACGACCTGCAGAGGTTGTCATCCTATCTGTCTATCCACGACAGGAGATTCCTGCTTGCCTGTATGATGGAGTATTACACTTTCATCAGACCCACTGAACTCACCAAGATACGAATCAGGGATATCAGCATCGAGAGACAGACGGTTTTTGTGTCCTCCACCATTAGCAAGAACAGGCGTGACGGTATGGTAGCGCTGAACGACAGGATTTTGAAGATGATGATAGACCTTGCCGTGTTCAGCCATCCAGACAGCGACTATCTCTTCGGGAAGGACTTCACACCGTCAAGGGAGAAAGCTGAGAGCCGTATCTTCCGTGAACGTTTCGCCGTCATCAGGAATGAGTTAGGCTTCCCGGACTGCTACCAGTTCTACTCCCTGAAGGACTCGGGCATCCGTGACCTTGCCAATGAGCAGGGCATTGTCGTGGCGAAAGACCAGGCACGACATTCCGATATCAGCGTGACGAACAAATACCTTGTTGGCCGGGACAAACAGGTCAACGAGGCAACGAAACACTTCAAGGGGAAGTTGTAACGGTCTGGGAGTCAGTCGAACATCTCATAGAAATAGCCTGTCTTCATACGTTCAATGCCATACTCATTGATCTCTATCTCTATTTTCTGGCATATGAACTTCTTGTTCCGGAATATGAATATGCTTCCCGGATCAGGGATATCATCTGTCGGGAATTTTATGCAGTACACGTTTTTCGTGTCAATGCGCACGTTGCTGGCATAGTCGCCGATCGTCTGTCCCCATGGGAGCGAGTTCAGCGAGAGGGATGCCGTCTCTCTCAAGGAGATGAACCACCGGTACATCCTGTAGTCCGTGAACACCTGTGGATAGCGGAATGCTGAGTTTTCCCCTTCACCGTCCCGTTCTGGGTACTCAATCATCTGGTTGCGATAGTTATAGCAGCAACTCGACTGGAACATCACCTGCATCTTCTCATCGTCCTGCTCCTTCTCCTCCTGGATCATGGACGTGTCCTCCATCGCATCCTGAACGCTGATATAGTATTCCTCCTCGTCCTCGTCGAAGGTCATGCTGTCCACATCGGCTTCCTTGTCGTTGGTCATCGATGGGATGACGATCTTCAGACTGTCATTCTGGACATCCTTCATTTTGAACCAAGGATTGTCATCCTCACGGAAACGCTCCATATATGTCATGGCGACTGGCACTATCTTCAGTTTCTCATAGTCCTCCGAGTTCTCATCCCTGATAAGAGGGTTGAAGAATCCACCGTGTGAAATGGTCTCCACTTCTTTCCCCTGCTCGTTCTCCTCCATGACGAATAGCACATAGTCATCAGGAACCTTGAAGATGGTTGTCATTCGCTCTTTCTGAGTCATCTTCTCCGCATCATCCACCAGCGCACCTATCCATGGATATTCCTTTAACGGGAATTTCTTCATTACCTCCAGCGGTATCACGTCTCTGTAGTCCCTGTTCTCCGAGTCAGCGAAATCATATTCCACATTTGACGTGGCAAGGTTCTTCAGCCCGTCCTCGTCATATTCCACGGAGAACTCGTCCATGCAGTCATAGTTGACGGCAGTGTTCTTGGTCAATTCGTTGGTGCTGATGATGTCAACCGTCTTCGTCACCTCGTCAAAGATGAACGATGCGTTGAACAGTTTTCGCACCTCGTCGATGAAGGTATAAACAGACCAGTGAGGCAGTGCCAGTTTGATGTCCGTTCCCTTTCTGGCATTACAGATGACAAGACGGTTCCATGGATCCACATCGAAATCATTTCTACGGAGCGTAAAGCCCTCATGCTGGAGCACGAGCTTCAGTACATACATCAGATACGGCTGCACTGCCACATCGTACATGTACATTCGATATTTGGTAATGCCCCCTTCTGTATAGTACGTGACGAAGGGCGCATTGGCGATGATGTCGTTCGTCTCGTCATAGACAGGGTTGAAGGCGAACTTCCCTTCCTCGCCAACTACATGCTTGTTTGACAGATCCGTTTCTATGATTCCATTGAGACTGAATTTCGCCCACCAAATAAGAAACTCCTTTGTTGATGTCTTCACGCAGGTGTCGGGATAGTCTATCTCATCGATGAAGTGGCTCGTGAATTTCGAGTTGTACTTTATACGGCTCTTGCCACCGACGATCTGCAATTTCACGCTGTCGTTGGTGATGCTCATCACGGTACCCTTACCCGATATAATAAGCCTGTTGTCCACCATCAGGCGACAGTCCTCGAAGTCAGGAATGGTCTTCTTCACATCGAAGCGGTCAACATTGCCGAACAGGGCCTTATTCACCATGATAGACATCGGGAAGTTTATCTGATAGGTGTATGAGCCACTGTCGTTTACATACTGGTTCTCGTAGGTAACCTTAATTTTGTTCTTCGTATCCGGATAGCCTACCTTTCCGTCAATGATGCATTGTATCATGTGTTCTTTTTTAATCGTTTGAAGATGTCAAGTTTGCGGTCAAGTTCCTCTACTGAGATTGGGTTCGGTGTTGGGTTCTCGAGATTGTAATTCAGTCGCTCGATGCTCTCATTCATCTGTCCGATGGCACCACTCAACTCTTGAGAGTCATTCTGCACGTTTACTATTGGAGCCACTACTGAACTCCCCCCCTGTCCCAGTTGACGTGTCACGTCGCTGGCGGTCAGTGTTCCGATGGTGTTGTTCTGCTGTGCCCTGTCAATCAGCCGGAGCACAGGCATAAGGTTCTGGTTGTTCACCCCGTCGTGGTTGACAACAAACTCGCCTTCATGCACACTGCCAGCGACACGGCGGTAGCGGTTGCCACCAGTGAAGCCACCGGAGTAGTAGCCCTCCTCCTGTGCTGCTGCCTGCTTCTTGATGGCAGCCACCTGCAGCATACCTGCAGCAACTGCCATGGCTGCCGCAACTGGTGCCAGGATATAACCCACAACGGGAATGGCTGCTGCCGATGAGTAGGCGTTGATGGCGGACATTGCTGTCTGTGCCACAGCCTGCGCTATCTGTATCTTGGCAGCCTTCTTGTTGTACTTATTCTTGATTTTCGCCAGTTCCTTCTGTTTTTTCTCTTCCAGTTTCTTCTGTTTCTTCTGATTGTTACCGGCTTTTTCAATCATCTTGTCATACTTCTTAGAAGTCACGTTCTGCTCGTACTGAGACTGAGCGGCATAGAAGGATGACGCTGCCGACATGACGTTGTTAACGGAGTCGTATGCAGCCTGAAATCCTGCCACCATATTGTTCAGGAACTCCTGCGTAATCTGTCCTTTGGCTGTCTGGTACTCCGCATAGGTGATTTTGTCATTCTCGTAGAGCACCTTCAACTGTGCCATCGTGGAAGAGTACTGTTGTATCTGCCCCACCAGTGGATTATTGGTGGCAGAGAACTTCTCCGTCTTGTCATATCCACCTGTGGCGTTTGACCTAGCCACAGCAACGGCATCGCTGACGTTGGCATCGAACTGCTCGTTATGTCTCTCCGTCGGGTTTTGTGCATACTGAGCCTGTATAGCCATTTTCATCCGCTGGTATTCCTCTTCTGAGATGAGTTGCTGCTTATGCAGAGACTCCAGCCCCTGCATAGCGATAGCCATCTGCTTCTCGCTTCCCATTCTCAGCCATTGTTCGCGGTATTCGTCTATTTTTTCGAGATAGTACAGTTCTGAGTCAAGTTCAGCCTGACCTTTCTTCTCGTTGTACTCATTTTGCAGGCGCAGGAATTCCGGTGTGCCCTCCATCTGCCGTTTCTTCATGTCCTCCAGTCTCTCGCTGAGGGCATTCAGTTCTATCTGGCTGATGCGCTGCTGCATTGCTCCTTCATCCTGATAGATTTCAGAACCCATCGTTCTGTAGGCGCGTTGCACTTCCATTTTGGCAAGTGTTGCCGTATGGTTGATCTCTTCCTCACGCAGCCGGTATGACATTTGGTTATAGTCATTGAGCAACTGTTGTTTCTTGCTCTGCAAGGAAGCAACCTCACTGGCTTCCTCACCATGGTATTTCTTTGCAATGGCTATCTGCTCATCGAAAGACTCCTGGCGAATACGCAGTTCCTCCTTACGGAACTCCTCAAGGTCATGGGTCTCCTGAGTGAAGCGAAGATAGTTCTGGAGCTGCAATGCCTCTCCATGGGCGCGTGCCTGCTTCATTTCCTCCTTGTAGTCCTTATTACGCTGAGCTTCTGCCTTGCGTCGTGCTGCCTCTTCTACTCGTTCCGCTGCCCGTTGCTTTCTTGCTGCAGCCTGACGTTCCTGCTCCTCTTTCTTCAGCTCCGCCTCTGACTTATACGGAGTAACGCTTCCTCCACCATCTCCTGGATCTTTAATTTTGACACCTGGATTTTGTTGGAGAGAATTTTGTTTAGCCACCGTCTTTGTTAACTCTTTATTGAGTATCTTTATCTCATCATCCACTTCGGCTATTGCTGCTTTATAGCCGTTCATCTGATATGTCAAGGCATCTATGGCATATCCGTTTTCCTCTATCCATGTCTTAGCATTCCATGCATCGAAACTCTGATATTTAAATACATTCAGAAGACGCTCAGATTTATCAGCAATGTCATTGAGTCCAGAGCCGAAGCCAGCCACCATACTACGCCACAAACCACCTATACCTTTAAAATACCCCTCGGTGATCTCCTGTTTCTTTTCTTCTGCCTCTTGTATCTTCTTAACGAGTAATCGGGCCTTAGCCTCGTTGATGAGCGCATTGGTCAGATTATTAATTGCCGTAGTCGTGTTTTGAGAGTTTACATTTTCTTTGCTGAGAAAACCCAAATATTGAGGATACTGTTCTTTCAGTTTACGAATAGCAGCCTCTCTGGTACCATCAGCCAAAGCCTTATTCCTGGCAGTTTCGATAAGAGCGTTTATCTTCGCTATTTCTCCACTTGCTTCTGCCTGAGCCTCTCGCTGAATCTCATTGAGACGACGTTGTGCCTCAGTAGCATCATCAGCAGAGTCGATGAAAGACAGTAGGGCTGCCGTCAATCCCATGATTGCGGCTGCAGCGGCTATATATGGATTGGCAAGGATAACCTTGTTGTATAACTGTTGCGCTGCGGTCGCTAGAGTAATCTTGCCGGTGACGAGATCCACAACGATTCCCCAGGCTGTCATCGCCACTGTCTTAGCGGCAATAAGCCCTGCCTCTATCTTATGCAGTCCGTTGCGGATTACCGTAACGGCATTATGGATCTTCTCCATGATGATAGCCTTGTTAACGGCAACCGTGTAGGCAATTATTCCCGATGTCAGCACAACAAGTGTCTTCCAGTGCTTAGTCGTGAAGGTAACAAGTGAAGACAGCATCTTTACTGCCAGAGCACCGGTAGATATGGTGTATTTGGCAGCAGGTGTCAGTTTCTGTCCCAGCTCCACAGCTATCTCATGAAAGGCTTTCTTTGCCTTATCTAGCTCTGCCTGAGCAGTAGTATTCATAGTGTTGAACTCTTCGACTACCGAAGTATGTTCCTCATATGCTACCTTAGCAGTATCCTGATGTTTCTTTACATCATCAAGCTTATCAACCATCGTTGTGAGAACACCAATGGCACGGGTTCCGTCAAGTCCCATGTCATCAAACATTTTACCAAGGTTCTCAAAATCATTCTTGCTGAGATTTTCTGCAAGTGCCATAATAGCACCGTTCATGTCTTCTTTGACCAGTTTGCTGAACTTCTCCACGTCCATCCCAGCCATCTTTGCGAACTTCTTGGTGTCGGTGGCCATCTTTGTCAGCAATTGAGAAAAAGCGGTCGATGCCATCTCATCACGCAAGAGATTCTCATCCATAACTGCACCGAATCCCATTATCTGAGCCTGCGTCATTCCGAGTTGCTTGCCAACTCCGGCAACACGAGCGGTGAAGTCTACGAGGTAGCCTGCCTTTGCTGCGGAATTCTGTGCCAGTTCATTGATGGCTGAGCCGGTGGAGAGCATGGCATCACGAAGTCCCATGTTGTCATCCTCTCCGAATGCCATAGCCAGTTTGCCCACTTGGTCTATGGCTTCGTCTCCGAGGTCATCACCGAGTGCAACTTTTATTTTGTCGGCAGCATAAACAAAATCCATAATGGATTCTTTCGATGTGATTCCCAAGCGACCAGCAGAGCCGGCAAGAGCGTTCAGTTCCTCGCGAGAGGTTCTTGTGTCAAGAGTCTTCAGTTCATCGTTAAGTTCACGAACACCCTCTGCTGACAGTCCCGTGTACTTTCGTGTGTCAGCCATTGCTTCCTCCATTTCGGCATATGCCTGTACACATTTACGGATGGTCATCGTCAATCCTGTTAAGGCAGCGAACCCCTGAGTTATAGCACCCCAGTTGACATTCAGGAAGTTGGCTATACGAGAAAACAGGCTCTGTGTCTCTTTCGACTCATCGTTAATATCACGGAGTTTGGTTTTCAGTTGGGTCAGTTGATTGTTTATTTGTTTAAACTCCTCTGTGCCCTGCTTTGTATCCTTCAACTTCTCATTAAGCAGTTTGATAGAATACTCGATATCCCGAATCGACGTTTTGTCAAGGTTCTTCAGTGTATCGTTGACAAGTTTCGCCTCTCGTTGCCAATCGACTGTAAGTTGCCGGGCTTCTTTGATTTCCTGATCGTATTTGTCTATAGTGCGGACAGTCTCTTTCTGGGCATCGTTAATCTCTTTGATACGGCTCTGCACCTGTCCGAGACTTGCCGCTGCTTTCTGGTACTCGGCAGAATCAGGAACAGCGTCGCGCATCTGTTGCTTCAGAGTGCTCTCAGCCTGAGACAACTGGCTCAGCGTCGATGTATTGATATTAGCCAGCACATTGTTCATGTTGGCTATCTCATCGTTGAGTTGCTTCTGCTCGTTGAAGTTCTGTTTGGTCTGCTCCCTGATACCAGCAATCTGTGTTTTGACCTGCTGAAGCTTATCTGTCAGGTCCTGGAAATACTGGGTGTTCTGCGGAGTTTTTCGCATCTCCGCATTCAGCATCTTCTCTGCCTGTTGCAATTGTTCCAGCGAGGCAGCATCCATATTGTCAATGGTATCAATGACATTGTGAGCCTGTTTCTCCAGACTGACCATCGACTTCTCAGCCTTGGTTATCTTCTTAGTAAGGTCATTGATACTCTTGGAACTACCCCCGCTGTTAATCAGTTGGTCACGTTCTTTGATCCACCGCTCAGTATCCTTACGCAGTTGCTCCAGTTTGTTCTTCGCGTCCTCAGAGTTGAGTTTGACGGTAGTTACGAACTCTTGATAATTTGATGCCATAGTTTCTTGCTTTTATAAGTACAAAATTACAGCAAGAAACTTATATGTAAAAGTACAAAAAAAAGCCCCACCAAATTTTATGATGGGGCATATTTGATTATGCTATGAGGGTTACAATTCTATAGGAGTAATCCCATATTTTTTAAATTCTGGAAGTTCCTCATACTCCCGTTTCAGTCTCTTGCATCTGAGATCGCCGGAACGTGCACCTTCGACGACTTTATTATACTCATGTTTCAAAGACATTTTGTAGAAACGGAAAGAATCCTCTTCCGTCCATTTACACCTCGGTTTTCGTTCACCTGCCTTCACCATCAGGTAAACTACTATCCATGTCAATATGAGCGTAAAGAAGAACTCCATAGTAAATACTTTTAATTTCTACTGCAAATATAGGAAATTCCCCTGTAATTTCCAAATATTTCCTCAATTATTTTGCTTTTACATACGAATTATACAGGATGGTGGCATGGGGATTGAAGTTAACAACTTTCACCTTGTAGCCTTTCACGCCCCACCGCCACCATAGGAACCTGTGTTTATAGTCGTGTGCGACAATAATCTGTGTGGAGTCGCGCACGGAGTATGTGAGCATGGAGTCCGGAATATTCACCTTGATGTCTGTCCAATGATCGTGATAGCGGAACACCGAGTCAGGAGGTATGTATATGCGGATGGTGTCGCTGGTCTGCGTTCCCATCTGATGGATGCTCTCCAGTTGTGAGGCACGAAGCTGTAGTTCCTTGATGAGTTTTTTGTCAGCGATACGTTCTTTTACAAGGTCGGCACGTTCCACCTCGACTATCTGCTGCGTGACAACCTTTACGGTGTCACGGATGGTGTCGCGCTGTAACGGCTGGTATATCTGCGCATGTGCCAGGGCAACGCTCAGACGTTCCTTCTCATCCTTTAGTTCACTTATTTTTTCCGCCACCAGCCATGAGGATATGACACTCATAGCAAGGATTAAACAAAGAATTAGCTTTTTCATAGGTTATATTCCTTAATATAGTTCTTGATTGCTTCAACATGCAGTTCCACGATGCGCTGCTTACCTTCCTCACTCTGTAGGATTGCTACATCCTCACGGTTGTCCTGGAAAAGATTCTCTGTCAGTACGGCAGGGCAGTTGGTGTCTCGGCATATACCGAGGTTCTGAATCCAGTAGCGTTCCTTCGGCACGCTGCGGTTTCCTTGCAGTCCGAGTCGTTCCGCCTGGTCGTAGAGCAGCTGTGCGAGTCGTTTGCTCCTGCTGCTGGCATTGGGCGACACAAAGCCGCTCCAACCTCTCGCATCCATCCACTGTCCCCTGTTTCCTGCAGCATTGTTGTGAAGAGAGACAAGAATGACATTCTTCGCTCCATACTGTCGGCATACGGCATTCGCCCTGCGACAGCGTTCTGCGATACGGATATCATGCTGTTCTGTTACTATACGTGTGGCGTTTATCCCCTCTTTTGTAAGGGCTTTCTCCAGGCGTTGCGCCACGTCACGCGCCCAGTGGTACTCACGGTGTCTGCCATCCGGCGAGCATTTGCCTGGTGTGTCAGATCCGTGTCCGTTGTCAATCAGTACTACTATCATTTGGCTGTTTGTTTTGTTCCTCAACGAGGAAGTTACGAATCTCCGTCTTGAACTCCGTTACCTTTCCGGCAAAATAAATTCCGATGCCGAAGATACCCAGTGCTGCAGACAATGCCTCTCCGATGTATGTCAGCGGTCCAGCACCGATATCCTTGGTGATGAGAAAAGAAACGAATGCCAGTGCGATACTGGAAGTAATCAGTGCGATGGCAGAGCCATACTGAATCCATTCCTTTGTATTCTGTTTCATGTTGCTATGAATTTATTACACTGCAAAAGTAGACTTTCAGGGATGACAATAAAAATACGCTGCCGTTCCCATTAAAGGAACGACAGCGCACATCCATTTGAAGATTGAGCGATTACTTGTTCAGCCAGTTTCTGGCAACAGTCTTGGCTGTCTCACACCAGTCATCATATTCTTCCCATTCCTCAGCGTAGGTTGCTGCGTCATTCTCATGGTGCCGGTGGATCGCCAGTTCCTGAGACAGGGTGTAGCGTGTTCGGATGATGGCGTTCACCACCTCACCGTTGTCGCTGGCATCGGAACATTCCATGATGGTACCACCATCCAGTTCCACTCCCTCGTACTGGTAGCCGGTATAAGGCTCGATTGGTTCCTGACCTTCCTGCTGTTCAGGCTGGTAGTTCTCGATGATGGTCTCGTTAAGATAACCGATGATGTGTGTGCGGTCGTACTTCTCAAAGGTACGTGGCTCGCGATAAACTTTTTTGTTCATAACTATGTGAATTTAAAGAATTTCTGTCCTTGCTTGCCCTCAAACTGCTGAATGACGGTAGGACTCGGCAGGTCTTCAACAGAGAAGTCGTTGACTGCCTGGTCTATTAGTACCTTTGACCCTGTGAACGAATAGAACTCAGCATCTTCCAGCATCGGGTTCCCGTCCTTGTCTCTTCTTTTCTCGAAATCGTAATGTTCCTCCTCTTCGCCATTGGCGTTCCGGATGATGTTCGTCTTCAATATCTTCTTGAATCGGATGGCGAGTACCTTACCCGGTACCGTCTTTGTGATGTCCTGGTTATTCCCCTGTGAGTCTGGGATGGTCACAGTAACCTTTGTTTTTTCGATTTTTGAGTCTTCCACCTTGTAGTCCATCAGATAGATTTTCTTATCCCATCCTTGCGGTGGGGTGCGTAGTTCCACACAGATACTGGAGAACGGAACTTTCTGATCTGAATTCATGCCCTCAAAGGGTGGTTTAATACGCTTTTTCTTGATAATCTTTCCTAATGATTTTTCCATACCTAAACATTTAAATAGATGAATACAGTTTGCATGTTTAGCGTAACCGAACCGTGAAGCCTGGTTAATGCGGATCTGTTCTTCATCCAGCCCAAGTTTGCGAAGGTGCGCCACATGACGGGCAAGTTCTTTCTTGTTTCGCTTGCCCAGCAGCACCTTCTCGTGGAAAAAGACATAGCCACAGATGCGAATACCCATATAGGTAGGTCGCACGTTATAGTCGGTGTTGACTATAATGTGATAGTCCCTTGAAAGTATCATAATGGAAAGTTCCTTTGCTATATGACAGACTGTCTTATCCTCATGCTCAATGATGATACCGTCCACAAACCGGCAATAGTGTCGCAAACCCTCACGGGCAAACTTACGGAAACGGTTGCTAAGATATTCCACACCCTTTGCCAGTAGTGCAGCATCATCAGGTGTCCGTGCGGTGAGGAACTTGTCCGTCACGTACCGGTCAGTCCAATAAGCAAGTTTTTCTGGATCATCAGCGATGTCGAAGAAGCGCATCGCCTTTCGGTCGAAGTCTGCTAGGTCTATCTGACCGAGTATCTGAGAAATCTTGATACCAAGCGGAGCACCTTGCAGGTAACTGTCAATGACCTTGAAAATGAATCTGCGTAGTTTGCCTGGTTTGATCTTGCGGCAAACCTTCTCTTTGAGGATGGCATGATCCATCAAAGGAAAGTAGTGATGTGCGTCTAAATGAACATAGTACATCAGTTCTTGTTGAGGGTAACGGAACAACTCGTTACGGATATGACGCAACAACGCATGTGTCCCCATGTTCGGACGCACAGCCGGAGATTGCCAGGCGATATAATCATAAAGAGCCTTCTCATATGGTAGAATGGCTGCTGCCTCTATCACATGATCATGTACAATGGTCTTGGCCAGAACCCTTCGTTTCCGTTCAAAGACCACTTTTCTTGTGTATGGGGCAGGCTGCCATGACTCGTCAATGAGCTGCTGCAGCACCAAACCGAGATTAAGTTCAAGGTTCTCTTCGTATTCCCTTACCGTTCTCCGTTTGTGCTTCTGGTCGCTGTAGTTGTCGAACGCAGCACGCACATTGTCCATGTTCTCTGCCTCCCCCTTGTCGCGGATTCTTCGCATCTTGACGGGATTTGTGGAACAAAAACGGGATCTTTAATATAACGGGATCTAAAAAACGGGTTTAAGAAATCGGTGTCAAAAGTCGGGATCTCTCTTGGGTTCGTTTGGCGAATCTGCTATATTCGCCGACAGGTATGCCGCTCACGCTTGCGTTACGAGGCTCTCTGCCATCTTTCGATATGTTTTTCCATTGGGAAAGGCTCACCCCTATCTTCTGATATAGTTGAGGAACGCCCCGTAGTTCACATTGGCATTCGTGGGCGCATTGTTACCATTCAGCGCACCAGAGCCAGCTTCGGCACCATTGTTCGCATTGCTGAGAGCAGCGAGGGCACGAAGACCCGGGACAAGGGGTTCTACCTGTCTTTTTTTTTTATTAAGACGGGTGCAAAGGTACAAATTATTCGTCAAACAACAATGTCAAAGAGCGAATTTTTATAATAAAAGCCTTGCCCTGACGGGCAAGGTGGGCGCTTTCGCGCCCGGTGTGCCTTGCTTCGCTTTGCCAGCATCAGGCAACGAAGAACGCCGTCGTGTCCCAGTCTTCTGCTGCTTCGCAGAGGAACGCCCCGTAGTCCACATTGGCACTCGTGGGCGCACGGTTACCAGCCAGCGCACCAGAGCCAGCCTCGGCACCATTGCCCGCATAGCCGAGAGCAGCGAGGGCACGAAGACCCGACGTAGCACCATCACCATAGAATCCATCAGGGAAGAATGTCGATGTGCTGCCACCGAACGAAAGTGGGAACAAAGCGAGGTGATCGAAGTTCATTGTCTTTGGATAGTTCCACCCTTGGTTTGAAGGTGGAATTGTACCTATCTTTGTAAAGCCTGTCAGACCGGTTGGGTCCGTTGCCCCACTGTTCCATACCTTTTTAATATATACATCTTTCGATTTGTCTGCAAGGTTCTGCAGACGGATACCATGTAGTGGTGCCCACATGTAATGGTACCAGTTTGGCAGTCCGAAGAACAGAGGTATATTTTTGATGGTTAATGTCGTTCCGTCATCTTTTTCTATCTCCTTCGTGAATACGCCAAGAGCGTCACCTTTGTCAGCCATTGCGTCGATATCAAGTGTTGCGTATTGCGAGCCGAACTCTCCGGAGACGTTATCGACACCGGTTCCGAGACCGCCCTGATGCAGCCCGTTCTCCGTAAGTGTCGTCGTCCATGCCTTCTGGATGTTGCGGTCATGGAAGTAGATGCGCTGCAGTGCGCCTACCATAAAGAAGAACGCAAACCAGTTTGCTGCCCATCTATCACCGTTCTTTTCCGCTGCCGTCTGGAAGGCGTTAAAGGCAATGTTATTACAGGGCTTTCCGCATTGGGTATTCCACTTGCCATCAAACGAGGCATCGTTTTTACCTCCTCGATATTGTGCGTTACGGTTACAGTAACTAACAAGGATGTTGTTTGTTCTGTCCATGGTCGCCCATCCGCAGGATCCTGAAGCGACAGGGATGCGGAAATTGTATCTTCCAGGAATAGGCGAAGTGCCATATGCCTCATAGTCATATTCGTCATCTTCCCAGAAAGCGTAGTAGTATGGCACGCCCCAACCCCATTGGTAGTGTCCCATCGTGCCGTCAAGTTTCGCCTCACCTCCGGAAGCGAACTTGAAATGGTTTGAAGCGTCCAGTTTTCTTCTGCTGTGGTCGTTCTGCACCAGGTATCCCCCCAACTGCAGTATGGTACGCATATTGATAATGGTATCGATATCGCCAAAAGGCTCCCCTAAGGTGGTGGCATCACCCTTCTTAAAACGGACACCCCCATACTTGTTTGTACCTGTTATCTCTCCTGCGGTAAGAACACCCATTTTGTTCGCCTCCGGGTCATAACCCAACAGTTGAATACTACTCTTGTAGTTGGCGAACTCCTCGATTTGTGATACTTTTTTCTTGTCCATAGTTATTGAATATAATTAAGCATTTTATAATGGAAGTTAGGGTAAGCTGACACGAGCAACTCCACCACGTCACCTGCAGCCATCTGCCAGTTAAGAGACTGGTTGTCGCCTCCCAAGACTCCGTCAAGCCAGAACCTTCTCGTTCCTTTCTCAGCAATGAATGTCACCTTATAGGCAAAGTACTGAGGCAGGGTATTGTAACCGAACTGCCACTCTATGGATGCTTTTGTCGGCAGTGTGATGTGATATTCCCCGGCACAGTAGATATAGAAAACGTTATGCTGTGACATATCAATGCTGTATGATGATGAGTTGATGTATAGTCGTGCGCACTCGTCACCATAGACTGCAGGGGCACGCAGTGCGGCATCAGACTTGATGCCATAGTTCTTCTTGCTGCCTGTCACACTTATCAGGAGCCCGTAGTTAGCCGGGTCGTAGTATGGCCATGAAGGATTTTTCTTCTGGTTGACGATTCGCCCTGCAGCCGAGAAGGCACCTCCTGCAGAAAGAGGTATCACATCATTTCCGAACATCACATAGGCATTAGCTCCTCCGACACGGAAGAAGTCCTTGTATATTGACAGATAACCCCATGTGTTGTCGTTCTTTCCTGCAGAGTAACCAATATGATTGCTGTCGATGTCGAAGCCTTGTGAGGCATTACCCAGATGTCCTTTCGTGGCGTTGATGGTGCCAGTTATCTCCGCATCAGTCGCACGGAACTTACCTGTAAGGAAGTTAATGAAGAGGTTGGGAATGAACTTGGCTGCGTTTGTCGGGTCTGAAGCATCGAAGTTAGCGTAAGCAGATTCCTTGTCAGGACTATTCTCGTCAATGGTACGTCCATTCAGGGTGCCATACTGCGACAGCATGAACGAGCCGGAGAAGATGGCAGACGCTATCTTTCCGAACTCCGCCATCAGTATCTTGGCGAACACAATCTCCTGTTTCTCCACGAGTTTCCAGACAGTGCTGGTAGCAGAGGGCACACCTCCTTTGTTCGCCCCGACATTGCGAAGGAACCAGTACTGATCGTTGTGCAGAACTATCGGACAACTGTCCGTCGTGCGATAGTACCATTCATCTGCAGACCACACTCCAGCCATGTACGACATCGGACCTGCTATTCCTTGATTGCCAGTATCTCCTTTCTCACCTTTCTCACCTTGTGGTCCCTGTGGTCCCTGGATAACACCGAGGTCATTCCATAGCGTGCCTTTTTTCACCCAGAGATGACCGTTATCGTTGGTGATATACGCCATGTTATCAGCGACGGATTTTGTCGTTTTCCTGTCTGACGTATAGATAATGTAAACGTAAGCATCAGAGCCCCCTTCTCCATCAACAAGATATCCCACATAACTGTTTCCTGCCGCCTCCGCTTCTGCACGGGTGGCATAATGAGCAACAGCCCTGCCTTCTACAGTGAAGCTCGTACCATCTTCACCATCTTTGCCGTCCTTGCCATCCTTACCGTCCTTACCGTCACGCACAATAGGTATCGTGATTGTCGCAAGGGCATTGGCAGGGTTGCCCGTCTGTGTGTTCGGCTTATACATAGTCAACACAAAACTCTCGGCTTCGTCGTTTACATCATGGTCTTGTGTAGGCGATATCCAGATAGGAAGGTTCTGTGATGACGACCAGTTTCTGTCATCATCAGGTCCGTAGTAATGGACAACAGTCACAGGATATCTAACCTCAACGGGACTGCCGGAACCTTTAACCATATATCCATGGACATAAAAATCCGATGTAACAGCTTCCCCGGTCTTATCGACATGAATGGAACTCTGTTCTGAGAACAGGTAGTAAGATACCGCATCCTGTCCTGTCTTACCGTCTTTAGGTGCCGCTATGAGCGGTTTAACAGTGGAAATAGACATTATCTGATGGCTTCTATTCTAACGTTGATACCGCCATAGCGGTCGATATTCTCGTATGTCAATGCACTCACGGTGATGTCAGTTATCACGCTGCCGTCACTTCGTTTCAAGAGAGTATAAATGAATGTCCAGCCTGTTGACACCTCTCCACTAGAGCGGTCATAGACCTTAGGATTGAAGGTAGCCGTCTCTCCTACTTTCACGGCATCACCGGCGATGTTACAGCCGTCCTCGATATAGAACGGGTCATGGATATCTGTGGCTTGGAACACCTCCATGTATTCTTTGGAGTTATACGTTGCCACGCAACGGAATTCCTCAATTCCCTCCACTGCTGCATTATATACTTTGAAGGTATTGCCGGATATCTCTGTCAGACCAGGTACATGCGTGACTGTCTGCCATGCTCCGTTCACCAGTTTCTGGAATGTGTATGTGACACCTGACGAAACCGGCTGTCCTGCCAGTTGCAGGTTTGCCGTGTATTTTATCCAGTCATTGTCGTTGCTCAGCACATTGTCTCCTGCGCCACTTTCTCCCATCACAGAGATAAGAACCTTATAAGTTTCGCCAACGGCAGCCTGCATAGGAATGAGTTGCTGACAGGTGAAGGTTTTCCCCTGTGAAGTACTGGAATAATAGATATACTTATCAGTATAGTCGGTTTCCGATGCGAGGTTTCCCTTGATTTTGAGAGCAGGGAAGGTGCTGCCGTTGGACTGTACTGTTGTCAGTTCGAATATGGAAGCCCATTTTGCCTTCACTGCTCCATTCTCTGTGATGGCTCCCTCGCTGCTGATATTGTTGTAATACCACTGTTGTCCCACTGTCTCCGGCACGATGATCTTTCCCTGCTTCGAGCTGTACGCTTGAGGGTAGAGCACTGCAGGATGCTGAGTGAAATCAGTAGCCACCACTTTTTTTGTGGTAGGATTGAAATACTGGTGCAGACCATAGCCTGCATCTATCTGAACGCCCATTCCCGGAGTGATGGTGTCGCCATCCTCATAGGCATATAAATGGTGGATTGCGGATATACTTTTCATCTCTTATCGATATTTTTGATATATTCTTTTGCTTCTCTCTCTGTGAGTGGCTGTGCCCCATCAGCGACAGCCTCACTTATTCCATATGGCGTAAGGTCACCAGACGTGACCACATATCCGTTGGCATTGCCGTGACGGTACGAGGTCAAGCCAAGACTTTCCGCGAGTGCTGCAGGTATAAGGTAGTATTGCATATCATATATGTTTTTCGTTACACTTCTCTTTCTGATATAGGGAACTGTGCCATCAGCACGCTGCCATCCTCATCTGCCAGGACTGAACCGTCAGGCAACTCGATTGGTCGGAAGGCAGACAGTTCACGGCACAGAACTCCAAACCTCGGTTCTTTCTGTGCCATATCTCCGCGCTGTACTGTAGCAGTCGTTCCATATGCTACGCTGTTCCATTCACCATCCCCATGTGCGAAGAATATCTCTATCTCGAAGTATCTTTGCGGACTTGTGATATTTCCCTGTCTGTTCACCACTTTCACCTCTGCCGATGCAATGGTATCGGAGAGAAAAACATATTTTCCTTGTACCAGCTCTATATCCTCCTCCCACTGCCCGTACCAGCGGCGGAGCAGCATTGTGAAGCTACGCTGCTCTGCCGGTTTGTCCTTCGGGTACGCCACGACGCGCAATGTCTCACGCTGGATATAGTCCTGGTCAACGGTGATACCCTTGGCATTCTTGCCGGCAATATAGAAAGCGTCCTCCTCCTCGTCGATGTCCACCCATTGTGTGCCGTTGAAACGCTGCCACAGATAGATGCATGCGTCATCCGGCAGTTCTCCGTCGCCGTTGAACAGCTGGGCGAAGATATTGAACTGTCCTCTGTTCTTGAACGGGGAGAGGTCAACCTTTGACGGCACATCAACTGTCAGTGAGACGTTCCACTGCGCCTCTCCTACTGTGGCAAGGTCTTTCGACCAGCGGAACGTCTGCGCCTCGCCACGAGCGTTATTGACGTAATCAGCACTGAACTCGATGCGCACAAGCTCATCGACAGCAACGTTATGGTTGAACGTGAGTGCGTGGGTATTGCTGTCTATGGTGTAGTCTGTACCCTCTGTCAATGTCTTTGCCACACCCTGCAGCCATCCTCTCACAGTCCATCTGATATTGACAAGCCGTGAAGTATATTCTCCGGCTGGAATAATCCCGTCTGGATCAGTGATAGTCAGGCAAGGCTTCAGCAGGTAAGGTGTCAGTTCCCTGTTCGGGATGTATGCACCGCTGATGGTGTCGTACTTCTGAATGTACGACCCACCGAGTTCCTTCACCTCAAATGCGTATGACAATGGGGAGTGAACCACATATCCTGTCTTTTTTCTTATCTTCATATTACATTACTATTGAATATTCTGACTGATAACTGCTGCCATCCGGCAACGTGATGATGCAAAGGAAGCCGACACGGCTGCCTGCCGTCCATGTTCCGGGAATGTCTATCGTCGAGTCGATGGGCAGTTCAAGCCCTACTGAGCCTGTCGGATGCTTGATGTTCCAGGCGGTATCGCCCCCCTCGTCATCCGACTGGCGTAACCAGGTGATATGGCTTCGTCCTATCTCCTCTTCCGTGATACGCATCTCTGCGTTCCACACCCATGCCACCAGTTCCGTTGTCCAGTCTGTTCCTGCCTTAAACCAGTCGCCTGCGGTGCTGATGATGTCGATAGTCATATTCTCTCCACCTATCAGACACACCCATTCGGTGTTGTTGAAACGTGGAGCCTGTCCTACCGTAGCCTGTGCTACCGTGCATTGCCACAGACAGCCACCATGCCACACCCTGTCGGAGAAATAGCCCTTATAGGTACTGTCATAGCCGTGTATATAGATGCCGTCTTCTTTCCACTGTCCCCTGTCCCTTGCAGTATATTGCGGGTTGCCCTGGTAGTCGATACGGATGATATCCTCTACAATGAGTCCACGGGCATAAATATATGGCTGTCGTGCGTTGATGGGCAGATCTTTAAGAATGTCAAGTTGCGGAGGTATGCCGAGGAACGCTGCCGTATTATGGTCATCGACGATAGGTCTGTCAACACCCTGAAGGAACAGGAACGTGCCGTCCGTCGATGAGATAAAGAACACCTGCTGGCGATCTTTATCAACAGCATTACCCCAGCGGATAGCCCTTGCCGTAGCCTGTGGAGGGTAATTTACTCCACCAGGCACGTCGATATCGTTATACATTGTAACGACGCAACTGTTCTCATCTCTATTGATGCTCTCTACTCTTGTGTATGAGGTCTGGTGTGTCCTGGCAACATCGAGGTTGTTGGTGGAGCATTTCAGGATGTCATAGACATGGAATGTAAGGCTGTCGTTGTCGTGCATCTTACGGAACGTCAACTTATACTGACCAAGATTGATATGCTCCACTGTCTCGATGATGCCCCTGTCAGTAAAATAGGTGTCCCCCTCCAGCACGTTCTGGTGGTTGAACACCAGTTCATTAAATACAGCAGAACCATCGACAACGATACGCCCGCAGCGTATGGATCCGTCCGGATTGAGCCGGATATTATGTGACTCTCCGATAACAGCGCCTTTGAGCAGGGTCAGCAGGTACGCTGTCTCATCATCCTTGTCCTTCCGGATGAATGGTGCGTCGATAAGGTAAGACAGCAGCGACAGAAAAGCGTTACCAATACGGGTAGCGGTGTTCGCATACATCTTCCGCTCATCACGGATCGTCTCGAACATCTGCCTTAACTCGTCTATCGCTGCTGTTGATACCATATATGAAAAAGATAATTTATATTACTGCAAATTTAGGGATATGAGTGAAATGATAAAAATACGTGTTTCAGCGGAAATGGTCTGAGGCTTTACCCTCGAACACATCTTGAAGAGCCTCGCTCATCAAACCGTTAAACGCCTGTCCATAGAAGGCTGCCTCGAATTCTCCCAGTCGCATGATTGACGAGAAGTATTTCCGTGCGAACCAGTCCCTCTTCTGGCGGTGTTTGTCCCGGTTCGTCTTCCAGTCCTGGAGAAAAGCGAGGTCGCCACCATTGCCACGACGGTAGCCGTTGCCGACACCTGCAGCCACATAGACACCATAGTAGAGGAACCGGTGCTCGATGGTTGTAGGGTTTCCCGGCTGGAGCGTACCCGTAAGGCTCTTGTACAGTGCCCCTGTGTGGTATATCTGCAGTTTCAAGATACGCTCACGCCAGTAGGTCATCATCTCCCGTGTCCACCCCTGCTCGTATTTCTCGATGTCCTGTTGGCTCACTGGGGGCTGCACGTTGTTATTCTTCCCACTCTTCGGCATTGTATATGAGGTTTGTAGGCACGTCGTTCTCTATCATGAAATACAGTCCCGTAGCACCATTGAACGAGTAGCGTCCCAGTTCCTTGTAGTAGATACGCTCAGTGGCGAGGTAGTACATACCCTCTCCATAGACGAGTTTCGCCTTGTCGCGTATCATCTTAGAGAGAAACTGCCAGAAGATGCGCCGGCACAGATCCATCTTCTCCGCACGGTCGTCATGGTCATTGAATGTGGTACCGGCAAGCACCCAGACCGTATAGACCGACTTCGTAAACCATCCCGGCTTGTTGCTGTGGACGTTGTTGTCGGTCGTGTCGTCAATGACAATGAAGTTCTGCGTCTTGCGGAACTCGTTCATGATGCCTTCGATGTTATCGGGACCGGAAGCGAACACAGCCTTGAAGCCGTGTTTCCGGCACAGGCGGTTTTTCTCCGCCAGCATCTTGAAATAAGCCAGTGGCTCAAACGGTTTATTTTCCATATTTCTTCTTGAATTCCTCTGCCTCCCGTGCCTTCTCGTTGAGTTCTGTCAGCGCACGCAGGCAGTCGCTGTTATTCACTTGTTCCTCTTTGGTTATATCGCCGTCGGTGAGTGCCCTTATCTGTGCATTGGCGATTGTCAGGAAACTGACGTTCTCAGACTGTGCCTCGCCAACCGGCTTGAAGAAGTGCGGGAAAAGCCTGCCGAAGAAAGACTTGATGTAGCCGAACCAGAAGAACGTCGCCAGACGCTCCACGTCATCGGGCTGCATAGTGGCTGCTCGACCCTTCTCATCACGATACATCACACATACCAGCTGGTCCAGGTACTTGCTGTCTTTCGTTTTCAGAAACTGCTGATAGTACTGCTCCATATTGAGGTAGTCGATGAAAGGCACGTCCTTCAGTATGACATCGACCGCATGAAAGCCCTGGATGCACTCCAACCGTACACCCATGCTCTCATACGAATCGATGTAGTCGAACTGATGCATCAGACTCTGTATCTGCCAGGTCTGAATGTTAAAGTAGTTTTTCTTTCCCTTGCCGTCGTTGCGTATATAGCACCGTGCGCCACCTGCCACCTTCATCACCACCTGAATGCCTGTGAAGCGCAGGAACATCAGCGTCTTCACCTCCTCCGGTGTGGAGAAACGGCTGAGCAGGAAGAACACATACCATAGTTGGTCCTGTGTGAGTTCCTGCCATGAGCGTGGCGCGTGGAGATCAAGCCCTTTATCCTTGGAATATGAACATCCCGGACTCCTTAGTATTCTCATAGCCTTTGAAATGATTGGTTTGATATGCCTCACTGTCCCTGTATGCTGAGAACACGTCAAGGTGAGCCTCGATATGGTTCATCAGTGAGGTGTAATATACTTTTTCCGCACGAGGATTGCCTGCAATATGCAGACCGATGATATTCAGGATCGTGGTGCAGGCAGTAGTCTCCTCTGCAGTCATGTTTCCAGATGTCACCTTCGTCAAAAGGCTGTCCATCTGCCCATTGCCGATTTTCGAGCGTAGTAATCCGTCAGCCTCCATGATGAGTGGCTGAGCCCTGCGCCAGTCGTTAATGGTGGGTGCTTCAACGCCAGCATATTCCGAAAGGTAATTGAAGTCGTAGAACAGTGTCGGCACACACTGTTTGCGCTGACGCTGTGCTGCCCAGCCCTTGACGGAGAACAACTGCTCTATGACACGGCATTCGGAACGTTTCCGCTCAATGTCGAGTTGGCTCTTCAAGGCATCCACACGGGCTTTGCTTGCCGGTGTGAGGTCTTGGGTACTGACAACCCCGAAACCTGTTGCTGTCAGCACGAGGTCGAGACTGCGGAAATGTGGAAGGAATGCGTTGTAGCATACCAACCGCTTTACGAAGCGTACAAGCATCACGTTCTGACCGTTATTGACGGCATTTACGCCAGCCTCGCCTAAGATCTTTTCTGCCACCTCATATTCTGCCGTGTCGATGTATGATTCTATCATCTCAAATACATCGTTGTTCTTGGTGGTGGCTACAGGGATGGCTTCCTCGAAGTCATTCCTCTTTATTGCCAGGTTCATTTTCTCCATCGGGATTCGGTTTTACGGTTTTCTTCTCTTTGTTCTCGTCGAGCGTGGTCAGTACAATCATGGGAACATCCACGTCGATATCCTTTTTCCACTTGTTGAAATAGAGCAGCACCTTGAACGGGTGCAGCAGCAAGTCGTGAAAGGCTGTCTCGCAGGCTTGCTTCAGCAGGAACAACTCACGTTTGTCCGACCCGCTGTTGTTCATCGACGACTTGCCGGGCGTGGCACCGACGAGGTTCGGGTGTACGTTGTCGCCATAGCAGATGCTGTTGGCTGCCTCCTGAACGTCGTCGCTCCAGTCGCCACCTTCCTTCTTTCCGCTCTCCACATCGTAGATGCGCACCATGCGCACCTCCTTACCACTGGCAGGCTCCACATAGTAGCCGGTTATCCACGTCTTTCCTATGTTTTCGTTGCCTGTGATAAACTCCTCGATGTTGTGCTTTTCCAACTTCACACGCTCCTTGCGCTTCTGCGGATCCGTGATGCCCTCCTGGTCGCAGAGATTGTCCCAATAGTCTTTATGCACCTCGACCTGAAAACGTGGCGGTGCGGAGTTGCGTATTTTCGCACGCTTGCCTTTGCCGATGAGTTCGTAGATGTCATACCACGCATCCTTGAAGATGGAAGCATAGAAAGGTATGGGGTAATACTGATAGCCTGGAGTGGGAAAACGTGTAAGGATGGCGAACTTACGGGCAAGGGTAGGCTTACGGCACACACCGGTCTTCGGGTCGGGCATTTGCCCCATGCGCACCATCAGGTCGCCCCATGGGTCTATCTCATCGAGCAGCGGCAGCACCTCCACGTCGTTATCATTATTGAGGTTACGCCAGTTGCCGTACAGCACATGCTCAATCCTGCCTTTGTCATTGGCTTTCTCGAAGCGGCAGTAGCAACTCTCCTTGTGGCGCATCTGTACGATGTGGCAGCCCTCACGGTCCAGGATGACGCAGGTAATGGTGAAGAAGAAATACTTCATGTCCATCACCTGCTCCAGAAAGAAACGGGTGAGCGAGTTGCGGAACTGGAATAGTTCCACCTCATCGTTCTCTGTCTGTTGCTTGGTCTTACGGTCGAAGAACCGCACGCCCTGACCGTAACAAGTGAGCACATTGAAAAGTTTATTCTGGCTCATCACCATGTTCTCGCCCACCTTGGCGATAATGTCATACGGTAACTGGTCGTTGGCACCGAAAGGGATATACCGGTATTCCTTCTTATCGACCATGACGGTTTTGTAAGTGGTGATGCCGTTGTCATCGAAGATAGTACTGGAGTTCGTCGAGTACTCCGCATTGGCTGACGAGTGGTCGCTGAACTGTCCGGGCGTGAAGCCCACGCCACCTACGGCATACACTTCAAGGTCGCCACGGGTACCAACTTTCTGTAGTTCTGCTTTGCGTTTCATATTGATTACATATAGATTTCATGACCCATAAACTCAAAGATGCAACAGTCGCGTACCTCACGGATCTGTCGGTTCTGAGGATTGATGAGACGGTGGGTACCGCCTCGCCAGTGTCCGCTTTTGACGAGCCACCCCTTATACTCCACGATGTCGCCGGTGGACAGTTTCCAGCAGCGCAGGTTCACCAACTGCCCACGGATGGCAGCAATGTCGAGTTGCTTCTGCATCTCACTCTTATGGATAGGTTTCAGGTGCTGCATATCAGTTGAATGTATTGTCAAAGGTGTTATCGAATATTCGTCCGGCACGTCTGAGGTCCACGACGTTCTGGTTGCGCTGCGCGTACTGGTAGGAGAACGTGAAGCGTGTCAACTCGTCATCATCGTTGCTCACCTCGCTCTTGGAGTCTGTCAAGAGCACCTCCTTGCCGATGGTAGGCTGTCCGTTGTAGATGTTCACGACGCGCACATATTCAGAGCGGAACAGGTCATCGAGCCAGTTCTGCATCGCCACGTTCAGAACACCGCTGTCTGCCTTGAACGTGCGTGTTTCCTCAATGAGGTAGTTCTTCTGAATGCCCTCGAAGTAGGTCTGAGTGCGTTTATACGACGGGCTGACCTTATGGGTACCGGTGCAATACACCAGTTCCTCACAGCCGAAGGAGTTCACGAAGATCAGGATTGGCGCACAGTCGGGCTGCTCCAGGTCTATGACAAACTCCTGATAACGCTGTCCGGCTCGTGCCGTGAAGCCCACCAGCGTCTTTCCCTCCAGATCGAAACGGTCTGGTGACACGTCAATGGTGCTGTAGTTGTTGTTACCCTGCACTCTGGGCGGTGTGAACGTGGCGGTGGTGCCGTCGGAGTACTCCGCTGTCACACTTGCCGCATCGGTACCGATGTAGTGAAGGAACTCCAGCCGTCCGAGCGAGGTAATCTTCTGTCCGAGTAGGATGCTCAGGAAATGGTTCTCACAGAACGTGGCAGCGTCGGTGTCAAAGTCGGCAGCACAGTAGATCACCTGAGCGGTAAGCGTCTGACTGCCTCCAGTACCCGTCTCCACGTTCTCACGGATAGTGATACCCAGCGTTACCACCAGCTGCTGGCGGGCATACGGAGTTACGAGATTGGAGAGGTCACGGAGCGACACCTTGCCGCTGATGGGGAACAGGGTCTCGTTGTATATCTGCTGACCGCCACAGGTCATGCTGACACCTGCGCTCACTCCAGATATGGTGAACTCCACGTCGGGAATGGTCGAGGAGAAGTACTTGCCGGATATGCTCTTGGTTATGTTCAGTGCCATTGCAAATTTGTTTATTGCAAAGGTACGGCACACCTATATATAATAAAAATACGGTGGACCGACACAAAGTTCAGTCCACCGTTCCTGCAAGTACCGAGGTACCATTCCTACGCTAATTATCTCTTCATCTCAGTCTGAACATCTGCCAGATGGGAGTGCCGTCATCATCCTGCATCAGCATATACTCATGGTGCAGCATGTAATCGACAATCACCACATCCTCAATCTTCAGCGTTGGCAGGAGGTCATCCTGTATCTGAAGTGTGGTCTTGCGCTCTTCCACCATTACCCCAGTCATATTACCGCCTGACGGCTGACGAGTTGAGAAATAGGCATCAAGCACAGCCTGTTCAGTCTTGGTTGCCTTAAGTTTCTGATCATCCTGACTCATTGCGCGTCCTCCTTTCTAACTTCCTCAAGTATTCCGGTAAACTCACGTACCAGCCCTCGATAGGCTTTCACATAGTCGATTGTCTGCTCTGCGCTGTCGCACACGTCATTGTCCAGAAGTTTGTCAATGGTCTTCTCGCACAGGTCAATGTAGTTCTCCAGTGCGTCCTGATGGCACAACTGCGCCATACGCTCCAATGCATTAGTGCTCACGTTCATGCGTTGCCTCCTTTCTCATAGCGTTCGCTGACATCAAAGAAATCCTTCGCATCCATGTTATATTCCAGAAAACGGGAAATGTCATCGTAATACAGACGTGCTATGTCATCGTCAAGTTTTCCGCTCTGGATGCAAATCTGTCCACCGTTTGCGCTCCTGGAATGAACCAAGCGAGAAGGATGCCCTTCCGGCTTGTTCTCATCAAGAGCCTTCTTAACCTCAAAGGCGAAGATATCAACCTCGTTCTGACTGGTAAAGGCGCACTTCTTTGCTTTCTCCAGAAGTTCACAAGCCTTGTCGTAGAACTTCGGGTGTTTCGTCTTCTCATAGTGATAATGACAGAATTTCATTTTCATAGCGCACCTCCTTCCAGCCATTCAGCCACTCCACAAGCCACAATGAGCAGCACACAAGCTGCATGGGCTAACAACACTTCCTTGTGGGTGAAATCCTCACCGCACAGGGCAGAAAAGGTCTTAGACTTGGCACCAAGCCACACTTTCGAGTTCTTTACAATGCTTTCAAAAATGGAAAGCACTGAGGGCTGAACCTGCCCGATCTGAATTGTCTGTTGCATATTGCATCATCTTAGAACCTGCCGAGAACCGCCCGGCGCGGAGACAGAGAAACGGCTGCACTTCCCGTTGGTTCTAAGATGATGACTTCTCCGAAGGAGCAGTTAATCTTACGAGAAGGCAGCCGTTATAGGTTGCGCTGAAATGGGCATCAAAAAAGCCCTGCCTTGTGAGCCGAGCGTCTGACGTGCGCCCCGACGGATAGAAGTGACTATCATCTTAGAACCGAGGGCAAAGTTACAAAGAAATCCCTGATTATTCAAATTTTTAAGCAGAAATTTGAATAATCAGCACCATTTTTCCAAAATTCAGCCCGAATTTTGAAGAAAAACGGCTTTTTACCTCCTCTTATACGGGAAGCATAAGACGTAGAGCAATCCACCGATGGGAGACATCGCCAGTGAAGCCAGTACCACCATCAGCATATCACACTCATGTTCTTTGGCTGCATTTGTTACCAACATAGTGCCAAAGATATACATTACAACGATAAAAGCAATAAATGTTTCCATATCTTCTTTAATAAAATCACAGTTCAATAGGTTTGGCTGTGAATTTAGGTAATATGGGTATTATTACCTCATTTTTACATTCATCACAGATCACCTTACCTTCAAAAATAGTATTTTCCTCCGGTTCTGGGACTTTGACACAAATATCCTTACCACAGTATGGACATACTATTTTTTCTTTTCTGTACGTTCTTTCCATATTTTTTCTCTATTTATGCTGCAAAGGTACAAAAAAAGTCCCTAACCGAGATGGTCGGGGACTATAAAAATTGCGCCCGTAGGCGACGGGCGACTTAGTCTTAATAAGGTCAATGATAACCTCGCCTAAATATTTTCCGCAGCCCTGCGGATGCGATTAGAAAGATCAATGAGGGCACCACGCATCTGTTCTGCCTCTTCAGCATTGAAACCGCCAGAGCCACCATTTCCATCAATACCATCCATTTTATGGTAGAACCAAGAAGAGGACCTCTGAAAATATGTGTTGGCAAAATCTCGCCATGACACACACATCAGAATATCTTTCATCTTTTTTTTCATATCCGTAACAATAACCGGATTTGTCACTACAACTTCCATAGTTTCCATATCATCAATCTTTAATTTTTATAAGTTAAACTTTAATATTCTTACCTTCCCCCTATTACAGGGGAAGGGATTTCTCTTTAGAGATATGGTTGCCGTAACATGTTGTCAAACAGTTGCTGTGCATACCAGAGCAGTTCAGGGTAGCCGTCAGGAAAGGACTTATTGTAGTTTCTGATAGACTCTATAAGGTCTTTTTCTTCGGGCGTAACTTCCATCAATTCTTTTTCTTGTTTCATATTTCATTATTTAATTAAGACTATGCAAATGTACTACAAATTTTCGTACTACCAAAATTTTACTACGTTTTTTTGTAGTAAAAGACCGATTTTTAACATTTCACAGGCATTTGTCAAGAAAATGCCTACCACTTTACCTTTCAAATTACAGAGTCAGAATGAAAATGGAAATTGAAAGGCAATTTGCAAAATTCCGTCGGTTCAGACAGGCAATCGGGCAATTTTCGCAGCCCAAAAGGGTGAATCTGCGAGAATTGCCCACCGCAAAGACGGCATTTTGCACCTATTTTGCACGGCTGCCGTTTCGCAAACCGCTGAAAACCAAAGATTTCGAGGTTTGCGAAACGGCAGCCGTGCGTTTGTCTCACGCGAGACCCCCCACCGCCCTACGCCTGCCTCGGAATTGCCACCCTCGAAGTTAGCGGAATATGTAAAGTGTTTTTACTTTGTCGCATACCCGTGCCCGTCGTTTCGCTGTGTGGAAATTGCCATACCACTTTGTAGCACTCCATAAATGAAACATCTGCGGTCGAATGGCATCATGCAATGGCGTTACCTCTTTCCACTTGCCATTCGTTTGCAGTTCAAGGCAAGCACCATTACGGCAATAGCCGTACATACAGGGTTACACTATTCTATCCGCTTCAATAGCCACCCCACGAGTAACGAAGTGGAGACATCAGCAACTGAGTGTGCCTGCATGAGAAGTGGCGGTGGTGCCTGGCACGTTACCAGTGTGTGTATGATGAGTCCCCTCGTCGTACTCTCTCTGGTACGAACCACCACCTCTCAGGCTACAAGGCTCTCTCAGGTGCTAATGTGTAACGTAGTGAAGCGATGGGGTGGCTGCAGGAGTGTGGTGGAATTGTGTATATTCTGTATGCGGAACGCGAATAACTCTGGTGACATAAGTCATCAGTGTTGCATCGGGAGCGTTCTGGTGCGCAGGGGTACGAGGGTGGGCATAGGAAATACATCGCGCTCATCGTGTACTGGGCAAGAGCTTTGCTCCGGCTCAGGGTGGGCAGGACACGATGGGCGCGATACCTATCTATGCTGCCTGGTCTTAGCAAGGAACATTGCCATGACCACGTCAGCACCGGCAGCCTCCATCGCTGCTATGAATGACCGGCTTGACTGTCCGGTAGTATAGATATCATCTATTACAAGAACCTTCTTTCCACGAAAGTAATCAGGATCGATATGTATGTAATGTTTTATATTCGTAGCGAGTTCATAGTCACCAGTGATATGTGCCCGCTTACGGCTACCACTGACATTAACGTAGTCAAAGCCGTTGATGGCACCAGTACGCTTGCACAGTTCCTGAGAGAAGCGTTTCCATCTTCGAACGTGTGCGCAGCGGGTACTTGCAGGAATGCATACGACTGTCACGTCGTGAAGGTCTGTCAAAGCCAGAGACTGGGCGAAGAGCCTTGCAGCCCAACGGCTATAGACGTTTCTTCCGTCTTTGAATCCCAGGATCATTCTGTTGGTGTCCTTCTGCTCGAAGGTTGCACGTCTAAGATACCTCTTAGGAATATACTCGAAGATAGCTGCTTTCATCATTGCACAACGATACTTTAGAAGTTAAACAAAAGGAGACCGCACTATGCAGCCTCCTGATCAGAATCACAAATGGCGATGCGCTTGCCGGCTTTAACCAGTTTGGGCAGATAGGTATCGAGAGCACTCTTAGGAAACGAAGCCGTGTTGCGACGCCCTTTCTTGGTGATGACAATTCCAAGGATTTCGCTGACCTCCTCAGCATCCTGAGAGTAGGCAGTGTAGAAGTCATCCTCGCGGAAGAGGAACAGGGCATCAGGATATTTTTCCTTCAACTTGTTAAACTGCTTGACTGATGCCGGTATCTCTTCGAGTTCGACCTGCTCAGTCTCGGTGTTGTTCTCTTGAAGTTCCTTCAGTCGGCTGATCTCCGATTTAAGACATTCGATGGTCTCATTGGCGATTTGGACTCCTGTTTGTTTTTTGAGGATGAAAGCATACCGGAGTGCTTTCAAAGGTGATTTGCAGTGCTGCATTCCCTGCTGCTCATTGTTGATTGACACCTGCCAAACCATTGATTCAGAGCGGTTCGACTTTACCTGACTGACGATAATCATTCTTGCTTCCATGACGTGTAACTGTTTAAAAGGTGAAACTTATTTTTGATTAAACCATGTGATAAACCTCGATGTAAGTGATGTCAACTCCAAGGCTGAAAGCATATTCCTCTGCCTTCTCTGTGGCATCATGGAACGTATCTGCTTCAATCTCATATTCGTAAATCTCTCCGTCCTCGGTATTGATGAAAGCCTGGTAGAGATTCAGATAATAGTGGTTGGCATACAGGCGAGAGTGGTTGATGATGGATGTTTGAACTGGATGTGTCATAATTGTTTGTTGTTTAAAAGTTTAACTTGTGCCCCTTGGGGCTTTTCGATTTTTACGTGCATAAAAGAGCAGCAGGGAGAAGGCATGGAAATGCAAGGAATTACAAGGAAAATTATGAAAAACCTTATTTGTGCAGCAAATCAGGAAAGCGTGTCGGAATTTTCTGCAGGAATAGTGCAATGGTACTTGCAGTATGCCGCCTGCGCTAAATTTGCAAAGTAAAAATGATGAAGCCCGGCAAGGGGAGCACAAGAACCATTAAACAACACATGACACATGTCAGACATCCTGAACCATTCTGCCATGGCAATAACAAATAAGTGAATCGTTCAGGCTTTCGGTACCAGAGACGATGAGAGTAATCAGCGGTCGAAAGCAGATACCATGATGCCACGGGGCAGGCAGAGACACATCATCCTTGTGTTGACAAGCCACATCAAGGTTGCATGGTGAGGTCAAAGAGGAAAGCACCCGACAGGCACACTACATGGACTATAGGCAAGAATAAAAGTCGGCCAGGTAATGAAGGGCAGCGGTAAATAATGCGGGTGTCATCTAATGAAAAGCAGCCGGGAGCATCGCTGCCACCGACTGTACATCGTATGAAAAATCAAAAAAAGGAGTAGCCTAATGACCACCGAATGAAGAGACGACAGCCCCACCCATGCGTAACTGCAACTTGGGGAACTTCTCAACACCGATACAGAGCGTGTCGAAGGCATCAGAACCGTCAGTGCGGTTTTCAAGTTTGTCTTCCTCTGTCTCTGCCAGTTTCTCACCGCGTTTATCCTTTTTACCCATATACACGCCTGCTGTCTGGATGCTTAGAAGAAGGTCGCGGTTATTATCCTTATTGATCAGAACCTGGTGTGCGGCACGTCCCATGAACATACGGTTGATAAGTGCTTGTTTCTCTATATGCCCCATCTGCTTGCCGATGCACACGTCATTGACATACCACCCTTCCCTTCTGAGTCCGGAAACAATTGTAGCGTGGAAGTCGTCATTGTGAAGAGCATAGTTGTTGCTGATGAAAGTAGTATCATAGTAGAATATGACCTGTTTGAAAATATAATACATATAGTACCGGCAGAAGTCATCGACAAGTTCTGGGATTTTCCTCTCATACTTGACGTAGAAACTTTTGATTACCCGTAGTTTGCCGTCATCACCGACCTGCCCTACAACACACCAGTTGATATTGGCGTTAGCGTCAAAGGCAATAATCAGCGGAAGTCCAGGATCCACGTCATTGTCCATCCTGCAATCCTCCTGCTGTAGTTTTGTGAAATCATAATGAAGGTTATCAAGATGCGAGATATTCGGTGCCGTATATAGGTTGACGGGGCGCAGTCCGCTGTAGAAGCCATCCATCGATATTCCCAGACGCAAGCCAAGAATAGAAGTGGCGAAGGTAAGCACAGGCAGGTTGCGCTTCATGTCATAGAAGAACTGCTTTCCGAGTATCGCAAGGTTTTCGATGCTCGAATACTCCTTATAGAGCGTCAGGTGTGCGCGGAACTCGTTGGCTGTTGCCCGCAACTGTCCGAGTTTCCTGTTATAGTACTCCTTACGCTCCGGATGAGCGGCAGCCTGTTTCTTCGTCTTCCATATCTGATAAACCAGTCCCTCCACGAGTTTCACAAGGTCCTTATCCATCTGTTGCTCATAGTTCAAGAACCAAGAGCCTGCTTTGGTTACAGGCATATCGCTGGTAACTGTCATTCCATGATGAAGATAGCACTTGGAGAAATACATCTCATTACCACGGTTAGCCTGAAAGGTCTCGTTTTTCAGTTGCTCGTAGTCAATGAACTTCGCTTCATCGATGATGATGCCGTCGAGAGACATTGAGTTTGAAGTGCCAACCCGGTCTTGGGAAATCAATGTGACATAGGAGCCGTTATAGAACTGGATGACATTCTCATAGTTCTCAGGCTCCCATATCGGAGGTGTCCAGTGCCAGGCTTTTGCAGGACGATGCCCTATACAATAATGGATATCCTTTTTATATCCCCAGTTATTGAGGTGCATCAGTATGGAAGGCAGGATATTTGTGAGTCCTCTCTTAACAGAGGGAACGACAAAACCGAGTGAGCATCTTGGCATCGCCTGTGCGAACTCCAGCAGACGGCTTGCCTGAATTACGCCCTTGCCTATACCACGACCACATACGGCAATGAGGTTACGAGGTGCCATGGACAAGAGGTAATATTGAGCGTCATTCAGATATATCCTTTTCTTTTCCATCATCATCAAGTTCTACAAAATCAGCATCCTGGATATCCGCACCCAGTTTGCGCTTCATCTTTCTGATCTCGCCTCTGAGGTCCTTAATCGGGTCGATGCCGATTACGGTAGGATCATCGGTAGGCTCAATAGTATGAGGTATTATCTCTTCGTAGTTGACAGGCTGCTGGTCAATCTCACCTACACGGTTATATTTTGCGTAGTCCGCATTGGCTTTCTCTGCAGCCCTGTTGTCATGATCGCGCATAGCCTGCCGGTATATCTCATCGGTCCGACGGTTGAAAACGTGCCGATGCCACTCTTTGGACTCCGCTTCGAGGTTTCCAATGAGTATCTTCACGAGTTTGATGTCATCGTAAGCCTCACGCTGCTTGATGTCTGGGTGCATCAATTGGTCCTGCTGAACCATCTCGCGTGTGGTCTTACTAGGGAAGTTCAGCCAGAATGTATAAAGTGCACGAAGTCTGAGCAGCCGTATGATGACATGCTCGGGCACGTTGTTCTCCTTCATCTTATCGACTGGAGAGAAGAGGTTCACTTGGTATTCGTCTATGTTTGCAGGCAGGCTCATACTCTTTCAAGGTCGTTCATCATATGTTTCAGGTCATGGAAGCATTGTTCAATGGCTGACGGAGCACAGGCGTTAGCCAGTTCCAGGTTCTTGGAGCGTAGGTCATTGGCGGTCTGTGCCATGCCTCGCATAAAGGCTATTCTTGCAGGATTGCCTTTCGTGGCGATGTCAAGCAGGAATTCATCCTCACTCTTCAATCCCAAAAGGGCGGAAATCTCCGAGGCAGGAGTGAGAATGTGAGCCAGTTCCTCGATCCGCTGCAGTTGTTCTGCTGTATAGTCCATCAATTGAAACACTTTGTTTTACAATATCTTTGAAACCACAGAAGAGATCATAGAAAACCTCTTGTGATGTAGAAATCATCGTGCATTCAGCACGACCGCCATAGGTCTGATTCTGTGAGGATATCACAGAGACGCACTTTCCGTTTTCTGTCTGTACCAGTACGACTTTTGAGTGGTTCTGCCCCAGATGTACCTCGTCAAAGCACTGGCTCATCAGTTCGCTCAGTTTGACGGTCTTCCGGCTGGCTTTCAGGTCTGCCAGAAGTACGGCATGGGTTATGAGGTCTTTCTTTCTGAGGTTATAGAATCCGGAAAGGAACTCCTCACTTGTCGAGTAGGTCGAGACGTACACATCGGCACGCCCGACCTGCTGGAGTATCCATCCCAACAAGCCGAGCGTGTGGATACCTGTGCCGAGGAACGACTGCAGGGGGCAATCACTCAGCGGACGCAGATTCTTCTGTATCGTGTCCGTTCTCATCAGCAGTAAAATTCAGACCTATGGACTCCAGCGACTGACGCATATCGTCTGTAATGGCAGCGTTGGCCGCCACCAGCACGTCAACGCGCTGCTGCATCTTGACAAGAAGGTTCTTGAAAGCAGACCTGTCTTTGTCTGTGGCACCTTCGGCAAGCGAAGCCTGCTGTAGCGAAGCCAGTTTATCCTTATTCTTGCTTATGTAGGAACGAGCAGTTGTAACGTTTGCTTCAACTGCTGTCGCATCAGTGGAGTTGTCTTTCTTGTCATCGACGGGCTTGGGCTCTTGACCTCCATTGTCATACTCATCATACTGCTGCATTTGCGCCATGTACTTTTTGTCCATGGCATCAAGGATCTGCAATTTGTCATAACGCTGGCACGAAGGCAGGTTCTCCATAGACTTCAACTCTTCAAAGACAGCCTTAATGTCTTTGTAGAGCGTACCGTTGTTATCCCACAGTGCTTTAATGTCATCAGGAAGCTGATCATGGTCGGCACGGCGACCGAGTTGCTTCACGATAACCTGCGCGTCTGTCTCATCCTCAGGGTTGAGAATAACGGAAGCAGGGACAACGGGTGTACCATTCTCATCTGAGACAAGCACATCGGTAGGCTGGGCAGGAATGCCTTCTGCCAGGACCTTCTCTACCTGAGGGATGATATCCCTGTCCAAACGGTTAACTTCCTGTAAGGTGAGTCCGTCAAGCCTGTACTTCAGATGGATCTTCAGTTCACGCTCAATCTTCGGTAGAATGTTTTTCGGGCGCATGATAGCCAATGAGTGCCATCTGCGGTAACTGACATTACGTGGATTCACACGGATGAGCAGGTCTGCACCTGTTACAGCATCATGCTTCTCATCGTTCAGCCAGTCCTGAATTTCCTTAGTAAATTTTGGATCTATTTTCATATTGTCTTTGAATTTAAAAAAGGGGGCAAGGCAACGTCAGTCCGTTGTCCGCCCCCTCCGTTCATATACTCGTCATTTGGCCATTCTTAAGGATTAGGTTCAGCCGTAACCTCCTCGTCGGTCTCTCCGCTGATGGTCGCGCCATCAGTCTCGATAGTACCAGGATAGAAAGGAGTGGCTGCACGATCCTCACAAGACACCTCGATGGTGGTCGTATTGGCATCGTTACTGCCCTTACCCCATTCCTGCGACGGCTTGATAGTAACGTCAAAGCCGGCAGAACCGAATACACGACACTTTCCATCACGCTGGGGCACGAGAATAACAACGTTGTCATTGTTAAGCTCGGTGATGAGTCCAGTCACCTTCTCTGCGGTACCAGGCAGAACGAGCGTGATACTATTGGTGAAGTGGAAAGAGCCATAGCTGCCTGCCTGCTCGCTCTTAGGCTCGCTCTCAGATGGAACGAGGTCAACACGATGGAACTTGGCATCAGCAGCCAGTGTGAAGTTGCCGTCATAGACAGCCACCTTGTCAAGCGACTCGGCACTGTTCAGAGGCAGTGTCGGCCACTTGGTGATATCCTTCTTACGGATGAAATAGAAATGGTCACGAACACCTGGAAGGCTGACCTGTCCAGGACAGAAATCCACGTTCTCGTAGAGATTGTTCGTGCCGGTACATGCTGTATTCTTTGGCATAATCTTGAATTTTTATTTGGTTAGACAACTGTCATTATGCACCAGTCTTAAGCTTTGCAACAAGCAGACGCTCCTTACTGATTGTCTCGAACTGGCAACCGAAGAACGCGGTCATAATGAACTGGAGGACGAATGCCTCATGCTTCTCGACAGCCACAGTCTCTTCCTCGCCCTTTTGGTTGACACCTACAAGCATATTCTGCTTAGTGGTCAAGTGGATATAAGGAGAGTCTGCCTTATTAGCCAGAGCGACAATCTCGCAACGGTTCTCAGAACCTTCCACGAATGTCTGTTTGAACTGGGTGTTATAGGCAATGGCTCCGGTAGTAGCCTTGTAGTCGTCATTGTAAGCATCGAGGATAGAGGGAGCGACGAAGAGTTTGCACTTCTCGCGCTGGAGCATTGGGTCAGCCTTTCGCCAGATTGACTTCAAGATGTCAACAGCATTGGTGCTGTCAATCTTCTCTGTCAGGTTCAGCAGGTTTCCGTTGGCAACCGTGATTCCGGCATTCTCACCAGTCATCTCTGTGGTAGTGATAGTGTCGAAGCCATTGAACAGGTCTTTGGTCTTGGTACCATCGGCATTGCGAACTGCGTTCCACATATTCCAGTAGAGCGAGTCGCCCACTTTCTTGGCGAGGAAGTTCAGCACCTCACGGGTGATATCCACGTTCTTAAGACCCTCGCCCTTGGTGATGGCGTTGCCATAAATGCTCTGATAGACAGAGTTAGGAGAGAATTTCTTCACGACGCTACCGAGGTAGGTGTAAAGAGTGCGTCCGACGATCTTTACGTCATCGTCTTCAATACGTGTCTCGCTGTATGGACCGAGTTCCATGGAACCACTCATCTGGCCAACCGTTTCAGAGTAACGGATGCCGGTACGGAGTGATACATGCTGCAGGAACTCGTTAAGAGCGAAGACTGGCATCATCAGGATTTCCCGACGATACTGTGCGGCACTCTTGGAGAGTGCTTCAGGAGTGATAACTACTTTTCCCATCGTTTACAGGTCTTTAATACGGTTGTACGATTCACGAGCCTCGTTGAGGAACTTCTCGTCCTCATCGTCAGTCTCGCGGGTGTCCGCAGGTTTTTTACTGGTCTCATCACCAGGAGCACCTTTCAGGTTCTTCACTTTCTCTTCTGCGGCAGAGAGATCGTCTTGAGCCTTCTTGAGAGCGGCATTGGCTGCATCGAGTTTTTTCTGGAGGTCATCCTTTGCCTCGTTCGCATCCTTGACCTGCTGCTCAAGGGTACCCAACTGGTCATCAACCTTCTTCATCTGGTCCTGACTCAACGAGATGGTATCATCTTCATTGGGTTTGAAACCAGCAGTGATAGCGAGAAGTGCCATCACGTTCACAAAAGTTTTAATCATGGGTTTCTCATTAACTGCGGGTTCGTTACGGAAAAAGGCTCTCACCGCTTCCACCGACTTCTGGATAAACGATTTAGTTGGATTGCCATTCTCATCAGCGACAGTCTCTGATTCCTGTTGCTGAGGGAATGGCGGTAAGCCAAACTCCTTGAATATGTTATTTGAATAGATTCTGCGCAAGTTCTTAGCATGTTTTGAAGCCTCCCCGTCTTCACGGATGGCATCAATCAGTCCAAAGTCGAGTGCATCCTGAGGACTCAGCCATGCTTCTTTGTCCATCTTAGCCATGCAATCCTCAATACTCTTGCCACTACGTTTCGCGTAGAGAGATGCTATCACCTTATCAATAGTATTAAGGTCTTCACGTTCTTTCTGATACTTGGCAATCAACTCGTCGAGTTGCTTCTTATTTGCCGACTGCCATTCCATGACAGCAGTCGAAGCGTTATGTATGAGCATCAGCGATCCGTCAACCATATCAACGGACTGTGCCCCCATGGTCAGGAAAGTTGCTGCACTTGCGGTCATTCCCAGAATATGCATGTGTACCTTACCATGATCTTTTACCAACTGGTATATTTCAAGACCGGCATCGACATAACCACCAGGAGAGGAAACGGCAATATGGACTTCCTCATCCTTGTGGGCTGCGAGGAAATCACGAACATCTTTAGCCGTGGTACCACGCTGACCTGTCCACCAGTCGTAAGCCACGCCTATCTCGCCAGAGATAATAAATTGATATTCCATATTCTACCTATGCTAATTGTTTAATGCAAAGGTAGAAAAAGGGAATTGCCTGCAAAAATACCGATTTACACGATAATCGGTATCATTTTGTCAGAGGAATAGGTAACTGTTACCTCTGTAAGTTGACTGTCCGCAAAGTTGTTCGGGTGTGTTGACTTCCGAATTGTCAGAGGAAATGGTCTGTCATGATTGCCTATAAGGTATCGTTCACCGTCAGCAGTTTCGCACAGGTATGCCATACGCTGGACATTCTCTGGCCATTTGTCGCAAGTGGAGAATACTAGTTTGGCTGTATATATACGTTGTCTGTCTTCTACCTTGTCTTCTATTGTCAACGCTGCCGGACGACGAATGTTATTGAGTTCATCAAACTGAAGATCATCATTCAGTTTAGCCACAGTTTGACTGAGACGGAGGAAACCGGCAATCTGCTCACATGGAAGTACAGAGATCTTGATGATGTTGTTCAACTGCATATTATTTCAGTTTTGTTTGGGTATGTTTGAAGATGTTTGTTCTTGTTTGCCGTTGTATTCTACTGTACGGGTACGGTTATAAATACGAAAAATGCAATATCTTATCGGAATTATTTTATAGTTAAAATATTTTAATCGCCTTTTTTGTCTCTAGTTTTCTTCATGAGATCAATACCACGTTTTGAATAATTGTCCCGGATACGGTAGTACCGTTGTCGGATAGTATCAGCATAGTCAATATCGATGCCATGATTTTCACACCAGGCATAAATAGCCGTAAGTGTTTTACACCCTACATTACTAAGATCACCGAGTTCTGTCCATAAGCATCTGTTAAAAAGGAGATCACAGCATTCGGCAATAGCATTTTTTCCACGAGGTGATAAATAGTTGAAGGTATCAGCCGGCTTCGACTTTGAATCGGGAATGGCTATGGCTGTCATATCTGGAGCAGCCGTCTCCGGAATCTTCCCTTCTGGAAGTTTTGAGACAAACACTTTAATGGTAGAGTTCTCCACGCTCTGAGGTGGGAACACTACAGGGTTGCCAAGTGAGTGCACCAGGAACTGGCTCACAAATGGGGGCAACTTAACATATACAACAAACGAACTCATATTTATGTAGTAAAAGAAATAGTTTTTCCGTGCAAAATTAAACTATTTATTTGAAATCTCCTACGTTTGCAGGAATTTTCTTTCAATCAGAGGAATTTATTTTCGTGTGAGGTATATATGTATGTAGCATTTGTAGCATTGTAGCAACAAAACATAAGTATCTAAGTAACAATAACTTAACATTTCTTATTATGCTACAAACTAATCAAAAATGCTACTACATTGCTACAATTATAGTGCTTTGCTACATCATTGCTACATTTTGCTACATTTTTGCTACATCAAAATAAATAGTTAACTAACTGATTATCAACGATGCACGTTTTGCTACAAATGCTACATCTGTTTTTTTTTTCAAAAAAAATAATTTTTAATTTGAAGGCACAAAAAAGGCAGCCACCTCTCGATGACCGCCCCGACTTACGATGATGCGTTACGCCTTTTTAAAATGGTGCGTCTCCATTGTTATCTTCTGTATTACTGAATGGAAGTTCTTCTTGCTTTGGTTGCGTTTTTTCTTCTTCCTTTTGTTCTATCTCACCAGTATAACTATCAAGGATGATGCCATACTTTTCACTCACCATTTTGTAGTCAAAGCACAATGGGCGATCCTGGTTATAGACTGTCTTATAGCCAGATATTCTCTCACCGTCCATAATCGGTTCCTGCATTGGCATACCATTGGTATTGAACTTCTTGAATCTCTCTGGTTGTGTAGCCGTTCCATAGAACTCAGGCGATATCTGGAGATAATGCAGGATACTCTCTGATGGCAGTAACCTCTCGTCCATCTGACGACCTAACTGTCTGTAAGTCGTAAGCATGATGTTCTTTCGGAACATCAGGATTTGCTTTGGAGTCTCGAAGTCTATCGGGTTCTTCTGCTGGTTGGTGCGCAGCCGATCCTTTGTCTTTATTATATAGTCCTGGCCATACATCAGGATACCTTTCTGCTGGGCAGAACTGATGATGTTCCAGAAACTTGACACCTCATCGGTGGATGCGCACATATCATTCTGCTTGATGATACCATCTACGCAGATCTTCAACAGGTTTTCGTAAGTAAATGGCATCTGCAGCACATCAGCTAATGAGAGATAGGCTGCCAGAGGTACAAGCCAGTTACGTTCTATACGATCCATGATTTCTTTTCCTTTGACCATATACTCCACGTCTGCTTCAGCTTTCTTCCAGGCACCACCAAAAGAAGCCTCGAACTTCTCACGGTGTTTCTCGATCTCCAGTGTTATATGTGTGGCGCCCATCAGCCTGTAATGCAGCAGGTCAGCATACCGGTCTCGTTCCTCCTGAGAATGGTGCTGCTTATCCACGGTCAGGTAGATAAGGCGTGTAAAGAGGGCGATGTCTGCCGTTGGCATTTCCTGTCCCGTCAGAATGACACCACTGTCCACACGTGCTTGCTCACGTTTTTTGTCCTTATCCATGTTCATCTTGGTACGACCGACACCACCCCAGAGGTCTTTCAGCCACTCTATCTTTTGGAACACGACACCGTTTTTATACTCATCGACATGAACGAGTGCGTTGCTCACTGATCCTACGAGGTCGGCCAGTGCTGCCATCGTTCCAGTTTCCAGGTTGGGAGGATCATTCTCTACCATGAAGAAACTCATTAGTGTATTGGCTAGTTCCGTCTTTCCGGAACCTTTCGGACCGAATATATTGAGGATGGGGAAGAACCTGGCTTTTCCTTTCACGATATCACGGAAGAGTGTTGCCAGGAAGAAACAGATACCCACCTTGCCATTATCACCGAATACTTCTACAATCTTCTGGAAGTAGTCATGCAATGGTATCTTGGAATAGGTAAGGTGTCGGAACTTACGCTCGTTGACATAGAGTTCCTGACTCTCTCGGTATATCTGAGACATTGCCGGCAAATAGAACTTTCCTGCCTTCAGCCGGATAATTCCCATATCATCGACGGGATGCCACACACCATCCTCCTGTGCTCCGTTACAGAAACAATAAAATCCCTTTTTGTTCCAGCCTAACTGTTTGAGCTCGACAGCCGTCTCAGTCACTTTTGCAAGATAGCGTTGCAACTGGATAAGTTCGTTCTCTCCGGCAAGCCATGTATAGTTGCCTATACCGAGAAGTTTTTTTCTGAGGTTCTTCGCTGAGGTAAACACCTCCATGTCAAGTTCTATGATTTCCTTCTTTTGGTCAGGGTCATCGTTGTCGATTTCGAACAGTCGTACTGGACGTATGTCATCTTTTATATGGAATAGTGGTTTCAATCGGAAGTTGGACCATTGCACATCGTTTCCATCCTTGTTTATGCCAAAGTAGCATTTGTGTTTCTCGATGAAGCCAAACTGACGAAGCATGTCTATATCGCCATTAACCCTGTTGTTCTTGCTGATGGCTTCCAGTTTGCGACGGCGTGCCGACTTGTAGGCACCCAGCCACTCATGCTTGTGCCCATAGGCACCGCCCATTTGTGCGATATATGCGGTCTGAGTGTTTTCATCTTGAATACAGGCTATGAGGTCGCACACCTTATTCATGAATGCCAGACGTTCCTCGGTCGTAAAGTCATCGTTCCACTGTTTACGGGCGAACCATGTCAGGAACTCCTCTTCCTGCATTGTGTCGAAGATAGTCTTGTTCGTTACAAACGAGTCCGGATCCATCTTCTTACTCGTTTCATTAGGAATCTCACGGACGCTGACGGTAAACCCCTCTTGCATGGCAAGCGTTCCGTTCTTGATGACATTCAACTCTCCAGGTCGTTTCCCCTCCGGCTTGTCATTGTCAGAGTCTGGGATAAAGCATAGCGTTGCGTTGAACTTCCGCAGTAAATCAAATTGGTTCTTTGTCCATGCACCACCTAGGCTGGCCACCGTGTTAAGGATGCCAAGACTCTGTAACTTCATAACATCCGGACCACCTTCAACAAGGTAGATTTTCTCTTCCTGGCGTGCCTTCCTCGCAGCCGTATCGATGCCGAATACAGAATGGTCCTTACTGTATATCTCACTCTCTGCAGAGTTGAGGTATTTGCGGTCTTCCTTGTCATCGAGCGTGCGGGCTGTCCAGCCTGTGATACGGCTGTAACGGTCACGGATAGGTATCATCAGCCTGTTCCGGTAGAAACTGTACAGTTTCCCTTTCTCAGACTTGTTAATGACCTTCATCTCCTGCAGGATATCGAGGTCAAGACCGGTCTTCTTAGCCCATTCAATGAGAGCGTCCCATGAACTTGGGGCATATCCGATGCCCATTTCCCTGCAGTAATCTTCCTTCCAGCGGTGCTTCATGTAACTGACTGCTGCTTTCGCTTCCGGTGTTTCCGCGTGAAGTTGCTCGTGGAAGAATTTCTGCAGGTAGTCATTGTAGATGAACATCGACTGTCGTTTCTTCTCTTTTTCCTCCTCTTCAGGTGTACTCTGCATATCCTGTTCTTTCAGGTCAATATGCAACTGGTCTTTGAGCAGTTTCTTTACTGCGAGAGGGAACGGCAGGCTCTCTGCCTTCATTACAAAGCCGATAACATTACCGCCCTCCTGGCACGATCCATAGCAGTGCCATGTACCTTTTGCCGGTTCCACGCAGAATGAAGGAGTTTTTTCACTATGGAAGGGACAACACGCCCATAAACGTGTGCCCTTTTTCTTTAGACCTTCTGACCCTACATATTCCGAAACCACATCTTCAATATCGATACGGTCCAGAATCATGTCAATGTACTTTTGTTCAATCATCGTAAATCTTTTTAAGTCGCTGCAAATTTAGAATATAAGAGGAAAATTAGAAAATACAACTTTCTTCATATTATATCCTCCGTTCCATTTCGCCTGAGCACACCGCTATCATACAGTTCTTTACAGTAATAAACCTTAATACCACAAGCAATAGCGAAAGCATGTTCTGCCTTTGCTCCTCTCGATTGCATGAAGTTGTCAAGCATATATATTGCATCACAAGCTCCGAGCACGTTAAGACATTCAAGCATGATGGCTGTATAGTCTCCCCCCATGTCAACCACATCCTGGATATCCTGGTTCTTCCACGGGTTGATGACCTCGTATCCTTTTCCTTCGAGGTAACGTTGTGCATTGCGGAAACGCAACTTACTCCTAAAGCGGTTCATTCCGCTTATTTTTCCACTGATATATATTTTCATACAATTATATTAACCCAATATTCTAAATGAATATTCATCGTGTCCTCTAATGCCATTGACATACTCACACATCTCAAAGATATCACCTTTGCATTCAGAATCCATTTCGCATTGGTAACAACAGTCTTCTCCGGACAGATCATCAAATGGAACTGGAAGTATTGTGTGACCACCACAAAAGAACGGAACTCCACGTACAGCAGCATCCCTTGCCGCTTTTTTTTCTTTATAATTCATATGTTCCTTTGATTAAAAAATAAACTTAATGCAAATTTTGCATCACTTGAAGTCATTGTATCTTTAATAACCATTTCATAAATATCTTCTAATTTTTTTGGATTGATATTCTTTATTCTGTTAAGCTCTGGAATAGTCAAATTATGATGGGCTTTCGTAGCAATCTGGAATAACATTGCTACTCTGCTAAGACCATTACCAGGAAATTTTTTTTTTCTTCTCATACACAACGTATTATATAACATGCCACAATTTTCCATCCCAGTCTCGAACGAGTTTTGAATTGCACACTCCGTGTCGGAATGCATAGCAATCAGTAGTACATCTGTCGCCAAATTCCTTATCATCACAGACTGTACCCAATACCTTGAAGTCAACATTGTTGTCAATCAAGCCACCCAGTTCATCACTGTCATTATATATACCAACTTGACCTTTGATTTCTATAGCCAAATACTTCATAGGTCTAAATGTTTTCAAATTTAATGTCGTACTTCTGCTCTGGTGTATAGCAGCTTTCCGTCACACCATCGTGAGTGTTTTGATTTACTTCTTCAGGTGAAATAGTATGAAGGATACAAGTGTGACCAGTTCCGTTCTCTTTCCACATGATGAGCGTTGTGCCAATATGCCCGTAAAATCGGCGGACATGACCTTTACTCAGTTTTACTTCGTCTAATACAATACGAGTATCCATTCTCTTGATGGCATCCTCAAATTCCTTAACTTTCATCGCAAATCGGTTTTGTTGAATATTGAACATATAATCCGTGCTTTACACAGTATGCACCGTTGATGCAGTTTCTCTTGTCAGCACAGTTCTCACATTCTTTTGGCATAGTAAAAAACGGTGGGGCGGTTGTGGCACGGGAAAGAAAAGAACCCTTCAACCGCTCACCCACCTTATAAGTTATGAATTCGCATTACTTTGATAATCTCTCTGCAGTTCTTTGCACCAGTTTTCTTTTTTATATTGTGAAGTTGCACTTTTACAGTAGAAGGTGATTTGCCCAGCCTTCGAGCAATCTCGTCAAAAGTTTCTCCCCACAGGTAAAGTTTGGCAACTTCTTTTTCTGCCGGTGAAAGTTTTATTAAACTCTGAGGTTTACAGATTATATTTTCATCTGGGCAGATTCCACGAAGCGGGCATCTTACTTCCTCGAAATGCAGGATGTCATTTTCGATGTCTGGTGTCAATAAGTCATGTTCCCCGAAGTTACAACGGATAAAGCGTTCTACAATTTTGAAGGCTGCTTTATCTTGCTCGGCATGACTCTTCGAGGTAGGCTTATACATAAGACGTAACCGAGACCACGCACCGGGGAAACGATCTCTGATCATTCCTAAGATTTCAACGCATAACGCTTTATTGAAGCGAGTTAAACGTTTTTCATCCTCTCCTTTCTCCCTAAAAAACACCTTACCATCAGGAGAAACTCTGAACTCTACATTTTCCATAAACCTTCCTCAATTGTTTTAATGATGTTTTCACGCTCATCTTTCCTGAGATTACCAGTGGGATTTTCCCTTAGTTTTCCCGACATCGTGGAAGAGGGATAGTCAAACTGACGAGATAGGTAACGCAGGAATTTTCCCTTGTCTTTTTTACACAGATTCTGGTAGTAAACCTGTGGGTCAATGTTTGTTTGTTGCATAGCTAAAATTTTGTTTATTCAAAAATATATATTAAATTTGTGTGCAAATATATATTAAATTTGAGAAACTTCCAAGACTTTTGGGAAATATTTTCCTTCTTTCTTAGGAATTTAACATTTAAAGATGTATGAGATACAAGAAATTTTCCATCAATCACCTGAAGCAAGTGCTTGATGAATTGGGAGTAACGGAAAGAGAACTCTGTAAAAGGATGAAGGGAAAGGATACCCATGCCCGTTTACAGGAGATATTCACGCCTAAGTTCGGGCATCAGACACTCATCGATCTGGCGAATGCTCTTGATGTTCCCATTGACACAATCCTTGAAGTACAGGAACAAAAGTCGGACATTCCCAATATCAGAGGAAATCATAATAATGTCAATTCAACCGTAATAAACAACGATATTGCTACGCTGAAAAGCGAAAATGAGTCTCTTAAAATGTTAATAAAAGAAAAAGATTTGCGTATTGAAGACTTGAAACGCAACCTCGATACGGTCATAAAATTGGCACAAGTCGGACAAAACTCGGACAAATAAGTATTAAAAACCTACCGAAAACAGGCGTATAATATGTGTAAATCCCGTGAAAACAGACTGTCCTTATAGTCCTGCCTCCGCAACTAAAAAAGCCAGTCTTTCCTGACTGGCTTTTTTCATGTAGGCAGTGCTCTCACATGCGCCCTACGGTCGCAGTTACCTCGCGTCTTTATATCGCCACCGCTTTCAGCGACGTAGCGATGACGCTCGATGAAGAACGAGTCCTGCCTCCGCAACTAAAAAAAGCCAGTCAAGAAAGACTGGCTTTTTTCATTTCAAGGCTCCAACTTAAAGGTGTCCAACATCAGCAGCATGTCCAGCTCCTGAATGTATTTTCGCAACTCGAAAGCCCAAATCTTATATCCGATAGGCGTGAGATGAAGCCCGTCGCTGGTCAGTTCTCTACGCAGTTCGTTGGTGCCATGACGAACAAACTTCGGAAAAAGATTGATAAACGTGATTCCATGCTCCTCACAATAGGCTGAAAGCAGACGGTTGATTTCCGGAATATCATCCAGTTTCCCTTCCAAAAGTTTCCAACGGCCGTAAATATCATTGAAAGGCAGCAGACTCTGAACGTAAAGGCGCACGGCGGGTGCGTCTGTCCGAATCTTCTCTATCACCGCCACACATCGCTCAAAAACCTGCTTCGGAGTGAGCTGATGACTGACATCATTCGTTCCTACCAGCAGGAATATGGCACGAGGTTTTCCTGAAAGAATCGTGTCCAAGCGCCTATAGATGCCCATAGCCACATCGCCAGAGATACCACGGTTACGAATATGGCTCGTCTCAAGCAGCTTGTTCCAGTCACCTCCGTTCTCTGTCAAACTGTTGCCCAGCATCACAATATCCATGGAAGTTATAGGCGCCTGGCGACGAAATTCCGCCATTCGCTCATTATAATGCTTGAATGGTTTGAAATCAAACGGCTGAGCCGACACGTAGGACGATATTAACAACCCCAGAAAAAGGAGGAGGCTGTTCAATCTAAGATGCTTCATCAGAATTGTTCCAGAATTTCTATTCGCTTTGCCGTATCGGGATGGGTACTGAACAATGAACTGAAAAAGCTCATGAATCCTTGTGTCAGCCCCTGTGGATGAATGATAAACAACTGCGCCACGTCGTCACGATTCACGTCTGTCAACCCTGGGTTGTCGGAAATCTTACGCAACGCCGAAGCCAATGCTAATGGGTTGCCGCACAACTCCGCACCACCGGCGTCTGCCATATATTCCCGTTTACGAGATATGGCAAAACGGGTTAACAGCGTAAAGACATAAGCAACGGCACAACAAATCAGACCAATCAACATGATGACAATCACGGACAATCCGTTGCCCTTTCCATCACGGCGACTGCTGCCGCCGCCAAACAAAATCATATTGTTCATCATCCTCACAGTCAAACTCATCACCGTTGAGATGATTCCCACAAAGATGATACTCGTTATGAGCAATCGGGTGTCGCGATTGCGAATGTGTGTCAACTCATGTCCAATCACACCCGAGAGTTCCTCGTCGGTCAACAGTTCCGTCAAGCCCGTCGTTACGGTCACAGTATAGCTTCCTTTGTCAATACCACTGGCAAAGGCATTCAACTGTGGGTCATCTACCACATTGATTTGAGGCATATCCATCCCACAGGTCATGCACAGATTCTCCACAATATTATATATACGGGGATTCTCCTTGCGGGTCAACGGACGGGCACCTGTTGCGCGCCGCACCATCGAGGCATTCATGAAATAAGCAATGCCGAACCAAACAGCAACTCCAAGTATGACCCACGGGATGGTTGTTACAAAGTAATAGTTAACCGTCTCAACATCAAGACTGTGGACCAATTCGCCATACTGATTGTAATATCCGTTTCCAAAATAGTTCAGCAACGCAAGGAAAACCCATACCATGCCTAAAATAATGACAGGGAACAAGAGGAGCAACAACACGCTGAGCCTGTTGTTGCGCCTGATCTGCGTCTGCATTCCTACATACTTCATACGGAACGACAACTATAACTTTTATACAAAAAGTAAAAGATGGGTCAGAACTTGATTTCGGGCGCCTTATCCAATGTCGCACGTTCCTCCTGTGGAACCTCAAACATCGGCTCGCGCTTGAAACCGAACATCTTGGCAAAAATGCTTGATGGGAAAGTCTCTACCGCATTGTTCAATTCCTTGGTCGCTGAATTGAAATTACGACGAACTGCCGCCAGCTTATTCTCTACGTCGGAAATCTCTGACTGCAACTGCAAGAAATTCTGGTTGGCTTTCAACTCCGGATAGTTTTCCAACGAAATTTTCAAACCCGACAAGGCACTTGAAAGCGCATTCTCTGCCTGCACCTTCTCGTTAACTGTCGTAGCATTCATCGCAGCCGAACGGGCTTCCGTCACACGCATAAAAACTTCTTTCTCATGCTCCGCATAACCCTTCACCGTTGCAACCAACTGGGGAATCAAATCGTGACGCTGCTTCAGCTGAACATCGATATTCGCAAAAGCATTCTCACGGTTGTTCCGCATACGCACCAGATTATTGTAAAGACTGATACACCATAAAACAAGGAGCACTAATACTCCTACTAAAATAATTGCTATCATAACTCTTACATTTAAAATATATAGGGCAAAGATAATGCAAATCACTGAAAAAGCAAAATAAAAAAAGAATTTTAATATTTCTTGACAAGCCACATGGAAACAAAAAAATCCGACTGCCAAATGAATGACAGCCGGACAAAATATCAGATAAATGAATAATTAGTTAGTCCATCAAACGCATCACCTTTTCATAATAACGCTGGGTACGCTTCACTGAATAACCGATCCCACCGTTCCACATACGAATGGCTTTCTCCACATTATTCTTGGGATTGTAGTAAGACTGAATGAGAACAAACATCTCTTTCGACTTTTCTACATTAAAACGATCTTTCAACGTATAACGCTTTGGACTGTTAGACCGCTTCAGAATATTGTTACATTCCGTCACTAATGCCGGACTTATCTGCAGTACTCCACACCAAATTCCACAACGGGCATTGGGGTTTCCCTTACTCTCTACTTCAATAATCGCATCCATCACTGGATTCCAATCAAAATCAGACAAACCATCATCAGCCGATGCTGTAAATGGTAATATTGTCAACATCAATAAACTTAAAAATACTACTCTAAATTTTTTACTCATTATAAATGATTTTTTGGAGCCCGAATAATCCACAAGAACAGAATTAAACACGAGAATTAATCCGCCATAGGCATTTAAAGGACTAACTTCTCAACTCCAGTTAAACATCGAATAATTGCTTCAAAACAAAAAGCACTATTCACTATTTCTGCGGCAAAGGTAAGAAAAACATTCCGACCAACAATGCTTTTACACAATCTCTTTTAGTTTTTTAAGATTTATATCCCACTGAATATCAGTATTTTATAAGATAAGAAACCAAGTATTAAAGTTTACAAAAGTAAATACAACCAAAACAAACACCCTCTCCATTTTCCCCTTATACAAAGCATTCTACGGCGTTTACAATTGTAAACACATAACCTGCAGAATATAGAGGTGTTAATTATGGACTTCTGAAAACAAATTCTTCTTAAAAAGACCTTTTAACAATTATTCATATACTCATTTGTACAAATATCCCTACTTCGCCCAAAGCAATCAACACTCAGTCCCGGTCATCCCAGAGTTTCTTATATCCTTAGTTCCCGCAGAATTTCCCAGAGTTCCCATCCATTCCATTCCTCTCAGCTTTCCCTGTCCTCTATGTCCTCGCAACTTTCCTTGTTTTCCCTCCGGTTCAAGAGAGTGAGCTTTCCTCATCCCTTTGCCTTTGCCGTCCCTTCCGACAAAAAAAGGCGGGTATTCCGTTAGGAACACCCGCCTCAAGAATAAATTCAAAAAAACGGCAGCCACCTACTCTCCCGCATTGCATTGCAGTACCATCGGCGCAAGCGGGCTTAACTGCTCTGTTCGGAATGGGAAGAGGTGGGACACCGCCGCAATAACCGCCATAAATCTCTCTGTCGCCACTATACACGCGACATAAACGATTGACATCATGCACAGGCAAAACGACAAGCAGAAGGAACTGCCATAACAATACACACTGTATTCATACACCGGCATACTTGCCGGCACATCACGACAGACAGAAGAACATGCCACAACGGAAAAAAGCGTTCGGGCAATTAGTAAGGCTCGGCTTTGACGTCACCGTCTTT
>Ga0256406_1000317_pt1 | contig 91115 bp, 60 predicted proteins | sample RumenRJG_03DNA_FD_185986 | JGI IMG/M metagenome (GOLD analysis project Ga0256406, IMG submission 185986) | Bovine rumen microbial communities from Lethbridge, Alberta, Canada - RJG_03 | ecosystem: Host-associated > Mammals > Digestive system > Stomach > Rumen | place: Canada: Alberta | collected...
ATATATCGAATACTACAACAACGATCGGATAAAGTTGCGCCTAAAAGGAATGAGCCCGGTACAATACCGGACTCATAATGCTGTTTTATCCTAACTTTAAACTGTCCAACTTTTTGGGTTCAGTTCATTGAGCGGGATTTTTCATTTTCTTTAATTTTATTCTAAAAACAAAAAAACAAACCGAAGTTAGAAACGAGTATAGCAAGGCCGCAAACCCCGAAGCCGTATAAGTAATACGGCGAGAGGGTTGAGAACGCCGCTAGACGAAGTTTATAACGAGGTTAGTTACGCGCAGCGAGTTCTTCGGGAGTTCGAGCCAGTATATCCCAGTCGCCACGCTTGATGATCTTGTAAGCGTAGCCCTGTTCGGTCAAGAACAGCTGGCGATTCATGGCGAATTCCTGTTCCTTGGAATCCTGCGTCACGATGCTGTAGAAATGCGCCGCGCCACCGTCGCTCTTGGGGCGGAGCACGCGACCGAGACGCTGGGCTTCTTCCTGACGGCTACCGAAGGTACCCGAAATCTGGATGAGCACGTTGGCATCCGGCAAGTCGATGGCGAAGTTACCCACCTTCGAAACCATCAGGTTCTTCTGCGTTCCGTTACGGAAGGCGGCATAAAGCTTTTCGCGTTCCTTGTTAGGAGTCTTACCCGTAATCAGCGGAATCTGCAGGTCATCGGAAAGGGCTTCAAGCTGGTCGATGTATTGGCCGATAATCAGCACGCGGTCATCAGGCTTGTCAAAGTACTTGAGCAGGCGTTCCACGATGTCCGTCTTCTCGGGGTTCGTCGAAGCGAGCGTAATCTTTTCGCGGACAGGCGCAAGCGCATACTTCATCTTGAGTTCCGCCTCCATCGGGATGCGAATTTCGTTACAGTCGGCAGTCGCAATCCAGCCCTGGGCTTCCAGAATACGCCACGGAATGTCGTACTTTTTCGGGCCAATCAAGCTGAACACTTCAGTTTCCTTGTGGTCTTCACGCACGAGCGTGGCGGTAAGGCCCAGGCGGCGAGTGGCTTGCATTTCGGTACTCAGGCGGAACACCGGAGCCGGCAGCAAGTGCACTTCGTCGTAAATCATCAGGCCCCACTTTTCCTGACTGAACAGCGGGAAGTTCGCGAGTTCCTTCTTGACTTCTTCTTCGGTCAAATCGTCGATATCGGCATCGGCCTTTTCGTCGGCCTTCTTGGCGCGCTTGCGCTGCGTCAAAATCTGGTAGGTCGCCACCGTCACGGGGCCGATTTCTTTGACTTCGCCGGAGTATTCCTTTACCTGGTCGAGAGTCAAGTCCGTCTTGTCGCAAATTTCGCGAATCCACTGACGGGAAGCCGAAATGTTCGGCGTCAAAATCAAGGTCTTAGTTTGTACCAAAGCCATCGTGGCAAGGCCAATCACGGTCTTACCCGAACCGCAAGGCAGCACGATCACGCCCGAACCGCCCTTTTCGGAACCGCTCGCGTAGAACACCTGGGCAGCTTCCTTCTGGTAGTCGCGGAGAGCAAACGGCTTTCCGCCCACCGTCGTTTCGCGCAGGTGAATCGGAAGCGGATCGCCCACGGTATAACCGGCCAAGTCTTCCACCGGGAAACCCGCATTCGTGAGGGCCATTTTCAGGTGGCCGCGACGTTCCGGATCCACTTCAGCATGCAAGTCGTCGATAAACTGAAGAATGAACGGTTCCACCTCCTTGAGGTGGCAGATTTCGGTGAACATGTACTTGTCATCGGATTCGACAATCAGCTTGTCGCCTTCTTTCTTAAGACGCAACAGACCATAACGATCCATGTAATCCTGAACTTCCGTAACGACGGTTTCAGGAATCGGGAAGCGGCTCTGACTTTCGAGACGTTCCAGAACTTCCGGTGCACGAAGGCCCGTCGAAGCGGCGTTCCACAGGCTGAGGGGACTAATCTTGTAGGTATGCAAATGCTCGGGGCTCTTGACCAGTTCGGTGAAAGGGGCAATCGCATCGCGGGCAGCTTCGTAGGTGGGAGCATCAACTTCCACCATAATTTCCATATTACTCTGAACAATAATGGCGCCATTCGGATTCATAGGCGCCAAATTTAGTAAAAGTTGCGTAATTAGAGTAGTGTTGTAGGATTAATTTTATATATCTTTATATTGTAAAAAAAGAGGTTTTTTTGAGCCAGTTAAAATTGAATGGAAAGACCGAGACGCTTTGCATTTTCGGTCATCCTGTTGGTCATAGCAAGTCGCCTTTGATGCACAATGCCCTTTTCGAAGCATTAGGCATCAATGCGGCCTATTTACCGTACGCCCCGGAGCCCGAAAACCTGGCCGACGCCATCAAGGGTTTTAGAGCCATGAAGTTCCGCGGGGCAAATGTCACGATTCCGTACAAGACCCCGGTCATGGATCTAGTGGACGAGCTCTCGGACATTTCGAAGTTTACCGGCAGCGTGAATACGCTCTACTGGAAAGACGGTGTTGTCGGTGGCACTTTATGCGGCACGACAACCGACCCCTACGGATGCATCCGCAATCTGCAGGAATCGGGCGTAGAACCTTCGAACAAGAACGTCGCCCTGCTCGGAAACGGCGGTGCTGCCAAGGCAATCGCCTACACGCTCGCCGAAATGCAGAACAAGCTCACCATTGTGTGCCGTAGCCGAGAGAAAGGCCAAGCGCTCGCCGACAGCCTGAACCAATTCTTTAACGGCAAGGCTCCCCAGGTCCAAGTCGCCACGTTCGATGAATTTCCGACCGTATCCAAGGATATCGAAATCATCATCAACGCGACCTCCGTGGGCATGACTCCAAACGAAGACCAGTCTCCCCTGACCGAAGAGTCCTTGCACCAAGGCCAGGCCGTGATGGATATCGTGTACACGCCGCCCATGACCAAGTTGCTAAAGACTGCCCAGGCAAAAGGTTGCAAGGTTGTAACCGGCGAAGGCATGTTGGTTTTCCAAGGTATCGAAAGCTTTAGAAAGTGGTTCCCCGAAGAAACTAAAAACAAGACGAACGACGAACTCGCACAGATTATGCGTAAAGGAATGCAGGGCTAACATGAACAAGCACATCTTTTTCACCGGATTCATGGCAAGCGGAAAATCCCGCACCGGACGCGCCCTGGCAGAACGGCTTAACCGCCCCTACGTAGATACCGACGCCGTTATCGTCGAACGCGCAGGCAAGACCATCAGCGAAATCTTTGAACAGGAAGGCGAAGCCAAGTTCCGCGAAATGGAACGCGAAGTCGTTGCCGAATTTGCCAAAAAAGAAACCCCGCACATTATTTCTTTGGGCGGTGGCGCTCTCACGCAGCCGGACAACCTCAAAGTCATCCGCGAAAACGGCACCATCATTCGCCTGTGGGCAAAGCCCGAAGTGCTTTCGGAACGCATTGGCCGCAAGAACACGCGCCCGTTGCTTGCCAACTTGAGCGACGAAGAACGCCTCGAAAAGATCAAGGTGATGCTCAAGGAACGCGAAAAGAATTACGCCAACGCCGATTTCAGCGTGGAAAGTTCCGATGAATACACCGAAGACCACGTGATCGAACGCATCCTGTACATTTTGAATTTCTGGAACAGTCATGCGTTGGACGTGTGCCCGAGCAGCGGCGGACGCTACCCCATCTTTATCGGCAAGAACATTATTCCCGAAGCGGGCGTGCTGCTGGAATGCCTAAAACTCGCACCGAGCCACGAGTTCCTGGTCTGCACCGACACGAATATCGCCAAGGTCCAGAGCCAGATGCTCGGCGAACTGAGAGGCCAGGCCGGACGTTGTCCGATTTTCAAGTTCCAGGCCGGCGAAAAGAACAAGACCTTACACAACCTGAACCAGCTGTTCAGCTTCATGCTCCACCGCGGCTACACCCGCAAGAGTTGCCTGTTGCAGTTCAGCGGCGGCGTAGTCGGCGACATGGCAGGCTTTGGCGCAGCCACCTACCAGCGCGGCATTCCGTTCATTCAGTTCCCGACAACTCTTTTGAGCATGGTCGATAGTTCCGTGGGCGGAAAAGTGGCCGTAAACCACCCCGAAGGCAAGAACATGATTGGTGCATTCTACCAGCCCAAGGCTGTGGTCTGCGACCTTGCAGTCCTTAGCACCTTGCCCGAAACGGAATACTTGGCGGGCCTTGCCGAAATCGTGAAGTACGGCGTGATTTACGACGAAGAATTCTTCCGCTATATGGAACAGAACGTCGAAAAGATCAAGGCTCACGACCTCGACGTTTTGAAGCACCTGATTTACCGCAGCTGCGCCATCAAGGCCGAAGTCGTCGGCATCGACGAAAAGGAAGCAGGCCTGCGCGCTATTTTGAATTACGGGCATACCTTCGGGCATGCAATTGAAAACTTGACGCACTACAGCATGTTCACCCACGGCATCGCCGTGTCGCTTGGCATGCGCGTGGCCGCCCGCGCGGCAGTTCTCCTCGGTAAAATCAGCGCCGAAGAAGAAGCTCGTCAGAACAAACTCTTGGACGACCTCGGATTCCCGAAGAAATACGACATCGACGTAGAAGCCGCATGGGACGCCATGGCTGTTGACAAGAAGGCAGAAAAAGGCAAGCGTGTTTACATCCTTCCCACGAAGATTGGAGCCGTGGAAAAGGTCGTGAACATCGATAAAGATATCATTACTCAAAGCTGGGGAGCTATTAAGTAATTATTCTATAGGAGCGTGTGAAAATGAGTATTCTTGTAACGGGAGGAACGGGTGCCCTCGGGTACCACATTCTGTCGAGCCTCGTGGGAACGACGCATGACCTCTACAGTTTTAGCGACGAACAGCCGCAGCCCTGGCAGAAGGTCGAAGGCGTCGAATACCTGAATGGTGACTTGCTGAACTTCAAACACATGCAAGACGTGATTCAGTTCGTGCAGCCCACGCACATTTACCACCTGGCGAGCCAGTCATCGGTGGGACTCAGCTACAAGAAACCTTACGAAACGCTGAACATTAACCTGCTCGGCACGCAGAACCTGCTCGAAGCCGTCCGCCAGAATTGCCCGAAGGCAAAGGTGATGCTTTTGAGTTCCAGCGAAATTTACGGTCGCACCGACCACCAGCTCACCTATTTGCATAAAGAAACAGACGCCCCGAATCCGCTCACGCCTTATGCAACATCGAAAGCTTGTATGGAACTTCTGGGCAACCAGTTCAAGAACGCCTACGGATTACACGTGGTATTTGCAAGACCTTTCCACTTTACGGGTCCACACCACAGCCGCCGTTTCGTGATTCCTTCCATCACCTACCAGTTAGTGAAGATAAAGTATTACGGCGCGGAGCCCACCGTTTATTCGGGCAGCCTCGACATTAGCCGCGACGTGATTGACGTGCGCGATGTGGCACGCGGCATGATCCAGCTTTTGAATCAGTCCGAACCGGGTGAAGCCTACAACCTTTGCTGCGGTAAGTCTTACACCTTCCGCGAACTCACCGAAATGCTCGTCGATATCGCGGGCGTGAGCGTGGACTTCCGTTTTGACCCCGGTTACGAACGCAGCAACGACATTCCGCTTTTAATCGGTAACCCCGAAAAGGCAATGAGCATGGGCTGGAAGCCGATGATCAGCGTCGAAGACTGCCTGACCGACCTATTCAACGAAATGGTGCTCCGCCGCCGTACCGAACTGAAGATGGGTATGGGACAGGACTTGAGGCTATAATAGTGACGAAGCAATCTATACTGATAGCGATTATGGCAACACTCTGTACATCGTTTGCTTTTGCAGGCGATGTGGTTGCGCCGCAGGGTTCCGTGCGTAACGTGTCGGTCGACGACTTTATGCCGCACCAGAGCAACGTCAAGGAATTCAACGAGACCTGGAGTTACCAGTTCGTTTTCGACAACGGCACTCGCGCCTTTATCAACTATTCTACGCTCCATATTCCTGGCGCCGGTAAAAAGGTCACCTGCGACATGAGCTTTTGGAACTTCAAGAGCAAAACATACACGGTTGGCCGCCAGTATCCTCCCGAGCGCCTTAAGGCCAACAAGGCCACGGCAAGCATCGACATCAACGGCGAATATGCGATGGAGCACAAGCCGGGCAAAGATCACCGCGTGCTCTTTTCCGCCGACAAGGGTGGCAAATTCCTAGTCGATGTGACATTCGAATCTGCCGAAGTCGGAAAAGTTCCTGGCAACGGCGTATGGAAAATCGGCAAGGAAAGTTTCGGACAATACGTGCACATTCCTTACGGCCGCGTAGTCGGTAAAATTGCCTACAACGAAGATACCATTGCCGTGAAAGGCTACGCCTACATGGACCAAACCTGGCAAACTGAGCAGGCCACCGACATGGCTGCGCGTTCGGTCAACTTTAGTACAAGCGCACGCACCCCGCTATTTGCAGGCCGAGTCTCGATTTCCAAAAGTGGCGAACCGTTCGGATACGCGCTATACAAGGACGAATCCGGAATGAAAGTCGCAAGCCCCAAGGCAATCAAGGAAGGCAGCGACAATTACAACGGCAAGAAATTTGCAAAAGGCGACTTGACCTTCGAATGGCAAGACGCCTCTATTCCTGCACTCAAGTTCAGCGTGGCAAAGACGCTCCAGAAAGCTAGCCTATTGGACAAGGTAGACGGCTGGTTCGCCAAGAAGGCCTTCAAGATTGCAGCCGGCGGCGAAGTCCTCTTTTACAGGGGCAGGAGCGATGCAAACCACGGAAAAAAACTGGACTGGTGCATTACCGGAGTTAAAGACTGATGACTAAGTTTCGCCCCTGCATAGACCTGCACGACGGACGTGTAAAGCAGATTGTAGGCAGTTCGCTGAATGACAGCGGAGCAGGCCTCAAGACGAATTTCGAAACGGACCGTTCCCCCGCTTGGTTTGCGGAGCTCTACAAGAAAGACGGAATCAAGGGCGGCCACGTGATTATGCTCGGCAAGGGCAACACCGAAGCCGCGAAAACAGCGCTCGCCGCCTATCCCGGCGGACTGCAGGTCGGCGGCGGCATCACTGCCGAGAACGCGAAAGAATATCTGGATGCCGGTGCATCTCATGTAATCGTGACAAGCTGGATTTTCCCTGAAGGCAAGCTCGACCGTGAGCGTCTGGAATTGCTTTCCAAGACGGTCGGCAAGGAGCATCTGGTGCTTGACTTGAGCTGCAAGCGCGTGAGTTCCGCGAAGAAAAAGCAATTTGTCCCCGACGACGAAATCGACGATCCGGACGAAGCACGCCCCCGCTGGAAAATCGCCACGAACCGCTGGCAGACTTTGATAGACATCGAAATCAACGAGGAAACGCTCGAAGACCTTTCGCGTTACTGCGACGAATTCCTGATTCACGCCGCCGATGTCGAAGGAAAGCAGCAGGGCATGGACGACGAACTCATCATGTTCCTCGCCGAGCACAGCCCGATTCCTTGCACGTATGCCGGAGGCGCCAAGTCGCTTGAAGACCTCAAGCATTGCAAACAAATTTCTAACGGAACGATTGACCTCACCATCGGATCGGCCCTTGACCTGTTCGGTGGCAAAGGAGTGAAATATGCCGACTGCGTCAAATTCAACAAAGCTTAAAGCCTCCGACGTTTTAGATACGCGTCCGGCTATCTTTGGACGCACCGTCACGAGCACCTTCAGAAAGATGTTCGGTTTCAAGCACCAGCCCCCCGGAAACTTGCGCACCGGCATGATTCCGCCGATCGTATTCGGGTCGCTGTTTCTTAATTTACCTAAACTCTTGAAGTTGCGATTCTATTTGAAAAAAGAACGCAAGCAACACCCAGCCGATGATGTGCGCATTCTTTTTTATTCCGACAACCTGGACGAAACCAACGGAATTGCAAACAACTTAAGAAACGTGATTCCCTACATGCGTGCCCACGGTATGAACGCTTTTCTCGCCGGAAACGCCTTCAACACGCGCCCCTGCGGCGTCGTGGAAAACGGCTACTGCCTTTTGCTTCCGCGCATGTTCAGCATGGAACAGCTGGGTTACGCCAACAGCGAATTGGCAATACCCCGCGTGGGTCCGGTGCTTCGCCTGCTCAAGCGCTACCCCGTCGACTTGATTGAATTCGAGACGCCGAGTCCGGGCGCATGGCTTGTCTGCTTCTGCGCGAAAGTCGCAGGCATCAAGGTTTTCAGCCACTACCGCACCGACGTTCCCACTTACACCAAGACGCTCGTGAAAGCCAAGTGGATGTTCCACTTTGTGCTTTGGCTCATGAAGATTTTCTACCGCATGACGCGCCCCGTGGTCAGCCCCTGCAAGGACTATGCGAACATTCTGACTTCGCAGCTAAAAGTGCCCGAAAACCAGGTGCAAATTTTGCCCCGCGGACTCCCCTTAGAAAAATTCTCGCAGAATTTACGCGGCAAGGGCACCTGGGAAAAGTTCAACGGAGCAGAAGCGGCTTCGCAGACAGACGTTGCGCAATCGAATGCCGCGCAGGTTGGGCGCAAGATACGCTTTTCGTTCATCGGACGCATTTCCAAGGAAAAGAACCTGGAATTCTTGAACGGCGTCTGGAAAAAATTTGCAGCCAAGCACAAAGACGTAGAACTCATGTATGTGGGTTACGGCTGGTACCTCGAAGAAATCAAGCAGATCTTCGAAGGAGACAGCAGCGTACACTTTGCTGGCGAACAGGGCGGAGAAACGCTCGCAGGTCTTTACGCCGATTCCGACTTTTTCCTGTTCCCGAGCACCACGGACACCTTCGGGAACGTGGTCGTCGAAGCCATGTCCACCGGCACGCCAGCCATCGTCAGCGATTACGGCGGACCGCACGACATCGTGATGGACGAGGCCGCAGGACGCATTTTGCCGATTGACGAAGACGCCTGGCTGAACGCCCTGGAAGAATGCCGCAAGCTGTACCTTGAAGAACCCGATACCTACTCCAAGATGCGTGAGGTCGCTCACGAACGCAGCCTCAAGTACACTATGGAATCTTCGACCAAGGCGCAGTTCGCATTCTTCAGGAAGCTGAAAAAAGAAGCGTACGGGCTGTAAATGTCATGTCCGAATTAACCGGATATGGCAAGCAATGTATGGATAAAACAAGTCTAAAGCACCTGCGCGAATGGTTCAAGAAGAACGCCGCGGATTTGCCGTGGCGTCCCGCCGATTTGGACGCGCCACGCGATCCATACGCTGTGTGGATTAGCGAGACCATGCTGCAGCAGACGCAGGTTTCGACCGTACGCGAATATTTCATAAGGTGGATGGAGCGGTTCCCTGATGTGGAAACGCTTGCCGCCGCCGAAGAAAGCGAAGTATTCCGCTACTGGCAGGGACTCGGGTATTACAGCCGCGCAAGGAACATCTTAAAGACGGCCAAGATAATCAATCAGCGAAAAATGGATGGATCCCGTCGCCTACGGCTCCAGGATGACAATAAGGCGACCATGCCTACGACCCGTATGGAACTAGAAGCATTGCCGGGTATCGGGGCATACACGGCAGGGGCAATTTTAAGCCTCGCCTACCACCAGCAAGAAGCGATTCTCGACGGAAACTTGGTGCGCATTTTTTCGAGGCTCTACGCACTTAATTTTTTACCGACAGAATCCAAGGACGCTCTAAAAACCTACTGGGATTACGCACGCGGAGTCGCCGACTCACCCAAGGCGTACATGCACAACGAAGCCCTTATGGAGCTAGGCCGCACCGTCTGCAAAATCAAAAATCCCGATTGTGCAAGCTGCCCATTTCAAAAGGTCTGCCGAGCGGCTCTTGAAAATCGCACCGCCGAATTTCCGCCCAGCAAAAAGCATATTCAAAAGGACTGGCACGGTACCGTCCTCGTCATCGAAAGCAGCGACCACAAGATTCTGGCAATTCACGGTGGACAAAAATTCTTCAAGAACCAATTCACGCTGCCACACTTTGAATCGCCGCGAAATGCGACCGCAGGTATTCCCATCCAGGCAGAAACCTACTTTAACGCAGACTTAGTGACAAGCGTTCAATGCATCGGGAACTTCAAGCACAACATCACGGTGCATAAAATGGAATGCGACGTTTTGCATATCCAGCTCAGAAGCAAGGCTCCCATTCGCAATAATTCTGCAAAAACGGCGCATGAAATTCAGTGGGTCAAGCGAGAAGATGCTCAAGAATTTTTTGCGAACAGTTTCTGCCTAAAAGCATTGGCCTTGCTATAATCCCTGGATTCCGTCACCACTTCGTGGTTCCAGAATGACGTACACAAGAAATGGAGATCCCCGCCAGAGCCAGCCCTGAGCACATAGAATGTACAGGGAAGGCATAATAGGAACACGGGAAACGTTCTTCTAGAAGGTCTTTTTCGCCGTGCAGATAAAGCGGATGCGGTCATAGCCGCCGTTCACCGTTTCCATCACTTCGTCGGCCAGCACATGCAATAGCGTTCCCGTCAAAGTCAAGCCGTACTTCGGAAACATCTGCGAGAACGAAGCATCCCAGGTCCAGTCACCCTTGACCACCATCGGGTCCCTCGAGCGCAAATTCCACTGGGCATCGCTCCGGTAACGCAACGAATGCGAAATCTTGAAGGTTCCGTTCAGGAGCCAGTCTCCCGTAAAGCCCGTGTAGAATTCCGCAGGAGTCACTTCCGCATTTTCGACAGGGCCATCGATGTGTTCGAAGCCCGCCATCGCCGTAAACTTGAACATGTCGTGATACCAGGCATTCAGCCAGAATTCACCCGTCACGCCCTTGATCCAATCATTGATTCGTCCGACGTTTCCGTAGCGAGTCTGGATACTGGCGTGAATCTTCTCGTCGCCCTTTTCCGAAAGGTATTCCTCGACCTCGAATGTCTCGGCGCCATATTCGGCCCAATAAGAACCGCGGCCACCCATAGCGACATAACCCATCGTATCGACAAAGGTAAGGTATCCCTGAATCAAGTTCATCTGGCCATCCGCAGTCAAGTCGACCACTCGATCTCCGTAAAATTCCTTCGTGTCCGCCAACGGATTCATTCGCGTGCCCGAAATATTCTTGACACCGATCGTCACGCCCAAATCATCAGGAGTTATCGGCATGAATTGCAAGCTATCCTGCACCAACCAGTCGCGTTCGTTTATACCAAATGTCACATCGGCACTCACCCATTGGATCGGCTGTACACGCAGTTCCATAAAAGGCCATGCAACACGGTCTTCTTCCAGCTCGGTATAAACGCTGCCTGAGTCATCGACCGCACGGAAAGCGAGGCCCGCAGAAACCTGCAAAATTCCCTTTTGGCAAGCCTTACCGCACTTGTAGTAAACGGAACCGTTCACTTCCTTGCGCGTTCCCGTTTCCTTCTTGTACATATTCTGGTATTCGCCGTCTTCGTAGGCAACGGTCAAGGACAAATCCATCACATCGACACGTCCTTCGACGCGCGGCTTATAATGTACCGGAATCCAAAGCGAGGTCGCCGTGTAGAACCACAGATATTCCTCGCCCGCCAGCACCGAGGCATTCACGAGAGAATTCGTGTAACCGATTCCACCGTAAGCAGAACTGAAGAAAGGCCAGTTGGCGCCGAAATGCGAATAATCACCATCGACGGCCTTGTAGCGGTAGCCATAAGCGCCACTGCAGAAATGGTCATCCTGGAACAAGCGGGCTGTCGCCCAAAGTCCATTGAAATCTGGCGTACGGAAGCCGCCTTCCAAAATCGGAGTCCTGTTGGCGGGGCGATTCTTTTCAGCCACAAAATCCTGATAGATCAAGTCGCCAAGTTCATTTCCGGTCTTCATCCAGACCGAAGGCTCGAACGGAGTCCACGAAGGTGTTCCCGACCAACGGTTAAAAAGCAGGCGGTCTCGCAACTTGGCAGGAGTCCAAAGTTCACTTTCGGAATGGACACCTCCTGCGCCAAGGATTCGGTCAAACGCGAATGTCGGACCTCCGATTAAAAAAGTTCCATCGGCACGAGTTTCGTACTCCATTCCTTCCATTTCTGCGGGAATCTGGGCGAAAGAAGCAACGGCCATTCCCAACAAAACGGACAAAGCCAAAAAAGGAATTCCAACAAACTTCTTCATTACCAAAGGCTCCTTTCTACATAGAGACCTACATACAACATATCAGAACGTTCCGGTAGGGTCCAAAGTTCCTCCCACATCACGTTGAGACCGACCTTGTATTTTTCGTAATGGAGCACATTCAAGTTCAGCCTTGCGTACCAACCGAATTCCGTTTCGTTGTCGCCAAGAGTTCCACCCGGTTTCGCATAAATTTCATTTTTGTCTTCATCTTCCAAATCAGCGCGAGTCCAGTTGCAGGCAAATCCCGCGCCAAGCTTTGCAAAATTGATCCAAGGCAGTTGAACATCCATACCCACCTTGCCCATGGCCTGATGCACGCCATCGTAAGGCACCGCTTCTGGAACAGGCTTAAAATAGGCGTAATGGAACATCACCACGCCATCCACATTTTCCCAATAGGCGTAGCGGAAATTCAAGCCACCATAAAGCGTATTTTCGACAGCATCTTCCAGCACACCGAACGGATAGATTTCACCACCTTCAATTCCGATGGACGCGTGCGAAAACGCGACATCTTCTACGGACGTATTCGGTTCACCCCACGACAGCACCGCAAAAAATGCAATCGCCAAAGCAAGACTTAATTTATTCAAAATCATCTATTTTCTCCGCAAAGCCTGCGCAAAGAAACCATCAAAACGGGAATCCTCGGTACCGGGAAGCACCGCCGCGCCCACCTTTTCAAATTCAGGATGAGCCTTCAAGAAACGGCCAATGACCTTTGTTGTCTCGTCGGGATCGGGACTACAAGTCGCATAAACAAGAACGCCTTCGGGAGCTAGCGCGCGTGAAGCGCTTTCCAGCAGGTTAAATTGCAATTCGACCAATTCCTTGATTGATTCCGGCGTAATGCGGTAAACCGACTCCGGACGACGCGCGATGACACCCATGTTGCTACAGGGAACATCAAGGAGGATTCGATCAAAGGAGGAAGCCTCCCCCTCGCTCGCACGGTTCCGTTGCTCGCTACCCCCTCTAGCGGGGGTGCCCCCCACCTTGGTGGCCATGCGCACTAAAGAGCGTTGCTCTAAGTGCTGTCCGCCCGCAACGCCCCCTTGGCTGGAGGCGAGAACGTCAACGCATTCCACGCGGACATTCGTAAGTCCCAGACGGTCTACAAGGTCGTGCATCTTGAGAACGCGAGCCTCGGAGACATCGCTCGCGAGAATATCCAACGAAGAATCCATCTCGGCCATCAGCGCAGACTTGCCACCAGGAGCGGCACAGGCATCCCACACCTTAAGGCCCGGCTTTAAGTCAAGCAACTGGATGACCCTATAGGCAGCAGGGTTCTGCAAGCTGAATTCACCTTTCGCAAAGGATTCCGATTCCAGAATCGGCTTGAGTTTCGCATCAGCATTCACCTGGATGTAACGGTCGAAAAGAATCGATGCACCGGTGAGTCCAAGTTTCTGCGCCACCACCGGCGCCGAAGTCTTCTGCAAGTTCACGCGGATCCATTCCACGGGGCGTTCAAGAGTCGCCTTCGCCATCGCTTCGGCTCGGTCGCCGCCGTAAATATCGAACCAGCGGCGTACCAGCCATTCCGGCACCGAATTTTCAATAGAGACGCGACGCACACGCTGCGGCGGAAGCTGCGGCAAGCCGGACCTGCGCGCGGCATGCAGCACGGCATTCACGAGCCGCGCGGAACCTTCGCCAAGGTTCGCCGCCTTAATCAGCTCGACCGTCGTCGCGACGGCGGCATGGTCCGGCACTTCGGTGAAGAACATCTGAAAAAGTCCAAGTTCAATCACCGTGCAGACTTCGAGCGAAGGCACCTTCTTCACGAGCGTCTTCAAAAAATATTGCAGGTACAAATGCCTACGGCACACGCCCAGGGCAAGTTCCATCGCAAATGGAGAAAGTCCGCTTTCCTTGATAAAGGAACCATCCTTCTGCCAAAGCAAAAGGACGCGGTAAGCGTCCATGCGTTCTTTCAGAGATTCATCTAGCAAAAGATCAGTCCTTCGTGTTTCTGGATTCCGCGCATAAAGTCGGCGACAGGCATCGGCTTCTTGCCTTCGGCCTGAATTTCGACGACTTCGAGGACACCCTCGCCCGTTCCGACAAAGAAGCGGTTATCCTTGAATTCAACGGCGCCAGGTGCAAGTTTCGGCCCTACTTCAGGCGTATCCGTCTTGCGCAAGTACACCATGCGGCCACCGAGCTTTCCGTAGCCACCCGGCCACGGATTGAAAGCTCGAATCCGGTCGTGAATTACCTTCGCCGGCAACTTAAAATCAATCAGGCCTTCTTCCTTTTTCAGCTTGGGAGCGCCCGAAGCCTGCGCATGATCCTGTGTCAAGTCCTTCTCGCAGCCATTCTTCAGCTGGGCAATCGCATCGTCCAGTGCATCGCAACCGGGAGCGACCATCTTATCCAGCAGCGACGCCGTCGTATCCTGATGTCCGATCACAACCGTACGCTGCGCCAAAATCGGGCCATGGTCCATCTTTTCGTCGAGGCGGAAAACCGTCACGCCCGTTTCGGGGAGGCCATCGGCAATCGCACGCTGCACCGGAGCAGCCCCGCGGTACTTCGGCAAGAGACTTCCGTGCACATTCACGGCGCCGAACTTCGCGACAGCCAAAATATTCTTCGGCAAAATCGAATAGGCGACAACCACAAAAAGGTCTGCATCGTACTTACGCAAATCCGCTTCAAACTCGGGCGACTTCAAGTCCGTCGGCTGCAGTACCGGCAAATTATGCTTCAGTGCAGTTTCCTTTACCGGCGGAGGCGTAAGTACGCGCCCACGACCCGCAGGACGATCCGGTTGAGTGACAACAGCCAAAACTTCATTATCAGAAGCGATAAGATGTTCCAAGAAATGAGCCGCGAAATCCGGCGTTCCCATAAATACGATTTTCATAATGAACAATTTAGAAAACCCCCTGCAAACCGCATAAAAAAAAGCCCGCATTCGCGAGCTTTTTCAAGACTTTCAGCCTCCTACAGAACCGAGTCCACCTTACAGTGCAAAAACGCGCTTGATGTCGTCGGTACGGCTAGTTTGTGTGAGCACGAGTTTCAGGAGGACTGCGGCCTTTTGAGGAGCGAGCCTTCCTGCACAAATACGCCCTGGAGCAAGGGTTTCGTTGAGTGTCACCAACCCATGATGGGTGCGGCTTGCAATCACCACGGGAATATCGATCTTTTCGAGGACCTTCGCCCAAGCGAGACTAAATTCACCCGAACCCGCCCCAGCAATCACAAGGCCATCGGAAACACAGGCGGCGTATTCCAGAATTTTCGGGTTGGCATCTACGGTAAAGTAGACTACATTGACACGCGGCAAGCTTTCGAGCTTAGAAACGTCAAAATAATTCTGTTCCTTGAGCGCATTCCAGTTGGATCCTTCGCCTGGGGCGTTCACCCCCATCGCATTGATGGCGGACGCGCTACATTTCTGCACATTGCGGGCATCGAAAAGTTCACCGGCAAAATAGACCCACACCAAATTCGCAGGAGGATCGTCATCGACGGCAAAGCCAGCCGCCGCACGCACCGCACCGAGCAAGTTTTGGGGACCATCAGGATTCTTCGCCGTCGCAGGTTTCATGGAGCCCGTCACAATTACGGACTTTTCGCACTTGACTGTCAGGCTGATAAAATAGGCGGTTTCATCCATCGTATCGGTTCCGTGGGTGACCACGATTCCATCGACGGTTTCATCTTCCTGCAATTCCGCGATGCGGTTCGAAAGCTTGATCCACAACTTGTCCGTCATATCGTCGGAATTCACGTTGCAAATCTGTTCGGCAGAAATTTCTGCATATTCGGACAGCTCTGGCACCGAGGCGACCAAGTCTTCGGCAGAAATCTGTCCCGAAGTGTATCCTGTATCTTTTCCGGGTTCTCCCACGCCTGCAATGGTGCCGCCCGTCGCCAAAATCACGATATATTTCTTACGACTTGCCATAAGACCTCCGCCAAATTCTACCGCAGTTCAGCGCACCTCGTCAAGGAGCTGTCGCGAGGAAACCCCATAAAATTTCTGGAGAGCTTCCTCGTTACCGAGAGTGCGCATACTTTGAATATAATCCCTGAAGTGGACAAGGCTTGCATTGCGTTCTAGAAGCCGTTCCACCATCGCCTGCGAATACCAGTAAAGCTTGACCGCCGTCGATGTGTTGTTTTCATTCACGAAGGGAGTCGTCAACGCCGCAATATCCGGCGCTCCGCCCTCGGGCCGTTGCATTCCCGTACGCGAACCGTCAATCACCTGGGCGATTCCTTCGTTCACCCACAGCGGAACATTGTAGCGGGTCATGGCACGCACAAAGGCATGAGTCAATTCGTGGAAAAACATCGGACGGTAAATTTCACGATGCTGCATGACATTCACAGGGATCCGCAACTTGCCATCAAATACGGCCCCCACCCATTCTGGGCGCGGCCCAACCCCCTGGTACTGCGACGACTCGTAAAGCACCAGATGCATCTTGTTTTCAGGGTGAAAATCAAACAGATGACACAGGGAATCGTACGCGACTTCCAGCACGGCAAGCGCCTCCATGATATCCTTGCGGGCAGGGCGACCTTCAAACTCCACCCTGAAATGCATCGAACGTTCCAGCTGCAGGTCCTGAATTTCGCGAATCAGCGATTCCGATTTTTGCTTCAAGTAGTCCAGATCAGCATTCTTAAAATTACGCGAATCAACATAGGCGATACATTCCTCGTAACGTTCCTGTTCGTAAAGGATTCCCGCCAAATGAAGTTGCAGATTCTGGTCGTCGGGAGTTTCCTTAAGCAATGCACGCACATTCTTTTCGGCACAATTCCACTCCGCCATTTCAAGGCATTCATTCGTTTCCTTGATTAGCGCTTCATGGCGGTCAAAAGCCTCTTTCGCCGCCGACTGCTGCATATACCAGCGGACACCCGCCAATAATGCGACAACCAAAAGAACTATATAGACAATATTTTTCAAACTACAGTCTACCTTTCCCGGCCTTCTTGAACCGTTCGCGGATGAGTTGCAAGTCATGCTGGTACGGATTCCGCTTGAAATCTTCAAAAGCCCATGCCGTCGGATGGAACAGTCCCTTCGCATAAGTCAGCAGCATATCAAGCCACACGCCCTTGCCTGCATACAGCTTGAAAGGGCCGCGCTTGTAGCTCGGGAGCACCACCTTGTCCATGTCCATATAGCCAATATCGATATTCACCTGTCGCATTTCAGGATTTTCCGCCTGAGCCATCGTCAGTTCAAGTGCGTTACTAAGCTCTTTCTCTTCGGCAATCGTTTCTGGTGGAATTTCCTTTTCAAAAGAAACGACTCCGCGATACAGGCCCTCGCCCATTTCAGGCGTATAATAGGGGGTCTGGTCAAAGGCAAAGAGTTTTCCCTTGTAACGGAGCTTACCCCAGGTGCGTTCCAAGGCATCTATGACATCGGGATTCCATTCGGCACCCTTCTGCAAGACAAAGGCAATCAACTGGGCATTTTCTGAAAATTGAGAAGCTTTCATCGTATTATATCTCTAGACCACACAAAAAATTAGTGCGGGAAAATCATCAAACTCTTGCGGATTAATTCAAGCTGCTGATCGCTAAACTTTAAAGAGCGATTGCTGACCGCCGTCGGGAACATAATGTTATCCGCATCAGGACATTTCGCCGTCACGTCTCCCAGGCTTCTCTGGTAGAGGCCGTATTTCCATTGAGGAAAAACAATATCGCTCTTGACCGAATTGGACGACTTGAGCAAACCACTCTTGAAAAGTTCCGAGCAAAACGGAGTATCATCCAAGCCATCTTCAATATTGGAGTAATCCCCATAGTCGACCCCATTTTTTACATGTTGCATATCGACCTTCGTCGAGGTCGTATGCCGAAGCCCAAAATAGTGTCCCGTTTCATGCACAGCCGTTTCAATAATTGATTTGATGGATTCACGCTTTTCAATATTATACGAAGCGATTACACTCGTTCCCAGCAAAACGGTACTAGCAGGGCCTCCACCTAAGCTGCCTCCAAAAAGCGAAGAAGTCCCTAAAATACCTTCACTACTAATGGCATGGACCAAAACAATGTCCAAGGCCTTTTCAATTCCGGGCCAATCGCCCAGTTCCGGGAGCATCATATTGTCAGAACCATACTCCGCCACCCAAGGAAGATTCGCCGGGTAATTGCTCCCTAAAGTCGGATGCTCGTGCGCATAGTTCACGTACAAGGTATCAATCGTTATTGACTTATAATAGTAACGGAAGGCTGCCAGTAATTCATCCCCAAATTCACGCAGGCTTATGGTATCCAAATCTTCTTCGACATTACCAACAGCAATCAGGTTCAAGGATAGAGTGAACGAATAGGCGCCATCACCTTCAAATTGGACATTGGAGACTTTCCCCTTATAGAAGGTTCCTGAGTCTTCCAGGGTCGTAATCCATTCCGTAGCAGCCGACTCCTCGCAAACAAATCGGTAGACAAGTCGTCCTCCGACCCGTTCTGCCTTCAGCGTTCGAACCTGACGGTACCGACCATTCTTATTGATACGGAACAACTGGAGGACAGGAGGTTCAAAAGCTGTATCTTCGTCGAACGACAGTCGGTATTCCGCCAAAGGATGAACTTCCAGGGCAACACCGTGTGCAAGGTTTGTTTTTATGGAATCATTGGGAGCCAGGTCATTCGGATATATTGTAAAAAAGACTGCCTGATCTGGATACAGGACAACCTTTTCAGAGGATTCGTCATCCCATAAACAGGCTGTCAAAAGGACACTTACACAAAGAGCAATGCCAAAGCCTATTACAGACGAAAATTTTTTACAAAAAATTTGCATAAAAAAGCACCGTGAATCGTCAAAAGATACGTGTATAGAGAAGATACAACTTTTTACAAGGAAACGCATCTTCATGAATTCCAAATGGCGCAAAAAACACACTCTCTCTGCCGATTTTGAGCAGATGCTATCACCACTTGTCGGGAAACCCGCCCTATTAAGTTCCGTTATTATCATCGCCCTTTTCGCAAGCCTGGACTCACCAACATTCGCCCCCGCCTTGCTACTTCCGTTAGTTCTTGCAACGCATTTCTTTCACAAGCGGCTCCAATGGGTTGTCTTTTTATCCATCGCAGCGGCTATCGTATGCCACAGTTTAATTCCAGGAAGCAGTTCTTTCAATGTCTTGACAACAAAACCAGCCACGAAAGCTTGCGGAATCGTCGAGACCACCCAGCAAAAAGCAAACGGGAAAGCGGTCATCATCCGAACCCGCGAGGAACAGTCCACCACAGGTCCTTCCGCAGAAACGGATTATCGCGTGAGGCTAACTGAAAAAAGGGTATTGCCGCAGTACCCGCTCCCGGGCGATTCCATCTGTTACGAAGCTTCTTGGTACCCCGTCACGCCACCGAGCGTTCCAGGCGCTTTCGACACCAGGAATTGGCTGAATTCGCAGAGTCTTGCAGCCTACGGGAAAATGCTTCACTGGACGGTATATAGCAGCCACTGGATTCCCGAGCGCAGTTTCTTTTCCTTCCGCAACTGGATCGGAAGCCGATTTCACGAATACCTGGATCCCGCCGAGGCTGGGCTTCTGCTGGGGCTTCTCGCAGGAGACCGTTCGGGGATCCCCGATGCATTAAGGAGCGACTTTCAACGGTCGGGACTGGTGCATGTTCTAGCCATCAGCGGGTTTCATGTGGTACTCCTAGCGGGAATGCTGATGATATTCCTTAAGGCTACAGGACTGCCGCACCGTTTGGTGCGGATAGCCGCCGTTCTCCTGCTACTGTTATACGTCCCCGTGACCGGCGGCTCGCCCGCCGTAAGGCGGGCCGTCCTGATGTTCGCCGTGCCGCAGCTAGGCACCTTATTTCAACGTCCCGCCAACACCTTGAACAGCCTCGGAGTCGCCTTACTTTTCATCATTTTACCGGAACCCTCCGTCATCTGGAATCCAGGCTTCCAGCTTTCTGTCGCCGCCACCATGGGCATCCTTATCGGAGGTCCACTCAATCCGCTCAAGAAACTCCCCGAAGCGCTTACCAAGAACAAATGGTGGATGCTGCTTCAAAATCTTATTCTTGATCCCACATACGTTACCTTATGCGCAACCCTTTCGACCGCCCCATTTCTGATACACCATTTCAAGACACTCTCCCCCGTTGCCTGGCTCGGTAACATCGTCGTAGTCCCAGCGATTTCAATGGGAATGCAAGCAGGACTTTTTGCGCTCCTGTCGCCAATAGACTTTCTGCGGGAACATTTCTGTTATGCAGCAAAATTCTTCTTAAGACTAGCCTCCCTCCTGACCCGCCTCCTTTCAGATTCCGCGCAGGCATCCGTCACGGTCGGCCCCTACGGTCCCTCCATCCTACTTTTAGGAGGATTCCTGTTGATTTTATTCCCCCTCTTTTTCAAGAACCGCATCGCAAGGCGCATTTCGTTAACAAGCCTGCTGCTATTCGCCGCCATTTTCACCTACGGCAGTTTTCATTCGGCAAGTTATCCGACTTGGAAGCTAACCACCATCGATGTCGGCCAAGGGGACTCCCACCTAATCACCACCCCCTCCGGGAACCACCTTCTCATAGACGCCGGCGACATCAAGCGCCAAGATTCAGGGAAGGACATCATCGTTCCCTACCTGCATCATATCGGCGTTTCGCACCTGGACGCCCTCATCATCACGCACCCGGACCAGGATCATTTCGGCGGAGCACTTTCGCTCATCAAGACTTTTCCCGTAAAAGAGCTTTGGATTACCGACTGTGCAAGAATCGAACCCAAGAAAGAATGGCAACAGGTCATCACCGAAGCCTATCGGCGAAACATTCGCATACGCGACATTGAGCGAGGCTTTAAATACAGGGAAAATTTATTCGAAATTAAGGCAATTCATCCCGAAACCAGGTACTGCATCGACCCCAACACCCAAAGCATCACTTTCAGAGTGACGGGACTCGGACACTCGGCGGTACTGACCGGAGACTTGACCGTTCAGGGAGAAAAGGAAATTCTGAAAACAGACGTCTACTTGAAAAGCGATGTGCTAAAGCTAGGCCACCATGGTTCCAAGACTTCAAGCAGTCGAAATTTCCTGAAGCAGACAGACCCGAAACTCGCCATCATTTCCAGCGGACGAAAGAACCGTTTCCGCCATCCGAGCAAGCAGGTCATCCAAAGACTAGATTCGTTGAAAATTCCTTACCTAAATACGGCAGAAAAAGGAACGATAGAAATCCTCTTTTCAAGCGACACGATGACTATAAATACGATGTGGTAGCTATCGGCCGCTTATAAAGCCGTCATTACGTACAGGGCGATGCTTTTCTGGTTATTGTTATCATCCTGCATCACACCGACATCGAATTCCACACGAACCCTGGTCGCGCCGAAGGCGATTTCCATCTTGGGGATAATATCCACCATGAAATCGTCCTTCAAATGTCCAACACTACCGCTGGACGTAATTTCGATCATGCAAAGGAAGCTTTTTCCAAAATGAAGTGTCGGGATCGTTCCCAGACCAAACTTCACGTAACCATCTTCCCCCGTGACGCCTTCCAGAAAACCGGCACGGGCTTCATAGGAATTCGAAAAGTTCTTGGCGATGTAATGTTCCTTACCGTAAGTCAACACCAAGGCGCTACCATTGTTTCGGTTCAATCCAAAATAACCGTCCAACTCAATAAAGCGGGCTGCACCCATACGATAGCGGCCACCAAAGTCCACCGACGCTTCCACATTATCCAGTTGGTTGTAGGTAAACATATCTATCTTGGCACCTAGTTCCCACTCCTTGTTCAACGAACCCATGATGTTAATCGGGAAAAGGACATTACTGCCAAAATCGGAGCGCATTCCCACGCCGGCACCAAATTTCGGTACAGGTCTAGCCTCAGGACCAAACGTAAATCGCATATTCCACATACGATCCAAGGCAAAAGCATTCTGAAAGCAAATGCCTATTAACACAAAAATAATGAAATGGGAAATTTTCATGGGTCACAATTTAGCTAAATTTTAGGCGCAAAAAAAAGAGGATATCATGATTGATCCGCGTCCAGAGCTTTCTAAACTTTCTGACTACGTTCCCGGCAAGTCCATGGAGGAAATCCGTGCGAAGTACGGGCTAACCGAAGTTGTCAAACTCGCCTCGAACGAAAACCCGCTCGGAGCCTCCCCGAAGGCCGTCGAAGCCTACCACGAAATCGCGGACGCACTGCACCTTTACCCGCGTGGAGATGCTCCCAAGCTGATTAATGCCATCGCCGATTTTTATGGTGTGAACACCAACCAGATCGTTATCGGTAACGGTTCCGACGAAATCATTGATATGGTAGGCAAGGCCTTCATTCGTCAGGGCGATAACTGCGTGGGCATTACGCCAACGTTCTCGGTCTACAAGTTCACGACCCTTTCGAACGGCGCAGACTTTGTCGGTGTGGGCGTGGGTGACCAGAAAACTCCGCTTTCGGAACTTTTGAAGGCGGTGAACGACAAGACGCGCGTGGTCTTTATCTGTAGTCCGAACAATCCGACGGGCGTCTACTACACCAAGGATGAAATGCTCGACTTTATGGATAAGGTGCCGAGCAATGTGCTCGTGTTCCTCGACCAGGCTTATTCCGAATTTGCAACCGCCGAAGATTACCCCGTGCTGATTGACATGCTCGACAAGTACAAGAACTTGTTCATCAACCGCACGTTCAGTAAGATTTATGGCCTCGCAGGACTTCGCATCGGTTACGCCATGGCAAATGCCGAAGTGATCAAGGCCATGTGGAAAATCAAGCCACCCTTCGATGTGAACCAGGCAGCCCAAGTGGCCGCTATTGCCGCCCTTTCCGACAAGGAGCACGTCAAGAAGACTCTCGAACTCAATGCCGCAGGAATTGCCTACCTGAAACCTGAATTTGAAGCACTCGGTTTCAAGGTACTGCCGACGCAGGGCAACTTCATTTGCATTCACATTGGTCCCAAGGCGAAAGACCTAGTGCTGTTCCTTGAAAAGAACGGCATGATTGTTCGTGGACTCACGAGCTTTGGCCTGCCTGAACACATCCGCGTGACCCTCGGCAAGCGCGAAGAAAACGAACTTCTGGTCAGCCTCGTTAAAAAGTGGAAGGCAGAGAACTAATCGCCGGAGGTGTTATGGCAGCGACTGCAGAAAATCAAGAACTTCTGAAAATTGCGCTCAAGGCGGCTGAACTTGCCCAAGAAAATATCATGAAGTATTTTCAGGCAAGTGTCGGCGTGGAATGGAAAAAGGACAATACTCCTGTAACCGTCGCCGACAAGAGCACCGAAGAAATCGCTCGCAAGTTCTGGGAAAAGGAAACTCCGGGTTTCGGCGTAATTGGCGAAGAGTTCGGAATTGAAAATCCTGATGCAGAATACCAATGGGTGATTGATCCCATTGACGGTACCAAGGCCTTTATTCATGGCGTGCCGTTGTTTGGAACATTGATTGCACTATATCGCAAGGGCATGCCTATTGCAAGCCTCATTCGCATTCCCGCTATGAACACGGCGGTCTGGGCGGTGAAGGATGGCGGTGCATTTTTAGACGGCCGTGGAATAAGTTGCTCCAAAGTAGCGACACTTTCGGAATCGCTGGTGCTTTCGGGCACGGTGAATACCATGGAAACCGCAGGCTACGGCGAAAAGTATGCGGCCGTGCGCCGCGCAGCCAAGCTGCACCGCGGCTGGGGTGACTGCTACGGCTACTACTTGGTGGCCGCCGGCCGTGCCGAACTGATGATTGACCCTGTGGTATCCCTTTGGGATATCGCCCCGTATCCGCTCCTGTTCAAGGAGGCGGGTGGCAAGTTCAGCACCATCGACGGCATCACGGAACTTTTCGATGCAAGCGGCAAGCCAGTTGCCCCCATTTACGAAGGCTACACGAGCATGGCTTCGAACGGGCTGATTCACGACGAAGTCGCGAAAATCATGTCCGGAAAGTAACTCACGCAAAAAAAAACGCTGATTAAAAGACATTAAAAATGACCCGCATCGTTCAAGATGCAGGTCATTTTTTGTTAGGAGGAGGGATGATTGGAGAAATTACTTCACCGTGAACGCGGTTCCGTCGTAGTCGATGGTTACCGGCTTTGCGGCACTCACGGTACCGGCGAGAATCGCGTGGCTCAGCGGGCGTTCCACGTTCCTTTCCAGGTAACGCTGAATCGGCCGCGCGCCGAATTCCGGCTGGTAGGCGCCATCGGCAATGGCATCGAGCGCCTTGTCGGTCAGCGTGAGCTGCAAATCCTGACGGGCGGCGCGTTCGGCGAGTCCCTTGAATTTGAGCCTTACGATGTCACGAATCTGCGGCTTCGTGAGGCTCTGGAACACCAACACTTCATCCAGACGGTTCAGGAATTCCGGCCTGAAGAAGCTGCGGAGTTCCGGCTCGATTTCCTTCAGGGTCACGGGCTTTGCATCGCCTGCGCGGTTCTGGAAGTGAGCGGCACCCAGGTTCGACGTCATGAGAATCAAGGTGTTCTTGAAGTTCACCGTACGGCCCTTGCCATCGGTCAGTCGACCGTCGTCAAGCACCTGCAACAGCGTGTTGAACACATCGGGGTGAGCCTTCTCGATTTCGTCCAGCAGAATCACGCAGTACGGATGTGTACGCACGGCTTCGGTCAGCTGGCCGCCTTCTTCGTAGCCCACGTATCCCGGAGGCGCACCAATCAAACGGCTGACACTGTGCTTTTCCATGTATTCGCTCATGTCAATACGCACCAGCGCGTTCTCGTCGTCGAACAGTTCCACGGCAAGCGCCTTCGCAAGTTCCGTCTTGCCCACACCCGTCGGGCCCAGGAACAAGAAGCTACCAATCGGCGCATTCTCGCGGCTAAGACCGCTACGGTTACGCAGTATCGCTTCCGAAACAGCTTCCACGGCTTCGTCCTGGCCAATCACGCGGGCATGCAGGCGTTCGTCCAAGTGCAACAACTTGGCCTTTTCGCCTTCGCAAAGTTTCGTCACCGGAATTCCCGTCCAGCGGCTCACCACAAGGGCAATGGTTTCTTCCGTCACCTCTTCGCTCAGGTCGCCGTCGCCTGCGGACTTTTTGATTTCTTCCGTCTTCGCGGCGATTTCCTTTTCAAGGTTCACAATCTTGTTGTACTTGAGTTCGGCAGCGCGGTTCAAGTCGTAGCGGGCTTCAGCCTGCTCCATCTCGTCCTTCGCCTGCTGCAAGGATTTCTTGAGGCCCTGCAACTCGGCATTCTTCGCGCGCCTTTCTTGCCAACGGTCCTGCATCAGCTTGACCGCCGCATCGGTCGTGGCGAGTTCTTCGCGCAGCTCTTTCAGACGCTTTACGCTGGTGTCATCGGTTTCCTTCGCCAAGGCCTGCTCCTCGATTTTCATCTGAAGTTCCTTACGCTGCAAGGTATCCAAGGCTTCGGGCACGGTATCCATCTGCGTCTTCACAAGGCTTGCCGCCTCGTCAATCAGGTCGATAGCCTTATCCGGCAAGAAACGGTCACTGATGTAGCGGTTCGAAAGTTTCACGGCCGCCACGAGCGCGTTGTCGTGCAGACGCACGCCGTGGTGCGCATCAAAACCGTCCTTGATGCCACGGAGAATCGAAATCGATTCCTCTTCGCTCGGTTCGTCAACCTGCACAGGCTGGAAACGACGTTCCAAAGCCGAATCCTTCTCGATGTACTTGCGGTATTCCTGCGTGGTGGTCGCACCGATGCAGTGGAGTTCACCTCGGGCCAGTTTCGGCTTGAGCATGTTGCCCAAGTCCATGGATCCTTCCGTCTTGCCCGCACCCACGATGGTGTGGATTTCGTCAATGAACAGCAAGGTATTGCCGTCTTCTTCTAGGGCGTCCAGCACGGCTTTCAAACGTTCCTCGAAATCGCCACGGTATTTTGCACCCGCCATCAAGGCAGACAAATCCAGCGCAAACAACTTCTTGCCCTTCAGAGCGTCAGGCACGTCGCCGCGGTAAATACGCTCGGCGAGGCCTTCCACAATGGCGGTCTTACCCACGCCCGGTTCACCCACCAGGCACGGGTTGTTTTTCGTCTTACGGCTCAGAATCAAGATGACGCGGCGGATTTCCTCTTCACGGCCAATCACCGGCGAAAGCTTGCCGTCGGCGGCCATTTCCACCAGTTCACGGCCGTAAAGTTTCAGCGGAGACTGTTCCTCGGCATTCGCGGCACCCGCAAACGGGTCCGAAAGCCAAGTTTCCACGACTTCCACAGAACCGAGGGCATCTTCGAACACCTTCGCGAGTCCACGGTCGCCCGAGAACTTCATCAAGGCCACAAGCATATCGCCCGGGGTCACCATACGGTTCACCTGACGCGCCGCCTGCACGGAGGCTCGCAAAATACGGTTCAAGTCGTTATCAGGTTCCACGTCGGGGTTCACACCTTCCATACGCGGAATCTTCTGCACGAACGGCTCCAACTTGCCGCGGAGTTCGTTCGTCTTCGCGCCCTTGGATTTATAAAGTTTTTTCAGGGTGGCGTCGGGGCCTTCTACAAGCCCCACGGCCAAGTGAGCCGCACCCAGGTAGGAATGCGAGCAACGGTCACGCAGGCTTTGCGCCTTCGCCAACACCTTTTCTGCATCGTTATTGAAATCGGACATATTTAACCTTCTCGTTCTATTTTTTTCCGCCATATATATGCAAAGGCCGTGCCAACGCCCCAAATGCCCCAAAATGGCCCAAATTCGCCACAATCAACAACAATGTTTAATAAAAAAATGCCGTTTTTTCAAAAAAATACGGTTTTTCCGCTCTTTTTGAGACAGATACGCGGAACGGAGGGTGTTGTAAAATGCAACAACACTTTATCAATCCTCCCCCTACCTTTTGCCCCTCCACAAATCTATCTTATAGATACGAAACCAAACATCCCAAACACCAACTACGGCATCCCTTTGGGGGGGATGCCGTTAGTTTTTTTATCCCCCAAAAATCCTAATTTACTACATTATTCATAAAGTTTATTTCTAAAGAGGTTTATAATGGCTCGTATGCGCGTTTTGGTCTTGATGGGTGGTCCGTCCACCGAACATGATGTTTCCGTTGTCAGTGGCACCGGCGTTGTCCGCGCCATGAACCCGGACCGTTACAATATCCACCCGGTGCTTATCGACAAGGACGGCACCTGGCACTGGTCTTCCCGCGAACTTTCCCCCTACCAGAAGGACAATTTCTCGGTGAACTACTTCCGCGGACTCGAAGGCACTGCCGCTAACTGCAAAAAGTCTCCGGCACTTTCCGAACTCCCCGACGCCGACATCGCCTTCCTCGCCTTGCACGGCAAATGGGGCGAAGACGGCCACATCCAGGCTATGCTCGAAAACTGGGGTATTCCGTACACCGGTTGCGGCCTCCTTGCCTCGGCCCTTGCCATGGACAAGGTGAAGACCAAAGAAATCTACAGGGCAAACGGCATCCCGACTCCGCCGTATCGCGTCATCTGGAAGCACGACTTTACCGGCGACACGCTCGTGTCCGTTTCCGATGAACTCGGATTCCCGCTCGTAATCAAGGACCCGCTGGGCGGCTCTTCTATCGGCATCGGTATCGCCAAGGACCTTGACGAAGCAGGCAAAATTGCACAGGACCTGTTCAAGGATTCCAACCGCCTGCTCTGCGAAAAGTTCATTGCCGGCGAAGAAGCAAGCTGCGGCTACATCGAAGGCGAAAAGCCCCTGCCGCCGACTGAAATGCGCATGACCACCCGCGAATACTTTGACTATGAAGCCAAGTACAACGGCGAATGCAAGGAAGTCACCCCGGCCGAATTTGACGAAGACCTCACCAAGCGCATCCAGGAACTGGTGAAGAACGCTCACTATGCTATTGGCGGTTCGGGCTACAGTCGCACCGACGTGCGCATCACCAAAGACAAGCAACTGTTCGCCATCGAAACGAATACGCTCCCGGGCATGACTCCGACTTCGATTCTTCCGGCCGAAGCTGCCAGCGTAGGCATTACCTACAGCCAGCTGATTGACTTGATTATTGACAAGAGCCTCTATATCAAGCGCTAATCATGACCTTTGACTTATTTGTAGATACTTCGCGTAAGGGAATCTCGATGGCGCTCCTTGAAACGGGCGCCGCCCATTACACGGAATCCATTGACGAATCGGCCCGTGGCGAAACCGCCTCGGCCATGCTCGACGCGCTCCTCGAAAAAGTTCACGCCACCCTCGACCAAGTCACCCGCATCATGGTCACACTCGGCCCAGGCTCTTTCAGCGGCCTGCGCACGGGAGTTGCCTTCTGCGAAGGACTCAGTTTTAGTGGCAAGCGCAAGCTCTATGGTGTTTCGACCCTGGCAGCCCTCGCCTGCTTTGCCGACGCGCCCGAAAGTGCAGCAGTCGTCATCCGCGCCCGCAAGGACTACTGGTACCTGCGCCTCAACGGAAAGGAAAGCTTTATCGAAACGGCCCAGGTCGTCGAAGCCCTCAAGGCACATCCGGTAAAGACAGTCGTAGTAGACGAAGCCGCCCTTGCCGATGAAACCTTACAAGCAGCCTTCAAGGAAACTGGAGCAGCTACACTCCTCGACAAAGGCCAGCCGCTTAGCAAATGGGGAAAGCTTTTCGATTCCGTCACGCCCAGCCTGATGCTCGAGGCAAACTACATCCAGCCCTCGTATTTCGAAAAACTGCACTGACATTCCGTCGTACAGCCACATAGGAAAAACGCAATGCCCATTCGCCTTATGAATTCCGCCGACATTCCTGCCGTACTGAGAATTCAAGGCGAACTTGCATTCCAAGACTGGAACGAACGCCAGTACGAGCTTGAAATCAAGGCTCCCTACACCTACGCCATCGTCTACGAAAACGAAGGTGAAATCATCGGCTACGCGGTATTCCATCTGTTAGGCGCCGACTCGGAACTTCTCTCGATTGCCGTCCGCGAAACCGCCCAAAAAAGCGGAATTGGGGGCAAGCTCCTGCAAGCAGGGCTTTCGCAACTGGACCTTGAAAATTCGGACTGTTGCTTTTTGGAAGTCCGCGAAAACAACCTCAAGGCCCGTCGCTTTTACGAAAAGCATGGTTTTACTTTATTCGGAACCCGCAAGAAATACTACGCCGATGGCGAAAACGCGGCACTCTACCGCACCGAAAAAAGAAGTGACATAGATCCATCGCTAAAAGGAGTTTAACTTGTCTAGACTACCTACCAAGAAGCAGATCAAGAAGAAAAAAATCGTCCTGAGCGCAATCGCCCTTGTCGCGGTTTTTATGGTCATCTCTTTCTATATCATAATGACGCAAAGCGGTCACTGGCTTGTTGACGACGATGAATTTGACCATGTAAACTGGGTCGTGGTTCTGGACGGACAAACAGCAGACATGGAACGCACAGACTTCGCCGCCGAAATGATGGCAAGCGGGAAAGCGGATTCCGTTCTGATTCTCGGACGACGCAACTTCCGCAACAAAACCAATGCCGAATTTTACCTTGACGATTTCATGAGGCTCGGAAACTTCGACAGTAACGCCGTCTTTATCGCAAGACATGACGATCCTTCCACCATCGGCGAAGCGTACACTATCATTCCCTGGCTCAAGAAACACAAGGCCGACTCCGTACTTCTCTTGACGAACGCCGCCTCTACCCACCGAGTCAAGAACATATTCCAGACGCTATCCGGTGACAGTCCCGTCTACTTCACCAAGGACATTCACCACTTCCTCTACAACGCCGATTCCTGGTACACAAGCCGCGAATCCCGCAAGGAATGGTTGCGAGGCTGGGCCGCCCTGTTCGTCTCGTACTACGATCTGTTGCCCGCAGGGAACCTTACGGCAACAGACTCCTTCTACTACAAGCCGATTGTTTCCGCAAAGGAATTCGAGGCAGAAAAGAATCCTGTCGTCGACTTGCAATCGCTCCTTCCTAAGGTGCAAGAAAAGCTAAAGGAAGCTACGGCAGATACCGTCAAGGCGGACACGACCGTCAAGGATACTGTCGTCAAGAAAGACTCGACTGCAAAGGACTCAACAACAAAGTAATGCAAGAACCGCTGTCAGCGGGGCATTCCAGTTGATAGCAGTCTCGTTACTAGCAAAAGAACATTGTTCGTCGGTATACGAGAATCCCGCGAGTTCTCCCGGGTAATGCGGGGCGCGGTGCATATCCTGACGGTCACAGTTAATTCCCCCCACCAAAAGTCCGGGAATCGGTTCAATCACGCCATCGGAATGGCTCAGTCGATGATGCGGGAACTTCGGAGAGCTCCACGCGGATCCCGTCACGAAGCTCACATCTACAGGATTGCGACCGTAAATAAAGTTCAAGAGTTCGCGGCACCAGAAATCTAGCGACAACCCATTTCCACGGGCTTCGCGCTCGCCGCCGCCAACATTTTCGCCACAATCGCTGCCGCAAGCGCCATCAAGACAGACATCTTTTTTCCAGCGTTTCACGACAGCAAGAGTGAGAGCATGGTTTGCAATTTCGCCATTACTCCCCCATATAAACTTGGAAAGGGATATTCCGTATGCATCGTGCTTTTGCGCCTCGATAATATCTGCTGCAGTCTTTTCGAGAGTGCGCCTAGCGCTATTCCGCAGTTCATCATCCTGGTCCTGCAAGGCAAGCCCTATCCAGCCGAGGTTCTGCGTATCACGCCAATCCACACCGAACTTCGGCGGCAACTTATCCATATCTTCTAGGAGCTGCGGGCGAAGTTCCGCAGCGGTCAAACCGCCGATGGAGCCGCGTGTCTGCAGTTCGCGATATAGCATCGCGCGCGCCCAGAAGAATTCATCCTCGGCGTGTTCGTCGCCGTATCCGCCGCTGCCTTCGGTATTGTGTGGCCAATCGACGAACGGGCGCGCGACCGCCCAGCGGTACGCCGAAACCGCGGACTGCAGGCAGCGATCCGCGAACGCTGCATCGCTTCCGCGATACACGCGGTATGCCGCAGCCATCACTCCCGCAAAATTCAGCGTCGAAGTCGTCGACTTCCCTAGAATCATGCGTTTCTGCAACGAATCAGATTCTTTCGGCGAAATAAAGCCGTCCCAATGTTCGGGCGTCACCTTAAAGAAAACGCCGCCGTCCTCATCCTGCATCCGCAAGAAGAATTCCAGCTCAAAGCGCACCTCGTCCTTCAGGCTGTACTGCTTAAGGCCATCCCCCGTTTCCGCCCCTCCGCCAAGAAGGGCCTCACGGAGCTGATTTCGGCAAGGTTCAGTTTCCGCTCCCAGACTTTCTTCCGCCAGTTCACAGGCGAGCAAAAGGGCCGCCACGGACACACCGCCATTCACAATGTACTTGCCATAGTCACCCGCATCGTACCAGCCGCCGTGTGCATTCCACATGCCCTCGCGCTGCATACTCGGGTGAAATCCAATCGCGTCGTCTCGGTGCGCCATCGGACGCGCCCACTTTCCCGCAAATTCGGGCAAAAGCTCTACCCCACTCCGCTGGTAGTAAAACGACTTGATATTCGCAAGTAACTGACGGTAAATCCAGCCGTCCGAAATTTCGAACGGGGCGGTTTCAAACAACAGGATTTCCTTCTCAATCCTGTCTTCCCGCCAAATCTGGATGGTATAGTCACCGGGCTCCCTGACCGTCGAAAAATCACCCGACCAGAGCAATTCCCCTGAATACCCGCAAGCACCCCCGTGCTCAAAAGAACCTTCCCTAAAACGACCCTCATATTCCAGGGAACAACCAAGGTCGTGGTCATTCTTCACAATTCTAAAGAAGCAGGCGTCTACAGCAAGTCCGCTATACGACAGCTCCTTTGCATTTACAAAGAAAATCTTGGCACTTTCAGGTGCATATCCCACATGGTTGTAGCGGACAGGTATCTTCATACCGCAAGAATAGCTTTTCAAAAAGCGCCGCGCTACATCTTTCGCAATTTATTTGTTTACCGCCGCAACCGCCTTCCGTACTAGCGCAATTTCGGCAGCATATCCAGGCAATTCATTGGGCGTTTCCAGATAAAACGGCAACTTTTTCAAAAGAGGATGGTTCGTCACACGCAACAGGGCATCTAACCCGATAAAACCGCCACCGAGCACCTCATGACGGTCCTTGTGGCTTCCCATAGGATTCTTCGAGTCATTCAGGTGAATCGCCTTCAGGCGCTTCAATCCTATCACCTTGTCAAACTTTTCAAGGACTCCATCCAAGTCATCCACGATATCGTAGCCGCCATCAAACACATGGCAAGTATCCAGGCAAACGCCCAGCTTGTCCGAAAGCTCCACACGGTCTATAATCGTACGCAGCTCCTCGAAAGTGCGCCCGACTTCGGAACCCTTGCCAGCCATCGTCTCCAGCAGCACCGTCGTCTTTTGCGTGGGTTTCAGGATTTCATTCAGGGCCTTTGCAATCAACTCGATACCGACTTCGGCCCCCTGCTTCACATGACTTCCCGGATGGAAATTGTACATCGCCCTCGGAAAATGATCCATACGGAACAGGTCATCCTTCATCACGTCAATGGCATACTGCCGAAGGCCTTCATCGGCGGCACAGGCATTCAGCGTATACGGAGCATGAGCCAGAATCGGACCAAAACGGTTTTCTTCAAGCAAAGCAACTAGCTTTGCCGCATCCGCCTTGTCAAAGGGCTTTGCAGCGCCACCGCGCGGGTTACGCGTAAAGAACTGAAATACATTCGCACCAATCGACAGAGCCGTTTCGCCCATCGCGAAAAATCCGGCAGAAGAAGATAAATGACAACCGATATACATCACGGTCCTCTAGAATTCATAGTTCAAGGCAGCCATCACGTAGAAATCCTTGTATTCATCGGCCAAGTTGTCAGGGCGATAATTAAACAATGCCCCAACCGTCCAATCCGAATACAGCGACGGCGTATGATACACGCGCAGCTTGGCGGAACCGTCTATATCCAGTTCCATCTCGTCATAGTCGCTCTCATCAATTTCGTAACTCAGGAAATTCTGACGGAGCCCCGCCCCGAGCGAAAGTTCCAGGAAGTTCTTGGACAAGTCGATATCCATATTGTCCGACAAGGTCCATTCAAATTCGCGCATCTCGTTGCGGTTGTAAATCTTGTAACGCGGCATCACGGCAAACATGTTCCTGAAGCCATCCCTCGAGATCGTCAAGGATATCGGATAACGCTGTTCAAAATAGTCCCCTCCGTGGAAATAATAGCCCAAGATTCCGTAGGTTTCGTCTTTGAAATCAAACTGTTCCAGCAAGTCGTCCTGTTCAAACTTGGACATGTCCGAACGGACTTCCACGGCACCGCCCACCTTCAAGGCACTCTTCTGGGGCAACTTAACCGTCAGTCCCAACTCAAGCGTATGCTTCATCAGCCGTTCCACAAACTGCGTCGCCAGGTAATCTTCGTCGGCCACGCTATAATACTTCTCCCAACGGGCCTTGTCTATCAGCAACGTGTCATCATCGGTATAAACTTCCAATGTCGGGCGGCCACCCTGCGCCTTGAACCAGGGATCGTTATAGATTCCGGAACTTGCGGAATAGTTGGCGTACATGCGCTGCGACGTACTGCGGGTCCTATAGTTTATCGAGTACTTCAGCATCATGTTGACTTTTTCCGTCAAGCAGAAATCGTTACTCAGGTAACCATCGTGAATATACTGCGCACGGGATTCGTCCTGTTCATGTTCCTTGAGCCAGTCGCTTTCCGCTCCCGAGAACATTCCCCACTTGGAGCCTTCCGCCATACCGAAAATATTGTAGCCGGAGCCATCATCGGCCGCATTTTCCACATTCACCGTATAGCCGAAACCCAAGTTCCAGAAATCGTAGATTTTCTGTTTCAGGTTTCCGCCTATCATACGCGTATTCTGCAACAGGTCAGGCGATCCCGCACTAAAGTATTCGCGGCCCACATAACGCAAGAAACCTTCAATAAAGGTATTTTCGTCGGACCACTGATAAGAACCCGCCACGGCCCAATGTTCATGTCCCCAGAAGTCGCCTTTCGAGGGCTTGGACTGGTCCACGACCGATTCCTTCGCAATCTTCGAAGCCTTATCCAACAGGCTCCGCAATTCCGCACGCATTTCCGAAGGAGTCTTCAAAGAATTATCTCCGTAAATCGATTCCAGCTGCTTTGTGGTCAACGCACTGACCTGCCGCGGGTCATTCATCAAACGGTTCAGCAAGGCATAATTCGACGCATCCAGGCCCGCTTCGGCAAACACCTGGTTAATCGCCCTCATGACCTCGACATTCACCGTATCGACACCACCGACAGCCACCTGGCCATTCAGCTTGACATCCCCCGGGAAAAAGAGCCAGTTTCCATCAGCAAAGAATGTCTTCGACGAAATCCTCGCGCTCGCCATATTGACCTTTTCCGACATGCCGTCCCTCAGGAACGGATCCTTCACATAATCCTCGTTTCCGATAAAGCCGAGCGTTCCGTTGAAACGGCGATGCATATTCCAGCGGACCATTCCTCCCACGACCATCCGCTGCGGCTCCGCTTCGCCGTCATCCACATAATCCTTGTACACGTCATAGTTGCGTTCGCCTATAATTTTAGGGGCTTTCGTCTCGCCCACAAAGGCCATGCCTTCGAACAACGGTTCCTTCGCAGAATTCTTCAGCACGTTCAACTCATACGAGCCACCGAAGGCGTTCACTCCGGCCAAGTAAAGTTCACCCGCATGCGCATAGACATCACCCAGGACCAGCCGCTGGTATTCATCGGTATAGGAGGTCTGGAACTGGTGCACCTTAAAGTGGTCCCAGCTGTCGTTAGAGACATCGGCGACTACCTCAACCACCTGCCCCGTCGGGGACTGCATCACGACATTCGCATTCCAGTTCGTAAAAAGCCCCGGAACCTGGAAATAGTTGATGTAATGATCGCCTTCATAAACCGTATCCGTACCGGACTCATACGGCTCACTCAAGTGATGCCTCTTGGTCAGCACCTTGTGGTAACCAACTTCGAAACCCACGCTACCCGAAACATTCCATACCGAATCCGTCGATTCCGTTCCGAGCTTCGCCCCAATCTTCAAGCCATCCGCATAAGGATTGCGCGGTTCCTCGCCAATACTTTCCTGCAAATGATCCACATCGTGCGTCAAGTCCTTATGATTATTCTTCAAGGACTTCTTCACATCTTCGGGAGGCAGGTTCTGCGACGCAAAGCCGATCTGGTTGCCTTCCAGAACCGTATTGCGCAACTTCAGATGATTGTTACCCATATCGAGAATGGCGGCATCGTTTCCTTCAAGGTTGGATCTCTGTAAATTCACTCTGGACTCGTCGCCCATCACAAGGGCGATACGGTTATTGTCAAAGTTCGCCCCGTCAATCATCACCGAGGCACTCTGGGTCGCCCATACGCCAACGTTGCTGGAATTCTGAATGGTCGCCCACTGGACATCGACCGATGCATTGCGAGCATAAAGTGCAGCCCGCGAGGCATTATCAATTTCGACGTCGCGGAGTTCCAAGGCGCCACTTTCGACGGCAAAACCAAACTCGGCATCCCTAACGACAACGCCCTGCACCTCGGAACGCTTCGCGCCCGTCACCGAGATTCCGTTCCAGGATTTTCCTTCCGTCACCGGGGCAAACACGACCGGATTTCCCAGTTCACCCATCACCGCAAGCGATCCGCCGCGAACGTCAAGGCCAGTCCCTTCTGCAAACAACAGTTCGACACCCGCTTCAATCAAAAGAACGCGACCTTCGGGAACCACGAGAGTTTCGTTCACCTTGTAAGGCGAATGATCCGCTTTCAAGAAGCCAGAAAGGTTTCCCCCAATGACACTCCCCGAGGCCTCACCCGTATCAACGGCAAAAGCACCCCCATGGAGTGCTGCCATCAAAAACGCCATCAAGGCCAAAAACTTCAGTTTCATCAACGAACCTCGTAAACCTTCTTTGCCTTCGCCGTGTACCCACTCTTGTGAGTCACTTCCACATCGATATGGTTTACACCGCCTCTCGAAAGTTCAAGCGGAATCTGGTAGTCCAGACTATGAATCTGCGACAGGAGCTCCTGCAGCACCACCTTTCCGTTCTGCTTGACGACCACCTTGTACAGGTTTTCGGGATTGTTGTCCGGAACACGAATCCTAAACTGCAAGCTTTGCATAATACGATCCGCGACATCCTTGGGCGGAGGCGGAACCTTCAACACCTCTTTTGCCTTGCCCAGGATTTCCACATTAAAGCGCTTGACCGGATAACAGCCCATCGCCCTAGAGACCTCCACCTTGTTGCCAGCCTGGTCCTCAACATTGACCGTATACTCGTGCTGACCTGGTTTAAGCTTGATACGCTTCTGCGTATTCTTGGTCACCGCATCTTCGGACATTGGAGAACCATCTGCCGTCACGACCATGATACCCGCATCATTCTGCATCTCGTTAATCGAGACATTCGCTGAACAGCGCAGGGAGTCGTAAGAAACAACTGCAACGGTCGGAGCCTTGGTGTTCACTTCGGGGCAAGCCCTGTTCACCTTCAAGTCAATGGACTTGCTTGTGGTCACCCCCGCTCCCGTAAAGGTAAGCGTCGCCTTGTCCGCCGTCCAGAGTCCGTTTTCGTCGTTCACCACAACCTGCTGCGAGAAGGAATGCGGATTGCCATCGGCAGCATGAATCAAGTTGTTCGAGGTAAAGCCCTTCCCCACCTGCAACGTCAAGGTCGCATTTTCGTCGGAGGTCCTGTAGGAACCTTCCACGACCAAACCCTGTTCGCAGACCTTCAGCGGCGAAGAAGAAGTCACCGCAAAACCGTTCTCGGGCAACACCACGGCACTCGCCTCTTTCTTCAGTTGTTCCTGGAATTCCGTATCGGCCTGCCGCACCTCGCGCACCAGGTCATCCATCGACTTGGACTTGTCCGCAAGAATTTTCTCGAGGCGTTTAGCAAAACGCGCCTCACCCGAAGAGGAGAGCTTCACGACCACAAGCGAATCGCGACCGAAGGTCGTCTCGCCTGCACCGATAGAAACCATTCTGTCGCTACCGTCGGGAGTAATTTCAAGCTTACCCGTCTTAAGACCCGCAAAGAAGACGCCCTCGCCACCGACAAAGCCTTCTGTTCCACGAATCGAAGCAGTCGCAGTTCCCGTCTTGAACTTGAAATTCGACTTTTTGTTTTTCTGCTTGCGGACTGCAAAATTGATAAAGCCCTTGTGAACATCGATCTTCGTTTCGAAACCGCCTTCGTCATTCGGTTCCAAAAGTTGGGACAATTCTATTTCCGTATTTTCAGCAATCGTAATAGAGCTTCCGTCGGGCAATGCAAAAACAACTTCGGATTCTACACCCGTACGCACCAGGTCGGACTGATAGACCTTCGCACCCGTCCAAAGTTGCTCCCAATTATTCAGCTTTACCTTCCAGCGGTCGACAATCCCCAATGTAGAACGAACCTTGCCTGCAGCCGGTGCAGAAAACGACAGTGCAGGCAAAACAGCCAGTGCTACTGCCACACGGAAAAAAAACTTAGCAGAACAAAACATAGACACCTTCTTGATATAATAAAAATACCCTTTTTTTTCCAAAAGGGTAAAAGTTTTTTTTTAAGGGTGATAAAAAACAACCCTAACCGCCTGCTAGCTTTACCGTATAGCCCCTTTTTTCAAGTTCGGCCTTCAGGACGTTCCTTTTGTCGCCCTGAATTTCTATCGCAAAGTCCTTGACCGAGCCGCCAACACCGCATTTTTGCTTCAATTCGCGACCCAGTTCCTTCAATTCCGGTTCATCGAGCGGTACCCCGACAACGACACTGGCCATCTTGCCACCGCCGAGTCTCTTGAGCTGGATACGCACCACGCCGTCACCCTTCGGGCGTTCGGCCTTGGGCTTTTCCTGCTTGACTCGGCCACCCAGGGCCGTCGAATACACCAACGTCGAGCGTTCTTCTATCGACATATTCACTCCTATAAAAAGGCCCTCGCTCTAAAGGGCGGGGGCCAAAGATTCTTTTTACTTCGTCTTCGGACGCTTGTAGCCGAACGGTTTCAAGAGGTCGTCGCTAGACTTGATCTTGTCGCCCTTGCGCTTGGCATTGGGCTTGTCGTGCAGCACCGCCTCATCCAGGATCGTACAACGCAGAGTCGAGCGAATCGTCGCTTCCACCTTGTACAGGTAGGCGCCCGTTCCCATCATCTTGCCATTGTCCGCCTTCACGAAGCCGTCCCTATCCGGTTTCATTTCGAAGAACATCTTCAACTTACCGGCATCGTTGGTGTAGTCAGGATCGTTCATATCCTGGCTAAAGCTGAAGTAATCCACAAAGCCTCCCAGAGACGTGTAGACCCAGATCTTCACCTGCATCTTGGTATTGTACATGTTGAACTTGCTAAAGTCGCTCGGGACCTTGGTTCCGTCTTCGCAGAACTTCTCCACATATTCCTCAACCGTGTATTCCTTATATTCACGCTTGAGTTCGTCGCTCAACTTCGACGTATCGATACCGATACCGATATTCGAGATCTTGCCGTTCGGGAGAATAAGGTCGTCGAGGGTCGCAAGACCGCCCAGGCCCGTGTTGCCTTCACCGTCCTTAATGGTCGGGAGCTTCACGTCAAGAGCAAGAGTCGGACCGAGATGCTTCTTGTCCTTACCCGGATAGAGTTCCTCGCCGCTACCCTTCTTGGTATCGAAGGTACCGCCCTTCAGGGTTTCGACTTCCTTGCCGCTCGTCGGGTTCAGGATACTGACCGCGAAGGTTTCGCCTTCTTCAGGCGGATTTTCTTCGTAGTATTCCTTCACTTCTTCCGGATTCATTTCGGTCACCGGCTTCACGACGGCAATATCCACATCCTTGCTGTCCTTCATAATCACAAGCACCGTATCCGCGGCCTCGTTACCGGCCTTGTCGCGGTAGAAGCGCTTGATGTAGTTCGGACCCTTATCAAGTCCCTGTACAGTCAAGGTATCCTGCGTGACACCGTTAACCGTCCAGACCACTTCCACGTAGTTGGAACGAATCACCTGGCCCTTGACCGGCTTCAGGATTTCAACCGTCGGACCCTTCTGGTCAAGCACGATATACAGGGACTGCGTTGCAGCATTGCCATACTTGTTCGTGTAAGTATAGGACACGGCGTAACCCGAATCGCCATCGGAATTCTGCACCAGCTTACCCTTTTCGTTGACAGAGTAAGTCACGGTCGTAGAATTGCCAAGAGCGTCCTTCTGGCTGTACGTAATCTGGAACATGCCTTCGGTCACGTAGGAAGTACTGCCGGAGCTGCTGCTGGAGCTCGAAGAGGTATTGCCCTTCGAGGACGAGCTGGAAGCGACCTTGGAGGCGCCACTTTCCATGAGCGTTCCATTGGAATCCTTCACCAGCACTTCACCCGTCACAGAATTCACTACGAACGAGACCGTCACCGTTTTGCCGTCAATCACGGTATTGTAAGAGACCGTCATCACTTCGATAGAATCAATCTTACCCTTGTCATTGACAACAGGAACCATCACCGGATCGCCATTGGCATCGGTCATGTAAGAGACCGTCACGGTATCCTTGCCAAGAACTTCCTTATAGGAGACCTTGACTTCGTTGCCGTTCACCGGAGTACGGGTCACACCACCCTTCGGGTTTTCGTTCAAGATAAAGCTGTTTTCCTTGACAATCTTATTGACCTTGTCAAGAGTTTTCTGCGGGACATTCACCGTTTCCAGCTTCAGGTTCACCACGAAAGACGTATCCGTCTTGCTCGCAGGATCCTTCACCGTCACACGGACATCCTTCTTACGTTCGTTCACGTACAGGTTGGTATCGGCCTTGTCCGTGTTTTCGATAATCGTATAGAAGTTGTTTGCCAAGTTGGCATCCTGGTCACCCTCAATGGTCACGACCGGAGCTGCATTGCTGAAGAAGATAACCAAGGAGTCAACACCATAGGAATCTGTCGTCGGGTCCTTGTAGCGGATCACGATAACCGTATCCTTCTTGATGTGGACATTCATACAGGTATCCTTCAGGTCACGGTCGAAACGGCCCTGCACCCAGCAGAGTTCGCGGCCCGGGCTGTTCGTGTACACCGTATCCGGATCATGCCAGACCTTCGTCGAATCATCGTACAAGGTGATCTTGACTTCCGTCTTTTCATCCTTGTTGTTCACGTAGATAGGCACGGTTGCCGTATCGGCAAATTCACCGTCGAATACGCGGACCACAATCTCGTACTTATTCTTGGTTTCGTAGTCCAAGGTATCCTTCAGGGTCACAATACCCGTAATGGAATCGATCTTGAACGTTGCCGTATCGCCACCGATAACCTTGTAGATGAGCTTGTTGTACTTGGGATCCTTGTCAGGATCGGTAGCCTTGACCGTATCCACCACGGAACCCTTCTTCGCGTCTTCATCCACAACGAACGTTTCCTTCACGATCGACGGAGCTTCGTTTACATCGAGCACCTTCACCGTAATCGGCTTTGTGACGGTAATACCCTTGCCCAAGGAATCCGTTACGGCGACCTTGATCGGGATAATCGTTGTCTTTTCGTAGTCGAGAGCGGAGCACTTGTCCTTCTTCACCGTAATGATGCCAGACTTGGAACCGATATCGAAGCAGTCGGTAGGATCTTCGGCGATCTTGAACTGCATTTCGGAATCGAACTTATCCACGTCTTTCCACTTGACGGTATCGACAACGGTACCCTTCGGAGCATTTTCCTTAACCTTAACAGTATCCGTCAAGACGGTCGGCTTTTCATTGATGTCACGAATCGTCACCGGCACCTTCAGGTCGGAATACACCGTATTCAGGGTCGTATCACCGTAAGTCAGTTCAACCGAGTAGACACCATCCTTATCGCAAACATACTTACCACTTTCACAATCGAATTCCACCTTCGCAACAAGCACGATCTTCATCGGGTCGTTGGGATCTCTCTTCAGGTCAAACAGCTCGGTATTGCCACCGGTCAACTTGAAGTAGTTGGTATAGAATTCCGGATTCTTGGAGAACTGGTCAGGATCGCTCGGACGTTCGACATGGCCAAGAGAATCGCCAATTTCGTTACCTTCGGCAATCACGCACGGTTCCACTTCAAACGAAGGAGCTTCGTTCACGTCGAGCACGCGAATCACGCGATACAGGGTATCAACCAAGCCTCCCTTATCCTTCGCGAAAATAGCCATCGTGTATTCCGGATCAGGATCGTTCTTAGACGTTGCGTTTCTGAGCGTTTCGTAGTCCAGTTCGGCCTTCGTCTTTACCGTGATCTTGTGAGTCGTCTTGTCATAGCTGATTTCAAAGAGGTCGGAGCCCTTCTTGCTTACAGACGGAATCGAGGTGGCAACATCCTTCCAAGAGACCGTAAGGCCATCCAAGTCACCAGCATCGACGTCTTCGACATAGTATTCGAACACAGTCGTACCCTTCTCGACCATTTCTTCGATACCAACCGTAAGGATCTTGCCATCCTTATTGCCACGATCTTCAGTCGTGCAGTTGGCAACGCAGAACGGATCGGAATCATCCTTACCATCAGGATCTTTAGGATCGTCGATAACGATTTCCGGCTTTTCATTGACATCCTGAATCTTGACAGTCACTTCCTGCAAGACAGGTTCAACGCACTTGTCAGTCTTTACATAAGTGCCGTTCTTATTCACCCATTCGCAGTTTTCAACCTTGACTTTGAACGTGTATACAGTCTTGTCCGATTCATAGTTCATCGCGGACGGATCCTTGACAACGATCAAGGAGTCCTTCATGGCGAACGGAACAGGGTTGCTCGGGTCATCAACAATCGAGTATTCCTTAACGCCGAATTCCGGGATATGCATCACATCCGGATCATTTGCAACGACAAGACCCACAGGGGCATTTTCCCCGAGATTTTCTTTCGGATACATGGTGAACTTTTCTACCGTACCCTTATATTCGTCGTTCAAGTTCTTCACATCAGCAATAACCGGAGCTTCGTTGATATCCCTGATATTGATCACACGACGGAGAGAATCGCCCATTCCTTCCGGATCTTCGGGGTCAACCACATAGATCGTCACCGCATGACTCAACTTAATCGTTTCGTAGTCAAGCTTCAAGCCATCAATGACCGAGAGAACGACTCTCCACTGGCCATTATCCTCAACCATTCCGATATCGAACAGGTTCTTGGCATCGGAATTATTCGTATTCACGAACGATGCTTCAAGCTTCTTGTGTCCCGTTCCAACGTCCTGGTCCACGACAACGTAGTTGAGCACCTTGTAGCCGCTCGGAGAATGTTCATTAATTTCAACGGTCAGGACCTTAGCCGGATCGCGCGGAGTATCGCAGTTCTCGACACAGATAGAATCCATTTCGTCCTTGCAGTTCGGGCCGACGCAAACATCCTTACAATCGGGGCCGTCGCAGTCAGGAATGATCTTCGTGCCTTCGTCATCATCCGTCACGGCGATTGTCACCTTGGAGCTGTCAGTCAAGCACTTATCCGTTCTCGGATAGGTTTGCGTCAGCGTATCGATAGGACAGTTGATCACCTTGACATAGAAGGTGAACGTCGTATCCGGTTTCAGCACTTCATAGTCAAGGACACTTTCGTCCGTGACCACGATATTGTCAGATTCCATCTTGAACGGAGGAACCTTTTCTCCCGTAATCGGCTTGATTTCATATTCAAGATGAGCGAATGCCACAGGATTCAGGACATCAGGATCCTTTGCCGGAATTACGCCAGCAGTCTTGCCATTTCCAAGATTTTCCTTGATGACAATGACCGTATCCTTGCCCGCAAGCACAGGCTTTTCGTTCACGTCGACAATATTGATAATACGACGGAGAGAATCGCCCATTCCATCCGGATCTTCAGGGTCCTTCACATAAATCGTTACCGCATGGCTCAACTTGATCGTTTCGTAGTCAAGCTTCGAGCCATCAATGACCGAGAGAACGACTCGCCACTGGCCATTATCCTCAACCATATCGACATTGAAAAGCTTTTCAGCATCGGAATTATTCGTATTCACGAACGAAGCTTCAAGCTTCTTGTGTCCCGTTCCAACGTCCTGGTCCACGACTACGTAGTTGAGCACCTTGTAACCGCTCGGAGAATTTTCGTTGACGGCCACGGTCAAGACCTTGACCGGATCGCGCGGAGAATCGCAGTTCTCGACACAGATGGAATCCATTTCGTCCTTGCAGTTCGGGCCGACGCAAACATCCTTGCATTCGGGGCCGTCGCAGTCAGGAATGATCTTCGTGCCTTCGTCATCATCTGTCACGGCGATCGTCACCTTGGAGCTATCAGCCAAGCACTTATCCGTTCTCGGGTAGGTTTGCGTAGCCGTATCGATAGGACAGTTGATCACCTTGACATAGAAGGTGAACGTCGTATCCGGTTTCAGCACTTCATAGTCAAGAACACTTGCGTCCGTGACCACGATCTTGTTCGATTCCATCTTGAACGGAGGAACCTTTTCGCCTTCAATCTTGACAATTTCATATTCAAGATGAGCGAAGGCATCCGGATTCAGGAAGTCAGGATCCGTTGCAGGAATTACGCCAGCCGTTTCACCATTCGCAAGATTTTCCTTGATGACAATGGTTGTATCCTTGCCAGCAAGTGTAGGCTTTTCGTTCACGTCAACGACATTGATGACACGGAGGAGAGAACCATGCACGCCTTCCGCATCCATAGGATCACGCACGTTAATCGTCACGTCGTGCGTATAGAAGTCTAACGTCTCGTAATCAAGCTTCGAGCTATCAGCTACATAGACAACTACGTTCCAATTACCGTCGGCATCCTTTTCCATTTTGGCACCAAAGAGGTCTTTAGCTCCGGTGTTAACGGCCGTATTCTCGATTTCGGCCGTCAACGCCATGGTATGTCCAACGCCAAAGTCCTCATCGCGAACCAGATACCTCATGATCTCGTAATTCTGCCGAGAATGTTCATTCACAGACACAGTCAAGACATCGACAGGATCATTAGGTTTGTCGCAGTTTTCAACACATTCCTCGTGACAGCTTTCGTCCTTGCACTCGACGCACTTGTCGCCCTGGCATATTGTGGGACACTCATCGCCTTCGCATATAGGAATAATGATAGGCGGTTCGTCATCGTCAACCAAAGTGATTGTCACCAGGGTATCCTTCACAAATTCCCCATCAGTCACTTGAACCTTGAATTCAAACTTATGTTCAAGAATATTGGGATCTTCAAAGTCCAAAGCCTCTTTATTAGCAACAGTAATCAAACCAGACTTTATGTTCACAATAGCAAACGGAACATCGTTATCCGGATCGCTATCTTCGTTCACGGGAATCGTATAATAGAGCGTATTATACTCTTCCTTAATATCATCATCGGCGGCTTTTACTTCACCGATGGGGGTGCCCACAGGAGAATTTTCCTTGACATCAAACGGATCTGCTGCAGTAAAGTACGGTTCTTCGTTAACGTCGGTTACGGCAATTTTCTTGGCGAGCGAAGTATCCAAACCAGCACCAGCCTGATCCGTAAAGGTCAATGTCACGTCAAATACAGAGTCCCCACGAGCAGCCATAATGGCTTCGAAGTCAAGATCCGCTTTAACTTTTAACACGGCCCAATACTTGTCCACGCCATTTTTATCCTTCGCCTTTTCCATGACCATGTCGAACAGATCTTCAGCAGAGACAATGCCTTCTTTCTTTTTATTGTCCGTAATAGTCGGAACAATCTGTGTCAACAGATTGGCATTATCATCGGCATCAGGATCAGAGACTTCAAAGTATGCCATCTTCGTCAAATCGACCGGAGAATTTTCAGCCACCAAGATAGTATCACCTGTAGTATCAATCACGATAGGCGGTTCATTAATATCAATCAAACTGATTTTAATCTCTTGAGGGACTCTGTTTAGATTATCAAACACTTCAACATTAAAGACATAAGGTAACGGATGTGTTTCATAGTCAAACTTTTCTTTATTGGGCTCAGCAACAGTAATTTCACCCGTGCTGGGATTAATGGCAAACGGGACATCATTCGTTTTATCGTTATCTTCGTTTACTGGAATTGTGTAAACAAGCGTGTTATATGCAGGATCATCATCAGGATCTTCCGCTAAGACAAAACCAACAGACGTTCCTTTAGGAGAATGTTCTTTAACCTCATACGGTCCAAAATTAACGAAGTACGGAGGTTCGTTTATATCTTTGATATTAATGGTTGTTTGTGCAGTTACAGTTTTACAACCCTCTACGCCACCCTTATCTTGAAGGCTCAATGTAACCTGATACTTTTTCTTTATTCTATCACTTTCATAATTTAATTCATCATGATTCTTAACCGTAATCACAACTAATTTTTTAGTTTCATCAATAGAGATGTTAAATAAATCATTAAGCTTGACAGGATGTGTATCAGAAGCATTGTCAACCATACTGATAACAAAATCCGTAAAATCTTGTCCCTCAATAGGAATTTTGGCAACCGTGTCGTTTGGAGCAATAGCATGTTCATTAATGTAATAGTTTTCGTCAACATCACCAAAATTAAACAACGGGACATTCAAAATGTTCAAATCAAATATGCCATCACTATTTTTGGGCAGCACAGCACCTTCCAAATCATAAATTTTCAACGCAAGGATTTCAGTCGGTTCCTCACCATCATCATCAAGCTTCACATTAAGATAAACCTTCTTGTCAGGTTCTTTGGCATTTCGAGGAATATCTACAATTCCATAATCTGATCCACATACAGGGAATGCCGGATACCCGATTCCATCTTTATCTTTATTAGGAGCCACATTAAAATCAGCAAGTTCTGCCGTAGACCTTGACATTTCAAAGCAATACTTAAAGCTAACGCCATTTTTCGTTACGGTACTCAATTCTATCGGAACAACCGTAGTCGTATTATTTTCAAGAAAGCCTCCCATAGCGGATGCTGTCGGCTTTATATCAATTACTGGCGGAACAACAGGCACATATCTAAAAGCATCATCGCCTTTAATTTCATTTCCTATAACAATTTTATTAGCAATCATCTGCCCCGCAAATTTCATATTACATTTAGTTGTAATCGTTCCCGAGCTAATAAAAGTTCCCTGCAAAATTTTATCATTTGTATTATCAAAAACAATATCCCCCGACACATAAATCATAAACATACCTTCGTACTCTTCATTCGACAAAAGAGTACCATCATACATCACTTGAAGTTCAGCCTGATTACCAAAGGTTATGCTTTTTGTAAAAATTCGAGTCAGACGACCGCCCTTAGGCATATTAATGTGCAATTTGGAATCATTACTAATTGTAACGCTTTCATAATAAAGATCATAAGGTCCCTCTTCATTAGGCACATTAATTTGATGGTTCCCTGTCGCAACCAAGTTTCCGTTATATGTAACACTTTTTAAAGAAGGGACTGTCATTTTCTTTTCAACAAAAGCAACCTTATCGTTAGCGCAAGCACCTGTCGTTGCCTCTGTGGGGCCAATAATCATTTCACCATGTACATTTTGATATACTCCATTAATAAATTCCGCATTCCAATCGTCACGCGTAGGCACGACAGTATCGCCCTGAATACAAACCGTCCCATAAAATTCACTTTCAGTATTAAGTGTTAATGTTTTTTCCACACGAAGAGGTCCTGTTAAAAAACCGGCACCTTTATTCTGCAAATCAACGTTACCACCAATAATAATAGGCCCACCCACTTGAGCGCCGGGACCAGTCATTACAAAGTCACCATCAGAAGTACCGACCCATCCCTTATCTTCTTTTACCTCTAGGCGGTTACCAACATCAAAGCCGGATGTCGCCCAAAGTTTGTACTTCATCAACTCGCTCCAAAGTTCCTGTGCATTTGCATCATCACTCGCACCAGGAAAATACAACGGATCAAGCGGAAACGCTTCATTTTCAACATCCGCAGCAAGAGCTGGGACTGCCATGGCCAGTACGAGGCCGAGTTTTGTCATTATGTTCTTTCCAAACCACATAATAAACTCCTAATCTCAAGGGTATACAATACACCCTTATAGTTTTCTTGTGTAAAAGATAGAAAACTTTTATTTTAATTACAATAGACTTTTTTCACAATAAGTTTACAAAGCTTTCTTTTCATGGACTAATTATCCAGATTTTGTAGAAAACGACATATTTTCGTGAGAAAAAGCACAAAAAAGTGCCCTTTTGCGCGCTTTCGTTTGTAAACATTTCTTAACACAAAAGGTCATCCCGCAGGATGGCCTTTATATATATGATGTTAAACCGAAAATGTTACTACTTGCCGGAGGGGCGCTTGTAGCCGAAAGGCTTCAGCAGGTCTTCAGAAGAACGGATGGTGTCGCCCTTCTTCTTGGCATTGGCACCGAAGGTCTTCGTCTTGGAATCGAACTCCTTGGACGGCAAGGTGCAACGGAGATGCGACTTGATCGTGGCTTCCACCTTGTACAGGTAGGCGCCCGTTCCCATCATCTTGCCATTTTCGGCGCGAACGTAGCCGTCCTTGTCCGGTTTCAGTTCAAAGAACATCTGGAGCATGCCAGCCTCGTTCGTATAGTCAGGATCGTTCATATCCTGGCCGAAGCTGAAGTAGTCCACATAATTTCCGAGAGACGTGTACACCCAGATCTTGACATTCAGCTTGGTATTGTACAGATTTACACGGCTCAAGTCGTCTGCCTTCACGTCGTCTTCGCAGTATTCCTGGACATATTCCGCTACGGTCATCTTGGTACCGCCATCGGCATCCACGCCTTCCATCGGAATCAGTCCGTCGGAACTCAACAGGTCATCAAGTGTCGCTAGGCCACCCACACCGCTCACCACGGGGAGTTTCACATCCAGGGCAAGGGTCGGGCCCAAATGGGTCGTTTCACCCGGATACGGTTCCTTGCCGCTTCCTGCAGTCGTCTTGAAGTCTCCGCCAATCAAGGTTTCCACTTCTTCGCCCGTGCCCGGGTTTCTGATGCTGACCGCAAAGGTCTGGCCTTCCTTAGGCGGATTTTCCGCATAGTACTTTTCCACCTTTTCCTTCGAAATTTCAGTCACCGGCTGTTCGACAGAAATATCGACATCCTTGCTATCCTTCATAATGACGATTACCGAGTCAATGGCTTCGTTACCCGCCTTGTCGCGGTAGATACGCTTGATCACATTCTTACCCTTTTCAAGGCCCTGGAGCGTCAGGGAGTCCTGTTCCAAGCCATCAACCGTCCAAGTCACCTTCACGAAGTTGGAGCGAATGACCTGACCCTTGACCGGCGAAATAATTTCGACCTTGGGTCCCGTCTGGTCGAGCACGATAAACACGGACTGGGTTGCAGAATTGCCATACTGGTTTTCGTAGGTGTAGGAAACCTCATAGCCGGTATTCCCTTCGGAGTTCTTCACCAGAGATCCCTTTTCGTCTACGAAGTAGGTCACCACCACGGTATTGCCCGCAGAGTCCTTGTATTCGTAGGTCACGGAGAACGACCCGGCCTGCACCTTTTCACTTTCGGCAGCAGATTCCGTCATCAGCCTACCCGAGGCATCCTTAACCAGCTTGGCACCGGTCGCAGCGTCTGCCAGATAGGAAATCGTCACAGTCTTTCCGTTGATTTCCGTTTCGTAGGAAACGGTGATGACTTCGATCGATTCTTCCTTGCCCTTGTCGTTCACAACCTTCTGCTTGACGATTTCGCCGTCATTGTCGGTCGTGTAGCTCACGGTCACATTGACACCTGCAACCTTTGTCGGATACGACACCTTGATTTCGGTCCCGTTCACAGGCGTCGACTTTTTGTCCTTCGCATATTCGTCAAGGGCCACGGACTCCTTCGCCACGGAGGCCAATGTTTCGTAAGTCTTACTGGGCACAGACAATGTTTCCAGATTCAGCTTGACCGTAAACGAAGTGTCCTTATGGCTTGCGGAATCCTTCACCGTTACCAGAATATCGTTCTGCGTTTTATTCACGTAGATATTTGCATCGGCAGAATCAGTCTTCTCGACAATCGTGTAGATGTTGGCGGCCTTCTGGTCATCTGGATTTGCAGACACGATCACGATCGGAGCGGCATTGCTGTAGTACACGATAAGTGAGTCTACGGCGCAGCCTTCGAAGCCCTCGATATCGCAGACTTCCTTGCGGATGACATTCTTGCCGGGCTTCAGAATCGTATCGGCGCAATCCTGGTCCACACGGTTCACTTCCCAGCAGACATTCATGTCCGATTCGTTCGTATAAATCGGGTTCTTCGGCTTAATCCAGGTAGAATCCTTGTTGCTCGCCTCGGTGATTTCAAGCGACGGCGAAGGAATATCCAGGACATTCACCTTGATTTTCTTGGTGCTAGAGCCGCCATGCGTATCCTCCACCTTGACCACGATGGAGACCTGCTTATTCTTTTCATAATCGAGGTCCTTACATTCCTTGACCGTAATGACGCCCTTGTTAGAGACATCAAAGCAGCCGCTCGGATCCTCAACCAGAGTAAACTTCAGCAGGGAATCAAGATCGTCAAAATCAGGATCGACGGCCTTCAACGTGTCGACCACCGTTCCCGGTTTCGAATTTTCAGGAACGCTTGTGGTGTCGGTCAGAATGTACGGGGTTTCGTTCACATTCTTGATATGAATCACGACCGTATCGAGTACAAAGAGCGTGGTGTCGCTGCGGTCCCTCACGGAAACGATTAGCTGATAGGTCGTATCGCGATTGTCATACACCTTCATCTCGTAATCGAAAACCTTATTGGTCTTGATGACACCATTGGAATCGATACTGAAGAAATCCGTATCGCCGCCGACGGCAATAAACACGTTATCCCTGAACTTGGACGCCTTGTCGATATCGTCGAATTCAAGCGTATCGACAACTGTTCCCGAAGGCATGTTTTCGTTGACCGTCGGATCCGGAGTCGGGTGTATAGCAATTGGCAACTCGTTGACGTCAATAATATGAATATTCAGCGGAGCTTCTACAGTATGAGAGCCTTCAACTCCATTCTTATCTTTCAGCACAAGTGTTACCTTGTACACAGAATCAATCTGTTCATAATCCAACTTGGCGCTATCCTTTACAGTAATAACGGCATAATAGGTAGCCCCCTCCTTGACCAATTCGTAGTTGAACAGATCTTCGAGCGGGACCTTTTCACTTCCATTATCCACCATCGAAAGGACCATCTTGGAAGCATCACTTCCCCGGATTTGAATTCTAACCACTTCGGTTTCCGTAGGAGAATTTTCCTTGACACTATAGTCCCCCTTGTTATCGACAAAGTCAATAACAGCGGCATCAACTAGGGTCAACGTAAAGTAGCCCGTACGCTTGTTGCCAGGGAGCACAGCTCCGGTGAGATCGAAAATCTGCATACGGAGTTGTTCGTTTCCGATTTCTTCGACGTTATCGTCTTTTACATTCAGGTACACTTCATAACCTGAAGCAGGAATGGTGTCATTACGATTGATGACAACCTCCGCCGTGTCAATCCCACAGAAAGCAGGCAGCATGCCCTTACGCGGGTAATCTCCCTGAATCTCATTGAAATCCTCTTCCATAATACCCTTATCAGAGGAAGTCACTCCATCAAGATCAAAGCAATACTTAAAGGACACTCCCGTTTCCGTAATCTTGTTCAAGTGAACCGGGACCTTTACATCCTTATCGTTTTCCAAAAAGACACCAGACGCAAGCGCCGTAGGATCGAGAACCGGCGGATTGAACGGAACATACTTGAAGTCTCCGGCTTCAAAATCCGCATCAATCCTAATGACTTTTGCAAGAAGCTGCCCCGCGAACTTGGTGTGCTGCGCGAACTTGATTACCCCGGTCGAAATGTAGGTACCCTGCATTGTTTTCTGACCGGCCCCCAGACTAAGATCTTCATTGACGAAAAAGAGGAGGTTTCCCGCATAATCCTTGTTTTCAAGCGGTTCACCAATTCCAGTCCATTTTGTCCCGTCCCAAGTTCCAGCGGCACCGGAAACCACCACGATGTCATTATTGTCTGTACTTCCCAAGCCATAAATCGAGGTCTTAACGAAAACCTTCGTCAAGCGGCCCTCGGGAGGCATGACGACGTAAAGCTTCGAATTGTTGCTGAACGAGATGGATTCTACAAAATAGCTATAGCTACTGGAATCAGTATCATCTGTCGGAGGAGGCACATGAATATATTCAATCGTTCCATTACCAGCAATACCCGCGTTCCAGGTATATGCATCAACACCATCCTTGAGCTCCGGGATAATCACGTCCGTATCGACCGCAGGAACAACCGACGTATCGGCACATGCTGCCGCGCTAAGAACTGCCGTATTCGGAACTTTCGCCTTTCCCGCTTCAATTCCTGGATTCGTATATTCGTCGTTATACCCAGCATCGAAACAATAAAAACCAGCAAAATAGTTACTGCCCCTACTATTGAACGTCGGTTCAAACTTTTGCAGGAAACGGGTCGGCCCAGTAAGAATGGAATCCGTACCATCCCCGTTGACAAACTTTCCGGCAAACAAGACCGGACCGCCGACAGAATGGTTCAAGTTTCCCTGTAAACGGAAATCGCCTGTTGCGCTCCCGACATAGCCCATTTCATCGGTAATATGGATATTTTGGCCTGCAAAGGTAACGCCTTCGATACCATCAGCGTCTGCAATACCCTCCGCGAACAGCTTATACTTCATCAAACGATTCCACAGCTTAAGCTGCGCAGTCGTGTCCTGTGAGCCAAATGTGAGCGGATAGACATCAATTGAATAGGTTGATTCAGCCGCCCATACGCAACTGGCAGCCCAAAGCCCTATAAAAGTCATCCATATTCTTTTTACATTCAACATCATACAAACCTCCTGTTTTTCCGACTTGGCATATTCCAAATTGGAACAACAAGCAAATACATCTACCCCTGCAATACCAGGATGTGTCCGGCATCACATCCTTAATATATACAAAAAAGTTTACATGTGTTACTATTTTTTAACTACTTATCGTATTTTCCCTGATAAAATGTCAAAAAATCACTCATTTTAGCCACTAACGCGCAATATCGTTGACAAAAATCAACGAATTTTGCTAGATTTGGTGGTCCTAGGCCCTGCGCAATGACTATTTGCGGGCAAATCGCCAGGGCGAAAGCAGCAACGGACTTGCGAATTTTTATGTGCTCAGGTCGCCTAGGATTTTTTTTCGCAACCCACAAGGTTGCTTTTTTATTTAAAAACATATGGATCCCGTCGCTACGCTCCAGGATGACGCGCCAGAAACCTGTACCTGAGAAAAAAACATGATTCTTTGGACCATTCGCCATACCAAGCCCTACAACCCGAACGACGTCTGCTATGGCAGACTGGACTTTGACGTATCCCCCACTTTTGAAGACGAAAGTGACGGGGCGTTGAAGGCGTTGCGTGATGCCGGGGCCAAGCCCACGCGGATGTTCACGAGTCCACTCCTGCGTTGCCTGCGACTCGCCGAAAAGGCAGAAAAAGCAACGGGACTTTCCATGGAAAAGCGCGAAGAAATTATCGAGATGAACTTCGGTACCTGGGAAGGCCAGAAGCTCACGGAAGTTCCCCGAGAAGAGATGGTCACCTGGGCCAAGGACCTGCGCGGATACAAGTTCAAAGATGGTGAATGCTTTTACGATATCGACCGCCGCGTGCAGTCTCTTCTGGACACACTCGACGACAACGGCGAGTTCCTGTGGATTACTCACGCGGGCGTGATTGCCGCGTTACAGCACTTCGCTTGCGGGCTCCCTGACGAACAGTTCGTGGAAGGCGCCTTCAGCTACGCAATGGTGACCCGTTTCGAGTTCAAGCGCGACGCCGAAGGACATTTCCGCGGGACATTTGAAAAAATCCACGACGGCATCCAGATGGCTCCGCTGAAAATCGGCTAGAAATCAAGGCAACAGTTAAAAATCAAACGACATCAGCGCCTGGACGCCGCCTTCAAGACGCGGAAGAACGGCCAGGTGCATCGGGTTGTCGAAATCGCTCAACAGGGCATCGACAGCCGCATCGCCAATGGAATACAGATAAATTAAAGCAATCGCCCAAATGTACTGGTTGCGGTTCTTGCGGTAATAGGTGATGCGTTCGCAGACCCGTTCGTATTCTTCGGACGAGGTACTTTCCTTTTCGACCAGGTGCTTACGGTCTAGATAATACTCCACCATGTTCTGCGATGTCCAGATACTGGTAGACGCCCCGATGAACGCCATGTACAAAAGCCCCATCTTTCCGAACTCACGGTTATACATCTGCCCAAAGCCAGGGATGATCGACCAGAGGAGGGCGGTTTTCATGCTCTTGAGTTCGACACTACGGTAATTATTGTTGTACCAAATTCCAAACGCATCAAAGAAACTATACAGATACAATCCGTACATCCAGGCAGTTTCAGCCTTGCGGAGATCTTCCTGTTCCATTTTCTTGTCGTTTTTCTCGCGGACGCGGCCCACGAACTCGGCGCGTTTTTCGTGATAATACTCGAGACTGTCCCGCGTAGAGGAATGGAGCAACCATTGCGTATAGATCCCGACCGAATCCTGGAACGGTTTCGTCTGTTCCCGCACGCGGCGGTCCTGGTAACTCTTGTTCGCCGTCACCTCGTAAAGAAGCAACAACTCGATGCCCGTAATAAAGCCGCCACGCACGTAATGTTCCGTATAGAACTGACCGCCACCGGGGAAAATGGCAAACAGCATCGTAAGAGGCAAGGAATTATGCGATGTCGGAATGTCCCATTCGTTCACCGTAAGGGTATCGATAGCAACGATGCCCGTCTTGCCCTTCTGCAGAATATCTGTCGAAGAAACTGAATCCACCGCAGAGGAATCTGTAGCCGCCACCGTTTCTGGAGCTGGTTCAACTTCTGCGGGTTGTTCTGTAGATTTTTCCGCCAGACTGTCGTCGGCAAAAGACGGTACAGCGAACAGCACCGCCAAGACAACGCCCATAATCAACGAACGGAAAAACATCGAGCGTGAATATAGTAAATAGTTTGTAAAGCCAAGTTGTCCCTTCGACAAGCTCAGGGACCTTTTTAAGGTTGTAGATTGCCGCGATTCGCTCGCAATGACATTATTCCTAGTTCATTTTTTCTACTTTTTTTCACAGATTGACTTCATTGTCATTTTATGACACTAAATTTATCTATATTTGGTAATGTAAAAGGAAAGAACATGGCAAACGAAACGAAAATAATCGAATTGGCCGAACTGGACGAAATCGAGCGCAGCGAAGACCTCGCCACCATCCGCGAAAAGACGCAGGAAATCGCTCGACAGATCCAGCAGATCCTTCTGGAGCGCGGCCAGATGATGGCCACCGCCGAATCGCTCACGGGCGGCCTTGTGGCAAGCCACATCGTCGATATTGCCGGAAGTTCCGCCGTGTTCGCCGGAGGCATTGTCGCCTACCAGAACGAAATCAAGGAAGCTCTTCTCGGAGTCCCGCATTCCGTTCTCGAGGAAAAGGGGGCCGTTTCTGCCGAAACGGTGCTCAACATGACCGAAGGTGCCCGCAAAAAATTCGGTTGCCAGTGGGCAATCGCCACCTCGGGAATCGCAGGTCCGGGTGGTGCAGAGCCAGGCAAACCCGTCGGCACCGTATGGATGGCAGTGGCCAATGGTAAAAAAAATACGGCTTTTTGTAAAATTTTCGCAGGAAACCGCACTTGTGTGCGCGAAAAAAGCGTGTATAGTGTATTGGGCAAGTTACTTTTTTTGTTAAATAACCAAAAAAGCACTTGCACAAGTGAACACTAAATGTTATATTTAAAAACGAAAAAACAAAATGGAGTCCAATATGGCTAAGAAAACAACAACCCCGACCAGCAACCTTTCCGCAGACAAGGCAAAGGCAGTAGAAGCCGCCATCGCCCAGATTGAAAAGAATTATGGTAAAGGTTCCATCATGGCACTCGGCCAGCAGCCCGTCGAAGACATTCCCGTCATCCCGACCGGCTGCATCCAGCTCGACATGGCCCTCGGCGTGGGAGGTTTCCCCCGCGGCCGTATCATCGAAATTTACGGACCGGAATCTTCCGGTAAGACGACCCTCACCCTGCATGCCATTGCAGAAGCCCAGAAGCTTGGCGGTGTCGCAGCCTTCATCGACGCAGAACACGCTTTTGACGCCGTTTACGCCCGCAAGCTCGGCGTCGATATCGAATCCCTGCTCGTTTCCCAGCCGGACACCGGTGAACAGGCCCTTGACATCGCCGAAACCCTCGTTCGTTCCGGTGCAATCGACATCATCGTCATCGACTCCGTGGCAGCCCTCGTTCCGCAGGCAGAAATCAACGGCGAAATGGGCGACAACCACGTCGGTCTGCAGGCCCGCCTCATGAGCCAGGCCCTGCGTAAGCTCACCGGCATTCTCTCGAAGTCCAACACCTGTATGCTGTTCATCAACCAGCTGCGTATGAAGATCGGCGTGATGTTCGGCAACCCCGAAACGACTACCGGCGGTAACGCCCTGAAGTTCTACGCCACGCAGCGTATCGACATCCGCCGTATCGCAGCGATCAAGGACGGTGAAGAAGTTATCGGTAACCGCACCCGCGTTAAGGTGGTAAAGAACAAGGTGGCAGCCCCGTTCACCCAGTGTGAATTCGACATCCTTTACGGTTGTGGCATTTCCCGCGAAGCTTCTATCCTCGACCTCGCCACGGAACTCGACATTATCCAGAAGAGCGGTTCCTGGTTCAGCTATAACAACGAACGCATCGGTCAGGGTCGCGAAAACACCCGCCTGTTCCTGAAGGACAACGTGGAACTCTGCAACGAAATCGAGCAGAAGATCCGCGAAAGCATGAAGGACGTGGAACTGTTCAAGCTGAACGAAGGCGATTCTATCGAAGCCGACGAAGGCGAAGAAGTCTCCGTAAACGACGAAGCATAAAGAATCTTTGAACTCATCACTGGATTCCGTCGCCTGACGGCTCCAGGATGACTAGTATTTTCTTCCTGAAGAGCAATAAACCCCGACAAATCCTTTAGCCATTGGGATAGGTCGGGGTTTTCCTTTTATATATTACACCGAACTTAATTCGGATTTTCGAGTCTAATTTATTTGCTATCTTATGGCCATGCTCAAGATTGTAAAAAGTGCGATGATTGCGATTGCTGGAGTAGCCGCTATAAGCCACGCCCAATCTTCTTGTCCGCACTTTTTGCTTGAAAGCCCGATGGTCGTGAACATCGAAGGGTTCTTCATCAACCAGAAGATGTCAAGAGCCAGCCTCGACGTGGAATGGCGCCACCATCCAGACGCACTGGACACATTCTTCGTTAACCAGCCCGACGTTCCCAAGTTCAACTTCATTACCGCCGGCGAATACCGCTATATGGAATTTTCCGACATCAAGGTCAAGCGCCAATTGGGAACGCACCATCTAAAGGAAACCATCGGCGAGACTCCCCTGAAGCTTGATGACATGGAACTCCTCGCGAACGGGCAATTCCTGTGCAAGGATTCAACCGTCCAAAAGCCGAATGTTCTTTCGACCGCATTTTCGATGGCCTGGTGGAGCCTTGTCGCAGACACGCTTCCCACTCCCGCGAAAGTCACCATGAACGGAGCCCGCAAAGAAAAGCGAACCTTCAGCATCCGTCAGTGGAAAAACTACTCGGGAGAAATGCTCCCTACCCTCGTGAAGCTCGAAAGCGAAAAATATAGCGGCGAGCTCTGGATCCGTTCCGCCTACCCGATGCAGGCGCTGGTATCCGACCCGTTGAAGAACAAGGTCGAAGGCAAGACCAAACAGCCGCTACCGGATCTCTTTAGAAAAATTCCGGTGAAAGGGGAAAGAAAAATACCCCTGATACTCAAGCTGAACCAGGAACTGCTGCGCGAGTGATCCGTTATAGAACCGCTTTTCGGTGCGGCTCCAGCCACCCACTTCCAAGATAATATTCTGCAGGCCTTCGTCCCAGAAGAAATGCGTGCCGATCATAGCCTTGCCGTAGCTGAGGGATTCTTTCTGCACCGTATTTTTCTCGCGCAGAAGGCCGGTCTTGTAGAAGTTTGATTCGAACAGCACCGCAAAATGATTATTCAGGGGAATTCGTCCGTAACCGTCCAGGACGATGATAAAGTCACGGCTGAACACGGGAATATTCCTGCGGTAGTCGTAGCTCTTGCCTTCGAAGTCGGTACTGATGTCCGATAGAACATAGTGGAACTTCACCCCCAGGATAGAGCCCCTCGGAAAGGAATAGCTGAGACTTGCAGCAAGATCGATAAGCTGCATATAGTTAACTTCGCCGTCATCCTCGTAAAGATTATCCGTAATGTAGTCGGCGTTCCAACTTTCGGCAATGCGGCCTTCGCCTTCCACCTCGGCGGTCACCATTTCCAGATTGGACTGGAAATAGAGGTAGCTTTCGTAAACCGCATTCAGTTCCAGCTGCGGATTCGTCTTGAGCGGACGGATACCAAGTCCAGCGAGGTAACCGCCATAAAACGGGGATACTTCCAGCGCAGCATCCATACGCAGGTAGGTCGGATTGACATCAAGTCGTTCCCCGTACGCCAGGTCCTGAAGGGGTTCAAGCCAGGTATAGTGCAACATTCCCGTCGCCTGCGGAAGCCACTGGCCCCACACGAACGGGGTGTTCCCCATCAGGCTCCAGGAAAGGTTCGGGCCATAACGGAAGCCATAATTGGCAATTTCATTAAAACCGTCGGCATAAGTGGCGACGTTACAAGTAAAAAAAACTACAATAAAGGCCGATAATTTCTTAAAAAAAGACATTTCGGGATAAAATTTAAAATAATTTCCCCATTTGCGCCATAAATTCTTATTTTGTAGGCATTAATTTATAGGAGTCACTATGAAGCTGTCTCATTTATGCGTGCTTGGCGTGAGCGCCCTGATGTTCTGGGCATGTGCCAGCCGTTATTCCTCCCCCATCCTGATTGAACGTGGCGAAGGTCGCAAGGAATACGAACGCGAATACTTTGCCGTGAAGGAAAGCATGGGTATCGACAAGCGCCTGAAGGACGTGTTCAAGCAGGGCTATATCGAAGAAGGCATGACCAACGACATGGTCAACCTGCTGTGGGGCCCTCCCGACCACGAAAAGACCAACGACAAGACGAGCATCTGGGAATACTACACCCGCGAAGGTAAGCTCATTACCCGCCTTATCTGGAAGCACCCTGACCAGGCTCGCCTGAAGGGCTACGAGAACGAATGGATCCTGGAAAAGATCGAAGGCGACCGCTACGGTGGTTCTCCGGCTCCGACCTCCAAGCATTCCAGCAACTACTAATTAAGTAGGGATTCCGGGTCAAAACCCGGAATGACATAATGGAGTTGTCATGCCCGCTATCGAGCGGGCATCTTCTTTTTTTGCAAAAAAGAAAGACCGACTACCGCCTTCGGTTGAATTTTACTAAATTTAGGCGCGTTAAATTTTAAACCTCTCAAGGAGTTAATTATGCGTCAGTATATCATTGCTGGTAACTGGAAGATGAACAAGACCGTTAGCGAATCCATTCAGCTCGCTAAGGATATCGTGGAAGCCGTCAAGGACGTGAAGAAGACCGAAGTGGTCATCGCCCCGACTTACCTCGCCGCCGCCAAGGTTGCCGACGTCATCAAGGGTACCAACGTGAAGCTCGCCATCCAGGACATCCACTGGAAGGACCAGGGCGCATACACTGGTAAGGTTTCTGTGGACATGGTCAAGGAAATCGGTGCCGAATACATCATCATCGGTCACTCCGAACAGCGCCAGTACTTCCACGAAACTGAAGAAACCGTGAACCTCAAGGTCAAGAAGACTCTCGAAGCCGGTCTGAAGCCGATCATCTGCATTGGCGAAACCCTCGACCAGCGCAACGGCGGCATCCTCAAGGAAGTCCTCGGCCTCCAGATCAAGGGCGCCTTCAAGGACGTTTCTGCTGAAGACGCAGCCAAGTGCGTTCTCGCTTACGAACCGGTTTGGGCAATCGGTACTGGCGTTACCGCTACCGACGAACAGGCTCAGGACACCCAGGCCTACGCTCGCTCCGTTGTTAAGGAAATCTACGGCGAAGCCGTTGCCGAAGGCATGCGCATCCAATACGGTGGCTCCATGAAGGGTGCCAACGCAGCTGGCCTCCTCGCCCAGAAGGACATCGACGGTGGTCTCATTGGTGGTGCAGGCCTCAAGGCTAACACCTTCAAGGAAATCATCGACGCTGCCGAAGCTCGCTAATTAAAACTTAAACTCAAGGTAAAAACGACTATGACAACTCTCTTTTGGATTGGTATCGTCCTGCACGTGTTCCTGTGCTTGTTCCTCATGTTGCTCGTCCTGGTTCAGAACGACAAGATGGGCGGCCTCGCAGGCCTCGGTGGCATGACTTCGCAGTCCGCTTTCTCTACCGCAGGTGCAGCGACCTTCATCCAGAAGCTGACCCGTGCCGTGGCCGTGATCTTCTTTATCGTCGTGTTCGCCCTCGGCCTCATCACTGCTAAGCAGGATCAGGCTGTGGAAGAATCCTCGATGCAGAAGGCTACCCGCGAAAATGCTGCCCAGCAGCAGGCTCCCGCTCCGGCACTCCCGGCCGACTTTGCAGCTCCCGCTAACGCTGCTGCACCGGCCGCCGATGTTGCCCCGGCAGCAGAAGCTCCTGCTTCGGAAGCTCCGGCTGAAGCCAAGTAAGGTTTTTGTTCGGCAGTCGCTGGGTTAATCCCGATGACAGCCGACAAGCCTGCGGTCGTGGTGGAATTGGTAGACACGCTAGCTTGAGGTGCTAGTGGGAGCGATCCCATGACAGTTCAAGTCTGTCCGACCGCATTACGAAGTCCGCCCTTGTGGCGGACTTTTTATGTCATCCTCGACCGAAGGGAGGGGATCCAGTACTGGTTCCCGTCAGTCGTTGCACTCCTTCCAGGATGACTCTTATATACCTGTTTTCTGAATTATCTAAATTCATTCGCGAGGATTATTTATGCAGAATACATTAGTCGCACCGGTTGGAGTCCTGGGCTTTGGCGTCGAAGGCCAGAGCACGTTCAATTACCTTGTTCGTAACGGAATCAAGGACATCGTCGTGATGGACAAGAACCCGGTGAAGTTGCCGGAAGTACCCGCAGGCGTAAACGTTAAGGTAAGCAGCGGCGACAACTACATGGATGGTCTGAAGGACTGCGTAACGGTCGTACGTTCGGCAGGCGTCTACCCGATGAGCCCCGAGCTTTTCAAGTTCCAGATGAACGGCGGCCTGATGACTAGCCAAATCCAGTTGTTTTTAGAACAAACTAAATCAAAGAAGACAGTCGGCGTCACAGGTACACTCGGCAAAGGCTCTACCGTAAGCATGATCAGCCACATTCTGACGAAGTGCGGTGTGAATAACGAAATTGGCGGCAACTTCGGTGTGCCGGCATTGGACTTACTCGAAACGGAAACGGCAGACCGAGTGAGCATTCTGGAGCTTTCGAGTTTCCAGCTGATGACCCTGTCGGTTTCGCCGGATGTAGGCGTGGTTCTGCGCGTTTCAACGGAGCATCTGGACTGGCACAAGAGTGTCGAGGAATACCGCGACGCGAAAGCGAATTTGGTACGTTGGCAGAAGCGCGCCGGCACCTGCGTGTACCTTAAGGATGCAGAGCCGACTGCAAAGATTGCAGGCGAAAGCCCCGCTGGGACCAAATATGCAGTCAGCCTCAAGGATGGCCCGAGCGCGGGCGACGGAGACGCAGTCATTGACGGCGCCACCCTCGCTATCGACGGCGAGAAGCTTTACCTTTCGGACTGCAAGGTGCGCGGCATCTACCAGCTTGAAAACATGGCGGCGGCGACCCTCACCGTGAAAGCCCTTGGAATCAAGGTGGCCGACGCCTTCGAAGCTTTGAAAAGCTACGAGACGCTCCCCTTCCGCATGGAATTCAAAGGTGAAAAGAACGGCATCGAATTCTACAATGACAGCTACGCCACTCGCCCCGACGCGACGATCGCCGCGACAGCCAGCATGAAGCGCCCCTTTGCGCTCATTCTCGGCGGCTCCGAGAAGAACGCAGACTTCACCGAACTTTCGAACATTCTCGTAAAGGAACGCCCGAACCTGAAGCGTATCGCGCTCATCGGCGCCACCGCCGAACGTATGCTCGCCGACTTGAAAAAGGCAGGCGTAGATGCGGCAGGCATCAAGACGGCCTTGTTCCCCACACTCGAAGAAGCTTTTGCCGATAGCCTCTCCATCGGCAAGGGCGGAACAGTCATTATGAGCCCCGCCTGCGCAAGTTTTGGGCTGTTCAAGAACTACAAAGTCCGCGGTCAAGTGTTCGACAAATTGGTTGAAGGCGTCTAGACGAAAAAAAATGATTTTTTCAAAAAAATTCGCCCTTACCCCTTTACAAGCGGAACGAATTAATCTAAATTTGGGTCGTTCCGTTAAGGACCTCGCGGTCGTGGTGGAATTGGTAGACACGCTAGCTTGAGGTGCTAGTGGGAGCGATCCCATGACAGTTCAAGTCTGTCCGACCGCAGAAGAAAGACTCAGTGAAAACTGAGTCTTTTTTCGTTTATCTATTACTATGCTACTAGAGATTGCCGCGCATATAAAAAACCTCCCCGGCTTGCACCGAGAAGGCTTTTGGAGGTGTGTATGACTAAATTCTACTTGGCGGTATTCACCATGAATTTCTTGCCGCCCTGCACCTGCTTTAGCATGTAAACGCCCTTGCCAAAACCTGCAGCATTGAGGGCTTCGGCTGCATTAGCATGATCCAAGTTCACGGTCCCTATCACAGAGCCACGCAGGTCGAACACACGGTAAGCCGTATAGTGCATCGCCTTGAACGCAACCTTGTTCCCGATTGCAGTCGGACCTCCGATCGGGTCGGTATCTTCGGCATTCTTGCCCTTCACGAAGTTAATGTAGTCAATATCCATCCAATCACCGGTCACGGTGAAGCGGAGGATATGCTTGCCCGCCGTGAGGGTCACGTTTTCCTTGACCTTGTTGTAGTCATCGTAGTTTTCTTCGCCGGAACTTGCCTGCGGCACGGCGATTTCTTCGGTAATGTCGTCACCATCGATAGAAAGCTTGAAGCCTGAGGTCGCATTGGCCGAGGCTACGGCAGCATACATGGTGTAATCGCCTGCTTCAGCCACATCCACAGTGTATTCCAGCCATTCCCCTGTCTGGTTATAGCCAACCACATAGCCCGTTGCCTTCTTGTAGATGTCTACACCCGTGCCTTCGCGGTAGCTCTTGCCGCCATTACTTTCGGCACCGTGATCATCGGAATCGTTATCGGCATAAGAATCATTGCCTGCGCCATAGCCCGGCTCATCGAAGTCTTCCATCTCGATTTTGCCCGGGATAGCCCAAGCCTTGCCGCCAAACGGCTGCTGCGGTTCAGGTTCGCGCTTGGTGCCCTGGAATTCCCATTCGATAATACCCATGGTGGAATCCTTAGAGCCCTTGAACACGAAGAAGAGTTCATCGACAACACCAGAAAGACCACTCATTTCGCAATCGTTATCGACATAGGAGTTCCAGTTACCCGTCTTTTCGAGGCTGCAGGTACCGGCGAGCGTGCCGCTCACGGAACCCTTGCGGATTTCAATCTTGTTGCCGTCGCCCACGTTCGCAGCCTTCACGCGGAGATTCTCGGCACCGTTACCAAAGTCCACGCCAGAAACGCGGATCCAGGATTCCTTCGTGCCAAGCGGAGTCAGCACATGCACCACAGGCTTTCCCTTGGTCCAGTCGGTACGGCTGCGCACATTACGCTGCTTGGAACTCGTGAGTGCCTTGTAGGTATTGTACGGGTCGAAATTCTTGATCTGCTTGGGGCCTTCGCTCGTGAAGGTCAGTTCATTCATCTTGTCACCGTTCCAGGTGAGTTCGTCGATGGACACGCTTCTGTGGTTTTCCTTGTTCGGGCTATTGGTGCACTGGCCTGACTGCGTGCAGGAACCCGGATGTTCGTCCGCAGTGACCAGGCGGCGGTCGTGATACACGGCATACCACTTGCCCTTGAATTCCGCAAAGCCCTGGTGGTTGTTTCCGCCCGCGTTATGGGCATCAGGCACCTTCCAGATAGCCGGAATGACCGTTCCTACAAACGTATAGGGGCCCATGATGTTATTGGACATGCTGTAGTCGATCACCTGCGGCTGCGTATTGAAGCTCAGATAATACGTGCTACCCTTCTTATGGATATAGGGAGCTTCGAAGGAACCCGGAGCATTGATGCGCTTCAGGGAATTCTTATCGAACGTAATCTTGCCGTTATTTTCGGTAAACTTGATGATGTCCAGGTTGTTTCCATAGGGGCGCTGATTATTTTCTCCACCACCGAAAACCACATAGCCCGTACCGTCATCTTCGATGAAGATGCCCGGGTCGAAGCAGTGGGCAATCTGGTCGCAGCTGCCAATCACGCTAGATCCAAAGGAAGCCGCAATGTAGTTCACGCCATGGGTTTCCTTGACAGGATCGGTATAGGGTCCATCGATGCTTGTCGCAGTAATCATGCCCACGCCGCTAGCGCCATTAGGGTAAACGATGTAGATTCTGCCCTTATGGACGGCGATGCCGGATGCCCAGGTATTGTCGGGGTAATTCCCAAACTCGCGTTTCGACTTGAAAATCATGCCGTGATCGGTCCAGTTCTTCATATCCTGTGAAGTGAACGCGTTAAGCCCCACAATATCGTAATTAAAATCTTTCTGAGGACTGTAGTCGTCGACATCGGTCAGGATGTAGAACGTATCGCCGTCAGATGCGGCAGAAGGGTCCGCCAGATAATGATATGTTGAAACCGGATTGTCGGCTAAGCCAAACACAGCCAAGCCCGCCAAAAGACAAGTGGCCCTTTTCCACACCTTTTTGTAATCCATATATCACTCCATGCTGGAATCTACAACATGTAGACCCATCCAAAGTTAAAACTACCCCCTTTTTTGCGTAAGAACCAGTTAAATTTCAATATTGCTATGGATAAATTGACAACGGGGAAAATTCGGATTTCAGAGTTCGGATTTCGGAATTAGATTCAAAAATTGGATTTTGCGATATGTTTTTTTATATTTGGGCTTAATGAACCGCTTTGAACTTTTAAAGACTTCCAAGAAATCTAAAGCCCGTCTGGGCGTGGTCCATACGGACCATGGTGACGTGACAACGCCGATTTTTATGCCCGTGGGCACCGAAGCGACCGTCAAGGCGGTCACTCCCGCCCAACTTAAGGATATCAAGGCGGAAATCATCCTCGCCAATACCTACCACCTGTACCTGCGCCCCACGACCCCGCGCATCGCGAAGGCGGGCGGCATCCATAAGTTCATGGGCTGGGACGGTCCGGTTTTGACAGACAGCGGCGGATTTCAGGTGTGGAGCCTGAAGGATTTACGCAAGATTACGCCCGAAGGCGTAGAATTCAGGAGCATTCTCGACGGTTCCAAGCACTTTTTCAGCCCGGCAAGCGTAATGAACGCCCAGCGCGAAATCGGCGCGGACATCATCATGGCGCTCGACGAATGCACCCCGTTCCCGAGTACCGCCAAGGAAGCCGAGCATAGCCTCAAGTTCACCCTCAAGTGGACCGCCGAGGCCATGCAATGGCTCAAGGAACACCCGCCCATCCACGGCTACGACCAGCAGTTCTTCGGAATCATCCAGGGCGGCATGCACAAGGACCTGCGCAAGCAGGCTATCGAGCGCATTACTGAACTAGGCCCCGACGGCTATGCCATGGGTGGCCTTTCAGTCGGCGAACCCACCGAGACCATGTACGAAATTGCCGACTTTTGCACCGACATTCTGCCGCAAGACCACGCCCGCTACGTGATGGGCGTAGGAACGCCGTGGAACTTGCTCGAGCTCATCGAGCGCGGCGTCGACATGTGCGACTGCGTGATGCCCACCCGCAATGCCCGCAACGGAATGCTCTTTACCAGCGAAGGCGTACTGCGTTACAAGGCCGCCCGCCATGCAGAGGAATTCGACAAGCCGGTCGACCCGAATTGCGACTGCTACTGCTGCCGCAACTTCAGCCGCGCCTACCTGCGTCACCTGCACCACGCCGGTGAATCGCTCGGGTTTACACTCGCAAGCATTCACAATCTGCACTTCTACCTGCACCTGATGCGCGAAGCCAAGCAGCACATCGCCGATGACACTTTTGAAGAGTGGAAGCGCGAAAAGTGCGAGATTCTGCAGCGCGATTTGCAATAGCCATTAGCATTTGGGAAAGGAGGGGGTTAGGGAGGGCGGAGCCTTCCCTTGTCTAAGAAGCCTTGCGATAAGCAAGGCTTCAAAAGTGAGCACCCCGGCAAAGCCGAGGTGCTTTTTTCTAAGAGGAATATTTTTAGAGAAAAATTTTTATTCTACCGACTTGCCCTTTTCGACTGCATCGGCAAGGGACATGCCCGTAAATTCCTGGGCGCTGAACCAACGGCCGCTCTTCTTGTCGTCAAGAAGCACAGAGACCATGGAACCCGGAATCACGGTTTCGGGAGCGTTAGGAGCATTAGGACCGCCAAGGTCCGTGCGGAGCCAACCCGGATCCATCACGTTCATCATCACGTCGGTGCCGTTCAGCTTGCAGGCGAAATCCTTCACGAACTTGGTGAGGGCGGCCTTCGCGCAGGCGTAACCCATAAGTTCAGGCTCATTCGCGATGCCGCTCGTAGTGAGCTGCATACGGCCAAAGCCACGCTGAATCATGCCCGGCAAGAAATGGTAGGCAATCTTGATGGGAGCAAAGAAGTTCACCGCCATGGCTTGGTGGAAATCGTCCATCGTATTGGTGAGGTAATCGGAGAAGTAGTGGCTCATAAGGCCCGCGTTGTTGAACACGAGGTCCACCTGCACTCCCCAGCTGTCGATTTCGGCGAGGGCTGCATCAATTTCAGCTTCGTTCTCGAGGTTGCAGCCCACGGCGCGGACTTCAACACCATACTTTTTGAGTTCGGCAATCACCGGTTCGGCATGAGCCTTGTCGCGACCCTGCAAAATGATGTTCGCACCGAGTTTCGCCATTTCGATAGCGGTGAGACGGCCAACCCCGCGGCAACCGCCGGTGATCAAGGTCCATTTGCCCTTCACATCGATCATATTCATCCATCCTTTTCTTTTTTACGGCGAAACAATCCGCCGTATTTCCAAATAAAAAAATAGACTTTCGCACCCCAAAAAGCAAAACAAAACCGCCCTTTTCTGTATACAAAAGTAAAGGGAAGATCTTTCATTCCTTAAGCAGGAATGCAGCCACTGGATCCCGCCCCATACTGGGGCAGGATGACGAACGGGGATACTGAAGCTGGATGACGTATGGGATTACTGTTGCATGACGGACGGGGGGTACTGAAGCTGGATGACGAACGGACATAAGTGCAAAAATCCCCGGCCATGCCGGGGATTTCAGATTTAAATTTGCCAGAAATTACTTGTGCTTGCTGCGCTTGTAACCGAAGCGATAGGTATCGCTCGAACGGCTATAGAACACGGTGTTGTCCTGCGGAGTTGCACCCACCACAAGGCAATGCGTCGTTTCTTCCTGAACGAAGGTCACCTGGTAGATGTAGGGACCCGTTGCGAGCAGGCGGCCATTCTGCGAGACCGGATACATCTTGACGGTAATCCATGCGGCACCGGTTTCGCCATAGAGCGGCTTGGTGCATCCGCTCGGATGCGTTTCAGTACCCAGAGCCTTATGCAGCATTTCTTCGGTCACGACCTGCTGGTACTGGCTCACGAAATGACCCAGGTGGTCAAAGACGCGCACGTTCAAGCGGAACGGACCAGAAACCGGGTAAGCAATACTGGTGCAGCTTTCGTTGGAGCCATCACCAGCACCGTAGCACATTCCAGAGGCGCCTGCATCATTGCCACCGACAAATGCGGTCGTCTGGTTTCCAGTAGAACCACCTTCCGGTGCGGCAGCAGAGTAAACCTTCTTTTCTGCGGGGGTCAAGTCAAGCGGGTTTCCGTTGCGGCCCTTACCGGCAGGAATAGAAGCGATCAACAGGTCGGCCGTGTAGTTCAGCGGCAGCTCACCGGAATTGTTGTCTGCAATCTGGGTAAGGACACTGGACTGACCCGTAAAGTCCGGACGTTCAATGAGGGAGTCAAGCGTAAACGAAGCCACCTTGGTGTTAGCCACGAGCTTGGTGTTTGCCCAGTCTTCGTAAGTGTTGGGAGGACCAGTCACACCCTTGCCAGAAGAAGACATAACAGTGAAGCTCATCTTTTCGGCCCAACCCATCAACTGGCTCCAGACTTCGGAATACAGGGCAGCGGCATCTTCATCAGATGTAAGGCCATCGGTCTTCGGGTAGTTGAACGCAATCTTGTCGTTACCCACGATACCGGTTTCAACAACATTACCCTGCAGGTCCATCAGGACACCCGTGAAGTCATACTGCACACCGGAGGACCCCTTGTTCTGCCCCTGCTGCACCGTAGTGATATAGTAGCCATAGACAACCTTGGACTTCGAGCCGTCGGCATTTTCAACTTCTCTCATGACGAGGATAGCCGGCTGTCCAGAGGACTGCATCATAGCAAGCGTATTGTCATCCAGGGTCGTATTCAGGAGCATGCTTACGTTCTGGTTACCATTTTCATCAACGGTGACCACCACGCTACCGACAGCCGGCTGACCGTAACGGGACGGAGCAAGTTCAGAAAGGGACGTTCTAATATAGATGTTGGAACCATCGGTCTGGCGGTCTGCATAGAAGAAGTGCAGATGGTGCCAAGTATTGTCGGCCCAACCCGTAGCGTCAGTTGCGCCTTCGCAGTTGGAGTCACCGGCCAGCGGTTCACCTGGATGGCAACCATGGTTATTCAAAGCAAGCGTCTGGATGTTCACGCTACCCGGAGCAGACAAGTGGGTACCACCCAAATCCACCGCGAGCACACCGTCCACATAGATCCACATGTCATCGTCACCAGCGAATTCAAAGACTTCGGGAGTCGGAATCTGGTTTGCGGCACGATACTTGAACTTGGCATAACCCATCATCGTGAATGCATAGTTACGCAGGTGCTTCCAGCCGAGATCGCCGTGAGCCTGCGCAGCGCTCCATGCGGCGCTACCATAAGGAGTGATATTCGTGGTAGAACGGACGCCATCGCCATAGACAATTCCGGACATCGGACCCGAAACAGCACGAGGACCGCCATTCTGCAGCCAAGACGTGCAAAGGGCGTAGGTATTGGCTCCCTGGAAGTCAGTCTGAGTCTTGTTGTACTGGTATTCATACGGCGGGCAGAAAATGGAAAGACTCTGCGGGCCATACTGAGTACACTTTTTAACACCCTGTGCATCCGGTTCCTGAATATTCGGATCGCAGACCTTGGGCTGAATCCACTTCTTTGTCACCGGATCAATAGAATCGAGAGGCGAGTAACCACCGTTATTGTAGTTATAGTCGTAGATGTAGTAGTTCGAGTTCGGATCCTTCGGGATATCCACAGTGGCATTCGTTCTCAGGTTCCAACCTTCAACATCATTGTACCACTGGTCGAAGAACTGGTTATCGCAAAGATTATTCAGCTTTTGGATATGGGCACCATCATACATGTCGCGCTCGCCCGTCTCCGGATTGGGATCGTCAAAGCGCATATAGGTCTGGACCATCCCAGGGGTGTAGTACACCGGGTTTGCCCAATAGGTCTTGTTGTTCAGGCAGACAAAGCCACTCACCGTATTCAATGCGTTTCTATAACCGCGCTGCGTGATTCCAGGAACCGTCGATGTTTCACATTCACCGTATTCCAGGGTCTCATCCGTAGAGGCGGTCTGCAAATAAAGCGGCAGCACCGGGTTTACGGTCTTCGGGTGGCCGTCGCGGGCGATCAAGGCACCCGTCTGGGATTCCTTGTTACCGCAGGTCGTATGATAAGCAGTATTGCCGAGCCACGTGGCATCGTAACCATAAAGGTTCATCACCGCCGTACCGGCAACATAGTTATAAATGTTGTTAGCGTGCTTAACGGCTTCTTCCGAGAAGTTTTCAAAGTCCGGGTGATTCGGCTGGAAATCGCGAATCACGAGGTCCAACGTACGAACGTCGTCTACTGCATAGAGCATCGATGCACAACCGATCACAGCACCGAAGACATTCCTTCCATTTTTACCAAACAGCTTCATAAATACTCCACACCTAAAAGATGGGTTAAAAACATTCACCCCTAAATATACACCTTTTTCAGCCCGATTTAAAACGCCTTTTATGAAAAAAAAAGGAAAAACAGCCACTTTGACGATTTCGGGTGACCGGTTTTACGCCATTTTGAACAGACACCGGGAGATTTTGGCTCATTTTTTGTTTTTTTGCGCCCTAAATATTCTAAATAGTAGGGCAAGATGTCTATTTCTACTCTGTTTACAATCGCAATCGCCGCTATCCTTTTACGCATTTTTTGGTTAAAGATCAAAGACGCCAACATGAAAGGCGAAGGATTCAAGCGACTGCCCCCCAAAGACCAGCTTGCCGTGCTCAAGGAATGCCTTTTGAACAATCCAACCAACGGAAATTTACAGAATTTGAAGAATTTCTGTGAAAAAACGGGGGCAGACCTAGATACCGAGTCCTACCGCCCCTTCATGCAGAAACAGCTGGAACTGACAAGAAAAAAGGATGCCCTCGCCGAGGACAACGAACTTTTTGGCGCCGAAGCCACCTGGATGGATCAGATCCGTCCGCTTGAATTTGAGGAAGCGGAATCCGCCCGTAAAGAAGGGCGTCACGAAGATTTCATCTTAAGAACCCTAGAAGGAATCGCGCGACTCTACTCGGACGAAGCGATTCTTAAGGAACTGGGCAATCTCGAAGCCGACTACCCCAAGGCGAACGAACTCGCCCAAGGCTACCGGGACCTGATGGTACTTCGCGACACAAGCGGAGCCGACGACGACTCGCTCGCCAAGTTGCGCAACGCCAAGGCCACCTGGGAAGGGAATCTGTTACAAATCGACCTTGGGAACTCTTCGGAACCACAACAGGATAGCGCCCCGTGATTCTGCTTGTTGCCGAAAAGCCCTCCGTCGCAAACCAGCACTACCGCCCGATGCTCGAACGCCTGGAAGGTGAAAAATTCACCCAGGGCGACGGTTGCCTAATTGGCAAGAACCACTGCATTACCTGGTGCGTGGGTCACCTGATTACGCTTGCGCCGCTGGACGCCTACCCCGGCTTTGAAGGCGGATGGAGACTTTCGAACCTGCCGCTGCTGCCCGAAAAATTCCGACTGATGGAAATCGAGAGCACCAAGAAGCAGCTAAACGTGGTGCGACAGATGATGGAGCAGGCAGACGTACTCGTGAACGGCGCGGACGCCGGACGCGAAGGAAACCTGATTTTTGACCTGATCCTCGACTACACCCCCACCTTCAAGCAGAAGACCATCAAGCGACTCTGGGTCAACAGCTACGTGGCAAAGGACCTCGACAAGGCCTGGAAAAATCTGGAAGACGCCACCCAGCGCGTGAACCTGAGCTATGCCGCCCGCCTAAGGCAACGAGCCGACTGGATGGTAGGGTTGAACGCCACGCGAGCCTACACCTTGACGGCCGGTCGCGGAAAGATGATTTCGGTGGGACGCGTACAGACACCGACCCTGAACCTGGTCGTGGAACGCGACACCATCGTGGAGCAGTTCAAGGAACTGTATTATTATAGCGTCGTCGGGACCTGGAAAGGATTCCAGGCTCAGTACCTCGCAGAAGATAAAGTTGCGGTTTTCGAGAAAGAGGCCGGGGCGAACGCCGTGGTGACACGGTGCAGTCCACCAGCCGATATCGCGATTGCAAAAATTGACACGCAGCAAAAGAAGCAGTTCCCGCAGAAACCCTTTGACCTCACGGAGCTGCAGAAAGAAGGCAACAAGCGGTTCAAATACAGCGCCCAGCAGGTACTTGACTGCGCACAGAATTTATACGAAAAAAAACTTTTGACCTACCCGCGTACCGACTCGCAGTACCTGCCCGACAATATGAAACAGGAAGCCTACGCACTTGCGCAAAGGCTTGCAACGCCCGAGCAGAAAGGCGTGATGCGAAGCGCCGAAGAAAATTTCGTCTTTATCAATTCGAGCAAGGTCACGGACCACTATGCTATTATCCCGACGGGAGAAGCTCCTAACGGCCTTCCCGAAATGGAACAGAAGATCTACGACCTTGCGAAGGAACGATTTGTACAGGCGTGGCTGAAGCCGTATGTCTGGAACGAAATGGAAGTCATCCTGAATGCGCAGGCAGGCAGTTCGACAGGCACACCGACCTTGGATATTTTCCGTCTAAAGCTCAAGCAGAACGAGGATTTAGGATTCCGCGCGCTAGTGAAGGAAGAGGCGAAAGGCAAGAAAAAGAAAAAGGGAGATTCCGGCTCGGAGGCCGGAATGACAGACGGTGGAGCAACAGCAGAAGGCAAAGGCGACAGCGACGAAATCACGAACCTAGTCGAAAGTTTCCCCGAATGGAATGTCGGCGACCACGCCCCATTCGACAGCATCGAACTGCAAAAGAAAAAGAAGAGCAAGCCCAAGTACTACACCGAAGCAACGCTCCTTGCCGCGATGAAGACCGCGGGAAAGCAGATTGAGAACGAAGAACTCGCCGAAGCCATGAAAGACCGCGGGCTCGGAACACCGGCAACACAGGCGGGCATCATCGAAACCCTCAAGAAACGCGGATTTATCGAGGCGCAAAAGAACTATCTCGTAAGTACCGCTCGCGGCCGTGAAGTCATCGAGTTGATGGACGAAAAGGTAAAATCGCCCGAAATGACAGGCGAATGGGAATACCAGCTTTCGCAGGTCGAAAAAGGCAAGCTTTCACCGGTGGAATTCCGCGACGGCATCGTGGAATACGTGAAGCAGCTGTTCGCTGACTTACATGCACGATACGGCTGCCAGTTTGAACGCGAGACTGTAACCGACGCCATCAACTGTCCCAAGTGCGGACAGCCCATGGAAATCGCCCCCTGGGGATACACCTGCAAGAACGAAGCCTGCGCCTTCAAGATCGGGCACACCGTGGCAGGCCGCATGCTCAGCCACCATGAGATGAAGGAACTGCTCACAAACAAAGCCGTCGGTCCTCTCGTCGGATTCAAGAGCAAAAAAGGAACCGAATTTGCGGCGAAGCTCATCGTTGACAAGGACTTCAACATTCAATTTGAATTCGAAAGCGACGGCAAGTTCCACGGGCAGAAAACCGAATACAAATGTCCGCTCTGCGGGGCCGTTCTCGAAGAAAACAAGAACGCGATTTTCTGCACAGGCGACTGCAATTTTACTTTATTTAAAACCGTCGCGGGACACACGCTCACCGCCGCAGAAATCGGCGAACTTTTCACCAACGGGGCAACGCCCCTCATCCAAGATTTCAAGAGCAAGAAAGGCGCCGTATTCACCGCGCGCCTCAAGTGGGGCGAAGGCGCCGACAGGGGCCGCGCCATCTTCGAATTCCTGCACCGGAATCTCCCCTGCCCCGTCTGCGGCGACCAGCTACGGTTCCGCAGCGGAACGACCACGCAAGGCAATGAGACGCACGCCGCCTTCGTCTGCATGAACCCGCAATGCGGCTACGGTATTCCGCAGATATTCTACCAGCGTAAATTCAGCGATGAAGAAGTCGAAGGGCTGCTCAAGAACAAGTGCACCCCCGTACTGGAGCCGTTCAAGAAGAACGACACCACCTTCCGCGCAGCCCTTGAAATAAGGGACGGCGGAAAGATCGGTTTCAACAAGTTGACCGTCGAAGTCATTAACGGCTAGACATCCAAGATATGGCGGCGCCACTTGCCGTTTTTCCAGCGAAGCCAGAAAAGAACCGGAGCCGTGCTGTAAACCGCAACGACCGCAATCCAGGCGAGATGCGCCGGCAAGCCGAACACATAAGCTACCAGATACAGCGAACCCGCCACGCACCAGTTCATAATGGCACAGGCGAACATGACCCATAGCGTATCGCCCGCCCCGCGGAGAGCTCCCGCATAAATGACCAGCAGGACTTCTACGAATATGTAGAAGGTCGCTATTCGCAACATAAAGATACTCATGGGACGCGCCGATTCGAAGATTGCGATAGCCTCGGCAGATGCTTCCGCGACATCGGGCTTGAAGATATCCGTAAGTATGCCCGGCAAGAATATAAAGAAAATGCCCATCAGCAGGGAATAGCCCCAGCCGAGCTTGAGGCCCGAATAAGTGGAACGGGAAGCTGCCGCTCCGTCCTTCGCGCCCACATAGCGCCCCACAAGGCTTGTGGAAGCAACTTCAAGCCCCATCAAGGGAACGTAGGCCACCATGTCCCAGTTGAACATCACCGAAGATGCTGTAGCCGATTCAGGACCGAGCGCATGGAACATCAGAATCAGCAGCTGGAACGCCGACATGTTCAGGAACATTTCGACTCCCGACGGAATTCCCTTTTTCAAAAGTTCCCGCGTCAAGGGCCAGCTGAACGCAAATGCGTAGCGCGTGCGGAAACGACGATGACAGCTCTTGCCGAAAAATTTAGCGAACAGGATGACGGTCGAAACTAAATTCCCGATAAGTGTCCCGTAAGCAGCGCCCGCCACGCCCAGTGCAGGAATTGGCCCCATACCGTAAATCAGTACGAAATTGCAGGCTACATTCACGAGCATGCCCACGAAGGCTGCCTTCATCACGATTTTCGTTTCACCGATACCGCTAAAGAAACACGGCGCCACATTGCGCACCAAGTTGATGACGCCACCGAACATCAAGATGTTGAAATAGGTTTTCTGATACTGCAGCTGGTCTGCCGGCAAATGTTCCATTCCAAAAGCAACGTGTCCTAGAGGAATCGTCAAATACAGGAGCGGCACGCACATCAGCGAAACATAGAGCGCCTGCATAAACGCTCGGGCGCAGTCCCATCGCCGTTTGCCCCCTAGCCGTTGCGCCACCATGGCAGTCGTGTAACTGATCATCCCCGTAAAGAACATCGTGAGGGCCAGCTGTACCGCCCCCGCGCCGAGGGCCGCATTCATTTCGGCAGGACCAAGCTTCGAAAGAAACAAGCGATCGATAAATGTCATCAATGTATCAAACGACATTGACAGAAGCATCGGGAGCGCAACAACCAGCACATCCTTCACATCACCGTTTTTCTTGAATCGAGACGGTCTATAGAACCTATTCAATATTGCATCGACCATAGGGTGGCCAAAAATAGAATTTTTTTCACGAAAATCTTTCTAGAAACCGATGACGGCTTCGGAAATTTCGTTCGCTTCGTCGGAATAGTCGTCGGCGTAGTCCGGGATAAATTCGCCCCAGCCGTCGCTTGTGCCGCAACCGACTCCCACGTCAAGGGAAGACCACTTGAAGGCCCCGTAGACATGTTCGAAACGTTCCATGAGCTCCGCGAAAAAATCCTCGGGGAGTTCATCTTCGATCAGGACCGAGCCGTCCATCGCCAAAAGCTCGCCATCGGGGAGTTCCTCGAAGCAGCATTCGTACTCGTCCATCATCACGTCATCCACCGAATACCACTCACCCGCATCTTCACTAGGCAAGTCCATTTCGGGGTACTGTTCCATGAGGGCATCATAAATTGCCGCGAGTTCCTCGCTCACACCCACGAAACGCATCAAAATTCTACAATTCATAAGTTCTCCGTTCATTGGAAAAATATAGTAAAGAAGATTTTTTCTACATTTGAGCGCATGAAGAATTTTTACGTTACCACCCCGATTTACTATGTGAATGATGCCCCGCATATCGGGCACTCCTACACCACAGTCCTCGCGGATATTTTGACCCGCTTCCACAAGATTATCGGCTACCAGACTTTCTTCTTGACCGGTACCGACGAACACGGACAGAAGGTGCAGCGCGCCGCCGCAAAGCGTGAAGTCACGCCGCAGCAGCATGTGGACGAATACTACCACCGATTCGAAGACCTGTGGAAAAAGATGGATATCGAAAACGACTTCTTTATCCGCACCACAATGCCCGAACATAAGGCCTTCGTGCAGGAATGCCTCCAGAAGCTCTGGGACAAGGGCGAAATCTACTCGAAGGAATACGAAGGCTGGTACTCCGTCGGCGAAGAACGCTTCTTTGGCGAAGACGAACTTGACGAAAACAAGTGCGACCCCATCAGTCACCGCCCGGTGGAATGGCTCAAGGAAAAGAACTATTTCTTTAAGATGAGTTCTTACCAGCAGAAGCTGATAGACTTCTTGGAAAGCCACAAGGACTGGATTGTACCGGACTACCGCTGGAACGAAATCCGCGGGTTCCTGCGCCAGCCGCTGAACGACCTCTGCATCAGCCGCCCGAAGGCCCGCCTTAGCTGGGGTATTCCGCTGCCGTTCGACCAGGACTACGTGACCTACGTGTGGTTCGACGCCCTGCTGAACTATGTGAGCGCCTCGACCGCCTTCCACAAGACTTATGCCGACGGCACGCCGATCTGGCCCGCCACTTATCACCTGATCGGTAAGGACATTTTGACCACGCATAGCGTGTACTGGCCGACCATGCTCATGGCACTCGACATTCCGCTTCCGCAGCACATTCTCGCCCACGGCTGGTGGCTCGTGAATGGCGGCGACAAGATGAGCAAGTCCGCAGGTAACGTGGTGAACCCGATGGATTACATGACCAAGTACGGCGTGGATGCGTTCCGCTATTTCCTCGCCTCGGCAATGGTCGTGGGACAAGACGCAAACTTCACGCACGAAAGCTTTGTCCGTCGCATCAACAGCGACCTCGCCAACGACCTCGGTAACGTGCTGAACCGCGTACACCGCCTGGTGCTCACCAACTTTGAAGGCAAGCTCCCCGCCGCATCGAGCCTGGATGATGCAGCCAATGAAGTCGTCTCGATCGCAAAGCGCGTGATTGGCAACGTGATGGAATGGGTGCCGCAGGTGAAACTTTCGCAGGTGATCGACGAAATTATGTCGCTGGTGCGCAGCATCAACCGCTACCTCGAAATCAAGGCCCCGTGGAAGCTTGCGAAGGATCCCGCCCTCAAGGACGAACTCGCAACGGTTCTCTACATTTCTGCCGAAGCCGTGCGTCTCTCGCTGTGCCTGCTGTGGCCGGTAATTCCGACCAAGGCTCAGGAAGGCCTCGCCATGATCGGCAGCAAGTTCACCGACGTGAACGACCTCGCCTGGGGCATCCTCAAGGGTGGCGAAGTGTTCGGCGAAGGCAAGCCGCTCTTCCCGCGCATCGAGGAAGAAGTCAAGAAGCAGGAAGTCCAGCAGAAGCCCAAGCAGAACAAGCCGCTGACCGCCGCCGATGTTCCCGCCGCAATGGACCTCCGCGTGGCGCAGATTGTCGAAGTGGCAGACCACCCGGATGCTACTAGTTTGTATGTACTCAAGGTGGATGCTGGCGAAGGCGAACCCCGCACGATTTGCAGCGGACTCAAGAGCAGCTACAAGGCCGAAGAACTCCAGAACAGAAAGATTCTCCTGTTCGCGAACCTGAAGCCGAGCGCACTCCGCGGCATCATGAGCCAGGGTATGCTTTTCGCAGGCGACCTCGAACCCGAAACGCACAAGTGCAGACTCGTGAGCGTTCCCGAAGACGCAAAGCCGGGTGACCGCGCGTTGTTCAAGGGCGTTGCCCCGAGCGAACCGCGTGAGCTCAAGGTGAAGGATTTCGAGAAGATTGCGCTTTCTGCAAAGGGTGGCGCCGTGTTCTGCGATACCCTCGCACTTGAGGTAAACGGGAAGCCGGTGACCTGCGATGTCGCTGACGGCTCTGGCATTCACTAGAAAATACCGTAACTCGTTGAGCATCAACGATTTACGTGCACATTTTGAATATGGAAACCGGCTGCGGTTTCCATATTTTCTATACTTATAGGCAAGTTGAGTAAACGACCTACGACATTTGTAGGAACAGCCGTCTTCGCCACGGCTGTAGTTGGCGCCATTGCCCTTGGCGTCTGGTTTGCGCGTGCGCTTTTCGAGCGAATTCTATCCACGCCGCATACCTTTGCAGGCGTCACGGTTACTCCTTACGGGCACAGCATGGAAAACCTGCTGGTCCACCATTTTGATTCCGTCCGCATTTCCGTAAACGGAACCGAAGTCAAGATCGCCAACCCGGATCTGGATATTACCCTGCTCGGAGGCGCGAGGGGAGCCAAGCTGCAAGCCGATTCAGTCATCGCAGTAATCCAGCTGCCTAGCGATTCCGGGAAGCAGGAGGTTGAGCCCGCCCAAACCGGTCCACCGAAATTACCCGATAACCTGAACATTCCCATTTTAGTTGAGCTTGACGTCCAAACCGCCCAAGTCATGTTGTCGGACGGTAAAGGATGGCAAGCAAAGAACATTTCGGCAAGAAACCATGGTGGAAAATCCGTCCAGCTCAACGTCCAAGAAGCCACAGGCGACTTCTTGCCCTCGGCCACCAGTATCGCCCTGAACGCAAACTTTGAGACCCAGAAGCTAAAGCTCAAAGGAAAGGTGAAAACGAAGTCGGACTCCCTGAACGTCAACATCGAAGCGCCCAAGGATAACCTGACCTCGCTGAAGACATCCACGAACTTGACGATCAACAATCCCAAGGAATGGATTCCCATCGAGTTACCCGACATTGTTCCCAAAATCGAGAAGTTGAAAGTTTCCGCAGACGCCACCGTCGATCTGCAAAAGAAACGCACAACCTACAACGCCACCATCAAGACGAGGGTCGGAGAATTCTGGCCCCTGCTGGCAGAAGACATCTCCATCAAACTCGCTGGCGACCAAAACAACCTAGAAACAGAAATCCTTCTGAGAAACGACGAGGGCGGAAGCATCAGGCTGAACGGCACGTTCGACAAGAACTTGAACGGTTTCATGACGGGACAAGTAAAACAGATGAGTGCCGAATTCGGGCCACAGATTATGCCGATGGACATGGAAATCAAGTCCGCGGAACTGCGCGACAAGAAAATCAACGTATCCGTAGAAACTAGACAAGGCTCGCTCGTAGACGGAGTCATCGACTTACGCGATTCGCTCATGATTACATTCACGGGAGACATTTCTCCATACGAACCGTGGGCGTTGGACTGGACGCAAGGGAACCTGACCTTGGGCGCCCGTTCCAAGGCTTACGGAGCATTCGACGGACACTCACTCAAGATCCTTGCCAAGATTAATTCCATCGTAAACGCCTACCACATCGCAGCGGACTCGTTGCAAGTATCGCTAGACCTCAACCTCAACGGCATTGATTTCTCGAACGGCACCATTTACTCTCCCAAGGAAACATTTGACTTCGACGGCGACGTCAAGTGGAACGATCCGCATCCGCACACCTCATGGAATGTAACACAACGGAACGGCGGTAAGGCGAGCGCCTACGTGAACATAGGTGACACCATCGCCCTTGATGTTGAAGCAGACCACGTCGTCTTTGCAACCATTCCCTTCTCCGATATCGACCTCGATAAAAAAATCAACGGACTCGTCACGGGCAAATGGAGTCAGGATTTCGACCACAACATCGGAAGTGCAGAAGTATCCATCGACGGACGACTCGACGCCTTCAGGCTAGGGGTCGACGCGGCAGTCCGTCAAAACGGAGACACCATCTTTATTGACAAGTTCGACGCGACGCATGACAGGAACTCAGCAACCGCCACCGGAGCGTTCATCTTACCGAACGATTCCAACCACGACTTCCACACGTCCAGTTTCTTGCCGGTTCAGCTACTCTACGCCAACATTTCTTCTCACGAGTTCAACCTGCCCTTGCTCCTGGAGCCCTTGAACGACAGTACCCTGACTTCGGGCATGCTCAACGGCGACCTAAGCTACAAGCAAGGTAACAAGCTCATCGGTAACTTGGACTTCTACGACATCAAGTTCAGGAGCATACCCCCGGAACTCTTCAACATCCGTAAGCTAAACATCTTTGCCGAAAACGACAAAGTCGAGCTCAACTCGTATCTCGATATCGGCGGAGGCGGCTGGACTGGCAACACGCAAATCATCATTAACAACGTCTTTAACGACAAGCGCCACGTCAGTTTTTCGCACGGCAGTGACAACGGCGGAACCCTCTGGGCCGAAGGATTTATCGACAACGACTTTATCTTCAACGGAACCATCGATGCCAACGGATCCTGGTTCATTCCGGGAACCGTCAGTGAAATCAAGAACACCGACCTGCACATTGACATGACGGCGGAACTCAAAAAAGGACTCAAAGGTATTACCGCCGACCTGCGGGTGGACTCCACCATTTACGAACCGCCCAAGACCAAGGTTCAGTTCCCCATCTATATGCGTGGACATCTTGAAAATGGACTCTTGGACATCAACGAAGCACGCACCCAGAACGACAGCGGCGAAGTCATCTCGGCTAATCTGCAGTTCAGCCTTGACAGCATGAAGCTGATGGGCATCGATATCAATTCAGACCGATTCACCATCCAATCCGGCAGTCACTGGCTTCTGCTCGAAAACATGCACAGCCACACGACCGACAACGAAGACGAATTGCTCATTACGGCAAACATTCCCCAGATTTCGTACAAGTTTAACGACGAAGTCTATGGCCAGGCCGAAGCGAAAGCGCGTGGCGACATCGGTTTCAGCATTCCCCACGGTCATGAAGGGCTAATCAAGAACAATACGATTACCGGAAATATCGTGATTGACAAGGCCGTATTCTACAGGAATTTCGACATTGACATCACGCCGTCGGCCCTAGACAAGTACCTGACCATGTTCAATAATTTTGTCGCCAGGTTACGAAAGACTGGCGCACAAGAAGAAAAGATTTCTGTTGCAAGCCCTATCAACCTGTCCCTGCATGTCAGCGACTCACAGATGGACTCCATCGCCGTGGTCACCCCATTCGCCACCTTCCCGCTTTCTGTTGACATCTGGGTGCTTGGCAATACCGTACGTCCCCTGTTGCGAGGCGATGTCACCAATACCAACACCGGCTTTATCGGTGTCAGGGAAGTATACGAATTCGGTCTGAACAACTTCCTGATTTCCTGGAACGACGTTCCTTGGCAGAACGGCGTCATTGACGTTTCCAGTAGCCAGGAACTCCCCTACTGCTCCGAGACCTCCGAAAAGGATAAGGAAACCTGTCCCATCAACCTGGATCTTCAGGGAACGATTACCAACCTGCAGGCAATTCCGTCGTCAAATTGCGGTGGAGAATCGTCGACAGCATCGATTTACTACAACATTTTGCTCGGCTGTATCGCAGAAGACAACGGCGAAGAAACCGACTGGAACAAACTTGCAGGAAAGGCAATCGGCAAGGTCATCTCGTCTACGGCGAACAAGACCCTTGGAGGCGACTATATCGGCGACATTGACATGAAGGTAATGCTATTCGAAAACAACACCACCGGCGACAAGGACTCAAGCTACTTCAAGGTCCCGGTTTCACTTGACCGCTGGGTAAAGAACCTCAGTCTCATTTTCGGCTACACGCAAGACCAGAGTAGCGAAAACCGCACTTACGACCAGGCATTACAATTCGGTGTCAACTACACGCTCCCCGTGTTCCAGGAAGCGGAATACTCGCACAAGAACCATCTTTCTCCATCACTCGAACTGAACGCCATGCTGATCTCGAAACAATACCTGACCAACACGGGTACCGAAAGTGGAGAAATGTCGCGTATTGAGAAGAACATCGGTATCGACTACACCTATCGATTCTGGAATCCCTGTCTACTTGGATTCGGCCGCTGTGAAACGATGCAAAGTAAACCGAAGGAGGAATCCAAATGAGAATAATATTATTCCTTCTTTTGTTCGTAACGGCACTCTGCTTCGCCGAAGAAGATAAACATCCTTGGTACTTGAACATTCGAGGCAACAAGGCATTCTCGAACTTTCAGCTGGAAGAACAGCTGGATGTCCCCGAAGAATTCGGCATGATGGATACCACCAAGCAGGACTTCATGATGCGTCTTTCGCTTGAAAACATCAAGGCGCTTTACTATTCCCGCGGATTCTACAGCTTGGACATTTCCATGGAAATCCAGAGGGACATTATCTCGGCAGACAGTGTCGTCCGCGGCTACTTCATTAGCATCCGTGACGGCGAACGTTACCGTTTCGCAGGAATCAAGCTGATTTCGCCCCCGGAACGGACTGTCAAGATAGATACCAGCGGACTGAATACGTCTCAAGACCACTACTACAACCAGGAAGATATCGGCGAAGACATGGAGAACATCCAGAAGGCTTACCGCCGCGAAGGATACCTACACGCGACACTTTCTTCCGTAGAGTTTCTTGATACAGCCCAAAAGAAAATCCGCGTCGAAATCACAATAGACCCCGGTGCAAAAGTCATCATGGGCAATATGGTGAGCGAAAGTTTCCGTACCCGCGACAAGCGCAACCGACAGGACACCGTCAAAGAAGCAGGCCTGACCGATACGTCTTGGCTATCTTCGCTATGGAAAATTCCACAGGGTGAAATTATTGACGGTAACCAATACCACTCCTTTAGATCGAAACTCTACTCGACACAGCTGTTCACTCAAATTAAAATGCGAGATTCCCTCCGCCAAGACGGACTTTCGGACGTTTACCTGGAAGCCACCGAGCGCGTTCCTGGAGAAACCCGCTACGGATTTTTCTACGAAGAAATCTACGGATTCGGAGCCCACGCATCCGCCAAGCACAAGAACTTCTTCGGGCACTTCCACGAATTTTCGACCAACGCCATTATCGCCCAGCACAAGCAGGAAGCCTCCATCGGTTACGCGAACCCGCTCCTGTTCGGAACCTCGTTCAGCTTTATTCCGACAGCAATTCGCTTCGAAGACCACGTTACCTTAAACCACGAAAAAATCAATCCACCTGCCTACCCCGACAGCCTTGAAGAACGCTACGAAGTCATCAACCGCGCCGACCTGACTTTCGGCATTACCAAGCACATCCGTTTCCGTGGCACACTTGATACCCGATACGTGAACAAGAACGAGGACAAGCTTTTCAAACTGAAAGGCGAAACCGCTCTCACCTTCGACTACACCGACGACTATTTCAACCCGGTAAAAGGTATCCGACTTGCACCGACATTCGGCGCGGGCTCCAACTGGAACGGTAACATCCAGAACCTGACAATGGTGGGCGACCCGTACACTTATGGCGAACTCACCGTAAACCTGTACCATCCGCTTTTCTGGACGTTCAACGGAGCCGTGAGCGGAAGCGTCGGCAAGTTCTTCGCCAAGGCGCTTGAAGACGACGCCCGAGTGTTTTATCAGGGCGGTTCGCGTTCTGTCCGCGGTTACCGATTCCGCAGCATTTACGCAAGCTACACAGACTCCGTCTGTGTAGACGACGATTGCAGCAAGCAGAAGGAACGCATCAACACCGGCCTCACGCCGCTTTACTACCGTCTCAACGAAGAAATCCGCTGGACATTCCCGTGGAAATCGTGGCAACGCTGGCAGATTGTGCAATTCTACGACTGGACGCTCGTGACCGACAACGAAAGCATCTACACGAAGCGAGAAAGCGAAAGCCTCGGACTCGGTATACGTTACCGTTGGCAGTTCCTGACGTTCCGTCTGGATTACGCGTTCAAGAAGGATTTGAGCAACTGGGATCCTGAAGATTTCGCCTGGGGAAGATTTGCGTTTGACCTATCGCAGACCTTCTAGGCTACAATTTCGCGATAAAGTTTCGAGAGGCTTGCCGATGCAGGGGTTACCGCGGCGTCAATCCCTGCATTCTTAAGAGCAGCACGTACCTGATCCAAAGTCACGCCGGTAGCTGTTTCGACCTTGAAGCTTTTCGCATCGTCCGCTAGGTCAGCCACGCGTCCACTTTTCAGAACCAGTCCACGGTCAATAATCGCAAAATCCGTCGCCTCTTCTTCCATTTCGGCAAGAATATGCGAACAAACGATTGCCGTGCCCCCCTCTTCTTTTCGCCAATCGGCAAGTAGCGACCACACCGTTTCGCGGGACACCGGATCGAGATTCGCGACCGGTTCGTCAAGAATCAACAGGCGCGGTTTCGGAGCCATCGCGCGCAGCAATTGGACCTTCTGACGATTTCCCAATGAAAGCGCAGACATACGGGTTTCAAGGGATGGCAAATCCAATTTCTTGGCAAGGCTTGCAATACGTTCGCGAACAACAGCCTCGTTCCACGAAGCACTCCGCGCCGCAAAAAATCCAACAAAGTAATCTATATATTCCGCAATGGAAAGTTTCGGATAAATTCCTGGATTTTCAAGCAGAATTCCACAGGCTAGCGGATCCAGGAAACCGTTTTCCCCACGAACATCTACAGAAACATTAAGTGTTCCTGAAAACCTCGAAAATCGCCCGCAAAGCAATCTTAGCAAAGTCGTCTTGCCGGCCCCGTTAGGACCGAGCAAAGCAAAGAAACTCCCCTGCGGAATTTCAAGCGACACGCCAGAAAGTGCATCCGTCTCCGATTTCGGATAACGGAACGTCACTGCATCGAGAGCAATCAATGGACGCTGCGGCGACGGTTCCATCGCAAATCCTATTTACAGAATTCCTTGACAGCTTCGGCCGGATTCTTGATGAGAGTAAAGACATCCTTGTTGTTACGGACCGCTTCCATCTGCACTCGTTCAGATGCACGCTGCAAGTACTGGATGCAACGCGGATCGGTTCGCACAGCGGCCATCTGCACAGCCTCGGTGCGATTCTTGATGCTCACGTACTCGAAGGCACGATAATCCTGCTTGACCGCCGCAACAACGATAGCCGCCGTCGGGTGTTCAATTTCCTGCAGATAGGTCCAGTCACGTTCCACAGCAGCCATCAGGACGGCTTCGCCCGGGTGACGGACAAACTTGAGCGCGTCGGCATTCACGCGGACCGCTTCGGCCCACAAGTCATCGCTTGCGTTATCGATCTTCTTGACAATCTTCCAATCACTGCGAACCGCAGCCTTCAACAGGTCCGGATTCGTCACAAACTTCAAGATATTCGGATCGCCATTCAGCGCCGTCAACAGCGCCGATTCATCCAGCGCATTGAGCGCGGTCTTCAAATCTTCGCACAGTCCGTTCTTCACATAGAGAATCGCCTGCACATTCTGCTCAAAAGCGGCCTTCTGCACAGCAACTGTCGGATTTTCGATCAGGCTGATGGCATACCAGTTCAACTTGACGGCTTCAAGCTGCTGTTCTTCGGTAGGATTCTCGATTTTCTTGATTTCGGTCCAGGACTGCATAATACCTCGTTTTAACGAGATAAAGATAATAAAAAGCGGCCCGCCAAACGGACCGCCTGTATTCTAGTCTTGATCCTTCGTGGTATGGTTCGGCAGGCTCACCAATCTTGCCGCCCAGGATGACACAGTAGCCAGCGGCCATTCCTAACCACCAACCACTGTTTACGGGCTACGCCCTAACCACTACTTGTAAAGCGGATGCTTCTTGCAGAGTTCGACAATTTCCTGACGGATCTTCTTGAGAGCAGCTTCGTCGTCCTTAGCCTGGATGGCGCGGTCGATGATGCGGGTCACTTCGCGGGTATCTTCTTCGTCAAAGCCACGGGTCGTGATAGCAGCAGTACCGAGACGCACTCCGGACGGATCCATCGGCTTGCGCGGATCGAACGGGATGGTAGAACGACTGCAGGAGATGCCGACCTTTTCCATGGCCACTTCGGCTTCCTTACCGGAAACGCCCTTGGAAGTCATATCGACAACGATGAGGTGGTTGTCGGTACCATCGCTGATGACCTTGTAACCCAGCTTCATCATTTCGTCGGCCATGGCCTGAGCGTTCTTGATGACGTTCTTGGCATAAACCTGGAATTCCGGCTGCAGAGCTTCGAGGAATGCAACGGCCTTACCGGCGTTGATGTGGTCGTGCGGACCACCCTGCATGCCCGGGAACACGCCCTTGTCGATTTCCTTGGCGAGGGAGACTTCCTTGAGTTCGCCCTTCACCATCTTCTGGATGGTGCGGTCCTTGCACATGATGATAGCGGAACGCGGGCCACGGAGAGTCTTGTGGGTCGTGGTCGTCACGATGTCGAAGTACGGCACCGGAGATTCGATTGCCTTACCGGCGATGAGGCCGGCAATATGAGAGATGTCAGCCATCGTGAGAGCGCCAACTTCGTCTGCGATTTCCTTGAAGCGCTTCCAGTCGAGGTTACGGCTGTAGGCAGAGAAACCGGCGAGGATCATCTTCGGCTTTTCGCGGAGAGCGATTTCGCGGACCTTGTCCATGTCGATGCGGCCAGTTTCCTTATCGACTTCGTACTGCACGAAGTTGTAGAGCATGCCGGAGAAGTTCACCGGATGACCGTGAGAAAGGTGTCCACCGTGGTCGAGCTTGAGGCCGAGGACCTTGTCGCCCGGTTTGAGAACGGCGAAGTACACGGCAGCGTTGGCCGGAGAACCGGACAGCGGCTGGATGTTCACGTGGTCACAACCAAAGAGTTTCTTGCAACGGTCGATGGCCAGAGCTTCCATCTTGTCGATCACTTCGTTACCACCATAGTAGCGCTTGCCAACGTAGCCTTCGCTGTACTTGTTGGTCAGCACGGAACCCATAGCTTCCATGACAGCCTTGGAGGTGTAGTTTTCAGAAGCGATGAGCTCGATGCCATATTCCTGGCGTTCGGCTTCTTCCTGAATGATGTTGTAGATTTCCGGATCGGTCTGTTGCAGTGTAGATTTGAGCATTTAGCTACTCCTTGGTATTTTGTACGGCGCAAATATAGCAATTTTTAAGGTTATTTCAAAACTATTTAACCAAACCGAAGCGCAACGGGCGTTCGCCCTTCACGCGAAGCACGTATACACCGCGTTCCAGGTCCATCAAGTCGACAGACTCACCCGCGGAAACCATTCCGCTTTTCACGATACGACCGCGCAAGTCGGTAACGGCATACTGACGTTCGTTTCCACCCGTCAGATAGAAGCTATGGTTATCTTCGCCCATCTTAAGCAGAGACGGCTTCGCCAAGGCAACAACAATACGTTCGGGACCTGCCGGCTTTTGCGTCTGGGCATAAAGGAAATCGAACACCTTTTCGCGCACCTTGACATCGTAATCGCCTTCATCGTAGAATTCATGTGGCATATCATCAACGAAGTAGGTTTCATGGTCTACATTCTTCTCTGTCAGTACGGAGTCAATTACAAAGCTTCCATAAAGAGTCGGAGTCTGCACTTTAAACGCCGTCGCCCCCACCATCGCCAGAGACGCAGGCATCAGGTTTTCCAAGACACCCGCAATATTTCCCAGAGGACGTCCCGTCTTGAAGAGCACCGTGCTATCGGCCTTGCCATGCACCAGGAGCACCGGCTTATCCACATCTTCAATAATGTTGATATCGTGTACCGCTCCCCAAAGTGCTGCCACCGCATTCGCCTGCGAATTCGCGCCTTGCACACCGTAGGCATCAAGACCACCCAGATCCGGCTCGCGCTTTGCCGCCGCAGGAATCTCGGAATCCTTGTCCATGTAGATATTCTCAAGAGAAAGGATTGCACCAGCGCTATTACCAATCAAGTAAATGCGGCCCGGATCCACGCCCAGCTTATCGGCATTCATCCTGACATAGCGAACAGCCGCACGCACATCCTGGATTCCACGATAAACCGTCCTGGAGAAATCCAGGCTGTCAATCGTCAGGACCTTGTTCTCGATAGTCGCAGTAATGCCCAAGCGGTACTCCACCGCCACCGCAACAAAGCCGCGAGCAGCCAAAGAATCACAATAGGTAATAGTCTGCTGGTCCGTGTCATCCTTGGCACCGGCAGCAAAGGCTCCGCCATGCATCACCAGTACAGCCGCGCGCTTTGTTTCCGTATCGTCCTTCGGCTTATAGATGTCCATGTGCAAACTGACACTCGTCAAGTCCGTCTCGTTATCATACAAATAAACGGAAGTGCCTTTTCCAAGCATCGAATACATCAGAAGTGCTGTCGAAATGGAATTCAGCTTCTTGAGATGCAGAACACCCGAAGCATAAACGACATTCTTTTCCTTTGAAACTTCGAAAAGGCGATCCTTGTAGCGTTCCGCACCCATCGAGAACGTAACGGCTAGCGTCACGAGAATTAGTACAAATTTATTCATATAAACTCCTAGTTGCGCCAAATATAGCTAAAGGAGTTTAAGTCGTCCGCAATTCTATAAAACGAAGTAGTCCCAGAACTACTTTTCTGACGACTTCTTTTCCGCCAATTCTTTCTGCTTGCGCAGGATTTCTTCGCGAGCCAGTTCCGCCCTTGTCTTTTTCTCCGCAAATAAATTATCCAAAGCCGATACAGCCTTGCCATCAGCATCTTTCGCACGTGAATTGAAGAACATCGCCAGCAAGAAAAAGATGACCAAGTAAAGTCCCACCGCCGCCAAAAGCGCTACGATTTCGGAGCCCGAAGCCGCCTCAACCTTAAGGTAGAGAACGATCGACAGCGGAATAGCGAGCATAAACAAGAAAGCCGGTAGTTTTTCTTTCATCGAGCCCCACTCTCCTTTTTCACCTTTAGGGCAAGACCCACATCGGCGACATCGGCGCTGTACTTGTAATCAGGCTTGTAGCCGAGCGCATCACCATTAGCCACGACACTGTCGGCAGGTTCCAGCAACGCAAATCGGTTCTCCACCATTTTAACGAAGCCGACGGTTGAATCGACCGGAGTTCCGTCCTCATAATACCAGCGATAAAGCGTCACGGGCAACTCATTGTTGAACACATTCTTTTCGATCAGGCAATGCGCCGAATCGGAACAGACCACGCCCGACTTTTCGACAGAATCAAAGAAGTTGTTGTAAGCGTGCAAAACACCGTTATGTCCCAACACGCCGTCATCACTCAAGCCAGCAAAGTAATTGTGGTGCATCGTAAGGTTCTGCGCGGAATCCATGATGATATTCCCCGCAAGGCCAAACAGTACACCCGTCTGCGCATTCTCGAAACGCGACCAGGAAATAGTAATGTTATGTGAACCGCGCTTTACATCTAGTTCCACCAACGGATATTCCTCGAAAGTGCAATGATCCACCCACACATGATGCGTGCCATTGTGAATTGACAACGCACGACGAGAAGTCGTATCCAGCGCCGTAATGGAGGGTGCCGTAAAAATCAGGTTCTCGAAAATCAGGTTACTCGATTCCTGCGTCAAAATGCCCATGCCCGTAATGCGGACTTCGCGGCCACGACCGTCAAAAGTCTTGTCAGAACCGAGACGAAGCGGAGCCTCCAAATTATAGGTACCGTCCTTTTCAAACAGAATCCATGTCGGACCATCCTTGTAGGCGCACTCGCGAAGTGAACCCGGCGCAATCACGGCAGTCGTTTTCGCATTTCCTGCCGAATCGACATCCGTCGTATCTTCGACGATGACGTAATCCGCCGTAGTCGTCACGATGCAGATTTCACCTTCGGCCTCGGAAATAGTACCTAAACTATCGGTAAAACCAGCCGCGCCAAGCACCTTCATACCACCGGGAACAGCCGCAGCATAGCCATCTGCTTCGGCGAGGAGAGCGTCGTGCATACTCCAATCACCATCAGGAAAATCAGTTGCGGCCGTTTGAGTAGGCTTGGTCACCTGGATTTCCGCATCCGACACCGAGCAATCCACAAACAAGGTATCACCCGTCATAGATTCAACCTTCGCCGAGTGAGCCGCAAGCGGATCGCCAATCTGCACCTCGAAACTACCCGCCGGGAGCGAATCGATCACAAAATGTCCCGTGCTATCGGGAATCACGAAGCGGTCAAGTCCCGCGATGCGAATGACCGGCATCGAGTCACCAAGCATGACATAGCCTTCGATCGTAGAAAGGGCCCCAAGTTCAAGCGTATCGACCCTAGAATCAGGAGTCTTGGCATCGAGAGCTACACTGCGAACCGCACCCGTCGCGACCGTTCCATCAACATGGCGAGCTTCCACCGTGTAGGAGCCCGGCTCCACAGGAACTTTCACATAACCGTTGACATCCGACTCCGTCCATTCAGCGGCATTCGCCGTTTCCGGCAAATAATCTTCAGGAAGAACACGAACGCGACTGTACGCGGCGACATTGCCGTCCGCCAGTTGCAACTGCAAAGCGATAGTCGATTCAGCCTCGGTACCGCCAGCGACATCCCTCTTATCGTTGGAACATGCCGAAAGCAGGGCGACGGCAAGTATTCCCAAGCCAAGCAACGCGGCTTCCGGCAAAGCCGAAGTCCACGATCTTTTTAAAGTACTACGCATCGACACCCCCTTCGATGTTTTCGCCATCAGCACGAGCCTCTGCAGCATCCGCAACAACCAGCGCATCACCGTCGGTCATTTCAAGTCCGCGAATACGGCGCTTGCGTCCGCGTCGCTGCGGTGGCGGATACGGGTCTGAAAGCGGGAACAACTGCATACCGAGCTGGAACACCCGATTGGGCTTTTCGCACTGGCCCACCTTCGCCAAGACTTCGCGCCTAAAGCGACGCACCATTTCGACCAGTTCCTTGTAAGTCGGCTCGTCGCAGGCAAAGGCGAGCGTCGACAAATTGCGTTCACCGCGTTCAAAACGGTCCATGGCGTCTTGCGCCACGTTTAAGTTCTGCTGAATGTAAGAGTTGACCGCCGTGCTGAACGATTCCGAGCCACTCGAAATCAGGCCCTGCGTCTGTTCGTAAAAGCCCGTCGCCTCGTTTTTCTTGATCATCGAGAGGCGTTCCAACAGCGCAATCGAAGACTTCACCTGCGAAGCCGTAATCGGCGGGCGCACCATCAGCCCAAGCGCCGCATCGTCACCCACGTACGGGTAAAAAGTCACCAGTTCACGAATCACCGCATGGTACCAGTGGTCAAAGTATTCAAACTGGTCCTTCGCCACATTTTCGACCTTGCATTCCTTGGTCGCCACCAGCTTTTCTAGGTATTGGCGACTTTCGGAATGATTCTTCGCCTGGTTGAATGCCACCATGTCGGCAAAGTAGGCCTTTTCACGGTCATCGTTGCAAAAGATATCGGCAAACACCGAAACCAGACGGCTGGTCAAGTTGCGCTTGCCCTGCAGAATCTTGTTGAACATCGACGCATCGAACCCGGCACGATCGGCAATGTAGCGATGGCTAAAGCGCCAGTCACCCTTGTGCCGTTCCTCGTAGCTATCCCGCAAGAATTCGCGGTAGTTCAAGTATTCAAAAAGATTCACCATATTCAAAATCCAATAAAATAACCGAGCGCAGAATGCTCCCGGTTACTAATATAATAAATATTTCGCCTAAAAGTCTACATTTAGACAAAAATTTATGTCCACACTTTTGAAAGTGTGATAAAAACTACTTGTTCGGCTTCGAAACCACGGGACGAATGCGCTTGCCGCACAACGTCACGATGATCCCCGCCTGCGCAAACATATAGTAGGCCGTGTCGCGACTGTTGTTCAGCGTGGACTTCGGGTCGTAATCGTCCTTGGTCACGAACACTTCGGCAACGCCCGAAAGGCTCACATCCAGGGCGCAGCGTTCGCACGGAAAACCAATCACATACAACTTCGAACCAGGAGGAACCTTGCCGCGGGCATAGTGCAAAGCGTTGATTTCGGCGTGAACCATGAACGGGTACTTGTTCGCCTCGAACTCGTGGTGGCTCAAGAGCTCGCCCGAATCGGCATCCAGCAAATCGTACGCCAGCAGTTGCTTTTCGCGGGTGTACGGCACCGTCTCGTCGTCAAAACCGGCCGGAGCGCCATTGTAGCCCGTACTGATCACGCGACCGTCGGCACTCACCAGCACCGCCCCCATCTGGGTATTCTGGTCTTTAGAAAGGCGCGCCTGCGCGCACATCATCTGGGTATAGACTTCGTCACGAAGCTTGCTGCGAGATTGAGAATTGTTCATGCCCTAAATATAGTCAACACAGAAAAAGCCCGCCAAAAGGCGGGCCAAATTTTCGAGCAAGATTGCAACGTTTAGCAACTTTCTCGAAAGTCGTATAAGCGAGTATAGCGAGGCCGCAGACCCCGAAGCTGTACAACTAGTACAGCGAGAGGGTTGAGAAAATCCTTGAGGCGAACGCAGCGCAAGCATAGTTATATGCTTGCATTGCTGAGCCGATTGGATTTCTGCAACGAAGCTAGACGAAGCTTAGACAACTTTCGTCATACCGCTCATTCTCTCTCTGAGCCAAGCACCGACTTCTTCCACCGGATGCTGACGGATGTTCTTGTTCACCTTGATGAGTTCTTCGTTATCCACAGCGGTGGTCTTGCCTTCGCCGTAGATAGCGCCGATGTCGTCCTTCTTCACTTCGTTCTTCATGAAGTCGGCGAGCAGAGGCACGCACTTGTTGGCGAACAGGTAGCA